>Ga0209577_10006431_pt1 | contig 10872 bp, 11 predicted proteins | sample GraSoiAngelo_109_FD_185874 | JGI IMG/M metagenome (GOLD analysis project Ga0209577, IMG submission 185874) | Grasslands soil microbial communities from the Angelo Coastal Reserve, California, USA - 14_0903_12_20cm (SPAdes) (version 2) | ecosystem: Environmental > Terrestrial > Soil > Grasslands... | reverse complement strand
GCCGAGGCCGCGCGGGTCATAGGTGACAACTGTGCGGTCGGGGAAGTGTGAGGCCAACGTCTGGAACCCGCTGGCGTCCATGGGCTGGCCGATCATGAAGAGCACTGGACGGCCATCGGCGGTGGGCAGCGGCCCGTGGACGTCGTAGACGATGTCGGCCTCGGGAGTTTGGAGCGTGCGCGTCGTCTTGATCACAGCTTCGGACGTCCCCGGTTTCATAACGGGTCCGATTTTACAAAACGTCTTGTCTGCTCAAGTGGCGCCATGATGGTTAAGGCGAGAGCCATCCCAGGTGACTCTTCACCGTGGTACTCGAGCCCCTGATCGTGGAGACGCCGCTCCAGTTCTTCGTCGGCACCGCCGCAGGCATCGCGCGACGCCTCGACGAGGCCGATTGAGGTCTTGCCCAGCGCCAACGATGCCTCGACCCGGCTGGTGGCGAGGTCGCGCCTTGGCCAGCAGGTGCTCGGTCGCCGAAAATCGTCTCGATATGGATGCTGACGTCATCGTGGTGGAACTGGCGGATGCCGGTCGCCGCGTCATCCTGCTCGAGCAGGAACCGGAGCCCTGGCTGGGAGGTCAGGCGTTCTGGTCGTTCGGCGGCGTGTTTCTCGTGAACTCTCCTGAGCAGCGGCGACTTGGTGTCCACGACTCCTTTGAGCTGGCGATGGGAGACTGGCTGCGAACGGCCGGCTTTGACCGCGACGAGGACGCCTGGCCGCGGCACTGGGCGGAGGCGTACGTAACCTTCGCCGCCGGCGAGAAGCGGTCGTGGCTGCGTCAGCGGGGCCTTCGATTTTTCCCGATCGTTGGCTGGGCCGAACGCGGCGGTTACGGCTCCAATGGCCCGGGTAACTCGGTGCCGCGATTTCACATCACCTGGGGTACCGGCCCGGCCGTGGTCGCGCCCTTCGAGCGGCGGGTCAGGGCGGCGGTTGGACGCGGGACGGTGATGCTCAGATTCCGGCATCGAGTCGACGCCCTGTCCGTGACCGATGGGACGGTGGACGGAGTCCAGGGCGCTGTTCTCGAAGCGACCGCTATCGCACGCGGGCGCCCGAGCTCGCGGGTCCAGGTCGGCGAGTTCGCCATGCGCGCGCAGGCGGTGATCGTCACTTCGGGAGGAATTGGAGGCAACCACGACCTGGTCCGCAAGATGTGGCCGGGGCGGTTGGGCGAACCGCCCCGTCAGATGCTCACCGGCGTTCCCGCGCACGTTGACGGCCGGATGCTGGCCATTGCGGAAGCGGCCGGTGGCAGCGTCATCAATCGTGACCGGATGTGGCACTACGTCGAAGGGGTCCAGAACTGGAATCCGATCTGGCCCAACCACGGCATCCGGATCCTGCCCGGTCCGTCATCGATGTGGTTCGACGCGTTGGGCAACCGCCTGCCGGCCCCGCTGTTTCCGGGCTTCGACACCCTGGGCACGCTCGAGTACCTCAGAAAGACGGGCTGTGACTACTCCTGGTTTGTCCTTAACCAGCGGATCATCAAGCGCGAGTTCGCCCTCTCGGGGTCGGAGCAGAATCCCGATCTGACGAACAAAAACATCCGGCTGCTCCTGCAACGGGCCATATCGAAGGCGGGGCCGGGGCCGGTTGAGGCCTTCAAGCAGCGCGGTGCTGACTTTGTCGTCGCGCCGAATCTCGCCGAGCTGGTCGAGGGGATGAATGCGCTGCAGCCCGAAGCCCGACTCGACCCGCAAAAGCTCGAGGAGGCGATCGCGGCCCGTGATCGCGAGATCGACAATCCCGCCACCGGCGACGCGCAGGTGCACGAGATCCGTGCCGCGCGGCGCTATCTCGGTGATCGCCTGATTCGGGTCGCGCGGCCGCATCGATTGTTGGACCCGGCTGCCCGTCCGCTGATCGCGGTGCGCTTACGGATCCTCACTCGGAAGTCGCTTGGCGGGCTGCAGACCGATCTGTCAGGCCGCGTGCTCCGCTTGGACGGCAGCCCATTGCCTGGGCTCTATGCCGCGGGCGAGGTGGCGGGCTTCGGCGGTGGCGGCATGCACGGCTACCGATCGCTGGAAGGGACCTTCCTGGGTGGCTGCCTGTTCTCCGGCCGGACCGCGGGTCAGTCGGCGGCGGCGGCGGTAGGGTGACCTAGCGGCGGGAAGGTATCAGGTCGAGGGCACGGCGGCCGCGGAAGCGATAGATCGAGAAATCGGAATCGAGCGTGAACACGCGGGCGATTTGGTAATCGAGGCGATTCGCAAGGATGTCATCTGTACGTTCGGCAACGGCATCACGAATGATGCGCGATTCCGGAATGCGCGCCAGGCGAGCGGCCTCGCGGAGGCGTGCTTCAATTCTGGCACCAAGGCGAACGCTTTTCACGAACGCCGGTGTATCACGTTGGGCGACCATTTGTAATCCATCAGGAGGAATCGAACTGGAGGTTCTATCCGCCTTCGGCGCCACGGTCGCCACTTGAGCTGAATGTGTAGACGAGCGCCGAGATCGGGACGAGGGCCGCGAGCACTGTGACCACCGGAATGAACCGGTCGGGGCTATCTCGGAAGATCGCCAGGCTGGCGACCGGCCCGAGGACGCCAATCAGGGTGATGACGCCAAGCCCAATGGCCCAGGCGCTCGACGCGCGTTCGCGGGACGCGTCCGAGAACGCGGCCAGACCGGTGGCCGCCGTGGCCACCAGGATCAGCAGCGGCAACAGCAAAGACAATGAGATAAACCAGTCGCAGCCGGCTCCGGCGCAATTGCTGGCGAGAACCCGCAGCACGTGAAAACTGATCAGCATCGCGAGCGTAACGAGCGCGAGAACCCGGATCGTCAGAGCACGAGCGCCATCGGGCTCTGCAGCAACCGCTTGACCTCCTGGAGGAACTGCGCCGCGGTCACTCCGTAGAAAACCCGATGGTCGACGGATAGCGTGACGCGCATCCGCTTCCCCGGCACCACCTGACCGTCCTTGACCACGGCCTTGTCCTCGATGGAGCCGACCGCGAGGATCCCGGAGTCGGGTGGATTGATGATGGCCGTGAACTGGTCGACGTCATACATCCCGAGGTTGGAGATGCTGAAGGTATTGCCGACATAATCCTGGGCGGCCGCCCGGTTGGTACGGGAACGCTCGATGAGCTGCCTCGACTCGTGCGCGATGTCCTTGAGGGACTTCTGGTCCGCATTGCGCAGCACCGGCACGATCAGCCGGTCGGGGAGCCCGACCGCGATCCCAACATTGATGTCGCGCTTTCGTTCGATCCGGCCGTCCGCCCAGGAGGCATTGACCTCTGGGAATTTCGTCAGGGCCAGCGCCACGGCCTTGATGACCAGGTCATTGATGCTGATCGCTTCGTCTTTGCTCACCGCTTCGTTGAACATCTGCCGGAGACGGACCGCGTCGTCCATGGCGATTTCCGACGTGACGTAGAAATGCGGGGCGGAGAACATGCTCTGGGCCAGGCGCATCGCGATGGTCGCCTGCATCTTCGATAGCTCGACGACTTCCACCTCGTCCTTGGGCCGCGCGACCGTCTGGCGCTCCGCTGGCGCCGGCGCGCTGGGTGCCGCCTTCGAGCGCTGTGCCCCTTGCTGGACGGCGGTCTCGACGTCTTCTTTCGTGATGCGGCCACCCGGGCCGGATCCGGTCACACGGCTCAGATCGACGCCCTGCTCCTCCGCGAGGCGCCGGGCGACGGGGGAGACTCGCTGCCGCTCGCCATCCTGCTGCTCCGCGGGACGGCGGATGGCGCTAAGCGCCGCCTGCGCGGCCGCGCCGACCTCCGTCCGATCGTCCGGTCCGCCCTGGGGGTACTGCTCACCGCCGCCAGGTTCGGGGGCGGCGTCTTGCTTCTTCGCCGCGGTCGCCATCGCCTTTTCGGCCTGCTCCACGTGCGCTTGCGCGTTGGTGGCCTGTGGCTTGGTCGGGGCCGCGCCCACCGGCTTCGCTTTCTGCTCCGGCTCGGCAGCCTCCGGCTGCTCTTGCGGGACCGCGGCCTTCTCCGCTTTTGGCGCTGCCTCGCCGGCGCCGCCAATCTCGGCGATGACCGCGCCGATCGGGGCGCTCTCGCCTTCGGGAACGACGATCTTGCTCAGCTTGCCCGATGCGTAGGCCTCCACCTCGATATTGGCCTTGTCGCTCTCGATCTCGACCAGCGGCTCGCCCTTCTTGACCTCTTCGCCTTCTTTCTTCAGCCAGCGGAGGATCTTGCCGGTCTCCATCGAGTCCGACAGGCGGGGCATCTGTACGTTTGCCATGGGGGCCGGCCTCTTAGTTCTTTCCGAGCAGGGCCTTCGCGGTCACCACCACGTCGGCCTTGCCGGGGAAGGCGATCTTCTCCAGCCGCTTGTTGTAGGGCGCCGGGACCTCGGCGGCGCCGATCCGGGCGACCGGGGCGTCGAGGTAGTCGAACGCTTCTTCGTAGACGCGGGAGGCGATCTCCGCGCCGACGCCATAGGAACGCCACCCCTCCTCGACGGTGATCAGCCGGCTGGTCTTCTTTACCGACTCGATCACGGGCATCATGTCGAGCGGTCGCAGCGCTCGCATGTCGACGACCTCGGCGCTGATGCCCTCCTTCTCGAGCTCGGTGGCGGCATCCATCGCCACGATCAGCATCCGCGAATGGGCGCAGATCGTGATGTCGTCTCCCTGGCGCTTGACGTCGTTCTTGTCGAGCGGCACCAGGTGCTCGCCGTCGGGGACCTCGCCCTTGACGGCGTAGGTGCCTTCGTTCTCGATGAACATCACCGGGTTGTCGTCACGGATCGCCGATTTCAGCATGCCCTTGGCGTCCGCGGGCGTGCCCGGGGCAACCACCTTCAGGCCGGGAACATGCGCGAACCAGTTTTCGTGGCTGTGCGAGTGCTGGGCGCCGAGCTGGTGGCCGCCGCCCCCGGGCGTGCGGATGACGAGCGGCACCTTGGTGCCGCCGCCGAACATGTATCGGATGTGGGCCGCGGCGTTGACCACCTGGTCCATTGCCACCATGATGAAGTTGACGGTCATCATCTCGGCCACCGGCCGAAGCCCGGACATGGCGGCGCCAATCGCGGCGCCGACGATGATCTCTTCGGCGATGGGGGTGTCCAGTACGCGCTTCTCGCCGAACTCTTTCATCAAGCCGCGAGTCACCTTGAAGGAACCGTCGTAGAGGCCGATGTCCTCGCCGAGCAGGAACACCGATTCGTCGCGCTTCATCTCTTCGCGTAAGGCCTGGTTGAGGGCGTCGCGCATGGTAAGGACCGGCATCAGGCCGCCCCCGCTTCGGCGTAGACATCGCGGAAGAGCTCCTTCGGATCGGGCTCCGGGCTCTCCTCCGCGAATTTGACGGCGGCCTCCACCTCGGCGGTGACCTCCTCGTCGATCTTCTGGATCTCTTGATCCGTGAGCAGCTTCTGCTGCTTCAGGTGATCGCCCAAAGTCAGGATCGGGTCTCGACCCTGCCACTCCTTGATCTCGTCCTTTCCCCGGTAGGTGTCCGGGTCGGACATCGAGTGCCCGCGATAGCGATAGGTGACGCACTCCAGCAGGCTGGGCTCGTGCTTCGCACGGGCCTGCTCGACCAGCTGGTCGGTGATGCGGCGCACCGCCAGCACATCCATCCCGTCGACCCGTTCGCCGGTCATGTTGTAGGCGCACGCCTTCTTCCAGATCTCGGTGACGGCGGAGGCGCGGTTGACGGCGGTGCCCATCCCATAGAGGTTGTTGACACAGACGAACACGATCGGCAGGTGCCAGAGCTTGGCGACGTTCAGCGACTCGTGGAAGGCGCCGATGTTGGTGGCACCGTCGCCGAAGATGCTCATCACCACCTCGTCTCTCTCCCGGTAGGTGATGGAGTAGCCGGTGCCGCAGGCGATCGGGAGCGCCTGGCCGACGATCGCATAGCCCCCGTAGAAGCGATGCTCCTGGCTGAAGAGGTGCATCGACCCGCCGCGCCCGTGCGACGTGCCCGTTTCCTTGCCGAAGAGCTCCGCCATGACGGCGTTGGGCTCGATCCCTTTGGCGATCGCGTGCCCATGTTCTCGGTAGGTGCTGTAGACATAGTCGTCCGGCCGTAGGGAGGAAATGGTGCCGACGATGGTCGCCTCCTCGCCGATGTTGAGGTGACAGAACCCACCGATCTTGGCCGCCTGGTACATCTCCGCCGTCTTCTCCTCGAAGCGGCGGACCAGGAGCATCTCCCGGTGGAGCTTGAGCAGTGTCGCCTTGTCCGAAAGCGTGGCCGGCGATTTGCTTTCGGCGGGTCGCTGCTCGACTTTCATGATGGCTCCTGGAATGGAGGTGGCTGGAATCGGTGCAAAATCGCTTCTATTGTATCTATCGATGATTTTTATAGATGCCTGCCTGGGCGATAGTTAGAGGCGCAGCCCGCAAGCTGCGAAAACGCCCGGCCCGTCGGCTCAAATAGCCGGCGACACCGGGCGTCAGCATCGGCGCTGAAGAATTTCGGCTCAGCAGTTCCAGGTCAGGTCGCTGTCGAAGCCGCTGCCGGTCCAGGTCAACTTGCCGTCAAAGGTCCCGGCATGGTCCACGTTACGGGCGCCGGTGGCGGTGCGGGTGGTGCAGGCGCCGGTGACCCTGACGTGACCATCCTGGGATTCGAAGGTCGTCGTCATCTTCGCTGTCGGGTCGCCGACCAGGCTCACCGTGTAATGCCGGTAAAAGACGTGGCTGCCATCAGGCGCGACGAAGAAATAGAGGTTGCCGTCATTCGGTGCGTTGTAGGTGTGATTCGGGCACAAGTCGTCCTTGGCCGCGTCACAGCTCGCAAAGGCTTGTTTGACCGCATCAGCCGCGGCCCTGGAGGCCGCCGGCGTCAGGAGATCGTGAAACGCGACCGAGGCCGTGCTGGACGGAACGCTCACGTCGACCGTGTGGGTCTCGCCCGCGACGATGTCGGTGGCGGCCATCGCGGCCCGGTGCTCGCCGCTGATCACCGCGATCGCGGAGCCACTCGAGTCGGGAAGCGTCACCCCATCGATGGTGATGGCGCCACCCTGGTTCGGATAGGTGAAGTTGATGGTTCCGGTCGGCGCAACGACGCGCCACGAGGGGTACAGCAGCCAGTGCATCTGGCTGGTGTCTTTCTCCACCCGAAAGTCGATGCTGCGGCGCGAGCCATACCAGCCGAGCGAGGCGCTCACGATGGCGGTGTTCGCGTCGACTTGCCTCGTGCTCGTGACCCTCACCCCGGAGACCCGGGTGTTGCGAGAATCGCTCATCATGGCCGCCAGTGCGTCCCTGCCGAAGAACGCGTGGTAGGAGCCTTCGCCGCCCTGGAAACTGCCGTTCTGCCACATCCCGTTGACGTCGCCGCGTGATTGGGCACGCAGGTAATCGGAAAGCGTCTGTTGCGGGCTATAGGTCCCGGCCAGCAGCAGATTGGCGCCCAGCGCCGCACCGCCGAGCAGAATCGCGGCGATGGCGGCGCCAATCAGATAGGGCCGCTTTCGCCGACGCGCCCGAGGCGGCCCCACGCCATTTGGGGGTACGGGTTCGACCGCAGCCTGCGGGGTCGAGGGGAGATCGGCGATCGCCGTAAGCCCGCCCGTCTCTTCCATCGCTGAACCTCCAGTGAGCCTGAATTCGACCAGCTCACCGTAGGTCCCCGGCGCCGGGCCGTCATCACGGAACGTGATGAAAGTTAGTTGCGGCTTGCTCCGTTTGGCGGGTAGCCCGGCTGGGCGTGCCGTGCGGTCACGACCGTTTTGATGTTGCCCCGCACGTTGAAGTCGCCGACCACCTCCATGGAGCGCGGATCGAGCAGGGCGACGAGGTCGTCGAGGATCCGGTTGACCGCGGTCTCGTGGAACATCTCCTGGTCGCGGAACTTGTTGATGTACAGCTTGAGCGACTTCAGCTCCACCAGCTTCTGGTCCGGGATGTAGCGGATGCGAATCGTGGCGAAGTCAGGAAAGTTCGACTCCGGACAGAGACAGGTGAACTCCGGGATCGTGAAGTCGATCTCGTAATCGCGCTGTGGATTGTCGTTGACGACCGCCTCGAGCGTCGACTCCGCGATCATCTTGGCGCCGTATTTCATAGCCGTAATGCTACTGGCGCGGAGTCCAGTTGGAACCGTCCCAGATCCAGGTGTCGTTCAGGGGTCCGGTCTGCCCCTGGGTGAGGCCCTGGCCGCCGAAGAGCACCATCACGTGATGGTCGGTGTCGTAGACCATGGGCGCGTCGTAGCGGGCCGGCGGGCTCTGATTGGGTGACAGCCTGGACCAGGCGTTGCCGGCATACGCCCACGTATCGGCGGGTGGCGGGGAGACACCGGTGCCGAGGTTGCCGCCGAACAGCACGAGCTGGTGGCGCACGGAATCGCCCGCGAGACTCGGGATGCAGAGCGCGGGCGGCCAGATCCCGGCCGCCGGTCGGGGCGACCACTGGTGCCCGTCGAACCCATACAGGTTGCGGTCGTGGCTCTCGATGCAGTCGCCGAACCGCTCGACCAGGTTGGCGCCACTGAGGTAGGCGAGTCGGGGGCGGACGCCGCCGGGTGGGCCGCTCGCGGTCAGCGGGGCCCAGTCGCCGCCATTCCACGACCACGTGTCGTGGAGCGGGCTCGGCATCGCGGTGCTGTCGTTCATCCCGCCGTAGAGGATGACCGCGCTGAGCGCGGCGTCGTAGGTCATGGATGCGCCTTCCCGCGGCGGTGGGGCGTGCAGCGGATGCCGCAGCTGCCAGGCGGTGCCGTCCCAGGCCCAGGTGTCATTCTGCTGGCCGGTGGCGGTGACGCCGCCGAAGAGAACGACCTGGCGGCTTACCTCGTCGTAGGCCATCGCGGCGCCCTGTCGCGCATCGGGATTGGCGGTCAGCCCCTGACGGTGCGTCCAGTCGGTCCCGTTCCAGGTCCAGGTATCGCCCAGCCGGGTCTGATCGCCGAGCCCACCGAACAGCACGGCATTGTGATGCGTCTGGTCATAGGCCATCGCGGTCTGGGACCGGCCGAGCGGGATCGTGGTCGAGCTGGCGGACGCGATCGGCGAGGGCGAGGCGCTTGCGGGCTGGCTCGACGGCGTCGGCTTCAAGGCGGCTGGTGATCCGCACGCGGCCGTGACGATGGCGGCCAACAGAATGAGTCGCTTCATCAGGTCGCCAGCCGAAACGGATTGAAGTCTGTGCCAATGTCGAATGGGTCCTGGCGTTCCCGTCGCTTGAGAAACGAGACGACGGCGTAGGTCACTGGCGTGGCTACGATTTCGTAAGCGGTCTTGAATCCCCATTGATAGAGGACGGTCCGCAGCAGCACCCCATTCGGAAGCACCCCGGCGAAGGCGATCGTGATGAAGATCGCCGAGTCGACGCCCTGGCCGATCAGCGTCGAACTGATGGTGCGACTCCAGAGCCAGCGGCCCTCGCTCGCAATCTTGAGCCGGGCCATGATGAAGGAGTTGAGGAACTCGCCGGCAACATAGGCGATGAGGGAGGCCACGAGCAGTCGCGGGGTGAAGCCGAGGATGCGCTCAAACGCCGCCTGGTCGTTGGGACTCCAGGCGCCCGGTGCACCCGGCAGCGCGCCGGCCGCCAGGATGAAGAGAACGAAGACGAGGTTGCTGGCGAAACCAAGCCAGATCACGCGTCGGGCGACGGCGTAGCCATAGACCTCCGTCAGGACGTCGCCAAAGAGATAGGAGAGGGGAAAGACGACGACGGCGGCCGGCAGCGTCAGCGGGCCGAATGCGACAAGCTTGACCGCGATCAAGTTCGACGTCAGCAGGACCGTCACGAAGAGCGCGCTGACGACCAGCAGCAAGGGGGAGCTTCGCGCCGGCGACACGGCGATAGTCTAGACATCCCTATTAAGTCGCGGCAGGCCTCAGAACGTGACGGAGAACGCGATTCCTGAGCTGATGACGGTGCCGTCGCCGTTGACGAGCTGAACGGCATAGTCGGCCACTGCCCGGCCGGCGAGAACTTTTACGGTCAGGGTCGACGGGTTCACCAGCGTGGGGGCCAGCCCGTCGAACGCACCGGCCTGGCTGGCCACCGGGATGAACCGAACCCGAAGCGCCGGTCCGGCGACAAAGCCACTCCCCTGGATGGTGACCAGGGTGTCGCGGGTGGCCGAAGCCCGGGCGGGGTTGACGGACTGCACGCTGATACCCGCGGTCGGCGCGCTGGTGTCGTCACTGCCCCGCAACACGAGGTTGGCAGGCATCGGAGCGAGCGGCAGGAGGGAGCCGGGCTGGCCGCGCCATTGCGCGATGTCGGCCTGTGCCTGCGTGATCGGCAAGGCGATGCCGGTCCGGACCAGGATCCCCAGCACCGTGGCCCCCGGCCCCACGATCGGCCCGCCCAGGTTGCCGGGGACGTCGTTGACCCGCAGCGCCAGCCGGGTCTCGCCGGGATCTGTCACCACCGCGGGTGTCGCGGATGCGAGATTCTCGATCTTCGGGCTGGCGAGGAGCACGACGGGATCGTTGAGCAGCAAGGTGTCCGGATTTCCAAAGGTGAGCGGGGTGGCGTAGACCGGGGTGCGGATCAGCGCGATGCCCTGCGCCGCGTCGACGCCCACCAGCCGCACCGGATGCATGCCCGCGGTGTTGTCGATCAGTCGAAGGCTGGCACTGCCGCTGACCAGGCTGGCGGCCGTGACGAAGTCCCCCTGTGGATCGATCAGGAAGGCGGTGCCAAAGCTGTGATCATTGACGATCGTCATCACCGCGTCGAGGGCGCGGTCGCGCTCGTCGGGCAACAGCACGGCGGCGGGCGGTGCGGCACGGGTCGGCGTGGGTTGCGGCGTCGCGGCCGGCCGCGCGGTGAGCCGCTGGGCGGCGGCCGGAATCAGGGCGGCGAGGCCCATCAGCACCAGGGTGATCACGAGGGCCGCCAACAACGGTTCCTGCCAGCCTTTCGGGAAACGGCCCACACCGCATCAACGGAGAACCGGCG
>Ga0209577_10006430_pt1 | contig 10874 bp, 10 predicted proteins | sample GraSoiAngelo_109_FD_185874 | JGI IMG/M metagenome (GOLD analysis project Ga0209577, IMG submission 185874) | Grasslands soil microbial communities from the Angelo Coastal Reserve, California, USA - 14_0903_12_20cm (SPAdes) (version 2) | ecosystem: Environmental > Terrestrial > Soil > Grasslands... | reverse complement strand
GTCAGGATCGGCTACATCGACGGCCACTTCCGCAAGCCGTTCATCCTCTTGCTAAAGGACCAGGGAATCGCAGACGCCGCCCTTGGGAGTCACTCCGAGCCGTACCGACACCTCGACACCGCGGTGCTCGAGGCCCTGATCCTGAAGGGAACGCTCGGGATGAGCGACGAAGCCATCGACCACCTGGACGGGCTGGGGTATGCGCGCGACCTGGGCGAGGCTCTGAAGCTGATCTACGACGGCGAGTACGAGGCCGGATTCTTCATGGCGCCGATCCCAGTCGAACGCATCCAGGCGGTCGCCGCGACAGGCGAGAGCATGCCTCCCAAGTCGACCTACTTTTTCCCAAAGGTCCCGACAGGGCTGCTGTTCAATCCGCTGGACTGACGGCGCTACGATCGGCTCCACGCCATGAAGGCCACCGCACGTCGATCAAACGCGTTCGCCCACCGGATCGACATCCGCCAGCACCAGCTGGTCGCTGACGAGCCGCCGGAGAAGGGCGGAGAAGATGAAGGCCCCAGCCCCCAGGAGCTGCTCGCCGCCAGCCTGGCGTCGTGTACGGCGATAACCATCGAGATGTACGCGAAGCGCAAGGGGTGGGACGTCGGCCAGGTCGAGGTGCAGTGCGAGTACGCGCCGGCCGAGCCCGGGGGCGCGACGAACTTCAAGCTCGAGCTTCGGTTCCCGAGCAGCCTCGATCCGGAGCAGGTTGAGCGCCTGTCGGTGATCGCTGCCAAGTGCCCCGTCCATCGCACGTTGGACGGCGAGGTGACGTTCGAGCAGCAAGTCGAGCTCATCGAGCCCGCAGCGAGTTAGACGCCGCAAGAACTTCCGCGGCACGCGAATATAGTCAGCCGATGGCCGTGTCCTTGGACGCGTTACGCGAAGGGCTGTCCCGGGTGCTCCTGGCCGCCGACGAGGCCGTGAAACTCGAGGTTCCCGGTCGTACCGACGCCGCGGTGCTGGTACCGATCTACCTGCACGGCGGAGAGCTGCAGCTCGTTTTCACCAAACGTCGCGACGACATGCGCCGTCACGCAGGCGAGATCTCGTTCCCGGGCGGCAGACGGGAGGAGCACGAGCGTGATCTATGGGCGACCGCCCTGCGCGAGGCCGAGGAGGAGATCGGCCTTCCGGCCAGCGCGGTCACCATCATCGGTGCGCTTCAGCCGACCCCCACAATCGCCACGGGCTATGCGGTGTATCCGTTCGTGGGCATGATCAAGTCCACTCGTGACTGGGTTCCGAGCGCCGGCGAGGTCGCCGAGGTGCTTGAGCTCGCGGTGCCCGCGCTGGTCGAGGGCTATGGACGTCGACGGCTGTTGCGCCGGGGCCTACCCATCCGGACCGACACGTACCTCGTCGGCGACGATCTGATCTGGGGGGCGACGGCGCGAATCGTCGCCGACCTGCTCGACCGCCTTGCCGCGCTGGGCCTCACCGGCGACCCAGATCATCTGGCAAAGGACCCGGGCCCGCAGGCCCCCGGAGCGCGGCTGCCTACGAGTTCTTCTCGATCGGGACGTTGACGAGGTTCCCCCACTCGGTCCACGAGCCGTCGTAGTTCTTGACGTCCGGCTCGCCGAGCAGCTCGTGCAGCACGAACCAGGTGTGGGCAGAGCGCTCGCCGATCCGGCAGTAGGCGATGATCGGCTCGCCGCTCAGGACGCCCTTGCCGCCGTACAGCTCGCGTAGCTCGTCGGCCGACTTGAACGTCCCATCCTCCTTGACAGCCTGGGCCCAGGGAATCGACTTGGCGCTGGGAATGTGCCCTCCCCGCTGAGCACCCTCGTTCTCATAGCCCGGCATCGCGATGAGCTCGCCGGAGTACTCCTGGGGGGAGCGGACGTCCACCAGCTGGTGCGCATCGTCGAGTGCGGACAGCACCTCGTCGCGCTTGGCGCGGATCAGATCGTCACCCGGCTCGGCCTTGAACGTGGTCGCCGGGTAGTCCGGGGCCTCGGTGGTCGTCGGTCGGCCTTCATTGATCCAACGCTCCCTCGGTCCGTTCAGGAGCTTGACGTTGCCGTGGCCGTAGTACTTCAGATACCAGTAGGTGTACGCGGCGAACCAGTTGTTGCGGTCGCCGTACAGGATCACCTGATGATCGTTCGAGATGCCTCGGCTGCCGAACAGCTCGCCGAAGTCATCCGGCCCCAGGAAGTCCCGCTTGACCTGATCCTGGAGGTCCTGGCGCCAGTCGAACCCGATCGCCCCCGGGATGTGCGCCTCCTGGTACAGCGCCGGGTTCTCGTCCACCTCGACGATCCTGATCGAATCGTCGCCCAGATGCTGCTCGAGCCAGTCGGGCTCGACCAGTACGTCATTCGCATATTCGGCCACGGGCGCCTCTCCTAAAAACTAGTCGGCTTTCACCTATTTATCCTGAGTCTAGCGCCGGCGTGAAGCCATCACCCGTTCAACTGCTCGCTCCGCGACCCGCATCCAGGCGCCGTGATCCGAGGGATCGGCGTCAATCAGCTCGTAGGGGATTCGCGATCTTTGGCATGCCATCGAAACCAGCTCGCCCCCTCGCTGGAGCACTGCCGGCGCCGCCGTTCCCCCTGCCTCGTAGACGATCCCGCGAACCGTCGTATCGATCATCTTTTCCAGCAGCATCTCGAGCCTGGGGCCATGCAGGGCAGCGATGCGGTCGGGGTCGCCGACCGCTGACCCAAGCAACAGGCAGGCCACGCTGACCTGCTGAAGGGCCGGAACGATCGTCCCGACTCGATCGGGATCGCCGACGAACGCTTCGACGCCGGCCGCCTCGAGCGCAGGCACGTGACCGGAGTCCCGGCTGGTGCCGCGGACGACATGGCCCTCGGCCATCAGCGACGCGGCCAGCGCTCGGCCGCGACACCCGCAGCCGATGATCAGACAGCGCACTCAGCCAGGCGGAGGCGAGCCCTCGCCCGGACCGGGACTGGACCCCGGTCCTGCGCCAAATTCATTTTGCGCCTGCTCCCGAGACCGCTCCGCCTCTCCCCGCGCTCGCCTCCTGGCGTTGGTCGCCTCGAGCAGCTCCTGGAGGTCACGATCGTGGAGTTCCTGCTCGCGCCGGTCGGCCAGGTAACGCTCGCGGCGCTCGCGCTGCTCTCGTAAGTCCTGGCTGATTTGGAACTCCATTTCCTCGAGCGTCACCTCGCGCTCGCCCCGAGCGCGGCGCCTCGCGTTGCGAGCGGCGATCATCTCGTTGACGTCTTCGACGTCGAGCGCCTCGCGTCGCTCCATGACCTCGCGGGCCGACTTCCAGCCCATCGCCTCCTCGAGCCCCCTGCGCGAGGAGAACTTCCCCACCAGGATGACCCACAGGATCCCCCCGACCAACAGGCCAAGCATGGCCAAAGCAAACGGGTCCACTCGGTCAGTCTACCCACGTCCCCGGGCTGCCTCCACTCGTTTTGAGCCCCTGCCGCAAGCCCATCGGAAGATCGCCACCCTAGACTTGACCGCGAGTGCGCGCGCTTTTGCTTCCGCCCCACTTCGACCCGGATCGTGTGGGCGAAGTCTGGCCAGTGGCTTATGAGGATCGCGCGCGCGAGGCACGCTCGTGGGCCGCGAACCACGGCCTAATCGCAGCCGCCGAAGACTCGTTTCGGATCTGCCTGCTCGTAGTCGACGTCCAGAACACGTTCTGCATCCCCGCGTTCGAGCTGTTCGTCGGTGGACGCTCGGGGCGCGGCGCAGTCGATGACAACCGCCGCCTGGTCGAGTTTCTGTACCGGAACCTTGGGGTCATCACGCAGGTCCTGCCGAGCCTCGACACCCACGACGCGATGCAGGTCTTTCACGCCATCTGGCTCATCGACGGCGACGGCAATCACCCGGGGCCGTACACCCTCGTATCGGCCGAGGATGTCAAGTGCGGCCGCTTCCGGGTCAACCCGGCCGTGGCCGATGCCTTGGGCCTCGACCGCGACTACGCCGAACGCCACCTGGCCTTCTATACGCGGCGGCTCGCGGAAGGCGGAAAGTACGACCTCACGATCTGGCCGTACCACGCGATGCTCGGCAGTATCGGCCACGCCCTCGTCTCGGCCGTCGAGGAAGCGATCTTCTTCCACACGATCGCTCGATACAGCCAACCCGAGTTCCAGGTCAAGGGTCACAATCCGCTCACCGAGCATTACTCGATTCTTGGACCGGAAGTGACCGAAGGACCCGATGGCGATCGCCTTGGCGTCTTCAACCAGGAGCTGATCGAAAGGCTGCAGACATTCGACGCGGTGATCGTCGCCGGTCAGGCCAAGAGCCACTGCCTGGCCTGGACGGTCGATGACCTCTTGGAGCATGACGAGATGCAGGTGATCGCCAACCGCACGTACCTGCTCGAGGACTGCACCTCCCCGGTCGTCGTGCCCGGTGCAGTGGACTACACAGACGAAGCCGACGCCGCATTCGCACGCTACGCGGCGGCTGGAATGCACGTCGTTCGCTCGACCGATCCCATCGAAGACTGGCCTGGTATGGCGGAGCTTGTTTCGGCGGCCAACTCATACTCGCCGTAACTACCTAAATCACCCCGGGGCATAGCTGAGTCACCCCGGGGCGCAACTTTCTCAACCCCCGGGGTGTTTGGAGGGGCGTCAATCGGCACCGCCCCGACGGGTCGCAGCGGGCGGGCCCCTAGAAGTAGGAAGAAGGAGGCTCTCATGCGCCTACGCGTTGCCGTGGCCGCATCGATGTTCGCTGCCCTGGTGGTTTTCGCGATTCCGGCGATCGCCCCTGGCCAGGTTCAGCATGCGCCCAATCAGAGCAACAACCTAACGATCAACGCTTCTCCCAACCCGATCATCGCCGGTGAGGGCGTGTTGATCTACGGCCGGCTGCAGGGACCCAACGCTGGTGGTCAGTTAATCCACCTGTACCGCCACATCGGCGGGCGGCCCGGTTATTCACCGGTGGGTACGACAACGACGTTTCCCAACGGGTTCTACGAGTTCACCCGGGGCGCTGGCGTCGTTTACACGAACCGCGATTGGTTCGCGCGCGGGCCCGCCGGGTCCTTCTCTCGCACCGTGCACGAGCATGTGGCGGCACTCGTCACTCTGAACGCCAGCACCAACACGGCGGTTACCGGACAGCGGGTGGTGTTCACCGGACACGTCACTCCGGGACACGCATTCCAGCGGGTACTGCTCCAACAGCAGGTGGGATCAGGCGATGACTGGCGCACGCTGCGCTCGGCTCTGCTCGGCCCGGGCTCCAATTACGCGGCTGCCTACATCTGGCGTACGCCGGGTGAACGCGATATTCGCGCGGTTCTGCCGGGCGATGCCCGCAATATCCAGAGCTCGTCGGATGCCATGCAGCTGACGATTCAGCAAAAGCAGGTGACCGGGTTCACCATCAACACCTCCAATCCGGTCCAGAGCTATGGACAGTCGGTGGTGATCTCCGGTGTCCTGACCCCGGGACCGACGGTGCAGCCCGCGTTCGTCCAGCTGTGGGGGCGTCCAGCTCGCGGCGGTCCGTTCCAACTCGTCGGGCAGAATCCCGTCGGCCCGAACGGCGCCTACAGCTTCACCGTGACACCCACGGTGAACACCGTCTACCAGACACGTGCCGCCTTCAGTGCAAACCGGGCGAGCGCGCTGCTGTGGCAGGGCGTCCGCGATGTGCTGACGCTGACGCCGAGCTCGTCGACCTCGACGGTCGGGGGGAAAGTCACCTTCACGGGGACGGTGACGCCCGACAAGACGAACCATGTCGTCTACCTCCAGCGACTGGGGGCTGATGGCGACTGGCACTCGGTCGAGGCTCGGTTCGTCGGCTCCGGATCGACGTTCCACTTCGGCTGGACGTTCGGCAAGGCGGGCACGGTCAAGTTCCGCTCCCGGATCTACAGCGACGGCCGCAACGTCGGCGCGGCCTCGGCACCGGTGACGATCACGGTGTCAGGGCTGACGCCGGTAACTACGTTGCCTCCGACGTCAGCCGGCTAGGTAGCCGGTCAGGGTCCCCTCAGGGAATCACAGCCCAGAGTCGCCACGCGCCAGGCACCCCCTTTAGTTCTCTCTCCCCCCGGTCCTCAAAAGAGATCCCAGAGCCCACGACCAGGTCCTTGACGGTGCCGGAGACGAGGACTTCCCCGGGGTCGGCGCAAGCGGAGACGCGGGCGCCGATATGGACGGCGATCCCGCCCACGTCGTCGCCGATCAGCTCGATCTCCCCGGTGTGCAGGCCGCTGCGAACGTCGAGGCCGAATTGGCTGCGCGCCGCCTCGTGGATCGCGGTGGCACAGCGGATGGCGCGCGCCGGCCCGTCGAACGTGGCCAGCAGCCCGTCACCCATCTTCTTGACCACCCGGCCGCGGTGGCGGCCTAGCTCGCTTCCGATCGAGCCGTCCATCGATTCGAGCACCATTCGCCAGCGCCTGTCCCCCATCTCGGCCGCCTGGGACGTCGAGTCGACGATGTCGGAGAACATCACGGTCGCCAGGATCCGCTCCGGGTCTGGTGCGTGGCGCGCGCCCGTCAAGAACTCCTCGATCTCGTCCACCAGCTCGTCCTGATCCGGGCCGAACGGAAGCGTGTGGCTCCCCGGAAGCTCGAGTAGGCGTGCGCCAGGGATGTGCTCGGCCAGGTACCGGGCGTGGCGGATGTCGATTCTGGGGTCGTCGACGCGATGCATGACGAGCGTCGGTGCCTGGATCGACGGCAGCACCGGACGCACGTCGATTTCCGACTGCATCCGGAAGAACGCGACTGCCGCGCCCGGGCTCGCCGCCAGCCGCTCGAGCCGACCTGCCCATTGCGTGAACCGCTCGTTATGTCCGCGGGGGGAGATCAGATTCAGCACTCTCTGGCCGGACCCCCAGTCCGCTCCCAGCGCCTCGATCAGCGGTTCGCGCTCCTCGCGGGTCAAAGGCCAGTCGTAGTCCGGCGCGGCGGTCATACGCGGCGTCGCTTCGTAAAGCACCATCGCGCGGGTGCGCTCTGGGTGGGTGGCGGCGAACAGGCAGGCCATCGACCCTGCCTCGAGCATGGCCACGACGGCCGCCCGCTCCGAGCCGACGGCGTCCATCACCGCGACCACGTCGTCCATCTGTTCCTCGAGCGTGGGGGCGCCGGAGATCCGCTCAGACAGGCCCGCGCCGCGCCTGTCGAAGGTGATCAACCTCGAAAACGAGGTAAACCGGCTGAGCATGCGAGCGGCCATGGGCCACTCCCACATGTGCTCGATCTGCCAGATCCAGGTCGGCACCCAGAGGATGTCCACCGGCCCGCTGCCGACCACCTGGTAGGCGATGTGCAGATGGCCTGAGCGTGCATATCTCGTCTCGGGGACCATGCTCAGCCTGAGCGTATACCGTGCCGAGGAATGGACTTCGAGCTTTCAGATGAGCAGCAGCTGATCCGCGAAACCGCCCGTGACTTCACCGATCACGAGATCGTCGAGCGCGCCCGGGAGAACGACCGCAACGAGCACTTCGACCTGGAGCTGGTGGCCAAGATCGCCCAGCAGGGTTATCTCGGCGCGATCGTCCCGCGCGAGTACGGCGGCGCCGGCCTCGACTACCTGACATACGGCCTGGTGGTGGAGCAGGTCGGGCGGGGCTGCTCGGCGATGCGAACCGTCATCTCGGTCCAGACCTCGCTCGTGTGCTCCTCGATCCTGCGTTGGGGCACCGAAGAGCAAAAGCACCACTACCTGCCGAAGCTCTGTTCGGGCGAGTGGCTCGGCTGCTACGCGCTGACTGAGCCCGACACCGGCTCTGATGCCGCAAACCTGCGCACCCGAGCCCGCCGCTCGGATGGTGGCTGGGTGATCAACGGCGCCAAGATGTTCATATCGCTGGCCAACCACGCGAAGGTCGCGCTGGTGTTCGCCCAGACCGAGCCCGACAAGGGTCACCGAGGGCTGGCTTGCTTCATCGTCGATACCGACCAAGACGGATTTCAGCCGCAGACGATTCACCACAAGATGGGCTTGCGTGGGTCAGACACGGCCGCTATCTCGCTCGACGATGTCTGGGCGCCGGAGGACGCGGTACTGGGAGAGGTGGGCGATGGATTCAAGGTGGCGATGACGGCTCTGGACTCCGGCCGCTACAGCGTGGCCGCCGGCTGCGTCGGCATCTGCCAGGGCTGTGTGGACGCGTCCGTGCGCTACTCCAAGGAGCGCGAGCAGTTCGGCCGCCCCATCGGGAGTTTCCAGCTGGTGCAGGCGATGATCTCGAACATGGTCCTGGAGACCGACGCGGCCAGGATGCTCGTTTGGCGTGCGGGCTGGCTGAAGGACGCCGGCAAGCCGAACACGACCGAGACCTCGATCGCCAAGCTATATGCCACGGAGGCAGCGGTGCGGTGCGCCAACACCGGCATCCAGGTCCATGGCGGCTCCGGCTACGTGGACGACTATCCAGTCGAGCGCTACTTCCGCGACGTCCGCGTGACGACCCTCTATGAGGGGACGTCCCAGATCCAGCAGCTGATCATCGGCCGGGCGGTGACGGGCATCAACGCGCTGACGTGACAGCCGGACCGCCGCCGAGGACGATCGGCGTCGCCGGCGCCGGCACCATGGGCGCCGGGATCGCTCAGCTGGCCTGCCTGTCCGGCGCCCGAACGCTGCTGCACGATCCCGTTCCAGAAGCGCTCGAGCGGGGAGCCCAGAACATCGTCGCCCAGCTGGAGCGAGGGGTGGAACGCAAGCGGCTGACCCCAGAGGAGGCAGATGACGCGCGAGACCGGTTGGAGCCGGCTCCAGGCCTCGAGGACCTGGGTCCCTGCGAGCTGGTGATCGAGGCCGCGCCGGAGCGGCTCGAGCTCAAGCGGGAGCTGTTCGTCAAGCTGGCGGCGGATGTGGTCTCCGAAAGCTGCGTGCTCGCAACGAACACCTCCTCGCTGCTCGTGACCGCTGTCGCGGCCCCGGTCAAGCGGGCAGAACGCGTGGTCGGCATGCACTTCTTCAACCCGGCTCCGGTGATGCGCTTGCTCGAAGTCGTGGCCGGAGAGGAATCCTCACGGGATGCGCTCGCCGTCGCGCGGGCCGCCGGCGAGGCGATGGGCAAGCACGTCATCGACGCGGCCGACGGGCCCGGGTTTCTCGTCAACCGCTGTAACCGGCCCTTTGGGCTCGAGGCGCTCAAGCTGCTACAGGAAGGGGTGGCCCCGCTTGAAGAGATAGACCGCATCTGCCGCATGGGGGGAGGGTTTCGGATGGGCCCGTTCGAGCTGATGGATTTGGTGGGCGTCGACACGGGCCTCGACGTGTCCCGCTCGTTCTACGAGCAGAGCTTCGGCGAGCCCCGGTGGCGGCCGTCACCGATCACCGCGCGATACGTGGCCGCCGGACGCCATGGACGCAAGTCGAGACGCGGCTACTACGACTATGCGCGCGACCCCTACCGCCCACCCGATCCCGAGCCCCGTACGGCGGGCGGAGCCAACGGCCTGGTAGTGATCGTGGGGGATTTGCCCCTGGCGGCCCAACTTTCCGAGGCCGCGGCCGATGCCGGCTGGCAGGTCGAAGGCTCGGCCCAGTCCGGGGCCGTACCGGCCCTGGTAGTCGACTGCACCGGCGGGGAAGAGCCCCAAGAGCCGCTTCAGGGCGGACCGCGGCTGATGTGCTGCGCCGCGGGATCGCTGGCGGCACTGGACCTGGGCGGCAACGCGGTCGGCTTCCACGTGCTCCCGCCGTTCGAGCAGTCGGGGCTGGTCGAACTCACGCGAGGCCCTGATTCGGCCGAGTCCGCGGCGGTCACCTCTGAACGATTTTTCGCCACTCTCGGCAAGCACACCGCCTGGGTGTCGGACGCGCCCGGCCTCGTGCTGGGGCGGATCGTCTGCCAGGTGATCAACGAATCGGCGTTCGCGCTCGATGAAGGCATCGGCAGCGCCGAGGACATCGACGCCGGGATGGTCCACGGCCTCAATTACCCGCGCGGCGTCCTGCACTGGGCCGATGCCATCGGCCTCGATCATGTGGTGTCCGTCCTCGACGGGTTGTTCGACGAGCGGCGCGAGGAGCGCTACCGCGCGGCCCCACTACTGCGCCGCCTCGTGTTCTCCGGCAGGCTCGGAATGCACACCGGTGAAGGGTTCTTCGCGTACGACTAGGGTCCCCTAGAACCAGGCGATCCTGATCCTGGCCTTGGTCGTCAGCGTCGTGGCCGTCACGGAGGCCATGTAGATCGTCCAGGGCTGCGTCTTGCGGTTCGGCTGGCCCCACAGCCACTTACCGTTCGTGCAGGCGTAGTCGCCGACCACAGTGGGGATGATGAAGGGGCCCATGCCCTCGCGCACGCACCTGATCCCCGAGATGGTCTGCATTGCCCACGGCCGCACATTTGTCGACGGAGCCCGCTTGTTGCCGAACTTGGTCGGCAGCCCCTGCGTCAGGATGATCTTCACCCCTGAGCGCCTCCAGGCCGCGGCCGGACAGAGCACGATCCCCTTGGCCTTGCTCGAGCTGAAGCAGGGGTCATAGAGGAGGTTCTTGCTCAGGCAGCGCCAGGCGTCGTTGCGGTTGGCCCGACTGGATCCCGAGAAGCAGTGCCCCTTGACCGTCTTGGTCACCGAAATCGCCGGTGCACCGGATGAGGTAAACGCCTGGTAGATCCGAGCGGACGTCCGCGTTCCAGCCATCGCCACCGAGCTCGCCGCAAGCGTCGCCAGCGCAACTGTCACCACGATCAAAGCCCTCAATTTCATGATGCCCCCTTCTGAGCACTCCGCCGATACGCGCGGGAGCTTACCCTCTGTGAGCAGATGAGAGCAGTGACCTTCCAAGCTCCAGGTGACGTTCAGGTACAGGAGCGCTCCGAGCCGGAGCTCGAGGCTCGCGACGACGCCGTTGTGGCCATCGAGGCCAGCGGCATCTGCGGCTCGGATCTGCACATCTACCACGGCCGGGTGCAGATC
>Ga0209577_10006429_pt1 | contig 10876 bp, 9 predicted proteins | sample GraSoiAngelo_109_FD_185874 | JGI IMG/M metagenome (GOLD analysis project Ga0209577, IMG submission 185874) | Grasslands soil microbial communities from the Angelo Coastal Reserve, California, USA - 14_0903_12_20cm (SPAdes) (version 2) | ecosystem: Environmental > Terrestrial > Soil > Grasslands ... | reverse complement strand
TCCGCTTGCTCTGTTGATGATGATCACCAGCGCGATTTGCTGGGGTTCCTGGGCCAATACCTATAAAGGCGTCAAGAACTACCGGTTCGAGCTGTTTTATTGGGACTATGCCATCGGCATTTTTCTCATCTCCCTGATTCTTGGACATACGCTGGGCAGCACTGGACATGACGCGTCGAGCCTGATCAATAACATTCATGCAGCCGATACATCGAACGTCATCTATGCTCTGATCGGTGGCGCGATTTTCAACCTCGCCAACCTCCTCCTGGTCGCAGCCATTGACATGGCAGGGTTGGCAGTCGCATTCCCCATCTCCATCGGCATTGCGCTCGTGGTCGGTACCGTCCTCAGCTACATTCTCCAGCCCAAAGGGAACCCGGCTCTGCTCGCACTGGGCGTGATCTGCGCGCTGATCGCGGTCATTCTCGACGGCAAGGCGTATGGCAACCTTGGCAGGGCGGAAACGTCGGTCTCGCGCAAGAGCGTCATCGTGTGCGTCATCTCCGGAATTCTGATGGGATTGTGGGCGCCATTCCTGACCCGCGCGATGACAACCGGGAATTCGCTGGGCCCCTATAGTGCCGTCGTCTTTCTGACGCTGGGGGCATTACTCTCCTGCTTCATCTGGAACCTGTATTTCATGAAGCATCCGCTGGTGGGAGAGCCGGTCAGCTTCAGCGGATTTTTTCGAGGACCAGCCTCTGGACACCTGCTCGGACTGCTGGGCGGATTTATTTGGGGGACAGGCACGGTCTTTAATATGGTGGCGGCTTCTCTCACCGGCGTCGCGATTTCGTACGCCATCGGGCAGTCCGCGCCCATGGTGGCTGCGCTTTGGGGAGTGCTTGCATGGAAAGAATTCGCGGGAGCGGGCGGTCGAAGCAAGTTGTATCTGGTGCTGATGTTCGTTTTCTACGGGCTCGCGATTCTGCTGATTGCCAAGGCGAACGGGTGAGTTGAATCTGTTGATTCGTTTCAGGGCATGCCTTCACAATTTGCTGAAAAGTACTTGCCTGGCGACACCCACGACCTCAGCGACTAAAGCCGGATTGAGTTTGTGGCTCTCATGGCTCGGCTGAAGCCGAGCCCTTTCAAAACGCAGCTATCGCGAGAGTTTTCAGCAAGCTGTTCAGGCGTGCCGTAACAGCTTTGCAACAACATCGGCTTCAGCCGCTGCAGTCTCCAGAGACGCGGAGGAGGACACTCAATGAAATTCATGAACCCAACGCGCCGCGATCTATTAAGAGGCGTTTCCGCTTTCGCCGCACTACCAGCGTTTGCAGACGTCGCACGCTCGCAATCCGCTACGGCTGCACCCTCGACAGCACTTCCGAGGCTTACTGGAAGTCCCGTCCTCGACAGCCTTCCTCCCGTCGTCGAGCATTCTCGCGATGTTCACACCAACGTCGACAAGGTTCGTGAAGTCGCTGCCTGGATGGCCTATGAAGAACTCCCCATGCCGGACTACCAGTTGCCCTTCGGCATTGGCCAGGGCAGTGCCGATGAAACCATGGATTTCGTGATGACCGCCGACTGCGTCGACACCGCCTTCACCGACTTTACGACCCATACGAAATTTCAAGTCGATTATGCGGGCCGTCACTGGTCCGATTCCGACGCGCTCTTTGCCTGCATGAAGCGGGCGATGGACAACGGCATCCCGATCCTCGACGGCAAGTTTCTCGCCCAGGTCACCCGTCCAGAACTGGAGCGCATTTTCGCCGGCAACATTGAGCTTCCGATGCTCGACGAAAAGATGGAAGTCTGGCACCAGGTTGGTTCGGTTCTGGCCGCGAAATATCAGGGCCGCTTCCACAACTTCATTCGCTCCTGCCCGCCCCGACTCTACGACAATGGCAACGGGCTGATCGAGCGCCTCACAAAAGAGTTCCCGCGCTTCAACGACGTCAGCCAATATGACGGGCATACCATCAAGTTCTACAAGCTGCCGCAACTTGGTGTGTGGTTCGTGTACTCCATGCTTCGCAAATCCGGTCAGTTCGCGATCGAGGACATCGATAAGATGACAGCGTTCGCCGACTATATCGTGCCGGTGGGTTTGCGGCTGATGGGGATCACGAGTTACTCAGAGAAGCTGGAAAATGCGATTAACGGCTACGCCATGATTCCGCGGGACAGCGCATGGGAAGTGGAAATTCGTGCGCATTGCATCTATGCCACCGCCCTGCTTCGAGAAGAGATCAACAAGAAACGCGCGCCAGAAAACAAGATCCTCATCCCGCAGATCGATGCGCGCTTTTGGATTCCTTATCACACCACGTCATGGCCGCATCATCTGACCAAGACGATCATGTACTGATTGCAATTCATCTACGGGGAAAGGTCATGAGGAATTCCCACCCTAACTTCGCAAAGAACGCGAGGTCAGGATGGGGCGCCGGTCGAGCCTTTCCAATCGGCAGATTCCCGCCTGAATTTACAGGCTGCACCGGATAGACCGTTACCGGGCCGGCGACTAGTGTCAACTTGGCGGAGAGTGACGATGCTCGTGTGAGTGTAAGAAAGGAGTTTTGCTGTATGTACCGAGGTAAAAAACAATCTTCTCTGCGTGTCCTGATGATAGGGACGACGCTTCTGCTTCTGACTGGCCTGTGTTGGCCCAAGGATAAGGGCGATCAATCCGATATCGCGAAGCGTATTGACGAATCCGCGAAAGTGCTGAACGAGGTGATGGCGACCCCGGACAAAGCGATTCCTGACAAAGTGATGAAGGATGCGAAGTGCATCGCGGTCGTGCCTTCGATGTTCAAGGTGGCCCTCGGATTCGGTGGTAGCCACGGCAAAGGCGTAGCGACGTGCCGCACGGAGCACGGATGGAGCGCTCCTGCGCCTATCACGATCACAGGCGGTAGCTGGGGTCTGCAGATTGGCGGCCAGGCCGTCGATCTGGTCATGGTCGTTACCAACGACCAGGGCATGCAACATCTGCTGCAGAGCAAGTTCAAACTCGGCGCAGATGCTTCGGCCGCGGCCGGTCCTGTAGGACGAAATGCGGGCGCCGATACCGACTGGAAAATGAAAGCGGAAGTCCTGACCTATTCCCGTGCTCGGGGTGTTTTTGCGGGAATCGATCTGAATGGCGCAGCCATCTCGCAGGACAAAGATGAGACTCGCGTCCTGTACCAAGACATGGTGCCGTTCGCGGAAATTCTGAACGGGAAGGTGAACCCTCCTCCATCCGCCGAACCCTTTTTAGCGGCGGTGCGAAAGTATGCGGGCCAGGCCCAGGAGGCCAAGACAGCACGTAAGTAGCGTCACCACCTTAATGTCCTCGGCACCGTCATTCCGGATCACCGGCCAGGTCTCGTCTGCGGCGACGGGGTCTCCACGACGACTCCTAGATCAGCGGCGCAATATCGTGGAAAGGTTTTGAATGAGAATCGCCCTGATCGCGCCTCCCTTCATCGCGGTACCACCAGAGGAGTATGGAGGGACGGAGTTGTTCGTGGGGCACCTGGCCGAGGGTCTTAAGAAATCGGGTGCCGAGGTCGTCTTATATGCCAACGGCGACTCCAAAGCGGAAATGGATGTTCGTTGGATTTATCCGCATACCGAGTGGCCCATCAAAGTTCCAACCCATGCCTGGCTGCGCGAAATCAATCACGTGTCCTGGGCGGTCGCGGATGCTTGCAAGCACTGCAACGTGATTCACGTGCAATCGGCGCCGGCGCTTGCGTTCTCCCGCTTTGTTGACCGTCCGTTTGTTCTGACCCTGCACGACTCCTACTCGCCTGAACTGAGCGCCTTTTACGCGCACTATCCGCAGGCGTATTACGTTTCGATCAGCGATGCGCAACGCAAAAACGAGGTGATGCCGCGGCTTCGGACTATCCACCACGGCATTCAACTGGACCAATACAAATTGGTCGAGAAAAAACAGCAATACCTTAGCTTTATTGGTCGCATTGCTCCCATCAAGGGCACTCATATCGCCATCGATGTGGCACAACGGACTGGAATCCCGTTGAAGATTGCTGGCGAGGTGCAGCCTGCGCACCGGGAATATTTTGAAAGAAAGGTCAAGCCGCAATTGGACGGGAAATTAGTGGAGTACATAGGGCCTGCCGACCTCGCCGCCAAAAACGAGCTGCTTGGGAATTCCCTGGCCATGCTGTTTCCGATCCAGTGGAACGAACCATTCGGTCTGGTGATGGTGGAAGCCATGGCCTGCGGCACGCCGGTGCTCGCCAGTCCCGGAGGGTCGGTCCCGGAGGTCGTGCAGAATGGCGTATCTGGATACATCTGCCGGACTGTCAGAGAGATGGTCAAGCGGGTTGGTGACCTGCCTCTCGATCCGCAGAAGATACGCGCTTATGTAGCCGAAAATTTCTCCACCGAGCAGATGGTGAACAAGTACCTGGCGCTTTACGAGGAAGCTGCTGGCGTAAAGCAAAAGCAGATTGCCTGACCACGCCTGATTGTTCCGGCCTGCGCTGGTTGCAGGATTCTCCTCCTCGGAAATTTTGATCGCTGGCATGAGACAGCCGTAGTACGATTCCTTGCGGCCTTGGTAGGCAACGAGGCGTGCTATGCGTGGCGCGGGCGGGGCGCGTCGACAACGGCGCGAGCATGGAAGTATCAAAAGTCGAGCCCGGACGGATCTTGAACTGCCGGTTCGCGGGGAAGATGTTTCCGGCAGTGATGGTCAAGAATTGTCATTCCGCGCGGAGCGAGGAGTCTGCTGTGCCCGGGAGCGTCAAAGAGCGAGATTCCTCGCTACGCTCGGAATGACAAGTTCTAAAAGGTCTCAGATTATTTTTGTTTCTGAAATTGCTTTGGCTCTCGAAATTGCTTTGGTTCTCGAAATTGCTTTGGTTCTCGAAATTGCTTTGGTTCTCGAAATTGCTTTGGTTCTCGAAATTGGTTGGGACGATCAAGCGTTCTAAGTTTCGATGCCTCGAACTCGGTCCATTTTTAATTGCCTCCTCTCTTGCCTGCTTATTGCAGTTCCCTCGCTTGCGACTGCGAATGTCACGGTCGATGGAGTTGTGCGCGATTCCAGCGGAAACAGATTGAAATCGGCGAGTGTCACTCTGAAGAGCGGATCTTTCTCTGTTTCCATCAGGACAAACCCGGATGGAAGATTCTCATTTGCTGACGTGCCCCAGACCGAGGGAACGATTGATGTCGCTGCGCAAGGCTTCAGGGCCGTTCATCAGTCGTGGCAGGGTGATGGAAACGTCGCCGTTCATCTGGAAATCGTCCTGCACCCCGGTCCCGCAAAGGAGGTGATGACCGTCTCGGCCGCTCGCATCGGGGTGCCACTCTCGGACACGCCTGGAAGCACCATTCTTTTCTCAGCGGCGGATGTGACCGCGATTCCTGCTTTGCGTATCGATGACGTGTTGCGCCAGGTGCCCGGCTTTTCTCTTTTTCGTCGCTCTGGGAGCCGGACGGCGAATGCTTCCGCGCAGGGAGTGTCGTTGCGAGGCTTGGGCGGAAGCGCCGCCAGCCGTGCCCTCGTGATGCTCGATGGCATTCCGCTGGTCGATCCTTTTGGCGGCTGGGTGTATTGGGATCGCATTCCGCGCGTCGCGCTTTCCAGCGTGGAAGTGTTTCGCGGCGGCAGTTCGAATCTTTACGGGAGTTCGGCGCTGGGCGGGGTCGTGCAGTTCCTGACTCCCGAGCCGAACGCTCCCGCGTTCACGCTCGAAACCTCCTATGGCAACGAAAATACTCCAGACCTGTCCTTGTGGACGGGCAGTCGCTTGGGCCGATGGGATTACTCGTTGGCGACAGAGATGTTTCGTACAGACGGCTACATTCTTGTCCCCGATTCAGTTCGTGGAAGCGTGGATACGCCCGCCAATTCCAAGGACGTCACCGTATACGCGCGGGTTGGTCACGAACTCGGGAACAATGGGAGAATATTTGCGCGCGGCAATTTCTACACCGAGTCGCGCAACAACGGAACGCAACTTCAAACAAACGACACGCGCATTGGCGAAGGCGCCCTGGGCGTCGACAAGCAATTCAGCAACAACGATTCATTGATGGTCAGGTTGTATGGCGACGTCGAAAGCTACAATCAGACCTTCACGGCGGTTGCGCCCGGTCGCAACAGCGAGACTCTGACTGATCTCCAGCATGTTCCCGAACAAGTAGTGGGCGCAGCCGGCCAGTGGGTGCATCCTGTGGGCGGAAGCCACACGCTGTTAGGAGGAGCAGACTTCTCCGAGGTGATTGGCGCCAGTAACGAAATTCTATTGACTGGCCCGAACCGAAACCGCAACGGTGGAGGCCGGCAGCGAACGCTGGGATTCTTTGGGGAAGACATCTTCCGCCACGCGAAGTGGACAGTAATCTTAGCTGCGCGGGTTGATGACTGGAGAAATTTTAACGGGAGTCTGGTGACCGTTCCGCTCGCAGGCTCGCCGGCCAAGACCACTTATCCGAGTCGCACCGATGTCGCGCTAAGCCCCCGGCTTTCTGTTCTGTGGGCCGTGAACGAACATGTGTCGCTGACGGGTTCTGTCTACCGCGCTTTTCGGGCACCCACGCTCAACGAGTTGTATCGCACCTTCCGCGTGGGCAATGTGCTTACCTTCAACAATGCGGGGCTGAGCGCGGAGCGGCTCACTGGGGCAGAGGCGGGAGTGAATCTCTCCGGTTGGAATGGGCGCCTGAGCATGCGCGACACATTTTTTTGGAGTGACATTGTCGACCCGGTTGCAAACGTAACGCTTTCGACCACGCCCACCCTTATAACACGGCAGAAACTGAACCTGGGACGCACGCGCTCGCGCGGCGTGGAACTGGATGGCGCTGTGCGGGTGAATCGTGACATCCAAATCTTGGCGGGATATTCCTACACCGCAGCCACGGTAGTCAGCTATCCGGGCACTCCCGGCGGTATCGATCTGGTTGGCCTTGACGTGGCGCAGGTCCCGCGCAATGTATTCACTTGGCAGGCGCGATATTGGAATCCCTCACGCGTGTTCGTGAGCGTCGCGGGGCGTTTTGTGGGACAGCAATTCGACGATGACCAGAATCAATTGCCGCTTGCTCGCTTCTACACGATGGATCTCGAAATAGGACGCTCTATCACGCCCCATTTTGAAGTGTTTGGGGCGGTCGAAAACGTTTTCAACCAGCGTTATCAGGTGGCACGCACACCGGTAACTAACCTGGGACCTCCCATACTATTTCGGATAGGGTTGCGTCTAAGCTATCCGGCGAGGTAACGACAATAAATCGAATCCTCGTGCCATCCGTATCGTAATCGTAGCGCGTCTGGACGCTCGCATTCCGCGCGGAAACCACATTTCGTGGCGCAATTTGGCGCACCAAGCCCATTCATCTTGCGTGTAAGGTTTCTAGTAAGCGGGGGGGAGTCTTTCACAACTCCAAACGGACGTGTACCCGGTTTAGTCAGTTTGGCGAAACCCGGGCTTTGCGCGTTTACGTTAGGAAATTCAGAGTTCTGAGTATGGAACGAGATCCGCAAATGGACCAAAAGCAGTTAGTCGAATCGATTCAAGACTTCGTCGATGAGCAGTCTCTACGAAACCAACTACCCCCAACATGTGCGCGTTGCGGCCAGGCGATGACTTTCCTCGAAGCGACCGTCTGGCTGTATGGCAGCGATTCCGGATGGACTCTAAGCTTCCCCGCATGCGTTTGTGACCGAGAACCCGGAATTGGGAGCGATGCTACTTCGAGTGCATCCCCAGAGCGCGCTTCGTTTATGAATCTTCACTTTGAGAGTGTTGCACGGAGGGAGTGCTGACGAACATGAACACCACTGTCATGCCTATCGCCAAAAGCGTCATTCAACCCAGGCCTTCGGACAATGGAAATCGCATCCTTGGAGGTGAAATCCTTGGCAAGCTGCCTCGTGCCGAGCTTGACCTGCTTCGTCCCAGGCTGGAGTTCGCGCCTTTGCGGATGCACCAGATCCTCCATGAAGCCGGTGACAAGATTCGATTTGCGTATTTTGTAGAAAGCGGACTGATATCGGTCGTAAATATCCTGCCGGATGGAAAAAGCGTGGAAGTTGCTCTAATCGGCCGAGGCGGTTTCACGGGATTGCCGGTGGTGGATGGCTTCGGTACGAGCCCGAACCGCTTCATCATCCAAGCGGAAGGCACCGCGGACCGAATTGAGGCGTCTGTGTTGCGCGAGCTTCTGCCGCACTGTCCGCACTTGAATCTCGAATTGCACCGCTACGGTCAGCGCCTTACCATGCAAGCCATGCAAATCGCGGCCTGCAACGGATTGCATGAGGTGGAGGAACGGCTGGCGCGCTGGCTGTTGATGAGCCACGAACTGCTCGGCTCCAACGAACTTCCCCTTACGCAGGATCTTCTCGGCCAGATGCTGGGAACTCGCAGATCAAGCGTGAGTCTGGCGGCGGGCACGTTGCATAAGGCTGGCATCATCACTTATCGACGCGGAAGAGTGACGGTGCTCGACAAAGTAAAACTTCAGCATGCTTCCTGCGAATGTTATCAACTCATCAAGCAACATCTGGCGAGTTGGGCGGCTGAGATTCAACAGGTCTGATGGTTGCGGCTTCGTTATCCGGTGCTCAACTTTCGGCGCCACGAAATGCGAGCACCTCGGGGTAGTCAAGAGAGCTATTAAGGGACTTTGTATGGATGTCGATCGAGTGCAGTCGGAAGAACTGGCGACCTGGAAAGAAAAATATATGGCGGCCTTGTTCGAGATGGACAAAGGCAGGCTGAACCAGCGGATCACAGACGCAGAAATAGCCGTCGCAAAGCGTACCCGGGAGCTTTTTCAGGGCGACGGTGACACTTCCTCCGGGACGCAACTCCGGGAGCGCAAAGCTCTGGAAGCTGCCTTCTACGCGCTCCAGGCTCTGCGCAGCATAGCACAGGGTGACCGTGGCGCCGCCAGGCGCTCGTTCGCCGCGTAGGTTTCTCATTTGCGTACGGTCGCTAATCACAGGCTACGGAAGCAGGATGACATGGCCTCTGACGGACGAAAGCAGTTGCAGCGCTGGCAGGAACTTGCCAACGAGGCCGCAGAGGAAACCGATCCTCAGAAACTAATCAGGATCGTTAAGGATCTCTGTTCATTGTTGAACGCAGAAAAAAAGCCGCCTGCCAGTTCTCGAGCCACAGCCCACCAATCGCAAAAGAGCGCCCGCAAGTAGCCTCGGACAAGTCAGTCCGCAAAATGAATTGAGGGAGAGACCACTCGTCAACTGTCCTCTCCTCATTGTTTTTCTGAATTCAGGCGGCCTTTTTGTGGTCGCCAGCTTTATCCAGGATTCGATGGGCTTGCTGCGGTCCTCCATGGCCCAGGATCTTGACTTCAATATCACGCACTCGCTGGTAGTTCACGAAGAATGCGTCGATCTGTTCGAGGACCTTTGGATTCAGTTCCTCAAGGGTCCTGATCTCGGAGTAAAGCAAAGACTGGGTCGCGATCGCCACCAGGCGGTCATTTCGCTTGGTCTCGCCCTTTTCCGTTTGCTCTGCTTCGATCACTCCCACCAGCTTGACGTCCACCAGGCAACCGGGGAAAAGCGCTTCGTCGGTGAGCACGAGCACGTCCAGCGGGTCTCCATCTTCCGCCTTGGTCGCCGGCACAAAGCCGAAATCGTAGGGAAACATCATGCCTTCGGGCATGACTTTGGAAAGCCTGAAGCGGCGACTGGAAGGATCATATTTGATTTTGTTTCTGCTGCCGCGCGGGGTCTCAATGATGACATCGATCGAGCTCGATGTTTCATAATCATGATTAGTTTTGGAGGTTCCAGTTTTGCGCTTCATGTCTTCTCCGTTGCTTCAAGCGGCGAGAGCAGCCGTCGCGGACCATACCGGTTCCGCTGGCCCGCGCGTATTTCCGTGCGAGGAACGCTTGTCTGCTCGTTCCGAAACACGCAGGAACTGCTTCCGCATCGATTCGGCGAGGGCGAGCGCAGTTTTGAATTTTGCGTCCGCGGTCTTGCGCAGTTCTGCGAGAAGTTGGCAGTTTGGCCGATGATTCACTACATCTTTGGCGATGGTGAGCAGTTCTTCCCGGTCGTGCCATTCGCCAATGGCATCCTTCACTTCTCCGAGGCGCTTGACGAATTCCTTTTCCTTGGCGTTCTCGGCCATTTCCAGAACATTGCGGAGTTCCTTGACCTTCAAACGATAGGGATGCAGGTTATTCCGTCCCAAATGTGCCGGCTGAGTAAGCTCAGACAGCAGGTGCAAGGCTGACGCCGCCGCCTTGGTATTCACCGTGTTTCCGCTTGAGTCCCGGCTTCCGTTGCGGTGCAGAGCCTTGTCCATCTGTCGGGAGGTCTGTTTCAACCGCTTTCTTAGTGGCGACGCATACTGCTTGATGACAAGATCGAGCTTCTTGGCGTATTTCTGGCGTTGGGCGCCGAGATACTCGAGCAAGTCCACGGAGCATTCCTGTTCTCCATCCAGACGTGGCACCTGTGAGGCGTAGCTTGTCAACACGTCCATGTCGCGCACCTTGCCGGCACGTTTCCGAAGCTTGGAAATCTGTTTCAGGGCCTGGCGCTCCGGACGCCCCGAATCGAGCGACAATGCGTGCAGGGTAGCTTCGATGCGGCGGGAATTGGTGCGCAGATCGTGAACCTCGTCCTGACCCGGCGAAGTGGACATGTTCTTGAGAAGCTTGCGAATCTTGCGAACGGGTTTTTGCATTCGGTCTGCATCGACTGCCATAGGCGTACTCCAGGACATTGGTTAAGTCTCTCGGCTCCGTTTGGGATGCTGAATCCTCGCCGGCAGTTTGGATGCGAAAATTGAGCGCCCTCAGCGAGACATCCGCTTTGCAAAGGTGGAAATCCCGCTGAGCGCATCGTCTTCATTCGCGGGCGGTTTTGACTCCTCTCGCGAAAGTCAGGCTCAAGACACTATTC
>Ga0209577_10006428_pt1 | contig 10876 bp, 8 predicted proteins | sample GraSoiAngelo_109_FD_185874 | JGI IMG/M metagenome (GOLD analysis project Ga0209577, IMG submission 185874) | Grasslands soil microbial communities from the Angelo Coastal Reserve, California, USA - 14_0903_12_20cm (SPAdes) (version 2) | ecosystem: Environmental > Terrestrial > Soil > Grasslands ... | reverse complement strand
AAACCGATCCGTCCGATCCCGCCCACGCCGTCGAGTATGGCCGCTTCCGGCGGCTGATGACGGCGGAAGCCAACGCCGCCATCGAAGGGGCGCTTGCCGCCGGGGCCAGCAAGGTCGTAGTGAACGACAGCCACTGGTTCATGCGCAACCTGGTCGCCGAAGAGCTGCATCAGGCCGCCGAGCTGCTCTCCGGCGATCCCAAGCCGCGCTCCATGGTCGAGGGGATCGACGCGGGCTTCGATGCGGCGCTGTTCATCGGCTACCATGCGCGCGCCGGGACGCGCCACGCGATCCTCGATCACACCTACGCCGACCGCATCCACGAGGTGCGGCTGAACGGCCACGCCGTCGGCGAGCTCGGCATCAACGCCGCCTTCGCGGGCGGCGCGGGTGTGCCGGTGGCCCTGGTGAGCGGCGACGCGAGCCTCGCCGCGGAGGCGAGAGCGCTCCTGGGCGAGCACGTCGCGACGGTAGTGGTGAAACGGGCGGTGAGCCGCCACGCGGCACGGAGCGTCGCGCCGGCAGTCGCCTGCCGTCTGATCCGCGACGGCGTGACAGCGGCGCTCAAACAGCCACACGCGCCCTTCGTGCTGCCTCCGCCCATCACCTGCGAGGTGGATTTCGCGCTGACGATCCACGCCGACATGGCGGAGCTCTGCCCCGGGGCGACGCGGACGGGAGGGCGCACGGTCGCGTTCACACACCAGGACTATCGCGAGGTGTTCCGCGCCTGGCGCGCGCTGCTCAACCTGTCGGCCGTGGTGTAGTTAGCCTCCCATGCGCCCCTTGAATGTCGTCGCGGGTCTCACGCTCGCGCTCGCGGGCTGCGGGCACAGCGCTGCGCCTGCCGCTCCGGAGTCCGGGTCGAGCCGACCGTTCGCCGGCGGCTCGCCACGGCGGCTCACGTTCAACTTGGGCGACGACCGCGCGCCTGCGTGGCTCCCCGACGGCTCCGGCCTGCTCTATTCGCTCCAGCGTCGGGACCGCCCCGACCGCGATCGCTGTCTCGGGCTGCTGCCGCCCGACGGCGGGCGGCTGGCGCGCACGCTGTGCGACGCGAACCCCGCCGCCGATGATTCGACCAATGTCCTCACCGAGCCCGCACCCACCCGTGACGGCCGGCTGGCGTACCTGCTGGTGGGCTCCGAAACCATCGACATCGCGCCTGGCTACACGGCGGTCGTGTTGGGTTCGCTCGACGGCACGGCGGGGGCGCGTGTGCTCCGGACGTTCCCCTACGTTGCACCCGACACGGTGCGTCACGACGCGGCGTCGCAGCTGCGGTGGCTGGACGCCACGACGATCGTCTACCTGGCGGAACGGGTCGGCTACGAGCGCCCCTGCCAGGGCTGTCCGATCGACACCCTCCGCACCGGCGTCGACGTGGTGCGGCTCGACCTGAGCGGCGACGTCACGTCGCTGGCGGTCGTGCCCGGCACGCGCTTCGCCTCGGCGGTCGCTCGGGGCGAGAGCGCCGATGTCATCTACTACACGCTCGGCGGCGATTCCCGCGTCTACCGGCGCGTACTCTCCAGCGGGACGGTGTCGGTCGCGCACGATTTCGGCAGCGGGATCGCGCGGGACGTGCAGGTCGTCGGCGCGCGGTTGATCGCCGTGGTGGGGGGCGACGTGTCCTTCGCGTTCGACAGCGCGCTCGGGTTCCCCATCCAGCGCGATCGGGGCGGGCCCCTGGTGCTCGTCGACTTGGCGAGCGGCGCGGAGACGGTGCTCCCCGGGAATGCGCTCGCCTTCCGTCACCCGGCCCTGGCGCCTGCCGCCACCCGGCTCGTGGCCGAGGCGGTGGACAACGTTGCGGATCTCTGGATGTTCGACCTCCCCTGACACGGGCCATGCGATCGACCCCATCCGCGCTCGTGCCCTGGGCGCTGCTGTGTGCGACGCCGCTCGCGGCTCAAACCGGCGGCGCCATCGCCGGGCGCGTGCGTGATGCCGTGAGCAGCCGACCACTCGAAGGTGTGCTCGTGACGGTCGACAGCGGGCCGCGCGGCGCGGTCACCGATGCAACGGGCGGGTATCGCATCCGCGAGGTCCGGAGCGGCTGGCACCGGGTGCGGGCCACGCAGATCGGCTACCAGGCGACCGCGCGTGACAGCGTGCTGGTGCAGGCCGGCGCAGCCGTCACCGTCGACTTCGCGCTCGAGCCGCAGGCGGTCGCCGTGTCCCCGGTGACCGTGCAAGCCCGGCCGGACGTGGTGCTCGACCCGCTCGCCACGGCCACCACGCAGCGGCTCTCGGGAGCGGAGCTGCGACGCCTGCCCGTATCGAGCGTCGACGAGGGGATCGCGCTCGCCGCGGGGAGCGTCGGCCAGAGCTACCGCGGCGGTCGCCTGGGGGAGCAGGCATTCATTCTCGACGGCCTGGGGATGAAGAACCAGCTCGATGCCTCCACCGGCCCGCTCGGCGTGCGGGTGCCGCCGGACATCCTCGAGGAGGCGGCGCTCGTCACCAACGGCTTCTCGGCGCGCTACGGGCAAGCCCTGTCGGGCCTGATCAACGTCGTCACCAGGGACGGGGGGGATCGCTGGCGGGGCCGGACCGCCTACGAGACCGACCGTCCGGCCCCGGACGGCTGGGACTACGGTCTCGACCGGGTGGTGGCGCAGGCCGACGGGCCGCTGGGGCGTCGCATCCGCCTCGTCGCCGTGGTGGACGCGACGGGGCGGCTCGACGCCGACCCGGTGAGCGCCCCCGCTCCAACCGACGTGCGCGATCCGCGGAGCGGACGTCCCTGGGTCCTGCCCCACAACAGCGGCGAGACCTACGACCTCGGGGGCAAGCTCACGGTTCCGATCGGGGGCGGCGAGACGCTCCGCTTCTTCGGCCTGCGCTCCTGGGAGCAGCGCCTGCTGTACGATCAGACCTTCAAGTACGACGACCGCTTCGCTCCCGCCAGCCGAGTCGCGGGCACGCTCGCCAGCGCCCACTGGCAGCACGTCGCCGGGCCGAGGACCGAGCGGCCGCTGCTGCTCGATGCGCGTGCCGGGTACTTCACGCGCGAGTTCGTCCGGGGGACGCTCGCCGATCCCGTCGCTTACCGGTTCGGCGCGTTCACCGGCGGGTCATTCCATATCGTGGGAGAGACGCTCGCCCGCGCCCAGGACACCGCGGCGGCCCGGGCCGCCATTCCCGGCCTCACGCCGCCCGATTTGTCCGTGCGCACGCCGTGGGGCGTGCCGGCGTTCTTCCTGGGCGACGGCTCGCGCGGCGAGGTCGCCTGGAACCGGTTTCGCGAGCTGCGTGGCCAGCTCGATGCCGACTGGGGGCTCGGGCCCGATGCGGATCTCTATTTCGGTGGGGCCGTGGTGCGCCAACGGGTGCAGACGTTCTCGCGCGCCCTCGGGTTCCTGCCGGTGGGCGACACGGTGCCGCCCGCCGTGGCGTCCGATTTCTCGCCGCTCAGCGCGGCGGCGTACGCGGAGTCGCAGCTGCGCTGGAGCGACCTGGGCCTCACGCTCGGTGTGCGCTACGACCAGTTCGATCCCCGCGCCCGGATCCAGGGCGGGCGGTTGGGGCCGCGGCGCAGCGTGTCGCCGCGCTTCGCCGTGTCGACGGTGCTGCGCGGCGCCACGGTCGTCGCGAGCTGGGGTCGCTTCAGCCAGGCGCCGGATTTCCAGTACCTGGTGGACGCCGCGTTCGACGACACCGCCCGCACCGGCCGGTTCCGCCGCGGCAACCCGGACCTCGGATTCGAAGGGGCGTGGCAGTACGAATTCTCGGTGCGCGGCCGGCCGTCGCCCCGCACGTCGCTCCGCGTCAACGCGTACGTCAAGCGTTTGGAAGGACTGGTGGCGTCGGTGCCGCTGGGCGTCGATCCCGATTCGGCGATCTTCGGCAACACGGACTTCGGCTCGGTGAAGGGCGCCGAGCTGATCTTCGAGCGCGAGCTGCGCGACTGGTGGGGCGTGCGGGCGGCGTACACGCTGCAGTTCGCGACCGCGACCGCCACCAACGCGTATCAACTAGTGAAGCGGATCCGCATCGACACGCTTACCGGGGACACGATCAACCCTGCCCGCGTGGAGTTTCCACTCGACTACGACCGCCGCCACACCCTCACGGTGATCCTCCAGGCCCGCGTTCCGGACTCACTCGCCGCGCCGCTCAAGCCGGTGCTGGCGGGCCTCGAGGGGGCCGCGATCGTGCGCTACGGATCGGGCCTGCCGTTCAGCCGCACCAACGCCACCGGCGACACGTTGCTCGGCCTGCCCAACGGCGATCGCCTCCCCTCACAAGCCACCGTGGACGTGCTGCTGCGGCGCCCGCTCAAACTGTTCGGCCGCTCCGGGGGCATCTACCTCGACGTGCGGAACCTGCTCGACCGTCGCAACATCGTCGCGGCGCGGCGGGACACGGGAGAGCCGACGATTGCCCAGCCGGCGCTCCAGGCGATGGCACAGGGCGCGTACCGCGCGCACCCGGAGCCGATCCCCTACGAATCGCCGCGCTACCGGGACTGGGCGGACCTCGACCACAACGGCTACGTCGACGGGTCCGCGGAGCTGATGCCGTTGTACCTCGCGGCGGCACGCGATTTCGTACAGCCGGTGTTCGCGTACGGACCGCCGCGCCTGGTGCGGTTTGGGGTGGAAGTTGTGTTTTGAGGCGGCGGCCGTATTCCCACGCTGAAGCGTGGGCTCGGCGAAGCACAACGCTGAAGCGTGTTTGTGCGACTAACCCGGCGGTCGCCGCACTGTGAACAGCTCGAGCGATCGTGCCAGGATCCCGATCCCCGCTGAGTCACCGGCGCGCCTTGGCACGGCGCGGTAGATGAGGATCACGAGGATCCAGGTGATCCAACTCGACCGCTCGCTCCACGACAGCGCGCGGAGCATGAGCCACGGTTGGGTGTACGCGGCCGTCCACGCGTCCCAGTCACCCTGGGCGAGGGCGATCGGACGCGCGATCACGTGGTTCGCGGCGTAGCCGTGCGCGCTCGGGCTCGACAGGTTCCAGACGCAGGTGACCTTGCCCCAGCCGTGGTTGTCGCTCGCGCCGACGACGAGGAGGTCGTGCTGCGCGGCGAGTTGCAACACCTGGGCGCGCAGCGCGGCGGGGAACCCGATCGCGCGGGGGGCGCAGTTCACGATCTCGAAGCCATCGACGCCGGCGGCCACGAACTCGTTGAGATCGCCCCAGTGATGCTCCCAGTACTCGGGGAGCGAAGCGAGCCCGAGCGCGCCCTGGCGGTGCAGCTCGGCGAACAGCCCCAGCATCGCGCGCGTGTCGCGGTTGTAGACGCCGCGATCGATGGGTGCGACGGCGCCCAGCGCCACGACGTGCTGCGCGTACACGCTCCATTCGACGCCCGGGAGCAGGCGGATCGGTTCGTCCACGGGCTGGTTGAAGATGACGTTGTGGTCCGTGACGTAGGACGCCTGGAAGCCCTGCGCGGCGTGCCAGGCCGCGAGGTCCTGAGCCCGCCACCCGGGGCGGCCGTCATGGGACGCGGCGGTGTGGGCGTGATAGTCGATCACGGTTACGCCCGAGTCCGATGTCACGAGCGAGGGCACGGGCCGCGGCAGCAGCACCGTTCCGACGCCCAACAGCACGATGGCGAGCGGTCCCAGGAGGGCGCGGGCGAGCCGCCACCCGAGCGGGCCGCGGCGCAGCGCGCCCCACAGCGCGAGCGCGACCACCCAGACCGCGAGGAACGCTTTGGCGCGCTGCACGCTCAGAAACGTCAACGCATCGAGCACGTTCGACAGGGGGGCGAGCACGGTGTAGGCGGTCGGCCGCACCAGATCGGCGCCGGTGGGCACGGTGCCCGTCACGGCGTCCACCAGCCCGGGCAGCGGCTGCAGCGCCGACCAGAGCAACAGCGCGAGCAGGGCGAGCGCGATCGGGTGGCGGCGCAGGAGATTCACTCGTACAATCTTGGTGATGAGAGCAATCGCCGCCACGGTGCTCGTCGCCGTCGTCGGGCTCGCGTGCCGGCGGCCGGCGCGAGCCCGGACGCCGCCCGCCGATGCGGGGACGGTGGTGACGGTCTACATGGCTCCCAAGGCCGTCGATCGCCTGATGGGCCGGCTGACCGGCGTCGCGGCGAGCCACCAATGGGCGCTGTCGGTGCGGACCGACAGCGCGGCGCTCGCCGAGGCCGACCTCGTGGTCGCGGAGAGCGCCGGCGTGCTCGTGGGACGTCTCAGGTCGGGATCTCCCGCGGCGGCGCAGGCGCGGCAGCTGGCGGATGCGGTGCTCAAGTGAGCGACTTCGCCGGCGTCCCGGACCTGGTGCTCGGGCCGCTCGCGGGGCGTCCCGAGGCCGATTGGTACAAGACGCCGCCGGGGAAGTGGAGCCCGGCGCAGATCGTGCACCATCTCGCGATCTCGCTCGAGCTCAGCGGCCGCTCGTTCGAAGCGCGTCGCGGCAAACCGCCGATGCGGCGGCGACCCCGCACGCCGCGTGAGCGGCTCGCCTGTTTCCTCACCTTGCAGCTCGGGTGGATGCCGACCGGGCGCGACGCGCCCTCGGCGACCCAACCGGCCGAGCGGCCGGACGCCCGCGTCGTGGAACGGCAATTCCGCGAGGGGGTCGCCCGCTTCCTGTCACTCGAGCGGGAACTGCTTCCCGCCCGTCGGCACGATCTGTTCGTGAAGAACCCGGCATTCGGGGATCTGACCCTTCCCGAGTGGCTGCGGTTTCACGTCCGCCACTGCGCGCACCACGCGAACCAGATCCGCGCGCGCCTCGCGACGTGAGCCGAAAGAAGCGGAAGCTCACCGTTCGCGTACCGAACCCGCGCGCGCCCGTCAAGGAGCGGCTGAAGACGCCGTCGCACAAGGTGCATCGGCATGCCAAGCAGTATCGCCGGCGTGAGAAGCATCAGCGCCCGCTGGCGGACGGCGAGTAGCGCCGGCCGGCGGATCGCACCACCACACAACACGACGGCGGCTGCGGGTCCAGCACGGCGCGCATGCCTCGCGCCTGCACGCCCTGAAGCACGCCTTCGAGCAAGGCGAGGTTCATTCCGCACACGAGCGCCCGCGATTGGTTCGCGAGGGCCGCGAACGGACAGTTCGCGAGATGCACGGAGCCGTTGCTCCGGGTCGGCTCGAAGCCGCACCACTCCAGCACCGCGAGCAGGCGGGCGAACGGGCGGCGCGCCGTTGCGGCGCCGCGCCGCCCGCGGCGCGCGTCCATTCCCAGGCCGCGGCCCAGGTCGCGGGCGGCGCGCCGCAGCGCCCGCACGGCGGCGGGTGATCGCGCGTTCGTGAGCGCCTGCGCCAGCAGCCGGCCGGCCAGCTCGTAGCGCCGCCGCGGCAGCGTGAGGTCGAGCTGGTGGGCGGACCGGCGGTACAGCTTGGCGGGACGGCCGGCGCCGGGGCCGCGCCGGCCGGTCAGGCGGCGGTAGGACGTCTCCAGCAGGCCCTGCCGGACCAGCTTGTCGAGATGGAAGGCGGCGAGGGCGCGCGAGATGCGCAGCGCCCGCGCCGCCTCGTCCCGGCCCACGTCACGACGCCGGCGGGCGACGTAAAGATAAAGACCCCTCCGGACCGGTTCATGCAGCGACGCGAAGGCTGCGATCTGGCGCTCGAGCTCGGATCGGTACACGTGGGAAATGTACCGATCTGTCGCTTGTAATCACAGCGTATATTGCCATTAGACCGGACCCTGAAATGGGAATGCGCACCTACACGTACGTGATCGTCGGCGGCGGGATGACGGCGGATGCGGCGGTCGAGGGCATCCGGGGAGCCGATCCCGCCGGCCCGCTGGCGCTGATCGGCGCCGAGCCGCACCCCCCCTACAATCGCCCGCCGCTCTCGAAGGGCCTATGGAAGGGAGACCCGGAGGACGGCATCTGGCGCCAGGCGGCGCAGTCCGGTGCGGACCTGCAGCTCGGCCGCCGAGTGGTCGGCATCGATCTGCGGGGGCACAGCGTCACCGACGACCGGGGCACGGTGTACGGGTTCCAGAAGCTGCTGCTCGCCACCGGGGGCGCGCCGCGGCGCCTGCCGCTGGAATCGGACCAGGTGATCTACTTCCGCACGCTGGACGACTACCGCCGCCTGCGCGGCCTCGCCGAGCAGCGGCTCCGCTTCACGGTCGTGGGGGGCGGGTTCATCGGGAGTGAGGTCGCGGCGGCGCTGCGGCTGCAGGGCCGTGACGTCGTGATGCTGGTGCCGGAGGCAGGGTTGGGCGCGCGCGTTTTCCCGGCGGATCTGTCGCGCTTCCTCGTCGATTACTATCGAGAAAAGGGCGTCGAGCTGCGCCCGGGCGAAGGGATGGCCGGGCTGGAGTCGCGCGGCGGCAAATGCATCGTGCGCACCACGACGGGAGCCGAGATCGCCGGCGACATCGTCGTGGCCGGCCTGGGCATCCAGCCGAGCGTCGAGCTCGCGGAGCAGGCCGGATTGCTGGTGGAGAACGGCATCGTCGTCGACCAGTTCTGCCGTACCAGCCATCCGGACGTGTACGCCGCGGGAGACGTGGCCAGCTTTCCCAATCCCGCCCTCGGCTCCCGCCTCCGGGTGGAGCACGAAGACAACGCCAACACCATGGGCAAGATCGCCGGGCAGAACATGGCGGGGCGAACGGCGCCGTACACGCACCTGCCGTTCTTCTACTCGGACCTGTTCGAGCTCGGCTACGAAGCCGTAGGAGAGCTCGATTCGCGCCTCGAAGCCGTCGCCGACTGGAAGACCCCGTTTCGTGAGGGAGTCGTTTACTACCTGAACGCGGGGCGGGTGCGCGGCGTGCTCCTGTGGAACACCTGGGGCCAGGTGGAGCACGCCCGCGCGCTCATCGCTCAGCCCGGACCGTTCCGGCCTGCCGACCTGAAGGGTCGTCTCCCCGCCTGACCCAGCCGGTCGCGCGCCGGCATCCAGTTGCCGGTTTCGCAGCGTCCTCTATTTAACAACTCGACATTTGTTATAGAAACTGTTCCCTCCCCCCTCAGTGAGGTGCGTATGAGGCAGCGCTGGCTCCGGGCCATCGTGCTGGTGGCGGTCGCGGCTTGCTCCGCATCCCCGACCAGCTCCCCGATCGAGCGCACGCTGTTCGACGGGCAGCACATCTTCCGGTTCGACACCTTCGGCGACGAGGCGTTCTGGACCGATACGCTCAAGATGCACCAGGTGGTCCAGGGCATCAGCCCCAAGACGGCGCTCGGCGTCGGCCTCAAGGTGGACATGGACGCGCTGCCCGCCGGGCTCGTCTCCCAACTCAAGGCGGGGCAGGTCAATCTCGACGATCCGGCGACCACGGTCGCGTTGCTCAGCCTGAACGCGGTCGTCGGTGTGCAGGCCACCGTAGACGCGACCAACACCGTCACGCGCTTCGGCGTCACGTGCGCCTTGTGCCACTCCACCGTGGACAACTCGCTCGCCTCCGGCATCGGCCGGCGGCTGGACGGCTGGCCGAATCGCGATCTCGACCCCGGGCTGATCCTGTCGCTCTCACCAGCGCTACAGGCGCCCGCCGTGCACGCCGTGCTCACCTCGTGGGGTCCCGGCAAGTACGACGCGCACTGGAATCACGACAACCAGAACGGGCCCGTGCTCATTCCCCCCGCGTACGGCCTGGCCGGCGTGAACCTCGAGACGTACACGGGGGAGGGCGGCATTCCCTACTGGAACGCCTACGTCGCCGTGACGCAGATGCACGGGCATGGGACCTTCGTAGATCCGCGTACGGGCGACGCGGTCCGCTACAACCCGGATCTGGTGACGCCCAAGCTGCCGGCGTTGCAGCAGTACGAGCTGAGTCTCACGACGCCCCCGGCGCCCGCCGACAGCTTCAACGCAGCGGCAGCGGCCCGGGGACAGACGGTGTTCTCCGGCGCGGGGACGTGCGCCACCTGTCACGTGCCGCCTCAATACACCGACGGCGGATTCGGCCTGCACAATCCCGCCGAGGTGTGCGCCGACGGAGGGCTGGCGACGCGTGGTACCACGGGGAAATACCGCACGACGCCGCTGCGTGCGCTGTCGCTGCATCCGCCCTACTACCACGACGGCAGCCTCGCCACGCTCGCCGACGTAGTGACGCACTACAACACCTGCCTGAACCTCGGGCTCAATGCCGGGCAGCAGGCGGATCTGGTGCAGTTCCTCAAGTCGTTGTGAGATGCGGGACCCCGGCCGCCATCGGGGAGTCCGCCTCGCGGCAAACGTGCTCCTGGCGGTGCGAATAGGACGACACTAAGCTACCGCCGCACATGCGAGAAGGAACGGACGGCGTGCGACGGACGGTGTTGCCGGCTGGCGCGTGGTGGCGGGCCGGGGCGCCGTGGCGGGGTGGCCTCGCCGCCAGGATCTTCTTCGCCGCGACGCTGCTCGTCGTGGTGGTGCTGGGCCTGACGTTCGGGCTCACGTCGCTCCAGGCACATCGCACCGCGGACGAGTCGATCCGGCACGCCCTGGTGGGGCGGCGCCGCGGGGTGCAGGCGTTCCTAGCGGGTCGGACCACGGCGTTCGCAGGCATGAGCGGCGTGAGCGCCCAGGTGCCGCAGTTCCGCGAGCGCCTGCTGCAGCGATCGCGCGGAGACGTGCTCGATCAGGCCGAGCAGTACCGGCACCTGTTGGGCGCGTCCTGGGTGCTGGTGACGAACGAGCGGGGCCTGCTCGTCGCCCGCACCGACTATCCCGCGGAGTTCGACCTCGATCTCTCGCGCGGTGCGCTCATCGCGCGGGCCCTCTCCGGCGAGCAGGCCGACGGTCCCTGGCTCGACGACGGCGCGCAGCGCCTGTCCCTGGCGGTGGCAATCCCGCTGCGGGCCTCCCCGGACGCGGCGCCCCAGGGCGTGCTCGTCACCGCCTACGAGGTCGGCGACACGTTGGCGCAGGAGATCAAGGAGGCGACCGGCTCGGAGGTCGTGTTTTTCGCCCTCGACACGCTGGACCACCCGCACGTC
>Ga0209577_10006427_pt1 | contig 10877 bp, 7 predicted proteins | sample GraSoiAngelo_109_FD_185874 | JGI IMG/M metagenome (GOLD analysis project Ga0209577, IMG submission 185874) | Grasslands soil microbial communities from the Angelo Coastal Reserve, California, USA - 14_0903_12_20cm (SPAdes) (version 2) | ecosystem: Environmental > Terrestrial > Soil > Grasslands ... | reverse complement strand
CGGCCGTAAATGTCGGCGGGCGCGCCGGCCTGCTCGATGCGCCCGGCGTTCATCACCGCGATGCGGTCGGCCATCGCCATCGCCTCTTCCTGGTCGTGGGTGACGAAGATCAGCGTGACGCCGAGGTCCTTCTGCAACGCTTTCAATTCGAACTGCATCGATTGACGCAGCTTGCGGTCGAGCGCCCCGAGCGGCTCGTCGCACAACAGCACCGGCGGCCGCACCACCAGCGCCCGCGCCAGCGCCACCCGCTGCTGCTCGCCGCCCGAGAGGCCGCAGCATGAAGTCGATGTAGGCGTAGGCCAGCTCCTTCACCTTCGAGCCGGGCGTGACGGTCCAAACCTGCTCGAGCGCGAGCACGCCCTCGCGCGGCGCGGCGAACTCGATCGGTTGGTTCTGCCCGTCGTAACGGAACACGCCGCTGTCGTGCAGCACGCCCAGGATCACCTCGCCCGAGAGCAGCGTCTTCTCCATCTGGCCGGTGAAGTCGAAGAGCTTGATCGGCTTGAGCTGTTCGAACGCCTTATAGGCAGCGTCCAGATCGGTGAGCCCGCTGCCGTAAACCTTGCCGAGCATCATCAGGTGCATCTGGCCTATGCTGTTGACCGGCACCAGATAGCTGCCGCGCTGGCCGGCCAGCTTGGGATCGGCGAGGTCCTTCCACGAGGTCGGCGCCGTGAGCCCTTTGTCGGTGCGGTAGCCGAAGCCGATCGCGCTGGTGAAGGCGCACACCCCGACGATCTTGTCGCTCACCGCGTAAGGATAGACGTCGGCGAGGTTCGGCACCTGCTTCACGTCGAGCTTGGGCTCGACCAGGCCGGCGACCTCGGCCTGCCATTGCTCGCTGGTGTTGGTGTGGAGCACGTCGTAGAGCGGCGCGTTCCTGGGCGTCGCCTGCAGCTTGGGATAATAGGGGAAGGCCGAATCGGTCTCGACCTTGCATTTGAACTCCTTCTCGAAGGCCGGGATGATTTCGGCCTTGATGACCTCGCCCCATTTGCCGCCCCAGGCGGTGGTTTTGAGCGTCGCGGTCTGGGCGCGCAGCACCCCGGGAGCGCCGACCGCGGCCGCCGCCGCGGTCGCGGAGGCCATGAACCGGCGGCGGGTGATCTGTTTGCTCATATCGTCCTCCTCCTTCACAGTCTGACGTAGGCGCGCAGGCCGATCAGGCGCTCGAACGCGAACACGACCGCCAGCGCCAGCGCGAAGCGGATGTAGTTGAACAAGACAACCGGCAGGGTCTCGCCGTTCGGCACCACCAGGAACAGCGAGATCGGGAACTGATCGAACGAGACGATGAAGGCGAAGATGCCGCCCGCCATGACCCCCGGACGGATCAGCGGCAGGGTGACCTCGCGGAACACGCGCGCGGGCGGCGCGCCCAACACGGCGGCCGCCTCCTCGATGCGCCGGTCGAAGTCATGCAGCACCGCGAGAGTCGTACGCAGCACGTAGGGCACGGCGAGGAGGGTGTGGCCGACCACGAGGCCCCACAGCGGCCGGCCGATGCCGGCAAGCATGAACACCTGGAACAGCGCGAGCCCGGTGAGGATCGCGGGCAGCATGAGGGGCGAGAGAAAAACCGCCGTGAGCAGCCGCGCGCCGGGCAGGTTGCCGCGCGCGATCGCGAGCGCGGCCAGCGCGCCGATCACGGTCGCGAGCACCACCACCACGACGGCGACCCGCAGGCTGAGCCACAGCGAATTCATGAAATCGGCGCTCGAAAAGAATTTCACGAACCAGCGCAGGCTCACCCCGACCGGCGGAAACGCGATGTAAGGCGTGGGATTGAGCGCGAACACGGCGATGATCGCGATTGGTAAGAGCAGAAAGAAAACGATGGCGCCGTTGAAAGCGTAGTAGGCGAGCCGGCCGGGATCGAGGCGCGCGCTCATGCCAGCCGCCGTTCGCCGCTCAGGCGGCCGAGGATCGCGTTGTAGGCGACGACGAGCATCAGCGAGACCGCGAGCAGCACGACACCGAGCGCGCCCGCGAAGCCCAAATTGAAGCTCGCGCTCACCTGCTGATAGATCAGCATCGGCAGGGTGAGCACGTTGCCGCCGCCGAGCAACACCGGCGTGACATAGGCGCTGATCGCGAGCGCGAAAACCAGCAGTGACCCGGCCAGAATCCCCGGAAGGCTCAGCGGCAAGGTCACTTCCAGGAACGTGCGCAGCCGGCCGGCGCCGAGGTTGCGCGCCGCCTCTTCCAGCGCGGGATCGATGCGGCCGATGACACCGACCAAGGTCAGCACCATGAACGGCACGTAGATGTGCACGAGGCCGATGACGACGCCGAACTCGCCGTACATGAGCGGCAGCGGCTTATCGATAAAGCCGAGCCACGTGAGCGTGGTGTTGATGACGCCGCGGTCGGCGAGCAAGGTCATCCACGCGAAGGTGCGCACGACGATGCCGGTGAGCATCGGCGCGATCACCGCCATCAGCAGCAGCGCGTGGCCGAGGCGCGAGCGCATGCGCGCCATCCAGTGGGCGAGGGGATAGCCGATCAAGAGCGCGAGCGCCGTGGTGACGACGCCGATGCGTAAGGTCGCGATCAGCGCGTCGAAATAAAGGTCGCTGTCGATCAGCCGCGCGTAGTTGCGCGTCGTAAAGGCGACGTTCGGGTTCGACACCGGATTGCCGGACAGCAGGCTCAGCGCGGCCATGACGCCGAACGGCAACGCGAAGAACAGCACGAACAGCAGCGCCGCCGGGACGATCGCCCAGGCGATGCCGGAGACACCGGCGCGTGCATGAGCCTTCATGAGACTGCCGCCTGAACCACGGCATCGATATAGCACGGTCTTTCGTGGCAAATCGAACGGCGGTGGCGCTTTTGCCCCACAGAACCCACGTGACGAACCGGTACCGTCGCGCAGGCAGGAGGCCGCTACCCGTCCCCTTCCGAACCGGCAGACTTTTTCGCGATCACGCTTCGGTTAGTCTAATACAAATGACAAGCAACGCTGTGTCCCGCCGTCGCCTCCTTGAAGAGCGGCGCCTCTGCGGCGCAACGCGACATGGCAAAGGGACAACGTGGGTGGAAACGGCGGCCCGAGGGCGAGGCGGTTCGCGATCGGGATCGTTGGCGCGGAACATCCGCAGTTACAACAATTTGCCTCAATATGGTTACGCATAATGCACGTATCTCTGTCATTAAGGAGCACCCAGGTGTCCGCCTGAATTGAGCGCGACAGGCGAGGCCGGCAAGGGGATCGGCAATGAAGCTGCCTGGCCAGTTTCGGATGCGGTTCGCACGCGGTCCGATCGGGCTCGCTTTCATTGCGGTGGTCCTCGACTTGCTCGTGACGCCTGCGCTGGCGGGCGATTGGGAAGACTGCCTCGGCTCCGCTCCCGACAGGATCTTCGCCGCCTGCACCGCCGTCATCGACAGGAACGACCGCGGCGCGCCCGATCTCGCCAAGGCGCACGTGCGGCGTGGAATGGATCACCGCATCCACGCTCGCTTCGAGCAGGCCATGGCCGATTTCGACGCGGCCACGAAGCTGGACCCCGGCTCCGCCGAGGCCTTCGTACGGCTCGGCGAAGCGTACAACTACAGGAACGACCTCGATCGTGCGTTGACGAATTTCGAGCGCGCCATCGCGCTCAATCCGAACGACGATCGGGCCATGACCGGGCGCGGCAACGTGCGCGTCGCCCGCGGCGAGTTCGCGGCCGCCTTTGCGGATTTCGAGCGATCGATTGCCATCCGTCCGGACGTGGCATTCACCTATGCGAGCCGCGCCTTCGCGTTCGGCCGCAGCGGCAATTTCGACCGTGCGCTCGCCGACTACGATCGCGCAATCGCGATCGCTCCCGGCTACGCGGAAGCCTTCGCGCAGCGCGGGGACGTCTATCGGCGCAAGGGCGACCTCGATCGGGCGATCGCCAGCCTCAGCCGCGCCATCACCATCAACGCCAAGGTCGCCCGATACTTCAGCAGCCGCGGCGACGCGTTCAATGCGAAAGGCGACATCGACCGCGCCATCGCCGATTACGACCGGGCGCTGGCAGTCTCGCCCGGCGATCTTCATGCCCAGGCCATGAAGCGATCGATGCTGGCCGCCAAGAGCGAACTCGCCGGCGTCGGCAACGCCCCACCGGCGCCAGCCGGGACGACGTCCGGGTCCGATTACGGCCGCGCCATGGCCGAGGGCGACGCCGCATACCGGCCCAAGCAATACCTTGCGGCAATCGACGCGTTCACCCGCGCGTTGGCGCTTCAGCCCGACGATGTTGCCGCGCTGACCAAACGCAGCTTCGCCCGCCATTCCAAGGGCGACCCTGACGGGGCGCTGGCCGACGCGAGCCGCGCGGTTACGCTCCGCCCCAATGATGCAGTCGCGATTGCCGCCGTCGGCGATGCCTATGCGGGGAAGCAGGATTTCGACAAGGCCGTCGCGGCCTACTCCCGGGCGCTCGAAATCGATCCGAAAAATCCCGGCGCCCTGTACGCCCGCGGGGTCATTCGCCGCGACCATGGCGAGCTGGACGCGGGACTCGCGGATCTCGATGCCGCGATTGCGCTCCGGCCCAATGCTCCACCCGTGGTCCTGATCAATCGCGGGATCGCGCTTGAGCGCAAGGCCCAGTGGGACCGTGCGCTCGCCGATTACGACCGGGCGCTGGCGCTGGAGCCGACGAATGCCCGGGCCGCGAAGCTCAAGGAGGTGCTGCTGGCGCTGCGCGCGAACGGGGGCCAGGCTGCCGGCGCCGCGGGCACGCCGGCCGCAAACCCGGCGGCCGCCCTCACGCTCCAGGTGCTGCAGCTGGTCGAGCGGCGCAGGTTCGACGAGGCCGTCACTCTCCTCGAGGGCGCGGTCGCCAAGCAGCCGCAATGGACCCTGCCGCTGCGCCTGCGCGCCATGGTGAGGGCGCAAAGAAAGCAGTTTGATCAGGCGCTCGTCGATAACAATGCTGCGGTCCAGCTGGGACCGGCCGATCCTGATAACTACAACGCGCGCGGGACCACGCTCGTGGATGCCAGGCAACTTGACCGCGCCTTGGCGGATTTCGACCGCGCTCTCGCGCTCGACCCGAGAAATGCCGCCGCGCATGTCTACCGCGGCATGGTGTTCCGGCTCAGGGGCGAGAACGACGAGGCGCTCAAGGAATTCGATCTCGCGATCGAGATCAATCCCAAGGCCGCGTCAGCCTTTGCCGGACGCGCCTTCGTGCTGCAGGCGAAAGGCGAGATCGACAAGGCATTGGTGGAATTCGATCGCGCCCTCGGCATCGACCCGAAACATGCCAACGCGCTCGCCGGCCGCGGCTTTGCGCTGGTGTTCAAGGGCCGGGCGAGCGAAGCCGCCGCCGATTTCGACCGTGCACTCGCCATCAACCCGAATAACGGCCATGCGTTCGCCGGCCGGGCGCTCACGATGCTGGCGAACGGACAAGCCGAACGCGCAGTGGCGGCTTTCGACGAGGCGCTCGCCAACGGCAGCAACGAGCCGTTCACTTATCTCGGCCGGGGCAGGGCGTTTCTCATCAAAGGTGAGCTCGACAAGGCGCAGACCGACATCGAGCACGCGCTCAGGCTCAATCCGAAACTTGCCTATGCCTACCTGGCACGCGGCCTCGTCATGACGAAACGGCATGATTTGCACCATGCGCTTGACGATTTCGACCGCGCCATCGCGCTCGATCCACAGAGCATCGAGGCCTATCATGCCCGCGGCGCCGCCTACGAAACCTTGGGAAAACGCGACCCCGCCATCCGCGATTTTCAGCAGGCACTGGAGCTCAAACCCAAGACGTTCTTCGATGCCGCGGCGCAGGTCGACGCGGGGAGACGGGTCGGCGCCTTGACCAAGCAAACCAAGCAAACAAATTGCAAGGATTCGAGCATGGGCGGCAACGGGGATATGTGCCTGTAGCACAAGATAAAGCCGGTCCTGTCGGATATCCGCGGTTCCGACCTTGTCGCGCGAGCGGCCGTGGTAGGCGCTGAAGTTCGTGACCGTGCTAGGTCCGAAAGTGCCAATTTTGGATTCGCCATACGCGCGGGCCCATTTTTCTAATACAAATGACAAGCAACGCTGTGTCCCGTCGTCGCCTCCTTGAACAGCGGCGCCTCTGCGGCACAACGCGGCATGGCAAAGTGACAACGCGGGTGGAAACGGCAGCCCGAGGGCGGCGCCAAGGCGCTCGGTACCTCGCCCTTGATCGCCACGCGCTCGCGCTTGTCGTCGGGATGCGCCGGCAGCGCCGCGGCAAACAAAGCCTGGGTATATGGGTGCAGCGGCTTGTCGCAAAGTTCGAGCGCATCGGCCAGTTCGACGACCTGCCCGAGATACATGACCGCGATGCGCCGGCTGATATGGGCGACCGTCGCGAGATCATGGCCGATGAACAGGTAGCTGACCCCGAGTTTGGCCTGCAATTCTTCCAACTGATTGATGATCTGGGCGCGGATCGACACGTCGAGCGCGGAGACCGGCTCGTCGAGCACGATCAGCCGCGTTTCGGTGACCAAGGCTCGGGCGATCGCGATGCGCTGCCGCTGCCCGCCGCTGAACTCGTGGGGAAACAGGCGCGCCACCTCGGGGCGCAGGCCGACCAGCTCGAGCACTTCGGCCACCCGCTCCTGCTGCTGCCGGCGCGGCAGGTCGGTGTGGATCTGCAAGGGCTCGGCGATGATCTCGCCGACCCGCATGCGCGGGGAGAGCGAGCTGTAGGGATCCTGGAAGACGACCTGCACCTCGCGGCGATAGCGCATCAGCTCCGCCCCGGCGAAGCCGGCCACATCCCTGCCGTCGAAGCGTATCGTGCCGGCGCTCGGGGTTTCCTGAAGCAGGATCAGTTTGGCGGTCGTCGTTTTGCCGCAGCCGGATTCGCCGATGACGCCGAGCGTCTCGCCGGGCTCGACGGTGAAGTCGACGCCGTCGACGGCTTTGACCCAGGCGACCCGGCGCGGGAAGACGCCGCTGACGCTCGGGAAATATTTGGCGAGGCCCTCAGCTTCCAGCAGCGGCGGCATGTCGCGTCCTGTCCGCTTGCTGCGGCGCGGCGCGCCAGCAGCGCGCGGTCCAGCCGTCGGCGACCCGCACGTCGTCGGGCTCCGTGCCGGCACAGCCGGGCAAGGCTTCGGTGCAGCGGGGATGAAAGGCGCAGCCCGACGGCAAGGTGGCGAGGTCGGGCGGTTGGCCGGGAATCGCGAACAGCGGCTCCTTGCTGCCGAGCTTCGGCGTCGAGCCGAGCAGCGCCTTGGTGTAGGGGTGCTGCGGCGTGTCGAACAGTTCGCGCACGGTTCCGGCCTCGACGATCTTGCCGGCGTACATGACCGCCAGCCGGTCGCACATCCGGGCGACGATGCCGAGATTATGCGTCACGAAGATGATCGCGATCCCGGTCTGCTGCTGCAAATCCTTGAGCAGGTCGAGATATTGCGCCTGGATCGTGACATCGAGATTGGTGGTCGGCTCGTCGGCGATGATCAATTTGGGGCCGCCCGACAGCGCGATCGCGCCGACGATGCGCTGGCGCATACCGCCCGACATCTGATGCGGGTATTCCCGCATGCGCATGGCCGGCGATGGGATGCGCACCGCGTTGAGCAGTTCGCGCACGCGTTCGCGCAGCGACCGGCCGCGCACCGCCCGATGGTAATAGGCCGGCTCGGCGACCTGGCGATAGATGCTGAACAGCGGATTGAGCGAGGCCATCGGATCCTGCAGGATCATGGCGATCTGGGCGCCGCGGATCCGGCGCATCTCGCGCGGCCGCTTGTCGCTCAGCTCCTCGCCCATGAAGACGATCGAGCCGCCGACGATCCGTCCCGCCGCCGGCAACAGGCCGACGATCGATTGGCAGGTCGTGCTCTTGCCGCAGCCGGATTCCCCGACGATCCCGAGCGTCTCGCCCTCGTCGAGCGCGAAGCTGACGCGGTCGACCGCCTTGACGACGCGGGCGCCGCCGAAGGTGACGTAGTGGGTCTCAAGCTCCGTGACTTGGAGCAGCGAAGCCATGCGCCGGGTCAGCCTGCTAGAGGTTGCGCAACTGCGGGTCGAGCCGCACCCGCAGCCAGTCGCCGAACAGCTGCGTCGCCAGCACCACCATCATGATGCCGAGACCGGGGAAGACCGTCAGCCACCAATCGCCGACCATCAGCATCGAGCGCCCGTCGGCCAGCATCGAACCCCAGGCCGGCTCCGGCGGCGGCACCCCGACGCCGAGAAAAGACAGCGACGCTTCGGCGATGATCACCACGCCGATCGTCAGGCTGGCGAGTACCATCGCCGAGTTGAGCACATTCGGCAGCACGTGGCGGCGGATCACCCGCAGCCGCGACGCGCCGGCGATCTCCGCCAGCTTGATGAACTCGCGCTCGCGCAGGCTCAATACCTCGCCGCGGATCACTCGAGCGTAGCGCGTCCAGTAGACGGCGCCGAGGATGATGACGATGTTCCACATGCTCGGGCCGACCATCGTGGCGAGGAAGATCGCAAACACGAGCGCCGGCAGGGCCAGCCAGGCGTCGGTCACGCGCATGATCACCTGGTCGACCCAGCCGCCGAGATAGCCGGCCAGGATGCCGAGCGTGGTGCCGATGCTGCCGGCGACGATCGTCCCGGTGACGCCGACGATCAGCGACACGCGGGCGCCGAAAATCAGCCGGCTCAGCACGTCGCGTCCCTGGAAATCGGTGCCGAGCAGCGCATCGGGATTGGCGCCCGGCATCCAAAAGGGCGGCTCGAAGATCTTGGCGCCGGGGATCGGCTCGGTCGGGTCGTAGGGCGCGATCACGCCCGCGAACACCGCGATCAGCACGAAGGGAACCAGGATCGTGAGCGGCAGCAGCGGCAGTTCGCGGGCGCGGCGTAGCCGGCGCCGCAGCCCGGCCGCGCGCGGGGATGCGCCGGCAACAACCGCGCGGGTCCATTCGGTGGCGAGCGCCATGCGGCACCTATTTGGTTAGGCGGATGCGGGGGTCGATATAGGCGTAGAGGATGTCGATCATCAGATTGACGACGACGATCATGATCCCGGCTTCCATGACGACGCCCTGCACGAGCGGGAAGTCGCGCTGAAAGATGCCCTCGTACAACAGCCGGCCGATGCCCGGCCACGCGAAGATGACCTCGATGATCACCGCCGCGTTGATCATGACCACCAGATTGACGCCGGCGAGCGTGAGCACCGGGATCAGCGCGTTTTTGAAGGCGTGCAAGGCAACGACCACGTAGCCCGGCAGACCCTTGAGCCGCGCCAGCTTGATGTATTCGCTGCCCATCACTTCGAGCATGCTGGAGCGCGTCAGGCGCAGCAGCGAGGCGGCGAAATACCAGCCGAGCGCGACCGCCGGCATGATCAGATTCTGCCAGCCGCCCTGGCCGCTGGTCGGCAGCCAGCCGAGCCACACGGAAAAGACCAGGATCATGACCAGCCCGAGCCAGAAGCCCGGGACCGCCAGGCCGAACAGCGCGATGACCTTGCCGGCGCTGTCCCAGGGCGTGTTGACCTTCACCGCCGAGATCATCCCCGCCGGAATCCCTATGACGAAGGAGATCAGCGTTGCCGCCAACGCCAGCTCCAAGGAATTGGGCAGCCGCTGGAAGTACAACGTGCTGACCGGCATTTCGTAATTGAAGGAATTGCCGAGCTCGCCGGTCGCGATGTTCTTGAGGAAACTGAGATATTGCACCGGCAGCGGCCGGTCGAGACCCCACTCGACGCGGATGCGGTCGAGATCCTCGGCGCGCGCGCCGGGCTCCGCCATCAGCGTGACCGGGTCGCCGGTCAATCTGACCACGGTGAAGATGGTCAGGCTGAGGATCAACAGCGTGACCACCGCGTACAGCGTTCTGCGAATGACGAAGCTGGCCATGAAACCCTCGCTCGCGGCCTTGTCGTCTATTTGGCTCAGGCGTTCAGCTTAATGTCCTCCCACGGATAGGCGTAGCCCGACGTGATGGTCGGAAACACGTCCTGCCATTTCGCTGCCTTGATCCGCGGCCCATAGGCGTTGACGAAGGCGTGCCGGAACACCGGCACGACATAGTAGTTTTCCAGCATCGCCGTTTGAATCTCATAGGCCAGCTTCTCGCGCGCTGCGACATCATGCGACGCAAGGTAAGTGGCGAATTTGTCGTCGAGTTCCTTGACGCAGAAGAAGTCCTTGGACTGGAAGCCGCCACATTTGAACATCGCCTCGTACCAGTTGGACCAGGTGCCGCCGATGCGGGTGGCATTGAGGATGATCTGCACGCCGGGCCATTGGCTCAGCCCGCTCTCCATCTTTTTGAGGTAAACGCCGCGCTCCATGATCTGGTTTTTCGCGCGGATGCCGATCGCCTGGAGCTGCGAGACGATGCGCTCGCCGCGGGAATAATAATTGGGCGTCGCCGTGAGCCAATCGACGGGGAAGCCGTTGGGATAACCCGCCTCGGCCATCAATTGCTTGGCCTTGGCGACGTCGCGCGGCCATTTCGGCCATTTCATGCCGTATTGGACGTCATCGTTGATCCAATTGCCGTCGACGACGCCCATCCCGTCGCATTCGGCCTGGTTCATCGCATCGCGGTCGATCGCGAGGCTGATCGCCTGGCGCACCCGCATGTCATGGAACGGGCTCTTGGGATCCTGAAACCCGGGAAACTCGAGCCACCAATTCGCCGATACGATCGGCGCCAGCGTCACATTCGGATTGTTCTTGACCCGGGCGATCAACTCGCCGGGAACGAGATAGATAATGTCGGCCTCGCCGCGCTCGAGCATGGCGACCCGGGTCGCCGCCTCGGGGACGGCGGTCATCGTCAGCCGCTTTGCATGGATCGGGCGATAGTAGTCGTCGAACGCCTCGAAATCGAGGCGAATGCCCGGCTGCTGCGAGACCAGCCGGTAGGGGCCGGCGCCGATCGGGTTCTGCAA
>Ga0209577_10006426_pt1 | contig 10878 bp, 10 predicted proteins | sample GraSoiAngelo_109_FD_185874 | JGI IMG/M metagenome (GOLD analysis project Ga0209577, IMG submission 185874) | Grasslands soil microbial communities from the Angelo Coastal Reserve, California, USA - 14_0903_12_20cm (SPAdes) (version 2) | ecosystem: Environmental > Terrestrial > Soil > Grasslands... | reverse complement strand
AGAACGCCACCAGTTCGGCAACTTCTTCGGGTCGGTTCGGCCTGCCCAATGGAATGCGTCCGAGTGAGTCGATTATGCGCTGCCTGGCGGCTTCCCTACTGATGCCGGTTCGTTGCACGATTTCGTTGACCATTCCGATTGCGCCCTCAGTTTCCGTGTATCCGGGTGCAACTGTGTTGACGCGAATGCCCTTTGAACTGACCTCGTTCGAGAGACCCTTGCTATAGTTCGTCAGCGCCGCCTTTGCCGCTGCATACGCCAGTGTGGCTTCATAGAGAGGGAGTTTTCGCTGGATGGACGAGACATGGATGATCACGCCCGAGCCCTGCTTCAACATCGATGGAATAAAGGCTCGGTCCAGTCTGACGGCGGCGAACAGGTTCGTGTCGAACGCATGTTGCCAATCTTTATCAGACAACGCCAAGACTCCACCACCCTTTGCAGCGGAGCCACCTACGGTGTGGATCAAAATATCGAGGCCGCCTAGACGATCCATAACGGCCTTTACGACGTGATCGACCCCTTCGTGTGTGCTGATATCCGCTTGCATGAGGTGATCTGGCGTGTCGTCAGCAGGAAGGGATCGGGCTGTGGTTATCACTCTTCCGCCGCTACGAATGAGACGCTCCACAACGGCTTCGCCGATGCCGCCTTTGGTCCCACCCGTGACCAGGATTCGTTTGCCCTTGAACTCGGGGGTTTCTTGTGCCAACCGTTCGTTTTGCATATGCAGGGTCTCGTCCCAATTAAAATTGCAGTCAAAGCCGCTTGGTGTCCCAAAGAGCCGCGGGCAATGATTGGCTTTTCTGAAGCTACGCTATAAATTGCCAAGATGAAAAGAACTAACAAAAAAGTAAGGTAGCAACTAAAAAGTACGGTATACCGTGGACCTTCCGCAGCCACAGATGCGGCTCGCGACACGGAGCAGGCGCTCATGATGCTGGAAGGGCGCTGGAAGCTGGTGATTATCTTTCACCTCTTCGTGCAGCACGTGCTGCGGTTCTCGGAATTGGAACACGCCATTCCGGCCGCCTCGCAAAAGATGCCGATTCAGCAACTCCGGGGACTGGAACGAGACGGGATCGTGCGGCGCACGGTACATCCTCAGGTGCCGCCAAAGGTGGAATACGCCCTGACAGACTTCGGGCAAGGGCTCTGTCCTGCGTTGGACGCCCTCTTAAAGTGGGCGGCTTTACGCGAAAGTTTGGCAAAGAATCGAGGTTCACATGGCGATTTCAAATCATACCGTTGAGCGAGTATCGAGGATTGTTTACAGTGAGCTATGCTGGTGTTCTCAATGTCGCGATGAGTCTGTGGCGATAGACCCGGCCATGATGAGGAAATGTATCCGGCTTTGTGGTGAATGCCTTGAACTGTGCCGGACGTGCGTGCCCCTCTGCTCACGGGTAGCTCACCGCATTTGTGGCGTCTGTGCCGAACTATGCGAGGCCTGCGCGGCAGAATGCGGGAAAGAAATATGAAGGCGAAACAATGCGAAAGTATGCTGAGGCTTGTCGCCAATGCGCGGTCACATGCCGCGAAGTCGCGCAAGCCGGGCCACTTCGCCGGGCTGCCGCACAGTGAAGAGATGCCCCGGGCGAGAACTGGCATATCACGGACTTCTCGATGCGCATTACCACAAAGCTTAGCCTAATCGCCGCCCTGATTGCCGTCGGAGTGTGCTGCGTGCTCACGGTAAATTCGTCCGGAGCGCCACCTCCCCTGCCATCCTCAAATGCCCGTGGTGAATGCCTCTCCGTGCCGAGTCGTATCTTGGGGCATCCCGTTCCTTACTGTGTGATCCTGCCGCCGGGCTACGGAGAAGACGCCAACCGCCGCTATCCCGTGCTCTATTACCTCCATGGGCTGGGTGACAATGAGCAGATGCTCGTACGTTCCGGAGGCTTCAATCTTATCGAGGAGCTTTGGGACGGCCACCAGCTTGGCGATTTCGTCATTGTCAGCCCGGCCGGTTATGCTAGTTTCTTCATGAACTCGCATGACGGGCGCTTCCGCTACGACGATTTCTTCCTGCAGGAATTCATGCCTTGGATCGAGAATAGCTACCGGATTGCTGCGCGCCGTGAATGGCGCGGAATTGGTGGCATCTCCATGGGAGGCTATGGCGCGCTCCGCATGGCTTTTCTTCACCCGCAACTTTTCGGCTCGGTCAGCGCCCACAGTGCTGCTCTAATGGAGCGGCTGCCGGCCGTTTCCGTGAACAACTCTCCGGAGGGCGGCCGTCTGCGAATCTTGGGAAAGGTCTTTGGCTCTCCCCCGGACCGTTTATTCTGGGACCGTAACAATCCTCTCGCGATCGCGCGCACGGCAGGCCTCGCCGGGATGAAAATCTATTTTGACTGCGGCTCCGAGGACGATTATGGATTTGAGGCAGGCGCTCAGGCGCTCCATAATTTGCTCGCCTCCCGCCGCATCGGTCATGAATTTCACCTCTACCCGGGCGGACACAATTGGTCCTACTTTGCCGCGCATCTGCCCGATTCCTTCCGATTTCACTCTGCAGCTTTCCACCTCAGTGATACACAGCTGACTCACGGCAAGCACATCCCCAGATAAAAAATACGATGAGAAATGCCCCCGTTTTGAAGGAAGAGTTCCAGGAAAGCTGCACGTTTTGCAACATCGTTCGCGGCATCGTGCCCTGCTTTAAAGTGTTCGAGGACGATATCTCCTTCGCCTTCCTCGACCATCGTCCGCTCTTTGCGGGCCATTCGTTGTTGGTCGTCAAGAGCCACATCGAAACACTCTTCGATCTGCCCGATGCCCTCGTTGGCGCACTCTTCACCAATGTCCGGCTGCTCTCTCGGGCCGTCATGCAGGGCATGCAAGCGGAAGGCTCCTTCGTGGCCATCAATAATCGTGTAAGCCAGAGTGTTCCCCATTTCCACGTGCACATCGTGCCTCGGCGCAAGCACGACGGCTTGAAAGGGTTCTTCTGGCCCCGGCGTGCCTACAAGGATGACCAAGAGATCGAAGATACTTTGCGCGCTCTTCGGTCGGCGATCACAGCATCGCAGAATTCCTAGCGGCAAAGTCTTGTCATCGAAGACTTAGGTCATCGGCGGCGCGATTCTCTCAGGAACCAAAGGGTAGCTTTTGCGTCACGCAGTGACAAAATAAATAAAACGGCTCGTTTAATTACCCATAAGTTACTAGACAGGCATTACTCTCTCTGAGGTCCGTTGATGAAGATCTCCAACCGGGTCGAGGCCGACAATCTTGAGCGTAGCGAGATGCAGTTTGGAATATTCGTCGCCGTCACCGTGGTGGTACTCGCGGTGGGGATGGCGGTGCTCATGTACCCTGTGGTTTTTTCTCATCAGACGCCCGGCGATCGGACCATGCGCATCGCCTTTTGGGGCTTCTGTGCTCTATGTGTCTTGCTCACCGTTTATCTGTGGGATCGCCATGCCACTATCCGCCGGCTGCGACGCGAGATGGCCGAAGGCCGCCGGCAGATCGCTGAGACCCGCAGGCAAGCCAGCGTCGAATTGCTGAAGACCATGCCGAACTTCCGCTCTTTCCAAGACCGCTTGCCCATGGAATTTCGCCGCATGGCGACAACCACTGAAAAACTCTCCATCGTCGTCACCACCCTGAAGTTTCCGCCCGATCATTCCAGTTCTTCGGAAACCGCTTCGGCGTTGGGCGATGCCGCCAAGGTCATCGGCCGAAAATTACGTGAACAGGATTCCGTTTACATCTTGGCCCCAGCTTGTTTTGGCGCGGTATTGCCGGGCTTGGACCTCAGCACTGCCGAACGAGTGTGTGCGCGTCTCAGTGAAGGGTTGGCCGACGCCGCTGGCGCAAGCCACCGGTTTCAATTCGAGTTGAAGGTGGTCAATTACCCCGCCCACGCATCCTCAGCACACGAACTGCAGCAAGCCGTCTCGGCTCTGGCGTTGGTGGACGAGGCGGTGCCGGGAATGGCCGAAGCTTTGCACTAGAACCAAAATGCGATCGGCTTTGCTGTTGCGGCAATCTGCTGTCAGTTCGGCCCAGAATTAGATTAGTCCAGCCACTTTCTGGGTTCGCGAATGGCTTCGACCACCTCGTTCAGAAACAACGCCGCACGCGCACCATCGGCCACCCGATGATCGGTCGAAAGAGTCAGAGTGAGCATCGGCCGCACGGCGGCCCTGCCATCAACGGCTACCACGCGATCTCCCAAGCGCCCGACGGCCAGAATGCCTGCTTGAGGCGGTACGATGATCGCTGTAAAGGCGTCGACGCTGTACATTCCCAGATTGCTGATGGTAAATGTGCCTCCGGTGATGTCCGCCGGCTGCAAGCGGCCGGCCTTGGCGCGCTCCATCAATTCCCGCCGCCTGACGGCAATCTCTTCGATATTACTGCGGTCGGCTTTATGCAATACAGGCGCGACCACGCCTTCCTCCACCGCTACGGCCACTGCAACGTTAATCTCGGCGTTGTGACGAATTCCCTCCGCCGCCCAACTAGCATTCATTCGCGGGTGTTTCGCTAGCACACGCGCTACCAGCGCGATGAGCAAATCTGTGAGGGTTGCTTTGATGCCGCGGGCCCTTTCTACTTCCACGGCCAGCCTCTCATAGACTTCGAGCAAACCGTTCGCATCTGCGTCACGCGTTACAAAAAAGTGAGGAACAGTCGTCCAACTCTGCGCCGTTCGCGCGGCCATCAGGCGCCCGACCGTACCCAGTGGCTCGATCTCTCCGGCAAGCGCTTGTGGTTTGCTTTGCGCCGACACGGCCGCGGTCGGTGCGGGCGCCGTCGCGCCTGCTGATTTGGCCGCATTCAGGACGTCTTCGGCGAGGATCTCGCCCCCCGGTCCCGAGCCCCGCAGACGCGTGACGTCCACACTGTGTTCGCGAGCAAGCCGCCGCGCCTTGGGCGATATCCTGATTTCCGAAGGGGAAGAATGAGGGAGATTGCTTACGCTGGCGCTCGCCGCACCGGGGCCGATTGAACCACTATCCGTGCGCCGTCCTGTTTGTGCCGGCGCTGTGGCTATGGGCGGAGCCTCGCCGGGGGCGAGCAGCCAGGCAATTGTTTGGCCTACGGGAATTACCGCGCCCTCGCGTGCTGAAACTGCGGAGAGTATGCCATCGCCCGGCGATTCCACTTCGACTACGGCCTTATCGGTTTCCACTTCCAGCAGTGGCTCGCCTTTCGCCACCTGCTCGCCCTCGCGCTTGCGCCAGGAGATGACCTTACCGGTCTCCTGCGCCATTTCCAGGGCGGGCATTACGACGCTGACGGCCATAGGGAAGAATCCGCGAGAGCGCCTCTAGCGCACTCCGACTCCTTCCGTCTTCGCGCCGGCCTCCACCATTTCGATCACACGCTGGCTTGGTGGGGCCTCGCTCTCGCGCGTGGTCGGCAGCGGTCCGTTCACGGTGAAGTAGTGTGCGCCAGCCACCAGCAGTTCTTCGGCTGGGAAGCGCGTGATCACTTCATGGCCGGTCTGTGTCACTACGATTTCTTCCTCGATTCGTGCCGCGCTCCAGCCGTCGGTGGAGGGCCAGAACGTCTCCAGCGCAAACACCATGCCCGGCTTCAATTCGTGCGCGTGCTCCAGCGAAACCAGGCGGCTGATCACCGGCTTCTCCCAAATTGCCAGACCAACTCCGTGCCCAAATTGCAGCGCGAAGGCCGCCTCTTCATCCGGGAAACCAAACTCCTGAGCTTTCGGCCACACCGAGGCCACCTGCGCTGTGGTTCGGCCCGGCCGAATCAATTCGATCGCCGCATCCAGGTATTCCCGACAGCGCTTGTAAGCGTCCACCATGGCATGCGAAGCGTATCCGATGGTGAAGCAGCGGTAGTAACAGGTCCGATAGCCCATGTAGGAGTGCAGAATGTCGTAATAGACCGGGTCGCCGGGACGCAGCACGCGATCGGAAAAGACGTGCGGATGCGGATTGCAGCGCTCTCCGGAAATGGCGTTCACGGCTTCTACATACTCAGAGCCCAGATCGTAAAGAACTTTGCTCACCAGGCCCACCGCCTGGTTTTCGCTCATTCCCGGCTTCATGGCGCGATAAAGCTCATCATAGGCTGCATCCACCATCATCGCTGACATATTCAGCAGCGTGATTTCATCTTGCGTCTTGATTACCCGCGCGTCGGACATGATCTGTTGCCCGTCGACTACCTTGATTCCTTCCCGTTGCAAAGCGAAGAGAATCGGAGGCTCGATGATGTCGACTCCGAGGGGCTCATGCTGCAGCTTGCGCTTTTCCAGCTCGACTTTGATCTTGCGCGCCACGTTCTCTGCGCGCCCCATCTCCGGCGACATCGCTCCTCGCAACAGGGGAATCCCGGCCCGCGAACGGTCGCCCAGCCAGGGACAATTGAGCTGGTGGTGCTTGGCGGCCGAACCGAAGTCCCACAAAATCGGCTCATCATTTTGCGGCAGAAGCGTGAAGCGGCTGTTCTTGTCCTGCGCCCAAGTGCCGATGTGCGTGGCGGTGATGTAGCGCACGTTGTTCATGTCGAAGCAGAGCAGAGCGCCCATCTCCGATTTCTGCAGCAGCGCTCTGGCGCGAGCCAGGCGCTCGCGCCGCAAGCGCTCGAAATCCACCCGATTTTCCCAATCCACCGCCATCGTTCCGTAGGTTTTTAGTGCCATGGCATGCCTCCGAATTTCTTATTCTCGTAAAGAGCCGTGCGAAGAGAGATTACGGCTTAAAACCCGCTCAGAATGACACCGGAATCACTTTCTCCTCAAACTGTGGAGCCGCGACCCACAAAACGCCACACCCATCCTTCGCACAAGACGCCAACGACGGGGCACCCGAAAAAGCCATCTTCGGTTGCCGCGATGACATAACGCGCACCCTTAGGATTTTCCGCAAAGCTGCCGCGCGGCTTCAAATACCTGCTTCTCGCTAGGGACGGTCGCGTCCTCGAGGGGAGGAGAGAAAGGAATCGGCACATGCATCGCCCCGATTCGCTTCACCGGTCCGTCCAAATTGTAAAATGCGCCCTCCGCGATCACCGACGCTATCTCCGCGGTCACGCCGTAGCGGTGGTAGCCCTCATCGATCACGATCGCACGCGAAGTTTTTTTGGCGGATTCGATCAGAGTTTTCTCGTCCAGGGGCCACATGGTGCGCGGGTCCACGATTTCCGCGCTGATTCCGATCTCCTCGAGCAGTTTCGCCGCGCCCGAGGCGACTTGAACCATGCTGCTTGTGGCAACGAGCGTGATATCGGTTCCAGCCCGCTTGATATCCGCGACTCCGAACGGGATCGCGTATTCCTCCGAAGGCACCGGGCCCTTTAGTCGGTACATCATTTTGTCTTCAAAGAAAACGACCGGATTATCGTCGCGGATGGCGGTTTTCAGCAGGCCCTTGGCGTCATAAGGAGTGGAAGGCAACACAACTTTCAGGCCCGGAATATGGCTGGGCCAAGCGTGCAAGGATTGCGAATGCTGCGCCGCCGAACGCCGCGTCGCGCCCATCGTCGCGCGAAAGACCATGGGCACCTTCCAGGTCCCTCCCGACATGTAATGAATCTTGGCGGCCTGGTTCACCATCTGGTCCATCACCAGCGTGAGGAAATCGCCGAACATGATGTCCACTACGGGCCGCAGGCCCGTCATCGCAGCGCCTACTCCAATTCCCGTGAAACCGGGCTCCGAAATCGGCGTGTCGATGACGCGCTCTTTGCCGAACTCTTCCACCAATCCCGACAGAACTTTGAAGGGCGTGCCCGCTTCCGCCACGTCTTCACCGATTACGCACACCCGCGCGTCGCGGCGCATCTCCTCCGCCAGCGCCTCGCGGATCGCCTCTCCGAAGGTCAACTCTCTTACGGTTGTTTGGGCCGCTGTTTCAGGCATAGACATCTTGCTCCGCTTCATCGACGGTCGGATAAGGTGCGGCAATGGCGAATTCCATCGCGGCATTCATCTCCGCTTTGACCTCGGTTTGAATCCGCTCGAGCTGCGCCGAATCCGCGAGCGTTTGTTGGACTAGCCAGTCTCCCAGAATGTTGATGGGGTCGCGTTCGGAGGACCATCGCTGCTCTTCCTGCTTGGCGCGATAGTATTCCCGATTGATGTCGCCCACGTGGTGCCCGCGATATCGGTAAGTATTGCACAGCAGAAATGCTGGGCCGGCACCAGCCCGCGCGTGCTCGACAAATCGAGAGGCTGCGCCATGCACGGCACGGACGTCCTGTCCATCCACGCTTTCCGCCGGCAAACCGAAAGCCGCCGGCCGAGACAGGATGTCGCCGGAGGTCGTCTCCGAGTAGTGCGTATATTCGTTGTACATGTTGTTTTCGCAGGCGTAGATCACCGGCAGTTTCCAAAGCTGCGCCATGTTCATTACTTCGTAGAGCACTCCCTGCCCGAGTGCACCCTCACCAAAGAAACACACGCAAATCCTGCCATTCCCGAGCTTCTTGGCCGAAAATGCCGCTCCGGTGGCAATGCCCGCGCTGCCGCCGACAATCGCGTTGGCCCCGAGATTTCCCGTAGCTGGATCGGCGATGTGCATCGATCCGCCTTTGCCCCGGCAGTAGCCCGCCTCTTTGCCGAGCAATTCCGCAAACATGCGGTTGGGGGCGGCGCCCTTCGCCAGGCAATGCCCGTGCCCGCGATGCGTGCTGGTGATGTAGTCGTCCGGCCGCAACGCTTCGCAAATTCCCACGGCCACGGCCTCTTCACCTTCGTAGAGATGAGTGAGGCCGGGCATGAGCGCACGCAGATAGAGATCGTTGGCGTGCTCCTCGAATTGCCGGATTGAGTACATGCGCCGGTACATGCGCAGCAATTGCTCCTTGGTGAGCGCCGCGTTTACTTCTGGTCGTTGCGTAGCTGTGGTCATCGGGATACCCCAGACATTTTGGCCAGCGCGTCAAAGATGACCGCAAAATCCTCGTGTACGAGGCCGATCGCTCGCGCCGAGGTCAGCATTTCATTCGCCGCGGACGCTGTGGGAAGAGGAACGTCCACTTGCCTCCCCAGTTCCAGTGCGAGCAGCATATCTTTCTGCATCATGTTTACATCAAACCAGGCCGTTTCCGGAAGCTTCAGCACAAACGGGCCGCGGTATTGCACCATCGGCGAGGCGATGGCACTGTGCGTCAAAACGTCGACCGCCGTTTGCCTTGGAATTCCGTTCTTTTCCGCCAGCAAAACGGCTTCAGAAAACGCTAGCATTTGCACGGCCAGATTGGAATTCGTGGCGATCTTCATCACCAGCGCCAAACCGTTCTCACCTACGTAGGTTACCTTCTGTCCCTGTCCCGCCGTCGGCTGGTCGGAGAAATCTTCGAGCAGAGGCTTGACGCGTTCGAAGCTTTCGCGCTTGCCACCGACCATAAGCGAGAGCTTGCCCACCTTCAGCGTGGCCACACTTCCCGATACCGGCGCATCCAGCATGTCCGCGCCCTTTTCCCTTACCTTGGCGGCGATCGCCCGGCTCGTGGCCACGCCCACCGTGCTCATATCCACAAAGAGTTTGCCGCGGCTTAATCCCGTCAGAATTCCATCGGGGCCCTCGGCAATAGAGGTGAGCGCGGCCGAATTCGCCACCGAAGAGAAGATAACGTCGGCAGCCGCGGCCACGGCGCGGGGCGATTCCGCGAACTTCATGCCCTTCTCGATCAGCAACTGAGCCTTCGCACGAGTACGGTTATAGCCGGTGAGGCTGTGCCCCTTTTCGAGCAGTCGCTGGGCCATCAAGCCCCCCATCACGCCCAGCCCTACAAATCCCAGATTGGCCACCTGGTCGAGACCTCCTCACGTCGGATCTTACGACATCTCTTACGACATCGAATCGCGACTACGACCTTGATGAGAGATTCTTCGTCGCCGCTACCAAAACCGGCACGTGCTGGGGACCCCGGCGCTTCGCTCCTCAGAATGACACGCCGATAGAGGTTTTCCGCGTGCTACTGAATCCAGACGGTCTTGATATCCGTGAATTCGCGGATGCCGAAGGTGCCCAATTCGCGTCCGTATCCGGACCACTTCACGCCTCCGAAAGGCAGCCGCGGGTCGGACGCTACCATGCGGTTTATGAACACCATTCCGGATTCAATTTCATTAATCAGCCGTTCGCGCTCCTTTTCGTCATTGGTCCAGGCGCTAGCGCCCAGCCCGAACCGGCTGTCATTGGCGATGCGAATCGCCTCGTCCAGATCTTTCGCACGAAATACGCTAGCCACCGGGCCAAACAGCTCGTCGCAATGCGCCGGCGAACCTTTGGGAATTTTGCTTAGTACCGTTGGCGCGTAGAAATTGCCGGGACGGTTGAGCGGCTTTCCGCCCGTCAGTATTTCGCCACCCGATTCGACGGTCGTCCGCACAGAACGATCGAGCGTCTCCACCCCGTCTTTCGTCGCCAGCGGCCCGAGATCCGTCTTCTCGTCGAAGGGATCGCCCACTTTGAGCGCCGCCATGGCCGAGACGAATCTGCGCTGAAATTCCTCCGCGATCGGCTCCGCAATGATAAAACGCTTTGCGGCGATGCAGGATTGCCCGTTATTCGCGATCCGCGCTTTTACCGCAGTCGCCACGGCCTCATCGAGTTTTGCGCTGGGCATCACGATAAAGGGGTCACTGCCGCCCAATTCCAAAACCACTTTCTTCACCTTTTTAGCAGCGCCCAACGCCACTTGCACGCCTGCTCCTTCGCTTCCCGTGAGCGTCGCGGCTGCCACCCTCGAATCTCCCAGCACCGCCTCCACTTTTGGCGACCCAATCAGCAGTGTTTGAAAGACGCCTTCGGGAAATCCGGCCTCACGAAATAGTTCTTCGATCAGCAGCGCGCATTGGGGAACGTTGGAAGCGTGCTTCAACAACATTACATTGCCTGCCGTCAAGATCGGCGCCGCCGCCCGGATCACCTGCCAAAA
>Ga0209577_10006425_pt1 | contig 10879 bp, 9 predicted proteins | sample GraSoiAngelo_109_FD_185874 | JGI IMG/M metagenome (GOLD analysis project Ga0209577, IMG submission 185874) | Grasslands soil microbial communities from the Angelo Coastal Reserve, California, USA - 14_0903_12_20cm (SPAdes) (version 2) | ecosystem: Environmental > Terrestrial > Soil > Grasslands ... | reverse complement strand
CGGAGGTGAATACGTGGCGCATCGCACGGCGAAAAATGGCGTTGTCGTCCACGATTAAGACGGATTTGGCCATGGAAGATGTCCCCGACGGCAGTCAAACTGGCAACGTGGCGGTTGACACCTGGGTGGAGGTTCACCCGTTAACAAAGAGTAAGGCCCCACGCCGGCGGTGGGCGTTTAACGACCTCTGCCGAGGCAACCATCGCGTGAGCAGCTACTCTCTAGCAAGAGCTACTCAGGTTCCATCGGGTAAAGTCTGTAGGGTATCGAACCAGACAGATCCAACCTGCTATTTCTAAACCAGACTCGAAGGAGTGAGCGCGGACGGTCAGGAGTTGGCGAAACACTAGCCATTTATGGTTTTTGCCCTTTGCCCTCCCCGGCCCCCGCGCCACGCAAAACCTACGTGGCGAGCTCCCGCCAAGCCGGAAGCTAGAGGAACCGTCGTACTGCTAATCTTCTTTGTAAAGGCGCAATCAGGGCGTGAATGTCGGCAGGTTTCACGAAATAGTCATCGATCTCATGGCGGATACCCTCAGAAGCACTGTCGAAATCAGGGTACGCCGTTAGTACCTATATAAACGAATCATTGCCAAATTTGGCAGCAAATCTCAATTTACGGCAGTGGGTGAGAGTTGGGGGATGATGTGAAGTTGCTTGAGTTTGAGGCCCAGGGTGATGACCTGTTTGCCGAGGGAGGTGAGATAGTACTTGTAGGTTTTGCCGATCTTCTTGATGAGTCCATGGACGCGAAGGCGCTTCAGTAGCCGTGAGATCTGGCCGCTGGTCTTGCCTTTCAGTCGATAGCGTAGGTTTCTGCTTTGGAAGCCGCTGATATTGAACTCACCCCGGAGAAGCGACTCGAACAACTCCTGGTCGTCATCGTCGAAGAAGTTGAAGCCGCGGTAGGAGCGGCCGTTTTCTTCCACCGCGCGGGAGATCTTGTTCAGCTTATCCGTACCCGCGGTATCGTCTTCGATGGTGGAGAGGAACTCCAGATAGCGGCGATTGGCCGCCAGCAGCAGTTCGCGCAGTGCCGGCAAACTGTAGATCGTCTTCCGCATGTCGGCATATTTCATCTCTTTGCTTCCATCCCGGTGTTCTACCTCGCGGTAGTGCTTGAAAAAGGAAACATCATTGACCGTCGTCTCAATCCGTAGAATCAAGCCGAACTTGTCGTACAGCTTGATCGAGATCGGCCCCATGGTGTGTTTGATCCGCGTTCCTTCGATGCGGATGTTGTAACGATTGCCCATCTCATCCTGGTAGTTGCCGTGCAACTTCTTCCCCAAAAAAGTGGCGATGTTGTCGGGCTTGACGGCGTGGATGGCGGTTCGGGTCAGCTGGGCATAGAGGGGTTGAAGATCCGCTTGCCGGCGGAAAACGATGTCGGTGGCATATTCGGCCTGATCCAGGCTCCAGTGGTATTGCACGCCGAAGTGACGAAAAATTGGGCAAAAGCGCTGCGCAAATTCGTCCAATTTCTTGTGGATCCGTTTGACTTTCCAATCGTCGGCCATGCGTTGCGCTTCGTTCCAATCGCCGATCTCCACAAAGGCATTGTCCAACAGTTCATAAGCAATTTTGCGCTTCCGCAGTTGAGCCGCCAGCCAGTTATGTCCGTTGAAGTAAACCTGTAAACGGCACGGCAACCAGGTGGGCACACGGACATAGGTCAAACCTAGGTCTTCGTCGATGAAGTAGAAATAGTAATGCAAGCACTTGCCGTCGTCCGGCTTCAAATAGGTTTTGCCCGTCTCCTTGTTGTGCCATGGCTGATAAGTTGGGCAGGCCTCCATGGCCGAGAAGATGGCGACCAGCCCGGGGTGGGACCCCCGCTTGGCCAGTACGGCTTGCACCAGGTCCTCTTTGCGGATGTTCTTCTTGCGGATGTGCTCGATCGTAATCCCACTCTCGGCGGCCAACCGCTCCGCGTTCAGGCGAAGTTCTTCGCGGAAGGGTTGGGCAAAGCGTGGGTAGTCAAAGATCCGCACCTTGTGTGCGTATAGATACGAGGTCATCCCCTCGGCGAAACAGATATTGGGCAAGGTTCCAAATATCAGGATGCGGTCGTAGCAGGAAAGCACACCAGCGATCTGATCAGCATGTCGTTCTGTCAGCAGCGTCAATCCCATCCAGGCATAAGAACCATTTCGTCTCCTGGTTGCGGCTGTGCGTGTGCTGCAGAAGTACACGGATGAGGAGGTCATATGACCTAGCTTAAATCGTGGACGAGCTGTGCAATCGATGAGGGTGGGCCCCTCGAGACCGGCTTTCAGGAGCAGGTCTCAAACCACCTCCAAGCTGCTGCGGTCAAAAGCCGTCGGTGGTGAGCGTTGGAGGGAAAGCGCGAGGAAAACTTGTGCAGGTGTGCATTCGAGAGACGAACGAAAGTGAACCTTGCGATGACGCGTCGTTAGAACTTAGATGTCGTCGAAACCAGGCGGGGCATAGTCGCTTGGGACCAATCCGCTGGGTGCCTGATGACTGGGCGGATGACGATCGGCGTAGAGAGGGCGTGAAACGGATGCAGGCGATTGCACGGAACTGCAGGAACCAGTGCTCCGATGTCAAGGGAGAAGCCCAAGCGGCTAAAACCGCGAGGCGAGAGTACCGAGGCGGAGCAATGGGACGGACCGACTCGTAATAGCGATGAAGGCCCTGTAATGGGGCTGGAGCAAAGGGGTCGGGTCAGGCGGTCGCATAACCGAAACAACTGGAGACAGGATGACCTCGATACATGCGACAGACAAACCATTCAAAATCGATAAACGCTTGGTGTACGAAGCGTATAAAGCGGTCAAATCCAATCGTGGGGCGGCTGGTGTGGATGGGCAGTCGATCGAGCAGTTCGAAACTGACTTGTCGGGGAATCTCTACAAGATCTGGAACCGGATGAGCTCGGGAACCTACTTTCCACCGCCGGTGCGCGCCGTCGCCATTCCCAAAAAGAGTGGCGGAGAGCGGATTTTGGGTGTGCCCACCGTAGCCGATCGCGTGGCACAGATGGTCGTCAAGCAGGTGATTGAGCCGATCCTAGACCCAATCTTTCTGGCAGACTCCTACGGTTACAGGCCGAATAAATCGGCTCTGGATGCCGTCGGGACTACGCGAGAGCGGTGCTGGAAGTATGAGTGGGTTCTAGAGTTCGACATCAAGGGCCTGTTCGACAACATCGACCATGAGCTCTTGCTACGAGCCGTCCGGAAACACATTACGTGTAAGTGGGCCTTGTTGTACATCGAAAGATGGTTGAAGGCGCCCATGGTGCAGGAAGATGGGACCACGATTGAGCGAAGCCGCGGCACCCCACAAGGTGGTGTGGTAAGCCCAATTTTGGCCAATCTTTTCATGCACTACACGTTCGATTTCTGGATGGCACGGACACATCCTGACCTCCCGTGGTGTCGATATGCAGACGACGGGCTGGTGCACTGCCGTACTGAGCAGGAAGCGGAAAACCTTAAGGGCGAGCTTCAAGCTCGATTGGCGGAGTGCCACCTGGAGATGCATCCGACGAAGACCAGAGTCGCTTACTGCAAGAACGGGAACGTTAAAAGCAATTATCCGAACGTGCAATTTGACTTCCTCGGGTATTGCTTTCGTCCCCGTCGAGCCCAACGTCGCGGGACGAAGATACGGTTCTGCGGGTTTACTCCCGCAGTCAGTTCCTCGGCAATGAAAGCCATGCGGCAGACGATTCGGGACTTGAAATTACGATGTCAGACACAACTGTCGCTGCAGGATATCGCTCGCAAGCTCAATCCTCTCCTGCGGGGGTGGATCCAATATTACGGGCGGTATACCCCTTCGGCACTGTATCCCCTGTACAGGTATGTCAATCAGACTCTCCTGGCCTGGGTCATGCGTAAAGTTCAAGCGCTTTAAACACCGCACGATCGCCGCGAGCCAGTTCCTGCAACGACTGGCTCAGATCCGCGCGGATCTCCTCGTACACTGGCAGCTCGGAATGATTGGTGCGTTTGCCTGATGGGAGCCGAGTGAGGCGAGAGCTTCACGCTCGGTTCTACGAGAGGCCGGTGGTGCAATTCCATCGGCCTACTCACCCGGCTTAGGATAATTGTACGCAACTCAAAACTGCAGCCAGTATTCCGGAAGCACTCCAGAAAATACGAAGCCACGAGTCTTGCCCGACAAAAAGAGGAGTTATGGCTCGTAAGTGCCATTTACGCGTGCGGCTAAAGTCAGTAGCGTGTCGGCAACCCAACCCCCAGACAACTCCAGTCCCTTCCCCGATCGAATCCCGGTCACCCCTTCTGTTGGTGAGATGTTGAAAATGAGGTTGCCATGGCTACGCATACAACGAGGACCGATCTCATGGGTGGTTTCGATTACCCAGGAGACGAAGGACCCATCCACGAATTAAACATCTACATCCTAGCTATTGATTCCTATCCGGATCAGTTCGCTGACGAGCCGCAGCTCAGTTTTCAGCAGCATCTTCAGAATGTGATCTTTGCAGAAAACCGCCGGCTCGCCGGCAATTTGCAAGCCTGAACTACGCGCGGACTGGATCGCTCATCCGATGCAATTGGCACTGGGAGTGGTGATGGCAAAAGTAATTGAGTTCTACTTGCCGGCCGGGTTCCTAAGAGTCGCGAAATGGATTCCGCCCGAGCAATGCGGCAAGGTCATTCCGTTTCCCGCGCCGGAGACGAAGTCGGCCTGAGTTCGGGGACTGCGCGCTAATTGCCACCGCTCGTCCTCGCCGTCGCTTTTCCCGAAGGCAGAGCACTGAAAGTGGTCACGGATAATCCGCTCGATCGGAGCGGGGACCTGGCATGCGGCTGTCTCGCGCTTCGCAGAGCGCGGATATGCACGCCTGCGCGGCCCACTCGCCACAGCAGTTGGGGAGGTACGCGGCAGCATTCGCTGCGAGTGATCTTCGGGTTCGATGCGATACCAGACTGCGTTTTTGGCGCACGCGTTCGCGCAGCACTTGCCCGGTTTTGGGTTAGAGGAGGCGAACGAACAACTCGCCGAGTTTGCACTCGGAGGACGCGCCCCATACAGTCTGACTGGACACCGTAGTAAGCGGCTTCGCCTTCGATGCAGCCGTCGTTAGCTGATTATTCTAGGAAGCGGATGCAACCTTGGCTCTTGCGAGCGCCGCCGGAGCCGCCCCCGTATCGGTTGTGAAGTAGCGTTTGCAGGAATGGTACACGCCAAACATCACTGGCAGAACAAGTAGGGGGCCTTGCCAACCTATCCGCTCCGATGCAGCCGACACGATTCCGGCAATAGCCGCACTAGCAACAAAGTAAGGATAGGAGAGAAGGAAGATGTTGCCCCAGACCTTCAGGACGTTGGTAGTTTCCGTCAGCGAGATTATGATCGCCACAGCTCCGGCGATAACTTGGGATCCGCGAACGCTTGCGCCGCGGCCAAAACGAAAAGGCATAAAGTGACTAGTGCGGTGGATCTCTCACCCGTACGTCCCTCAGGAGACGCTAGATGGTTGAGCAGGAAACTCTGCTTCGGTTGCTGTATCCAAATGAAGGGATGGTTCCCCGGGGGATTAGCTGACCGGAACTGGTTGATTGATAATCTCTCTCACCACAATGCGGACTCGATCAGTCAAACCCGTGATCTCCATGAACTGGGCCACATACCCCTTCACCGTCCTGAGGGAGATTCCAAGCCTCTTCGCGATCTCCTTGTTCTCCAGCCCCTCCATCAGGAGATCTAATGCCTGTCGCTTTATGGGGGAGAGCTGGTTCCTGTCGATCACGCCGTCAGGTACTCCTATCGATGGTGCGTCTGGAATCAGGCCTTTCTTCCACTCGCGGGCATATCGAATCCCCAGCGTCAGTAACGACCGTGTTCCCGTAAGTCGGTAGATCTCCTTGAGGTAGTTCGCCGCCACCTGCGCACTGCTGACTCCGATCTCCTGGGCCACCCGTTCCCTGCCCTTGCCGCTGGCCACGAGATGAATGATTCTCAGATCACGAGGCTTGACCAAGTTGCATAGCGGACCGTCAGTCGGCAAATCACCCCGTGGACAAACTCGAGAAATGCATTGCCAGACTCTTGGTTCGGAGATTCCCAAAGCACGCGCTACTTGATTTTGACTGTACCCATCATCGGCAAAAGCGAGAACCGCGACTTGCTGATGGCGAGGTGTGTATTGCTGGAGCAGTTTTGCCGCAGTCACGCGGTTGATGATGGTAGCAAAACAAGGGTCTTCTTGAATTGATTCGGCTCTGTCCAGTTCTCGAGTTTGGCCAGCGTCGTCGATGTCGGACGGACGCGTGGTTGAAACGAGTGTGTCCAGTTGACGCTTGCGCTGCCTGCAGGAGCACCAGTAAGCGAACCGTACGGTGTGGGAGATGATAGTAGAAAGCGACCAGCGTTCAAGCGCCGGGGAGAAGTTGCGTATCATTTGGAAGACTTTGACGTACGCCTCGGCGACCACGTCGTCGTTGTCGTTCCAGCGCCGGTTGTTCCTCATCGTCCAATAGAACAGGCCGTTGTAGCGTACGTAGAATTCGTCAGCTGCGCCGTTTTGATATGTGCGTATGGCTCCCAGCAGTTCTTGTTCTGTTAGATGTTCGAGGGGACGCACGCTGCCTCCTTAAGAGCCTCTAGAGCTTCGACCACATCCGGCCAGTTGGACTTCAAAGGACCGCTGGTCGGTTCGTACTGCATCGTGGAGAGATCGAACCCGTGAGACTTTGCGAAATTGACCGCCTCGTTGTATTGATCTTTTCTCAACATTGAGATCACTTTCACGGCGTGCTTGTCTGGCGCGTAGGGACCGCGATCACAGCTTCTACCTCCTGTATGCCGTGACTTGTGGGGGAGGAGTGACTGAAGCCGCAGCAATGCGTTCAACAACTCTTGCAGGGGAGGAATGGATTGAGTGATCCAGGCGATCAACTTGCCTAGATTAGAAAAAACAACTTAACTTGACCTTCGGGATCGGAACCGGGAACCAACGCGATCGAACTCACTTCAGCACGCGGGGGAGCGGGCTCGGCTGGAGTGGCGGAACATTAAACCCGAACGGAATCTGAAGCAATCGGGGGAACACCTTAGGAGCCTGTGCGAATCCCGGGTCGAAGTACTCTTCAAATTGGGGGTTAGCGTGCATCACGGTAGTCACTTCGCCTTTCGATCGCCGCTTTGCCGCTCCCTGTTCGGTGTTTCGCTTGGCGAGGCAAGGCCTAATCCCGCGAACTCGTAAGCCTTGCCGATTGCTTCCGCGTCATAACGGCCGCCGATCACGCAATCAGGGTGATTGCGTGGCCGTCCAGCTTCTTGTCTCCCCTTTGCTTGCAAGGTACGTCGGTATCGGCGACCAGATCACGTTTCCGTTCCAGCCCGCCGTATTGAAGAGGGCACCCGAGCAAATGCAGCGTGATATAGCGTGATATGTTAAGTCATCGTGCGGATTGGGCAAATTCTCCACCGCGAGTGCGTTGACCGAGGTCGGGCCATTCGTCCTCAAGGGCGGAAAAGTCAAAGGGAACAAGATGGGTGTCCGGTTTCCAGGGCGCAACGATGTGGCTTGGGCTCAGTCCCCTAGGTTCGAGAAAAATCAGCGGGGCATTTTCTGTTTGAATAGGGATCGGGTCTCCGGTGTGCCCACGGCGAAGCTAGGAGGTAACCAAGTGAACGCTTACACTTGCCTGGGGCATGGTGCTGCGCTCCCGATGGTAGAGGAAGCGCACGTCCGGTCGCTCCTCAAGAGCCAATAGTCGCGTTCCTCGTTGGGCAGTATTGGGTTGCTTGAAATCTCACAGGGCGCAACTAACCATTCACCGGGTACCAAGAATTGGCTCTTCACCGGAATGTGTGATTAGCGTCAAGGCGGTGTGCTGCGGGGGCATGACGAATGTGAATCAAGTAATAAGCCGCACGGCCCTGCTACGGACCATGCAAGAGTCGTTCGGCGCCCGAATGCGGGCAGCCCGGTGACTAAGAGCACCGGGTTCGCTGGGCTGCGGCCTACACTCCGCCGCTGGTACGGGATTCCGGAACCATTCGCGCACGCCCGCAGATTAGAGTGCCCGTTCTCAACGGCCTAGCGAATGGGAACGGCGACTCATCTAGCGATACCGGTTGTGTACGCTGGCTTTTGCCTGCAACGTACCGATGCAGAAGTTGCTGCTGCTTTGCGGCGTGATGTTGTTGAGAGTGCGACGGTAAATCCTTCGAAGCCGCTCCTACGCTCCTGCTCTTATCGCCTTGAGAATTTCGACTCTCGCTAAGCTTATCGTGCTTCTCAGCGTTTTCCCTTCCCGTACCTTTTTTCCGTCCGCCAAATCGAAATAACCGGTCTCGGTGTGGTGACGACTGCAGCCGGGAACCGGGCACACATGCCCAGAAACCGTACCGCCTGGGTATTCGAGCGAGAAAGGAATCATTTGCAGGTTCTTGTGCCTGTCACAGAGGGTTGTTTCATGGTAAGTCCCTACTCGCACTCTAATGTCGCTTCAATACTCTGGTCAAGCCTCTTTATGATGGCGCTGATGCCGGGATCTAGTGCACGTGGGTATCCCCTTCCCTCAGGTAGCCCTACAGATTGTGCTTTGATCTGACTTTCTCGGAGTTCGAGTGGACGATCCCGTCGACAGGTCATCCCGCGTCTGAGTCGAGAAAGACCTGCCGTTTTTCTGGGGTTTGTGACACGATTATCATAGGCGAGTTTTTTTCTCATGAGCAATCCCGTCTTGCAGCCCCGGGGATCCGTCGACACTTCTTTCGCTGACAGGGGTCACAACGCCAGATTGAGTCGCAGCAAATGCGTCTGACGTGATGGAGAAAGCGCGGCGGATGCCTGAAAAGGAAAACGATGACTGGATTTTACGATTACCGTCTGGTAGCGCTTTCGGTCGTCATTGCAATTTGTGCGGCGTACGCCGCGCTTGAGTTGGCAGGGCGAATCACAGCCGCAAGTGGTCGAGTCCGCTCGGCTTGGCTCGCTGGCGGAGCCACGGCAATGGGCTTGGGGATTTGGTCGATGCACTACATCGGTATGCTGGCTTTCAGCCTGCCCGTCCCGGTCTCGTACGACTGGCCCACGGTGTTGCTGTCGCTGCTAGCCGCTGTTTTTGCCTCTGCAGTCGCCCTATTCGTGGTCAGCCGGCGGAAGATGGGTTTGACGCGGGCATTGGCCGGCGCTGCCATCATGGGCTGTGGCATCTCGACCATGCATTATACGGGCATGGCGGCTATGCGTTTGCCAGCAACATGCTCCTACGACCCGATGCTTTTGAGCTTGTCCGTCGTGTCGGCGATCGTGATTTCACTCATCGCGCTGTGGCTTACGTTTCGCTTTCGAGAAGACGAAAAATCCTCGCCTTTATTGAAGACTGGCAGCGCGGTCGTGATGGGCGCGGCGATACCCGTCATGCACTACACCGGTATGGCGGCGGCCCGGTTCACACCATCAAACATTATTCCTGATACCGCTCATGCCGTGAGTACCTCAACGCTGGGTTTTACAGGAGTCAGCTCTGTCACTCTTTTGGTTTTGGGTGTTGCGGTAGTCACTTCGGCTTTCGATCGCCGCTTTGCCGCTCAACGCTCGCAGCTCACCGCGAGCGAACGGAGGTTTCGGGGTTTACTAGAAGCGGCGCCGGACGCGATATTGGTCGTGGATGACACGGGCACGATCGTCCTCGCCAACGCGCAAGCCGAGAAACTGTTTGGGTACAGCCGAGAAGAACTCTTGGGCCACGCGCTGGAAGCGCTCGTGCCGGAGCGCTTCCGGCAGAAGCATCCCGACCATCGGACTCGCTTCTTCAACGATCCTCGAGTGCGACCCATGGGGATGGGCTTGGAGTTGTATGGACTAAACAAGAGTGGCAGCGAATTTCCGGTAGAGATCAGCCTTAGCCCGTTGCAGACAGACGCAGGAGTGCTCGTTATCAGCGCAATTCGCGATATTACGGAACGCAAGCAGGCAGAATTAAGTCTTCGAGAGTTGTCCGGCCAGTTGCTCCGGTTGCAGGATATAGAGAGAAGGCGCATTGCTCGGGAACTGCATGATAGCGCGGGACAGACGCTCGCCGCTTTAAGCATGATACTGAGCCCCCTCGCCGATGGCACCTACCGGATTCCTGATCCTGAGCGGGTGGTTAAAGAAAGTCTGGAGCTCATAAGCGAACTCACCAAAGAAGTCCGGACGATTTCTCATTTGCTGCACCCGCCGCTGCTCGACGAAGTCGGCCTTTCATCCGCTCTCCGCCTCTACCTTGAGGGGTTCGCGGAACGGAGCAAGATCAAAACGGATTTGGAAATTCCAGATGATTTCGGACGGTTCTCAAGCGATGTGGAGACTACGATTTTCCGGGTGGTGCAGGAGTGTCTCACAAACATCCACCGGCATTCCGGGAGTGCGGTCGCCAGGGTCATGATTTCGCAGGTCAATCACGAGCTCCGCGTAGAAGTGCAGGACGAAGGCAAAGGGATATCGACGCGCAAGCGGTCGGAAATGGAAATGCCTGGGAAGGCGGGGGTCGGAATCCGCGGAATGCGAGAAAGAATCCGTCAGTTGGGTGGTAACTTAGAAATCAGCTCTCGAACAACCGGCAAGGGCACTGTCATCATCGCTCGCTTGCCTGTTGGCCGGAATCCTGGCGAGACGACTGGTTGAACCGAAACCGATTGTGCGAAGGTTCCAGGATCTCCATCCACCTCTACTAGGCGAACTCGGGCCCGCTTGTTTGCACAGAAGCTCGCAGAACCTTTTCGCACGATTGCCTTGTTGAGTGTCTGCCTGGGCCTGCGAATCAGCGAATGCCTGGCCCTGCGCTGGTCGGATGTGGACTGGCTCGACAGCAAGCTGCGCGTGGAGCGCGGCATCGTCTCTCAGCAGGTGGACGAGGTGAAGACTGCCGAATCTCGAAGG
>Ga0209577_10006424_pt1 | contig 10880 bp, 9 predicted proteins | sample GraSoiAngelo_109_FD_185874 | JGI IMG/M metagenome (GOLD analysis project Ga0209577, IMG submission 185874) | Grasslands soil microbial communities from the Angelo Coastal Reserve, California, USA - 14_0903_12_20cm (SPAdes) (version 2) | ecosystem: Environmental > Terrestrial > Soil > Grasslands ... | reverse complement strand
GGTAACCAGGACTCACTTCGCATTCTTCGTCAGGAATCGCTCAATGAAAGAAGTATCCACCCGCCCGGCGTGAAAATCTGCATCGGCCAGAATTTTCCTGTGCAAGGGAATCGTAGTGTAAATACCTTCCACAATAAACATCTCCAGAGCTCGCGACATGCGCGAGATCGCCTCTTCGCGGTCTTTGCCGCGAACGATCAACTTGGCAATTAAAGAATCGTAATACGGGGGAATCACGCCCTCGGCGTAGGCCGCAGTATCAATGCGCACGCCCGTCCCGCCGGGGGGATGGAACGCGGTAATCTTGCCGGCTGACGGCGTGAACTTCTCGGGATGCTCCGCATTGATGCGGCACTCAATCGCGTGCCCGCGATGCACAATCGGCCCGTGCAGCACGTTCTCCATGCGCTCTCCCATGGCCAGCAAAATCTGGCTCTTGACCAGGTCCACGTCTGTGACCATCTCCGTAACCGGATGCTCCACCTGGATGCGGGTATTCATCTCAATAAAGTACATGCGCCGGTCCTGATCCATCAGGAACTCGACCGTACCGGCGTTCACGTATCCGATCTGCGAAAGCGATTTGCAGAGCATACCTCCGATTTTGTCCCGCATCTCCGAGGTGACCTGCGTGGAAGGCGATTCCTCGAGCAATTTCTGGTGCCGCCTCTGGATGCTGCACTCGCGTTCTCCCAGGCTCACCACGTTGCCATGAACATCTCCCAGCACCTGGAACTCGATATGCCGCGGGTGGTCAACGTACTTCTCCATGTATAAATCGCCGTTGCCAAATGAGGCGGCGGCTTCCGACTGGGCGGCTTGGAACAGCGCTGGAAGTTCTTCTTCATTGCGCACGATGCGCATGCCGCGTCCGCCTCCGCCCGCCGAAGCCTTAATGATCACCGGAAAGCCCACCTGCCTGGCCCATTCCAGCGCTTCGGCATCGGAGGCGAGAATGCCTTCCGACCCGGGCAGAATCGGCACCCCGGCTTTTTTCATGGCAGCCCGGGCCTTCTCTTTTTCGCCCATCAGCCGGGTAATTTCAGGCGGTGGTCCAATGAACTTGATGCCGCAGGTTTCACATACTTCGGCGAAGTTGGCGTTTTCGGCCAGCAGCCCGTATCCCGGATGCACAGCCTCGACGTTGGCGATTTCCGCGGCGCTAATCACTGCCGGAATGTTCAGATAACTTTGCGAGAGTTGCGGCGGCCCTATGCAGATCGCTTCATCGGCAAAACGCACGGGCAGGGAGTTGCGGTCAGCTTCACTGTAAATAGCGACCGTGCGGATGCCCAGCTCTTTGCAAGCGCAAATGACGCGTAAGGCAATCTCGCCACGATTCGCAACCAGAATCTTCTTGAACATACATTAGCTGTCACGCTAAGCGCAGCGAAGCATCCCTATCGCCGGCAGAAATGCCGGTCGCTCGATGCGCTCGAAATGACAAAGTAACGACTCCTCAACACACAAAAAGGCGCGCCGCGCGCGCCTTCAGTTGTAAATTCCGACACTTCACTTCCGCGGGCGGATGACAAACAACTCTTGCCCATACTCTATCGGCTGTCCGTTGGTGACCAGCTTCTTGGTGATCTCGCCGGCCACGTCCGATTCGATTTCGTTCATTAGCTTCATAGCTTCCACAATGCACAGTACCTGCCCCACCTCCACAACGTCGCCGGCTTTGACGAACGGAGGAGCTCCCGGTGAAGGCGCTTCATAGAAGGTCCCCACAATAGGTGACCGCACCGTGTGCAGCCCTTCTTCGGGAGGAGGGGCCGCTTCCTTAGGCGCGGGCGGGGTAGCCGCCGAGGCCGCCGGAGATGCCGGCACTGCGGCTATTTCCGCGCCTACCACTGCTGGGGTTTGCACCGCAATGAAGCGGGTATCCTGCGAAGCAGAGCTGTGGGCTTCTGCGGCGCGCTTGATGCGCACCTTTACATCGCCACGCTCCAACTCAAACTCAGCGATGTCCTGTTCTTTAAGGAACTCGATGAGTTCTTTGATCTCTTTCAGGTTCATCGTGTGCGGAGGGACTGCTTTCCGTTTCGAGTGCCAACAGGAAACTGCTGGCCTGCATCAAGAACCAACTGCGGTCGATCGTTCAAAGAGCAGTGAATTGCTTGCTGGTAGGCGTCAGCACCTCGTGTCCGTGCTCCGTCACCAGGACCATGTCTTCGATCCGTACGCCCCATTTCCCGGGGACATAAACTCCGGGTTCAATCGTAATAACCATTCCGGGGCGCAAGACCTCTTTTTGTCCGGCCGCGACGCGGGGTGCCTCGTGAATTTCAAGGCCCACGCCATGCCCAGTGGAATGGGTAAAGAACTCCGCCAAATTACGTTTTTTCAGCAGATTACGTGCGGCGTGGTCAACCTCGCCAACAGTCACGCCCGGCCCTACAGCTTCTACCGCGGCTTGCTGTGCTTCGCGCACGGCCTCGTAAATGCCACGGGCGTCGTCTCCTACACGGCCCACATACACTGTGCGAGTCATGTCGGAACAATAGCCAGCGAGTATAACACCGAAGTCGCACACCACGAATCCTTCGGAGGGAATAGGCTGCTCCGAAGCCCGGCCGTGGGGAAACGCCGAGCGGCAACCTGCTGCAATGATGGTCGGAAAAGACATCTCGCGCGCCCCGGCCTTGTGGGCGGCGTATTCCATAACAGCGGCTACCTCGTTCTCTCTGACGCCTGGACGAATCGTCTCCAGCGCCATCGGAAACAGGCTGGCCCCCACCAGCACTGCGGCGCGAATGTGCTGAATTTCCTCCCTGTCCTTCACCATGCGGGCGCGCTCGATCAAGGCAGGCGCCTCGCGCAACCGGACCCCCGAAGGCAGGGCGTCTTTCAGACGTTTTTGCGCGGCTACGGTCAAATACTCGCCTTCGATGCCCAGGACTTGAGAAGTTCTCGAACGTGAATTCCTGCGGTGTTTACCAAGCCATTGCGCTGCCGCGAGCAGCGGGGGCGTGCGTCCTACCACCACTTTCGCGCCTTTTACTTCCTGGCGTGCCTGCGACGTGTAACGTCCGTCGGTAAAGAACCGGCTGTCGCGCTCAGTCAGCAGCAGCGCCCCGGCGCTGCCGGTAAATCCGCAAAGGTAACGAATGTTAGAAAGTTGGCTAACCAGAAAAGAATCCAGCCGCTGCTGCGAGAGTTGCTCCTGTAACCGCCGCATGCGGCCCAGATGATCCATGGCTGAAGTTTAGCAGGACGTCGAGATTCAAAGATCGCGCGCACCAGGCGCGAATCCGGGAACAAGTCTGCAACCTGTACCCTGCGACCTAAAACAGAACCGCCGGCTTCCCTCTCGGGACAGCCGGCGTCTGCTTACTGCTACCTCGTGCTATGTCTGAATGATTCGCGGAGTGATGAAGAAGATCAGCTCCTGGTTCGAGGTGCTGACCGCGGTGTGCTTGAACAGGTTGCCGAGCACCGGGATGTTGCCCAGGAACGGAACCTGGCTCACGTTAACCGAGTTCTGCGTCTGGATGACGCCGCCGATCACTACCGTGCCACCATCCGTGACCAGTACCTGCGTAGTGGCCTGCTGCGTGATTAGAGTCGGGTTGCCCTGCACGGTGCGCCCGAAGTCTGGCGTCGTGTTCTCCACGTCCACGTTCAGGAAGATCGTTCCTTCCGACGTGATCTGCGGAGTCACCGTCAGACGGAGGAACGCATCCACATACGTTACGGTAGGCGGACCGCCTAACTGCGCCTGAGTAACGATGGGAACGCGCACGCCCTGGCGGACCAGCGCCTGGATGTTGTTCTGCGTAACGACCCGCGGACGCGAGAGGATTTTCAGCAACCCGCGCGACTCTGCCGCTGTCAGCACGGCATCCACGCGCACGTTATTGCTGGCGGTGATGAAGCTCAGACCGCTCGACGGGCTGGTTACAGGCAAGTTGGAGAACAGCGGGATCTGGGTTCCGGTCCCACTCCCACCCGTACCGGTGGTGATGTAGCCGGGTGTGAGACCACCGGCCACGGTCGGCGTAGTGCCCACGCTCTGAGCGCCGCCCACCGCAGCGTGTCCGTTGCCCCAACCAAAGCCAAGCTGCGTACCGAGGTCACGGGCAAAGCTGCGCGTCGCCGCTACCACCCGGGCTTCGATTTCCACTTCCTGCGTCTTGCGATCCATCTGCGTCAGCAGGCGATCGATTCCCGGTATCACGCTCGGAATATCCGAAATGATCACGGCGTTGGTGCGATCATCCGAGATCACATCGCCGCGTTGAGTGAGGAATTTCTTGATTGTGGGAACTACGTCCTTGGAATGCGCGTAGCTAAGGAAGCGGGTGACCGTCACTTTCTCCACCGCCATCATCTGGGCTTCCTGTTGTGCGCGGCGCGAGTCCGCTTCTTTTTTCAAGGTTTCAAGCGTCGCGACGCGTAGCACGTTACCGTCAAGCTCGCGTGCCAGTTCGTTGTTCTTCAGCACGATGTCCAGAGCCTGATCCCACGGCACATCATCCAAAACGATGGTGAGAGAGCCGTGCACGTTAGGATCGAGCACCACGTTCAAGCCGCTGATCTCGTGAATGAGGCGGAAGAAATCTTTCAGATCCACATCCTTCAGGTTGACCGAAATCGGTTCGCCGGTGTACTTCGCGCCCGTACCCGCCGGATTCGCTGCCAACTGAGCCTTTTGCTCCGCCGCCAGGTTCACTGCCGGCTGGATTGCGACCGTGCCCGCACTACCCGCCTGCGCAGCCTGTGGCTGCATAGCGGCGTGGGCGCTTGTGTTTACCAGTTCCGAAGCCGGTTTGTCGGCGAACTTTGACGCCGCTTCCATGGCTCGGGCCGGAGGCGCGATTACCGGGCTGATCTCCGCCGCTTGGTCTTTCGGCTTGTAGGATGGTTCAACAAAAACGAAGTCCGTAGCCGAAGACTTTTTGCTCTCAACAGGAGCGATTACTGGAGCCGGCTTGGCCGCAGCCATCTCGCTCTTGACGACGGCAGGCTTGGCTGCCACCGGCTTTAGTGCGGCCGGAGACGATTTCGGCGTGCTCTTCGCGACCGTGCTCCCGGAGTGCAGCTTCAAAATCAGCTTGTTGTCGCCGCTGGGCACCAGTTCGTAAGGGCAGGCCTTCGCCAAGTCGACCACGACTCGCGTGGTGGGAGGCGTCTGGCTATCCATACCCACGCGCACGCCCTTCACCACATCACTGTCGATGGTGAATTGACGCTGGTTGGTCGCCGCCACCGTGGCCGGCAGGTCCAGCACGACGCGCGCCGGACGGTCGAGAGTGCTCAGCTTCGGAGTCATCTGCCCCTGGGCAGTGATTTCGATGCTGACGCCATCTTCGCCGCGCGTAATGTCGAGCCGTTGCAACGCAGCCCGTTTCGTGGCGCCCGTGCCCGTGCTCTGCGTCTCAGCCGCTGCGGCCAGTAGCATCAGCGCGATCAGCGGTAGGAAAACACCCAGCAGTTGCTTTCGCATCTCTCATCTCCTCACGCCGGACGCTTGCCCGTGCGTGCCTTTCTAAACTTTGTCCGGCGTTAGACTGCCGGGGTTAAAATCTTTTTCACCACATCGCGGGTAAATGACTTGCCCAACTTGTCCTGGAACGTCTCTTTGAACACGATGGAGTCGCCCGTGATCTTCTCTACGTAACCGTTGAATACGGGATCGTTCTCCCGCAGGAAGTACGCCTTGTTCATCGAATTCGTGACCACCGCGATCATTCCGGTGTCTGCCCGGACCACGCCTCTAAGGTTGATCTGTCCAATCTCCAGGCATTTCTTGCCGGTGTTGCAGCCGGATCCGCCCATGTGGCTAACTACCGGGCTGATGAACGGATCGCGCTTCCCTACCATCGAATATTTCTTTTCCTTTTCCTGCGGCTTCTCAGCCGGCTTCGTCTGTGCCTGAACGACTGGCTTGGACTGAGCCTTCTTTCCGCTGTTTGCAGTCTTGGGGACGATCACCGCTATGGGCTTCGCCGTGGCCTTTTTTTCTGCCGTCTTGGCAACAGCCGCCTTCTTCGCTACCGGTGCGGCCGCGCTCGCAGGGCCGGGCGCAGGCGGCATCGTGACTGTCTTTGGAGTCGTCGTCGCCGGTGCGGCGCCAGTGCTCTTTCCAGGTGCCGCGCTCGCCGCCGGCTTGGCGGGAGCCGGCTTGCTGGCCGACTGTTTCGTCGCGGGCTTGCTCGGCGCCGGTTTGGGGCTCGTGTTCCCCGGAGCCGCGGGTGATGGCTTGGCTTGCGCTTGAGATACTCCCAAGGCCGCGTTGCTGTCCGCCACCTTCTGCTGTTGCACCGCGTTCATTTTGTCCTGCGTGTTCTGAATAATGGTGGGATTCTGCGCCCAGGCGCCGCCCGCCATCATCATCACGAGAATGCCTGTCGTAAGCTTCATCGGTTTCCCCTACCTTTTGGCCGAGGCCGGAGGCTTTCCAGTCGTCGCCGGTACCATGTCGTGACTGAAGAAGGTGGTCGCAACGCACGTCGCTACCACGCTTTCGTTCGGCGCGTACTGGTACGTCTTCTTGGCCTTGGCATCGCCCGGCTTGCGGGTCGAAGCGACCAGCAGCCCCGAAACATTGACAATGCGCTCCAGCTTCCCTACACGATCAAAGAAATTCAGCATGGAGTAATACGGTCCGTCGAGCTCCAGCTCGAACGGCACCTCGCTGTAGAAATCTTTCTGCGCAATCGGACGCGCCGTGTAGCGCCGCAACTCCACGCCTGCTCTCTGCGCCTCTCCATCCAGCATGCGCATGAAGTTGTCCACTTCCTTCTCGTCCGGCACGATCTTGCGTTCAATCTCCAGCTGCTGCTTCAGATTGGCCAGTTGGCGTTCGATTTCCGCCAGCTTGGGACGATACGACTCCAGTTCCTTGTTCTCTCGCAGCTTGGCTTCCAGGTTCTGCTGCGCCGTCGTGTTCTCGTCGCGCTGGCTCTTGAATACCGTCATGTACAGCGCCACGGTAACCAGCACAGCCGCGCCCAGGACAACCCCCCACTGCTTAATTCCCGACATTTCGCTGAAATTCGCCATGTTCCCCGCCTTTAGGACTTCGCTTTCTCGCAGGTCAGCGTGAATTGAAATGCCTGCATGTCTTTAATGGTTTCGTCCTGGATGCTTTCTTTCATTTCGACCGTCTTGAAATAGCCGGTCTTCTGCAGGTTCGTGATCAGGTTCGCCACCGCATCCGAACTCAGGGCCATGCCTTCTATATCGATACTGGAGCCCTGGTCCTTCAAGTTGCTTAGCCAGATCGCCTCGGTGTTATTCACCGTTTCCCCTACCATGGCCAGCAGCGTGACCGGACCGGACTGGCCAGAGGCGTTGGAGCGTAACTGGTCGATCACGTCCACGCGCCGCTTGTAGCTTTCCGCCTGGCGCTGGCGCTCCAGGTAGCGCGCCTTGACGTCGGCCAGCTCGCGATTGCGTTGCTCGGCGGTCGCCATCTGCTTGGCAATTGACTGCTTCTCTTTGTCCAGCCGGTACCAGTAGCCCAGATTCAGCAGGCCAGCCAGCGCCACGACGACCAGAACCTTCATCTTTGGCGAGCCGGCATCGCCCACGTCGATGCTCGGCATCGACGGAACGCCCAGGCGCTTGCCCTTCGGTTTCGGTGTTCCCAGCAGGTTGATTCGGATCATAAGTCGTCAAAACTCCTTAAGGCCAAACCCACAGCCACCGCCATCTGGCCCGCGTTCTGCTCAATCAGTTCCGCTCCTGAGCCATCGGCCGGGGGCGCCACCCTCTGGAACGGGTTGAACAATTCCACCGGCATGGAGAACTCCTGGCGCAACGACTCCACCAATCCCGGAACCTTCGACGAACCGCCCGCCAGATAAATCTTCTCGATGTGCTCTCCCGCCGCGCTGGCGCGGAAGAAGTCGAACGTCTTCTGAATTTCCAGCACGATAATTTCCGTCACCTGCTGCAGGATGGGCGTCTTGGCGTCTTCACTCACCGTGCCCACTTTCTTGCCCAGCTTCAGCGATTCTGCATCGTCGAAGCTCAGGTCCAGTTCCTTCTGCAGCGAATCCGTGTACTGGTGCCCGCCCACGCTGACGTCGCGCGGGAACAGAGGCGTCGTGCCTTTCACAATGTTGATGTTCATTACGCTGGCGCCCAGGTTCAGTAATGCGACCACTTGTCCGGGCGCGGGCTCGTAGTTGTACTCGTAGCAGTTTTGGAGGGCGAGGGCATCGATATCCACAATAGCCGGAGTCTTGCCCGCCATCGAGAGTACGTTAGTGTAATTCAGAATCTTGTCCTTCTTGACAGCCACCAGCAAAACATCCATCTGCGGGTTGCCGGTCTCTTCCGAGAGAATCTGGTAGTCGAGATTCACGTCGCCCAGATCGAATGGAATGTGCTGCGCGGCTTCCTTCTCGATGGTTTCCGCCAGTTCCTGGTCGCTCATCGAAGGCAGCGAGATCTTTTTCACGATCACGGAGTGGCCGCTTACCGCTGTAGCTACGGCCTTGGTCTTGATTTCGTTTTCCGTGAATAGCTTCGATATCGCGCTCGACACCGTGCCCGAGTCCACGATCATGGAGTCCACCACGATATCCGGAGCCAGCGGTTCCAGGCCGAGACGGGAGACTTCAATTCCGTTGCGCGACCGCTTCAGCTCCACCGCCTTGATGCTCGAGGAGCCCACATCCAGACCAACAATCGTTTTCGATCCGAATCCAAACATGTGCCCGCCTTTACAGTGTCCCGGCAGCCTTGGCCGCCGCTTTTGGTTTCTTCTTCGTCCGCGCTTCCATCTGGCTTGACTTCTCTTCCATCCACTGGTCCAGCTTCGATTTCTTGAAGCGCCAGCGATTTCCCAGTTTGAAAGCCGGGATCTTCTGTTCCCCGACGTACTTGTACAGCGTGTCCGGACTCACCCCCAGGTACTGCGAAGCCTGGCGAATGTTCATGACTTCTCGCGAGTCGGCCATAGTTTCCAAGCCCTTTCCACAGCATCAGGCCCGGCCCTACCGAGTTCTATCGGCAAAGCTGGGCGAACCTTGGGAGGAAATTCCTCGTCTAAAATCGCCTTCGAGTGAATTTCGGTGTGCTGAGCATATCTCAACCCGGTAAAGGCCGATGGAAAGCCGAAATTCCGTGTTTTGCTGGGTTTTATGGGTGTTTCCTGGAATGTGGTTGAAGCCTAATTGCACCTCTATGCCGCATATTGTGGTTTAAGTCAGTAGGGCCACCGTATATTGGGCTGTTTACGCGGTTGGTGCGGGCTTGTCGCCGTTCACATAACCAAAGTACTAGAGACGGTACCAAGGTTGTAGGACATGCGGAGACAGAATGGCAAGTGAAAGCAGATCCAGCAACTTCGGAGAATCCTGAAAGTCTTCCTTAAAGTTTCCCCTGGGCCGACTTTCGCCCCACTTTCGTGGTATGGATGGGCAGTTTCAGGCCGCTCTAGCGACTCAATTCCGCAGTCCAATTAAGAACCAGGGTCAGGGGCGCGGACTCTGAATTCGGGGGACTAGCAATCACAAACCGCTGACCATCCGGAGAGACGTCCAGAGTGGAGCCAGCCGGCACCGTATCGCGCAAGCGAAACAAAGACCGGGTGTTCTCGACTTCAAACTCCGTGCCCTGCCCGTGCACTTGCGCCGCCATTAACGTCCAATCGTTGGACATGTAGTACAGCTCTTTACTGTCGGACCGCCACACCGGAAAAGTCCCCCCGTTAGCGGAAACCTGCCACCTGCCTGCACCGCCTGGAAACGACGTGACGTAAACCTCTTCGCGGCCGGAATCAGTAGACGAATAGGCCAGCCACTGGCCATCATTGGAAAGACGAAAATAGACCACGCGAGCCTGCGGTGATTGCGGCTGGATGAGCAGTGTCCGTTTGCGCTCACCATCCAGTGCCATAGACCAGATGGTGGCTCCCGTGGGGCCTGACGCCAGTTCGTACACCAGGTACTTCCCGTCGGGAGAGAACTGAGGCCAATTCAGACTTTCGCCAGCCTTATCCGGTTTCACAAGAAGTTCATCCTGGCCCGAACCATTTGCGGGCTTGGCATGCAGCGAAGAGCCCATGCTGATGGCGCCTCCTGTCTGAGTCATGAAGACGAGGCGCTGGCCATCGGGCGACCAGGCGGGCATGAAATGACTGGCGGGGTCGAAGGTCACGCGCGTTCTCGAACCGCGAGCCAGGTCTACTACCCAGATGTCCGGCGTGGGGTCGCCCACTGATATGGCCAGCCGCTTTCCGTCGGGCGAAATGCGCATGCCGCGATAGGCGCCGCGCTCCACCGCCGCTCCCAGCTGTTTGCCGCTGCGATCGAACCACAGCAAATCGAGCCCCGCGCTCGCGGCGCTGGGCTCATAGAGCAACACGCCATTGTCGGAAGCCGTGAATGCGGTGTGCCAGGTGCCGTTGTCGTATTGAATGTTATCGACCAGAACAGTCGGCTCGCCTGACAGAGTGCCGTTCGAAGGGTCGAAATTCTGCGCCATTAACGCAGTCCGATTGTGAAACAACAGATAGCCGGAAGCGTACTGGGCCCCGGAATCGGTGGAAACCACGAACTTGCTCGGTCCCCCATCCAGCGACGTAAAGTAGATTCCGCTTTGTTCTTGCACCACTCCGGCATGATTGGTGGCGAAATAGAGGAAGTGTTTGCCATCCGGCAAGAACCACGGCCAGCGCTGCGTGGTGTGCTGCGCTGAGTCAAGCGTGGTAACACGCACCGGCGTCCCACCCTTTGCGCTCACCTTCCAAATGGATTCGCGATAGTCGGGCGTATACACAATGGTGTTGGCGGCGCTCCACGAGGCTCCGCGCGCATTCAGAACGTCGGTGATGACCGCGGCCGGACCGCCGTTGGCTGATATTTTCTTCATCTTGCTGTCGGCAATAAATCCGATGAATCGTCCATCCGCGGACCAGAACG
>Ga0209577_10006423_pt1 | contig 10880 bp, 5 predicted proteins | sample GraSoiAngelo_109_FD_185874 | JGI IMG/M metagenome (GOLD analysis project Ga0209577, IMG submission 185874) | Grasslands soil microbial communities from the Angelo Coastal Reserve, California, USA - 14_0903_12_20cm (SPAdes) (version 2) | ecosystem: Environmental > Terrestrial > Soil > Grasslands ... | reverse complement strand
AATCGCGGTTTGCCGAGTAGCGGGAGAATACAGCACATAATCGGGCTTACCGTCCGCGTTGAAATCGCCCACTGCTACAAGATCCCAACCGTTAGGAAGACTCGGGCCGAAGGCGCCGCTAACAAAGGTCGTTCCAGACAAATACCAGATTGCCGTTTGGTGGCTGGTAGAGTTGAAAAGCAGGTAATCGGGCCTGCCGTCAGCATCGAAGTCTGCCACACCGACCACTTTCCAGTTAGCTGGAAGAGTTGGACCAAAGGCGCCGCCGACAAAAACGTTGTTATCTAGATACCAAACCGCTGTTTGGTGTGTAACAGCATCGTATAGCACATAATCTCGCTTGCCATCCTGATTGAAATCATACGCCGCTGGCGGCTCGAAGGCCAGTCCGCCAATAAACGTATTCGTCGCAAATGGTGGAGTGATCTTCGTTCCGTTCGCCGTTACTTCTGTAATCGAGTTCCCACCAAACTCACCAACGAAAAGGTTCCCATTGCGATCGAAGGCGAGTGATCGCGGCGAATTTAAGGAAGAGGCAAACGCGCCGAGCAGCGTTCCGTTGGAAGAGAACTTCTGCACTGTGCCGCTGCCACGATCGGCTTCATACAAGTTGCCGGCACCATCGAATGCCAACCCATTAGGCGACATCAGTCCGCTGGAAATAAACGGGCTCACCGTGCCGTTAGAGGTGATCTTAACAATTACGCCAGCACCCTGCTCGCTGACATACAAGTTGCCCGCTCGATCAAAAGCCAATCCAGTCGCCCCCGGCACAGGCGAATTATTGAACTGAGTCACGGTTCCAGTTGGCGTGATTTTGAAAACTATGCCAGCATTGCCATCTCCCGCATAGAGGTTGCCGGCCGCGTCAAAAGCCAAACCAGTCGGAATCAATCCCGTGGCAAACGACGGCGTAATCGTGCCATTCGGCGCAATTTTTTCGATGGCAGTAGCAGTTGATGCGAATAGATTTCCTTTGCTATCAAAGGCAATCCAATCGGCATCGTTAAAATTGGGATCCATATCCGACACAAAAGTCGTCTTGACGCCTGCCGGCGTAAACTCGTAGATGGCATGGCTATTTAGGCCGCCGTCGTAAAGATCGCCGGCGGCGGCTTGAAGCGAGCTCAGCGAAAACCCGGCCGCCAACAGGCTGGCGCTAAACGGCATGATCGCACACTGCCGGATTAAACACCAGCAAGTCGCCGATAGATTTTTACCGCAGGAGCGAAAAATGTAATAAGGCAAAAAAACCGGGCAGGACTTCAGATCCTGCCCGGTTAGTAAATGCAGTTGTTATTAGCTTCGGAACTTGGCGCGGAGAGCTCCGACCGTGAATATCGCCACACCGAGCAGCGCTACCGTCGAACCGCTATCTGGAGTAGGAACCGCTGTCGTGTTCGCAGAAAAATTAAACGAGGTAGCTGTCTTGCCATTTGAGTGATTTGACGAAAACGACCAAAGACCGGGCGTCTTGTCAAAACCAGGGCCAGAAACGAAACCCGATCCCAGGATAAACAGCAGAAAACCGTCCTGATGCTGGATCGCCGAGCTATCCAACTCGAAGGTAAATCCGCCGACCGACCAGAGAGTCGCATAGGGTGTGGGAGGATTGAACACGTAAGGCGTCGCAAACGCCACGTTTGAGCCCAACGTACCAGAAAAGTCGCCCGTGGCGCCGGAGACAACTGCCATATGCCACTGTGTCACCATGCTGGCAGTGGCAAGGCTGGTCGTGTCGTAAGTTACTTGGCCGGCAAAGTCAATGTCGCCGTTAATTTGGTTTGCTTGAGCTGAGAGAGCAAAGCCTGCGGCAACAACCATTGCCACCATGCCTGCCAGAAGAGGTTTAATTAATTTCATATTCCCTAGGATTTCCTTTCGTGCGCTTTTTACGCAAGCGAAGTTATAGCAATGGTCGTGCCAAGATTTAGGCAAGCAACATAACTACATCACTATAAACTGCTTGTGTTTCAAGAAAAATTCTGGCTGTTTCGCGGATAAGCGTTGAAGTGTAAATAACTCCGACGTACTACTCATTTAGCCTCGGGCGTTCGCAGTTAAGTCTCTGAAATTGAGCATCCTGTCTATTTGTTTATCGGCATTAAGCAATCCGACGCTTTCTAGCGCCCCTAGTGTTTCTGATCCGCCATCTTATCTACCTCAACAATAGCATCTTTCGCCTGTTTCGCGAGGTCGTCCGGAATGCCGGAGGTGAGAGCTCGATCAAGAATCTCTTTGGCCTCTCTCTTGTGCCCTAGTTGAAGATACGCCATCCCCAACATAAAAAGTGATTTTCCTTCCAGCGGCTTCTTCGCTTCACCCTCCTGAAAAAATTGAACTGCCCGCGCGTATTCTTTCCGCTGGAAACTTAGAACGCCCAATGTTCTTGCCAGGTCCGGATCGTCGGACAGGCTGCGGCGCGCCTTGTTCGCTAGCTCGTAAGCTTTACCCGCGTTAGCCGGTTCGTTCGCGTAAATTGAAGCGAGCCGTTTTTGCGCTGGAGCAAAGTCAGGCCATTTCCGAAGGATGCTGTTGTAGATCACGCTGGCTTCCGCGGTATCCCCTTTTCGCAATCGAATGGCCGCTTTTGCCATTAACGCCGGCACGTAATCCGGCTGCGCAGCCAACGCTTTCGTCACTTCATTCTCAGCCTCTGCGGGAATCGCGCTTTCCGAATCCAGAGCGATTATTGATAGGAAAAGCGCTCCTTCCCGTCGTTCAAGGGCAGCGGCTGGCGGTCCATTCGCGACGCGTCGCATCACTTCCTGCGCCTCGTTGATTTTACCAGTACTGTAAGCTGCCCAGGCAAAATCGCGCATCACTGCCAAATCATCGGGCAAACCGCGGCTGCTTTCCTGCAGAAGGCTGTACGCCCACGGAAGGTTGCCAGCCTGAAACGCAATATGACCCGCAGTCGCGGTGACGTGCGCGTCCGCCGGAGCCAGTTGGCGCGCCTTCTTGGCATACTCCAGCGCCTTGGCGTTATTTTTGAGAGGCCCGGCATTCAATTGCGCCAACGACAGCACGGCTTCCAGTAACTTCGGATTAGCCTGGAGTGCCTTTTCATACGCCTGGGCCGCCTTATCGGCTGTGCCCGCTTTTGCGTACGCCGCGCCCAGTCGCATCAAGGTGACGGGATCGTTCGACTTCTCCTTTGCAAACTCTTTCAGATCGGGGATCGACAAATTACTGGCTTGCGAAAGCAGCGCCAGCCGGCTTTTTGCTTCATCCTTGCCAGGAAAATCGCCCGAAGCAGCAACTGCCTTTTCCAAGGCGGCGCGGGCCTCATCCAATCGGCCCATCATGTAGTTTGCCATTCCGAGGTGAAATTGAATCTCGCCTTTGCCAGGCGACTTGGAGGCACTTTGCTCTAATAGCTCCGCCGCCTCCTGGTATTTACCTTGACGAAACAACACCCAACCAAGGGTATCTTGAACGCTCGGCTCGGCTGGAGCCAACTCGCGCGCCTTACGCGCAAGCTCACCTGCTCGATCGAGATTGTTGAGCTTCTCGCTGTAGATATAGGCTAGGTTATTCAATGCTGGAATAAAGTTCGGGTTCAAAGCCAGGACCTTTTCGTAACTATCGCGGGCTTTGGCGAAGTCCCCCGTTCGCTCATAGATTATTCCAGAGGTTAGAAGTGCCGGGGAGTACTGCGGATTCTTCCCCAGAACTGTTTCCAGTTCCTTCAATGCCTCGGGAAGCTTATTAGCCTCCACATAGATGGCGACGAGAAGATTGTAGGCGGCCGCCAGATTTGGATCGAGCTCAATTGCTTTCCTAAGCGCGGTCTCGGCTGCCGCAAAATTCTTCTCTATCACATAGCTTCTGCCGTGGATGAAATAAGCGGGGGCGGATTTCGGGTCCTTTTGCAAGAGTGCATCCGCCCGCTGATGGACAGCGGAAAATGCCCTGGCTTCAAGGTCGAGATCCGCCAATTGATCCATCGCGACCACATTTGCTGGATTAAGCTCGAGCGCCTTTTCGAATGCTTTGCGCGATTCATCGTTCTTCTTCTGTTTCTTCAAAATTACCCCCAGAACCAGATAAGATTGCGAATCCTGCGGTGTTTTCTTTATTTGCTCGCGAATTAGAGACGCGGCCTCTTCCGAACGGTCCACTGCCTGATAAGCATCGGCCAGAAGCATTCTTATTTGAGTGACTTCCGGCTTAAGCTGCAATGCTGATTCCAGCGGTGCGATGGCAGATTGCGGATCGCCGGCATGAAGACGCAGTTGGGCCAGGAGGATAGTAGCTTCGACGTACTTGGGCGCGATCGTAATCGCTTGCTCCAGTTCGTTTATCGCCTGAGATGTATTCCGGCCCTGAACGTAGGCGAGCGCAAGCTGATACTTAATTAATGGGTTGTTTTCGAATGATTTGTCAGCGCGCTCAAGTATCTCGGTTCCCTGTTTGAAATCGCCCTTGCCCAATAGGGCCTGTGCCTGGACGACCCGCCCTTCGATGTTATCGGGATCCCGACTAAAAACATTTTGGAGCAGTGCTGCTACTTCATCGTACTTCTTATCCGATTGCGCGAGCCTCGCCTGAAGAATCCATGCTCCGATGAAATCGCGCGCCTGCTTAGTAAGTTCTTGAAGGTAACTTTTTGCTTCTTCCGTGTCACCTGTCTGCATTTTGAATTCGGCATAAGTCAATCGCTCCCGAGATCGAACCGAACTAAGGTCTGCCGCGGCCTTAAGTTCTAGCCCCGCTCGCGCGTTATCTTTCCTGGTTAGCGATACCTGGGCCAGTCCGATATGCGCCTGCGCGCACTTCGGATCAAGGGAAAGAGCGTGATTCAGCACCGCTTCGGCTTTGGCCAGGTCTCCTTTACGGATCGCGAGCGCTGCGTTAGCCACTTCCACGTAAGGGTTGTCGTGCTGCGGGAATTTCTGCAGCTCCCCTTCTGCCGTCTGGTTTTGCTCCGGAGCAACGGATGTCTCCGCCAGAATGGCGAGAGCCGGTCCGTTGTCGGGGGCTTGCTTCAAAATCTCGGTCGCTTCCTTGAAAGCGTCATTCGCCTGGCCTATTCGGAGATAGACCAGGGCAAGCTTATAGCGATTGTTCAAATCCCCGGGAGAGAGCTCGCGCGCTTTCAGGAGGAACGCCACCGCCCGAAGGGGCACGCCTTCGTCCGCCCACATTGCCCCGCAACGAGCGTAGGCAACAGCATTTCCTGAATCAACCTGCAAGACCTTCAAATATTCAATCTTGGCCTGGTCATATTCCCCGGCTTTGAAGTAGCGCTCTGCGTGCGCCAGGTAACGGGACTTCTTCATCTCAGAGCTGCAGCTACACATAACCAGCACCAAAACTAGTATTGCGATTAAGCGGAGGATTCGAATTGATGATTTATACATTTCTTGTTAACTATTGAGACTATCGTCCACCACTTACTCGCGCGAGATCCCGAGCCTTTCCATCAGCTCATATAACGTCGGCCTGCTTATTCCCAACTCCGCCGCCGCCGAACTAATTCGGCCAAGGTTGCGTTTCAACGCACGCTGGACCATTTCGCGCTCCACGTTTTCGCGCGCTTCTTTCAACGTGGTTGAAGAGGAAAAACCTAATCCGGTCGATAGCTCGAGGTCTTTCTCGGTAATTCGTTTGCTATCCGCCATAATGACCGCACGCTTGATCCGATTCTGCAACTCCCGGACATTTCCCGGCCAGGGATGGCGATTAATTGCCCGCAAAGCCTCCGGCACAAAAGCGATGTTGGTCTTGCCGTTTTGAGCGGCGTACTTTTGCAGAAACTCCTGCGCCAGCAGCACGGCATCGTCCCCGCGCTCCCGCAAAGGCGGCAGACTAATTACCAGCACCGCCAGCCGAAAGTACAGATCTTCGCGAAACGATCCCTGGCTGATCCCGGCTTTCAGATCGACGTTGGTCGCGGCGATGATTCGGGCATCGCTGGTCAATTCCTGCCGCCCACCTACTCGTTGAAAGCGCTGTTCCTGTAAAAAGCGAAGAAGTTTTACCTGAATATTGGGCGGTAACTCCCCAATTTCATCGAGAAACAAAGCGCCTCCCTTCGCCGTTTCTACCAATCCTACTCGCTGCATGGTTGCGCCGGTGAACGAACCTTTCTCATGGCCGAATAGTTCGCTCTCAAGCAGGTTCTCGGGAATGGCATTGCAATTAATTGGGATAAATGGCCCATCCTTGCGGGGGCCGCGCCGGTGAATCGCCACCGCGGCCATTTCTTTCCCCGTCCCACTTTCACCCAGTAAAAGTACGGGTGCGGTCGAGGTTGCGACCTTGCGAATAAAGGAAAAAACGCCCTGCATCTGCGGACTCGTTCCCAGCATGTCTTCAAAAACAGTTACACGCTGACCTTCCATTGCTTTTCGATACTCACGCTCGAGGTCAGCCAGATAGATGCAACGCTTCAGCAACAGCTTTAGCTCATCCGGATCTACCGGTTTGCACAAAAAATCGTAGGCTCCGGCCGCAACCGCTTCCAGCGCGTTCTTCTTTTCTCCCTGTCCGGAGATAACGATAACCTTCGCCATCTCATCGACGGCTTTTAGTTCGGCCAGCGTCGCGAGACCTTCGTCCGGATCCGTCGGCCGCGGCGGTAACCCCAGGTCGAGCAAAGTAACTGCCGGCTTCTTCTTTTTGAAGTTCTCAATCGCTCCAGCGCGGTCCTCTGCGGAGACAATCTCGTAGTCGGCGCTTAGAGCCCATTTCATTTGGGTGCGAATTGCTTCGTCGTCGTCAACAAGCAGTAGAACCGGATTCATTATTTGCCCGAGGTAAGCGGCAGGAGCACCTGAAAGGTTGTCCCCTTCCCCACGTCGCTCTTTACTCGAATACTGCCGCGGTGCGCTTCGATGATCATCTTACTTTGAAACATTCCGATTCCCAATCCTTTCTTTTTCGTCGTCTTAAACGGCCGGAATAAGGAATCGCGCAGGAAGGATGGTGTCATTCCGCAACCATCGTCAGAGACGGAAAGTGCAGCCCAGCCATCCTGGGAGCCGGTCTTAACTTCGATTCGTCCGCGCTCGCCCACCGCGTCTCGCGCGTTCAAGAGGAGGTTGGTAACAACGCTGCGCAATTGGTCGCTATCTGCCATGAGTTTGGGCAAGGGCTCAAATTCTTTGGCAAACTCGATCCCCGGCATTCCATTCACATTTTCAATCGCCTGCTCGACCACCAGATTTAAATCAACTGGCGCAGACCGAAGCTCGAGCTTGCTTCCAAGCGCTCCCAATCGCTCAATAATCTGGTTGATGCGGTTGGTCGTCGCCCCAATCGAACGGAGTGTGTCCTGACGAAAAACGGGATCATCGAAATGCAGCGGTAAGTTCTGCAGCGTCAGTTTAAGTATGGACGCCGCGTTTTTGAGATCGTGCACAAAAAAAGCCGAGATGGTTTGAAACGCTTCCAGCTCTTTGCCGAGCATGATTTCTTTGGCGAGGCGCAGGTTGAGCAGGCTGGAAGCCACCTGATCGCCGATGCAGTCCAACAGCTCGAGCTCTTCCACTGTGTAGGGAATGCCGTTGACGCGATCTGCCAGAATAATCAAGCCAAGGTAACGCTCGCCGGCCAGCAAAGGAACCCCCACGCGATTTCCACCTTCGCTAAATTGCGTTTCACTAATCTGCCGCAATGTCTCGCCCCAGTTGTCCTTGATTTTTTCCAAATCGAAAGCTTTCCGCATCTTCGTTAGGCAAGGATCGATGGCGGGAAATTCGATCGCGTCATCGCCCGCCGTAGTGCGCGCGCGTGAAGTTGATGCTTCCAGTCGGAGCTTGCTCTTTTCCTCATCAAAAAGCCAAACGCCAACCGAGAGGACATTAAAAGTCTCGGAAATCAGCTCCGCAGATGCCGCACACAATGTTGGATCATCAATCGTGTTCGATGTTGATTGGGTAAATCGGGTCCAGATGCTGCGAAAATCGTATTGTGGCCGACTGAAATGGCGACTGACGAAACGTCTTAATCGCTGCCGGATTTTTTCCGAGAACAGAAACACCGCCAGCAGGGCGATGGCGACCAGAACCAGAAAAGCCTGGAGCTGGAAAGACGTTGCGCCACCGTAGCGCGCGACGATTTGCGCGAGAACGCCAATGACGAACAAATAACCGCCAACTAGCGATACCGTGATCGAGGTCTGCAGGACCGCGCGGGAAGGATAAACGTCGATCTCATGAAACCCGCTGCGGACGTAACCCGCGCCTAAAAGCACACAACCGACAAGCAAGCCGATTGCCTCAACTTCCGTTAGCGAGTTGTTGTGACCAGAAAAGACCAGCGCCTGGCTCCGGGTATAAATCCTCGCTCCAAAAATCACCGCCAGTCCGAGGATAAGAAACTTGATGCGCCATTGCATCGTTCCGACCGCAGAACGAAACGTGCGCTCGAGATTCATCAGGACCAGAACGGTCCCGACGAGGATAACTACGTTAGCTAGTTTTCCGGCACTACTAAAACTGATCCATAGGTCAATCGAATTTGGGCGCACTAAGACTTGAAGGAGATCGTCTCGAAACTCGAGCAAGGCGACGGCTGGCAACAGACAGGCGATCGCAATTAATATCCGCCAGCGACGAAAAGATTCGCCAGCATCGCCTCGCGAATAAGTCACCGCAAACCCCAGCCAGATCGCGACCAGAAACGTCTTCAGAATCAGCGCCCATTCCTGCCAGAAGGCCAAATTTTCCAGGCTGATTATCGACAAACAAATTCCGGTTAAGATACTGTCTGCGGCTAGGCCGATCATGCCGAGGGCAAACCACCAGACGGCGCCGCTGCGGCGATTCCGCAACACTGCCGCCACAGCGAGAGCGACGCTCAATGCCGCAGCGATGAAAGCCAACGTCGATTCCGATATCACAGCGGATGGTTTGCCAGATCGCGCAATGAAGTCATTTCCAACGCATCCGACTACACTATGGGGTAATTTTAGCTTAAAATGTGCCGGTGGTCGAGCACATGCGAGTCTTTGGAGCCGGGGCGTCGCAAAACGATTCGCGTAATCTCGAACAGCGCAAGCGCACTAAGTTGCCTCAAGCGACAATTGGGCCGTCCAGATCTGGCGTAAAGATAAACGATCGCGTTAGGCGTAATTCTTAGACGATCATCGCGTCCGACAAGATGCCTCGAGGTATGCTTTCGAAGGGCTTAGAACGTCGTCTGTGGAACGTAGATGACATCACCGTCACGGACATAAAAAGGCTTCGTCCCCTGGCCGATTAGCGTGTCATGAACATTCATCACCTGGCTCTTTTGGACCCCATTGACGGTGCGAACAAGACGGACGTGTTTCAGTGTTCCGAACTCGCTTGGTCCACCGGCCTCCATGATCGCTTGGAATACCGTGGTGGGCCTTTCAAAAACAATCTTGCCCGGCTTACTCACCGCTCCGGAGATTACAACGGTCGTTACGCTCGCTTCCAAACTCACGGTCACTTCCGGAGTACTGAGCTGCGATTTATAAAGCTGAACCAAATCGCCTTGTAGTTGCCCAACCGTCTTGCCGGAAGCATCCACTTCGCCAACCAGCGGCAAACTTAGTTTGCCATCCGCGCGGACTTTTTGCGACTGATTGAGCTCCGGGGCAGAAGAGAACGTTAGTTTTACGACGTCGCCCGACGCGAGAATTACGTGTCGCGGAACGTCAGCCTGGCCGGAAAATGTTGTGGTGTTTGTATCCGTCTGACAGCCGGCACCAGCAAAGCCGAAAAAAGTTAAAATGCTGATGAAACCCACCATCCGACTCAGGCTTTGGGACTTGAGAAAAAATCTTCGTGGGGCATTGATCCGCGTCGAGCAATTCCATCCGTTCATAGGGACATTAACTATCCGACGGAGGAGCTACTGGCAAGCGAACTTGCAAGGTCTTTTCCTTTTGCGCCGCCACTGAGTCCGGAGATCCGCCAGGGAAACGGGAAAGCGTCCACATCTGTACCAGAAAACTGCCCTCGCCATCCGTGAACTTTCTTGACATTCGCAGCTGTTAGCTTCCGCCAATATCTGCGAGCGCCCGTTTCGCTTCGCTTGCTTCCGCGCCGCTCAACCCGGCCTGTAACGCTCGATTCAGCGTTTCTTTCGCTTCCGCATTGTGTTTGGCTTGGGCATGCGCCATACCGAGATAGTACAAAGATCTAGCGTCGAGAGGTCTTTCACGAGCGCTTTCCTGGAATAGCTGGATGGCGCGACCAAAGTCCTTTCGCTCATAGGAAACGCGTCCCAGCACGATCGAGATTAATGGATCACCCGGAATTGTTCGCCGCGCTTTTGTCGCAAGATCGTATGCGGCGTCACGCTTTGTCGGATCGTTAACCAATATTGCCGCCAGATCACGTTGCGCCGGAACAAAGTCCGGAAAACGCTGCAGGACCTGCCTGCAAGTTGCCTCCGCCCCAGCAGAATCCCCGCGCTTGGCCTGGAGGGCGGCCCGCGCAGCTAATGCCGGAACATAATTCGGGTCGGTGGAGAGAGCCGAATCAATCTCAGCCTCCGACGACGCCACGGCATTTCCATCGGCACTCAACGCCGTCACCGAAAGAAATGTCTTAGCGTCTGTACTCTGTGGCGAACTGGATCCACTGCTCAGTACACTCTGCATTGTTTGCCGCGCCTCCGCGACCTTGCCCAAACTGTAGGCCGACCACGCAAGATCGTGTAGAACGGCGGGATCATTTGGAAGCTGACGGCCGCCTTCCTGTAGGAGACTGTAGGCCCAGGTGTAATTACCAAGTTGAAATGCGATGCTGCCGACAGTCGCTGTGGCATGAGGATCCCCCGGCGCAAGCTCGCGCGCTTTCTTCGCGTACTGGAGCGCTTTGTCCGGGTTCTTCAGCGGACCTGCGTTTAGCTGCGCGAGTTTCATTGTCGCGGTAAGCATGTTGGGGTTAGCTTTG
>Ga0209577_10006422_pt1 | contig 10881 bp, 8 predicted proteins | sample GraSoiAngelo_109_FD_185874 | JGI IMG/M metagenome (GOLD analysis project Ga0209577, IMG submission 185874) | Grasslands soil microbial communities from the Angelo Coastal Reserve, California, USA - 14_0903_12_20cm (SPAdes) (version 2) | ecosystem: Environmental > Terrestrial > Soil > Grasslands ... | reverse complement strand
TGGAGCATTACCCCGACAGCCCGCGCGCGCTCGATGCCATGGTGGCGGCGATCGCCGCGGCACGTGCCACCATCCACTTCGAGAACTACATCATCCGCGACGACGCGACGGGCCGTCGCTTCGCCGACGCGCTCGCCGAGCGCGCGGGTGCGGGCGTGCGCGTGCGCGTCCTGTACGACGCGCTCGGCTCGATCGGCACGTCGCATCGTTACTGGCGTGGGCTGCGGCGGGCGGGCGCCGAGGTGCGGGCGTTTCATCCCCTGTTCGCGCCGCGCCCGTTCGAGCTGCCGCAGCGCGACCACCGCAAGCTGCTCGCCACCGACGGAGCGTGGGCGATGGTCGGTGGTCTGTGCATCGGCGACGAGTGGGCGGGGGACCCCTCCCGCGGGCGCCGGCCGTGGCGCGACACCATGGTGGCCGTCTCCGGGCCGGCGGCCGCGGCGCTGGACGGCGCCTTCGCCCGCATCTGGAGCCGCGCCGGGCCGGCGCTCCCGCCCGAGGAGCTCGCGCCCGATCCGGCGCCGTGCGGCAGCTCCATCGTGCGCGTGGTGGAGGGCATGCCGGGTCGGGCCCGCGTATACCGCACCGTGGAGCTGCTCGCTGCGAGCGCAGCCGAGCGGCTGTGGATCACCGACGCCTACTTGATCGCGCCGGCGCCGCTGTACGCCAGTCTGATCGACGCGGCGCGGAGTGGGGTAGACGTGCGGCTGCTCGTGCCCGGCGCGAGCGACCTCCCCATCCTGCGCAATTTCACGCGGGTCGGCTATCGCGACCTGCTGCGCGCCGGCGTGCGCGTGTTCGAGTACGCGGGTCCGATGATCCACGCGAAGACCATGCTGGTGGATCGCCGCTGGGCCCGCGTCGGCTCGAGCAATCTGAACGTGTCGAGCCTGCTCACGAACTACGAGCTCGACCTCGCAGCCGAATGCGAGGCGCTGACGGGCGAGCTCGCGAACCAGTTTCGCCGCGATCTCGCCTCCAGCCGCGAGATCGTGCTGCAAGCCCGCCGGCGGTTGCCGCCCCGGCTGGTGGACGCGCCGGCGACGCCGAGCGAACCCGCCGGCAAGGTGCCGCACAAGCGCTCGGGCTACGAGCTCGGCGCGGTCGCGGTAGTGGCGTTGCGGCGTGTGGCGGGCGGGCTGCGTCGCGCCATCGCGTCGACCGCGGCGCTCGCCTGCACCGGCGTCGGGATCCTGCTGCTCGCCTTCCCCCGCACCACCGCCAGCGTGCTTGCCGCGGGAGCGTTCGCCCTGGCGCTCGCGTTCGGCTGGTACGCCTTCGAGCGCCGCCGCGCCCGGGAAGACGATGGCTGATCCCCAACCCCCCCAACGGGCTGCGCGTATAGCTCAGCAGGACGAGGCGGACCTGGTGCTCCGGGCGGCCGCGGGGGACCGCTCGGCCTTCGGCGTGCTGGTGGAGCGCTACGCCGGCGTGGCGCGTCGCGTAGCCCGGGCGGTGCTAGGCAACCCTGAAGACGCGGATGACGCAGCGCAGGACGCCATGCTGTCGGCGCTCGTGAAGCTCGACCAGTACGACCCGCGGCGCCCGTTCGGTCCCTGGCTGCTGCGCATCGTCGCCAACGCGGCCACCGATCGCCGCCGCCGTCGCACGGTGCGGCGCGTGGAGCCGCTCGATGCTGGGCTCACGGCCGGCGGTCCCCGGCCCGACACGACGGCGGAGCGGCGGGCGCTGGGCGAGCGGCTGCGGCAGGCGCTGGCCGAGCTGCCCGAGCGGCGGCGCGTTGCCGTGGTGCTGTTCGACGTGGAGGGCTATTCGCACGCCGAGATCGCAGCGGTGCTCGGCATCCCGGAGGGGACCGTGCGATCGGAAGTGTTTCACGCGCGGCGCCGGCTGCGCGCGCTGCTCGCGGACTGGAAGGAGGAAGCATGAAGGAGCCGCTGCCGTTCGATCATCGACCCGACCCGCTGGTCGGGGAGGCACTGCGACAGGCGCTGGAGCCGGGTGACGCGACCCCGTTCGTCGCCCGCGTGCTGGCGCGCGCGGCGGAGGTGCGCATCGCGTCGTGGGATGCGGTGCTGGCCCGGTGGGCGCGCCCCGGCGTCGCCGCGGCCGTCCTCGTGGCGCTCCTCGCCGGCTACCTGGTGGGCCGCGCCACCGCGGCGCCCGCCCCGCGGCCGTCGGTGTACGACGCGTTGCTGGCGCCCCCGGCCCACCCCGGAGAAGTCGAGATCGTGCTCGCCTCCGTCATCGGTAATTAAAGGAAGGCCGTCATGTTGAATCGTTCCACCACCTGGGCTGCCGCGCTCCTCGTCGCGACGTTCGGCGCGGGAGTCGCCGTCGGCGTCGGCGGCCGGGCGATGTGGGTGCGCTACGCGTCCGCCGCGTCGCCCGAGCGGGCCCATGGCGTCGAGCGCCTGATGGGCGAGCTGGACCGCGACCTGCGTCTCACGCCCGTGCAGCGCGACTCGGTGGACGCCATTCTGCAGCGCCACTACACCCGCATGAGCGAGGCCTGGGAGACGGTGCGGCCCCGGTTCGACACCCTGCGGGCCGCCATGGATTCCGAAGTGTCGCGCCAGCTGACCTCCGACCAGCAGGCCATCTACCGCGACCTTATTGCCCGGCATCGGCATCAAAGGGAGCGGGCCAAGAGCGATTCGGGCGGACGGACGCAATGATGGACGTACGGCAGGGGATCCTGGCAGGACTCGTGTCGGCCATCATCGCGACGGGGCTCGCGGGCGAGCAGGCGCCCGTGGTGCCGCAGGCTCCGCTCCAAGTCACACTCCAGGAGGCGGTGCGCCGGGCGCTCGACGTGCAGCCCGCGATGGTGCAGGCGCGGGGCGAACAACGCAACGCCGGCGCGAGCGGTCGCAGCGCGTGGGGAGCGTTCCTGCCGACGGTGAACACCAACGCCTCTGCGGCGCGCAGCAACACGTCGAGCTTCCGGTCGGGCACCACCGACACCCTGCCCCCCCTCTATTCGTACTCGGGTGGGCTGTCCGCCAGCCTCGTTTTGTTCGACGGGTTCAGTCGATTTGCCAACCTCCGCGCCGCGTCTGCAAGTCAGGATGCCGCGGCGGCCGGTGTCGTGAACCAGCGGTATCAAGTGACTGCGGCGACCGCTCAGGTCTTTTTCACCGCCCTTGCGAATGAAGAGTTGGTGCGCGTCGCCCAAGCTCAAGTAGACCGTGCCAAGGCTGAGCTGCAGACCGCCGTGAACAAGTTCCAGGCCGGTGCCGCCACGCGCTCCGACACACTCACGGCCACCGTCGATCTCGGCAACGCGCGGCTCACACTCCTCCAGGCACAGGCCAACCTGGCGACGGCCCAGGCAAACCTCGGGCGTCAAGTCGGCGTGGACCAGCTCGTGCGCGCCGTGCCGGACTCGGCGTTTCCCCCGCTCCCGGACACCACCACGATGCGTGCCTCGGCGCTCCAGACCGCGCCGCTCATCAGGCAGGCCGAGGCGCAGGCGAGCGCCACCGGCGCCCAGGTCTGGAGCGCTCGCTCGCAATACTGGCCGACGCTGACCGTCTCGTACAGCAACAGCCGAACCGGCGTGGGCTCCCCGACCCTGCCCTTGTTCAACAATTACCCCGAGACGTTCACCTGGCGGTTCGGCGTGTCGTGGACGCTCTTCAACGGCTTCGGGCGTGAGCAGGCGCAGGTCTCCGCCAGCGTGGCACATGATGTCGCCCTGGCCCAGGCGGCCGACACACGCCGCCAGGTGAACGCCTTGTACACCCAGCAGCTCGCCGCGACGTTCACGGCCTGGGCCCAGATCGGCATCGCCGGCGCCGACGTCGCCGCCGCCACCGAAGCCGTCCGCGTCCAGCAGGAGCGCTACCGCCTCGGCGCGGGCACCTTGCTCGACCTGCTCACCGCTCAGGCGAACCTCACCCAGGCCGCCGTGAGCCAGGTCCAGGCCCGCTACAACTATCTCATCGCGCGCGCGCAGCTCGAGGCGATCGTGGGGCACACGCTATGACGAGCGTCGAGCTGACCCCGTTCCGTACGGGCGACACGCCGCTGCCCGACATCGTGATCCTCACGCACAAGCTGACGCGTGACTACGACATGGGGGGCGAGGTGGTGCATGCGCTGCGCGGCGTCAGCATCCAGATCAAGCGCAACGAGTTCGTGGCGATCATGGGCCCGTCGGGCTCCGGCAAGTCGACGCTCATGAACCTGATTGGCTGCCTCGACACCCCTACCGCGGGGGAATACTGGCTCAACAGCCAGAAGGTGAGCGATTTGTCGGACGATGAGCTGGCCCGGATTCGCAACAAAGAGATCGGGTTCGTGTTCCAGACGTTCAACTTGCTCCCCCGGGCGAGCGCCCTCCACAACGTCGAGCTGCCGCTGATCTACGCGGGGCTGCCCGCGCGCACGCGGCGCGACAAGGCCGCGCAGGCGCTCGACCACGTCGGCCTGGGCGACCGCATGGAGCACCGCCCCAACGAGCTGTCGGGGGGCCAGCGCCAGCGTGTCGCCATCGCGCGCGCGCTCGTGAACGATCCCTCCATCCTGCTCGCCGACGAGCCCACGGGCAATCTCGACTCCGCGACCGGCGAAGAGATCATGAAGCTGTTCGAGCAGCTGCACGATACCGGCCAGACCATCGTGCTGGTCACGCACGAGTCCGACATCGCGGCGCACGCGCTGCGCCAGATCCACCTGCGCGACGGCCTGATCGCGCGCGACGAGAAGATGGAGCGGGTGACGTGAGCCGCTGCTTCGCGGTCGCCGCCGTGGCGGTGCTCGCCCTTGCCTGCGAGAAAGCAGAGACCGCGCCCCTGTACGAGAAAGTGCCGGTCGAGCGCCGCGACGTCGTCGTCACGGTGATCAGCCAGGGCGTGATCCGGCCGGTGCTGCTGTTCAGCGTGAAGTCGAAGGCCTGGGGGGAAATCGTCAGCCAACCGGTCGTGACCGGGGACGAAGTCAACAAGGGCCAGCTCCTCACCACCATCGACCCGCGCCTGCCGCAGAACAACCTCGTCCAGGCGCAGGCGAGCGTCGAAAAGGCCCACGCGCAGGTCGACAACGCCAAGGCGCAGCTCATGCGCAGCGAGGCGCTGTTCAAGAGCGGGTCCCTCGCCGAAACCGACTACGAGCGGGCCAAGCTCGCCTTCGCCACGGCCAACGCCGCCGCCGTGGACGCCGAGGCGAACCTGCAGACCGCCAAGGACGCGATGGAGGACACCCGCGTACGCGCGCCGATCACCGGCACCGTGCTCGAGCTCGACGCGGTGCGCGGCACGGTGATCTCGAGCCCCACGCTGGGCGGCGGGACCGTCATTCTCAAGATGGCGAGCCTCGACAGCGTCCAGGATTCGGCGCTCGTTGCCGAGACGGATGTCGCCCGGGTCCAGGCGGGGATGCCGGCCACCGTCAACGTGGACGCGTATCCCAACCGCCCGTTCCAGGGCACCGTGGCGAAGATCCTGCCGCAGGGACAGGTCGTGCAGAACGTCACCATGTTCCCGGTGCTCATCGCCGTTTCCAACCCCGCACACCTGCTCCGGCCGGGCATGAACACCGAGGTGCGGATCCCCACGGGTCAGCGGCAGGGTGTGCTGGCCGTACCCAACGCCGCGCTGCGGACGCCGCGAGACGTCGGCACCGCCGCGAGCATGCTCGGACTCGACTCGGTGACCGTGGCGGAGCAGATCGCGGCCGCGCAGGCGGCGGACTCCGGCCGCGCTCACCCGACCGGCGCTCCCGCCGCCGGCGCTACGGACAGCGCGGGAGGCAAGACCGTCACCCTGCCGAACGGCCGCACCGTGACCTTGCCGCCGGGCGTGACGCCCGAGCAGCTGGAGGCGGTGATGAAACGCATGCGTTCGGGCGGCGAGCAGCGCGTGGACGACCGGGCGCTGCTGGGACGGATCTTCGGCCGCGGCCCGCGCGCCCGGGGATCTCCCAATCGTCCGACTCGAAACAACCAGAGCTACGTCGTGTTCGTGCTGCGGGACGGGAAGCTCGTCGTGGCTCCCATCCGGACCGGCCTCACCGACCAGGACTACATCGAGGTGACGAGCGGACTGACCGAGCGCGACACGGTGCTGGTGCTGCCGAGCGCCTCGCTGGTGCAGGCGCAGCAGCAGTTCAAGCAGCGGTTCCAGAACGTGACCGGTGGCGGGCTGCCCGGCCTGCGGCAGAGCGGCGGGTCGCGGTGAACCGGGTCAAGCTGCTCGTGCGCGGGGCGCTGACGGCGTGCGTCGTGTACGGCGCCGCCTGTCGCAAGGCGGAGCCGGCCCCCATGTACCAGAAGATTCCCGTGGAGCACCGTGACATCGTCGTGTCGGCGACCGCCTCCGGCGTGATCCAGCCGATCCTCACTCTGAGCGTCAAGTCCAAGGCGTCGGGCGAGATCCTCGAGGAGCCGGTGCAAACCGGCGACGAGGTGAAGCAGGGCCAGCTGCTGGCGCGGATCGACCCGCGCATTCCGCAGAGCAACCTGACGCAGGGGGAGGCCAACCTCGCGGTGGCGCAAGCGCAGCTCGAGACCGCCACGTCGCAGCTCAAGCGGAGCGAGGCCCTGTTCCAGAGCCAGTCGATCACGCAGGCGGGGCTCGACTCCGCCCGGCTCTCGGCGGCCACGGCGCAGGCCGCCGTCGCCACGGCGCAAGCGAACCTGCAGACCGCCAAGGACGCCATGCAGGACACCCACGTCCGCGCGCCCATCAACGGCACCGTGCTCGAGCTCGACGCCGTGCTCGGCACCGTGATCTCGAGCCCGACCAACGACGTGGGCGGCGGCACCGTCATCCTCAAGATGGCGAACCTCGACACGGTGCAGGTCTCCGCGCTGGTGGACGAAACGGACGTCGGCAAGGTGCAGTCAGGGCTGCCGGTAACGATCAGCGTGGATGCTTTTCCCCACCGCACGTTCGACGGCACGGTCTTGAAGATCGAGCCCCAGGCGCAGGTGAGCCAGAACGTCACCATGTTCCCGGTCGAGGTGAACATCCCGAATCCCGAGCACCTGCTCAAGCCCGGGATGAACACCGAAGTCGAGATTCACATCGGGCAGCGCCAGGGTGTGCTGGCCGTGCCGAACGCCGCGCTGCGCACGCCCAAGGACGTCGCGTCCGCGGCGAGCGTGCTCGGCCTCGATTCGCTGACGGTGGCACGGCAGCTCGCGGCGCCGGCGGACGCGCCGAGCGCCAGCGTCGACACGTTGCGGGACGGCGGCAAGCTGCACGCCGCGGAGGTGCGGCGGGGCGGGCGGCACGGCAGCTACGCGCTGCCGCCGCAGGTCAAGACCCCCGGCCCCGGCTACATCGTGTTCGCGCTGCGCAGCGGCAAGATCGTGCCCCTGTCGATCGGCACCGGCCTCACCGATCAGGACTACATCGAGGTGACGGCAGGCCTGGCGGAGAAGGACACCGTGCTCGTGCTCACGAGCGGGGCTCCGAGGTAGCTATGCTGCTGGGCGAGATCGTCAAGGTCGCGCTCGAGGCGCTGCGGGCCAACAAGCTCCGTTCGCTCCTCACCATGCTGGGCATCATCATCGGCGTGGGCGCCGTGATCACCATGATCGCCCTTGGCTCGGGGGCCCAGAAATCCGTCCAGGACCGCATTCAGGCGCTCGGGCCGACGCTGTTGAGCCTGTACCCGGGTCAGAGCTTCATGCGCGGCGTCGCCAGCGGCAACCGCGTGAGCCTCACCATGGACGACGACACGGCGCTCGCGAACAACGCACGCTACGTGAGCGCGGTCGTGCCCGAGCTGAGCAACAACCTGCAGGTGCAGAAGGGCGACCAGAACATCAACGTGAACGTGGTGGGCACCACGCCCAACTACGTCACCGTACACAACTACACGATCATGGCCGGCCGCATGTACACCGCGGGCGACGATGCGGCCCGGCGACGCGTGGCCGTGATCGGCAGCGCCGTCCCCACGCTGCTCAATTCCAACCGCGACGCGATGATCGGGCAGCAGATCCTGATCCGCGGCATCGCCTTCGACATCATCGGCGCGTTGTCGGAGAAGGGCTCGCAGGGGTCGTTCTTCAACCCGGACGAGCAGATCCTCATCCCGCTCCAGACGGCCCGGTACCGCGTGATCGGCACCGACCGGCTCCGGTCCATTACAGTCCAAGCCGCCGATCTCCAGTCGATGAACCTCGCCATGATCGAGATCGAGCGCGTGCTGCGGCGCCAGCACAAGATCCGGCCCGGCCAGGACAACGACTTCCAGATCCGCAACCAGACCGACATCCTCGCGACGCTGCAGCAGACCACCGACACCTTCAAGTACCTGCTGGCCGGGATCGCCGCGGTGAGCCTGCTCGTCGGCGGCATCGGGATCATGAACATCATGCTCGTGTCGGTCACCGAGCGCACGCGCGAGATCGGCGTCCGCAAAGCGCTCGGGGCAACGCGGTTCAACATCCTGTTCCAGTTCCTGGTCGAAGCGCTGGTGTTGTGCCTGCTGGGCGGCATGATCGGCGTGATCCTCGGCTCGGGAGGCGCCATCGTACTGTCGCGCCTCGCGCACTGGAATACGCTGATTTCCCCGCTCGCCATCCTCCTCGCCTTCGTGTTCAGCGCCGCGGTGGGGCTGTTCTTCGGCATCTGGCCGGCCCGTCGGGCGGCGAGCCTCGATCCGATCGTGGCGCTGAGATACGAATAGTCGGGGGCTTGGCCCGGTGCGCCGTACGCGGTGCGCGGTTGCTGACGATTCGTAGCCAGCATCTCGGTAGGGCCGCTCCTTCCGGATAGTACCGCGCACCGCGCACCGTGATATTTTGCCACCATGCTTCCCCTGTTCTTCGCCCTCCAGAGCGCCGCCCCTGACTCCGGCCTCGTCTACAACGGCCTCGCGAAGCGGCTCGACGCGCGGCTGCCGCGCTTCGAGGCCGAGGCGAAGATCGACGGCGTGCTGGACGAGCCGATGTGGCGCCGGGCCGCCCGGCTGACGGGGTTCTCGCAGTACCGCCCGGTGGACGGGCGCCCCGCCGAGGACTCGACCGAGGTGCTGGCCTGGTACGCGCCCGACGCGATTTACTTCGGCATTCGCGCATTCGAGCGCCACGGCACCGTGGTGCGCGCCACGCTGGCCGACCGCGACAACATCGACGCGGACGACCACGTCGCGATCCTGCTCGATACCTATCTCGACCACCGCCGGGCTACGATGTTCGCCGTGAACCCCCTGGGCGTGCAGGAAGACGGCGTGTGGAGCGACGGCGTCGCGGCCGGCGCCGCCGGCGGCCCGAGCGCGGGCGGCAGGTTCGACGCGACCATCGACCTGAACCCCGACTACGTCTACGAATCACGCGGCCGGGTGACCGAGCGGGGCTACGAGGTCGAGGTGCGGCTTCCCTTCAAGAGCCTGCGCTACCAGAGCGCCGACCCACAGGATTGGGGCATTCAGATCGTACGCTCGGTGCAGCATTCGGGCTACGAGGAAACCTGGACCCCGGCGGTGCGCGCCAATGCGAGCTTTCTCATTCAGTCGGGCCGTCTGGTCGGCCTGGCGGCCTTGCGGCGCGGCCTGGTGCTCGACCTCACGCCCGAGTTCACGACCAAGGTGGACGGGGCGCCGACCACGCCGGGCTACGACTATCGCGGCACGCCCGAAGTCGCGGGCAACCTGCGCTGGGGCCTCACCCAGAACCTCGGGGCCACCGCCACGGCAAATCCAGATTTCTCACAGGTCGAGGCGGACGTCGGCCAGGTGACCCTGAACCAGCGGTTCGCCCTGTTCTATCCCGAGAAGCGACCGTTCTTCCTCGAGGGACTCGAGCAGTTCGACACGCCCAACAGCCTCATTTACACGCGCCGCATCGTGCAGCCCGTGTTCGGGGCCAAGCTCGCCGGCAAAGTCGGCGGCACCGGGATCGCTTACCTCGGCGCGGTGGACAACAGCGACCAGTCGGCCACGGGGGCGCACCCCGTTTACAACATGCTGCGGCTGCGACGCGACCTGGGACCGACCTCCACGCTGGGCCTGGCCTACACCGACCGCATCGACGGCGACGACTACAACCGCGTGCTGGGCGTGGACGCGCACGTCGTGTGGCGCAAGGTCTGGTTCTCGGAGGTGCAGGTCGCGAGCGCGTGGACTCGGGTGGCGAGCGGCGGCCGCGCCGGTAAGCTGTGGACCGTGACCTTCGGCGACCGTACCGGTCGCGCGTACGGCAACCATTTCGAGCTGCTCGGCATCGAGCGCAGCTTCCAGGACACGAGCGGGTTCGTGAATCGCACCGACTTCGTCGCCGGCCGGACCTACAACCGTTTCAGCTGGTACGGCCGTCCGGGCGCGCTGGTCGAGCAGCTCACGGCGATCGTCCATTTCGCACCGATCTGGCGGTACCATGACTTCGGTCGATTGCACGGGACCATCGAAGACACCCTCGAGAACTTTTGGATCGCGAACCTGCGCGGCGGGTGGCAGGCGCAGGTCACGCTCAGCCTGGATCACTTCGGCTTCGAGGCCGCGGACTACGCGGGCTACACGGTCGGCGCCGCGCCGTTCGCCGTGCCGCACGACCTGTATCACCTCCCCGGCGGGGCGTTCATCGTGAACACACCGAACCGGGCCGTGTCAGGCAGTGTGGTGGTGGGGTATGCCGCGGCGCCGATCTTTCCCGAGGCCTCGGAGGGCCGGCAGATCGCCGTGACCACGGTCGCCGCCCTGCGGCCCACGCCCGCGCTCCGGCTCGAGGCGCGCTGGGTGCATCAGCGGCTCACCCGCGCGCGCGACGGCAGCCGCTTTCTCACGGCCAACATCCCGCGGCTCAAACTCGAGTACCAGCTGACGCGCGCCATTTTCGTGCGCTACATCGGCCAGTATTTCGCGGAGGACCAGGTCGCGCTGCTCGACCCGCATACCGGGCAGCCGCTGCGCGTGAACGGCGATACGGCGCGAGCGATCGTCACGAACGACTTCCGCAACGACCTG
>Ga0209577_10006420_pt1 | contig 10882 bp, 5 predicted proteins | sample GraSoiAngelo_109_FD_185874 | JGI IMG/M metagenome (GOLD analysis project Ga0209577, IMG submission 185874) | Grasslands soil microbial communities from the Angelo Coastal Reserve, California, USA - 14_0903_12_20cm (SPAdes) (version 2) | ecosystem: Environmental > Terrestrial > Soil > Grasslands ... | reverse complement strand
GGTGCCAGTTCTCGAACGACGTGGTGGTCTTGAGCCGGCGCTCGTCGTCCGGCAGCATGTCCACCACGTAGACGTCGGGCCAGCCGTCGTTGTTCACGTCCGCGATGTCGAGCCCCATCGACGACAGGCTGATGTAGGGCATCTCCTGCTCCAGCCGCTCGCTGAACATGCCGTCGCCCTTATTGATGTATAGGTAGTCGCGCTCGAAGAAGTCGTTGGCCACGTAAATGTCCGGCCAGCCGTCGCGGTTCAGGTCGCTCACGCCGACCCCGAGGCCCAAACCGATCTCGCTCCCGTAGATGCCGGCCTGCGCGCTCACGTCCACGAAGTGCCCGCCGTCGTTGCGGTATAGCCGGGCCCCGCCCAGGGGGTCCCGCACGTTGCGCGTGTTCTTCAAGTCGAAGCCCGCCACCGGCCGCGGTGAGTTGTTGATCACGAACAGGTCGAGATCGCCGTCGCGGTCGTAGTCGAAGAACACCGCCTGGGTGGAGTAGCCCGTGTCGGCCACGCCGTAGGCGGCGGCCTGTTCGACGAAGGCGGGGACCCCGTGGGCGTTCAATCCCTGGTTGATGTAGAGCTCGTTCGCCCGCAGCTTGCCGTCCCCATTGCCGGCATGGCAGACGTAGATGTCGAGCAGCCCGTCGCCGTTCACGTCAGCCAGGGTGACACCGGTGGTCCACCCCCGGCTGTTCAGCCCGGCCTCGGCTGTGACATCGCGAAAGCGGAACTTGCCCTCGTTCAGATAGAGCCGGGTGCCGCCCTGATTCGAGGTGAGCACGATCTCGGGCAGGCCGTCGCCCGTCAGGTCGCCGAGGGCGACGCCGCCGCCGTTGTAGTAATTGCGATAGGTGAAGACGTTCAGGTCGTGCGTGTCCGTGAGACGATTCTCGAAGCGGACGCCCGTGTAGCTCGAGGGGAGCAGGGTGAACAGGTGGCCGTCGGGGGGAGGCGGCGCCGGCGCGGAGGCGGCCGAGCAGCCGGCCAGGAGGCAGAGCGCGGGTAGAAAAACGTGTAGGGGCGCAGCATGCTGCGCCCCTACCCGATGCGCCATCAGCATCAGCGCTGGCGGTGCCCAGCCAGCGTGCCTATGGGCACGTTCCGGTTCCGTACCCCGGGTTCTGACACAGCCGGGGGTTGGCGTCGATCTGCGACTGTGGCACCGGCATCAGGACGTAGTAGTCCGGCCTGGCCGTCTTGCCGCCGGCCAGCGACGGGTCGTCCACGCGCCCGGTGTACTGGCCGAACCGGATCAGGTCCTGCCGCCGCTTGCCTTCGCCCAGCAATTCGAACAGCCGCTCCCTGAGGATCACGGGGCGACTGACAGCGGGGAGCGGCGGCGCGACCGTGTCGCGGCGCGCCCGCAGCGCGTTGAGCAGTTGCAGCGCCGTGGCCGGGTTCCCCAGCTCATTCTCGACCTCGGCCTTGATCAGATACATCTCGCCCAGGCGGAACCAGGCGAAGTCGTTGCCGCTGTTCCACGACACGTGGTTCGGGTCCACCGGCCACTTGTAGACCCGGGCCCCGGTTGCTTCCGTCGCCTTGCGGATGCTGTCAATGGTAACGGTGAATATCAGCGGGCTACCGGAGCGGTCGTTGACCAGCGCGCCCGTCAGCACGTCACGCTGCTGGCCGACCAGGATCACGTTCCGCCGCTTATCCGGCGGGGTGCCGGTCGAGTCGAAGGCGCGGTAGGTCTGCGCCTGGACCGCGAACCCGTTCCAGGGCGTGAGCGGGGCGTACTGATTGTAGTGCAGAATCGCCATGGCGTAATCGAGGCCCAGACCGTCCGCGGCGATGAACTTCACCACGAAGATGTTCTCGGGCGACTTGTAGTTGTCGGCGCGGAAGTTCTGAGGGAACGAGTCGGCCAGCCGGTAGTAGGGGGAATTCAAGAGGCGAGTGGCCGCGGAATCGGCCGCCAGGCACGCATCCACGCCCCCGCTGACCAACACACCGGCGCACGAGTTGTATGTCGTGGCGCTGATTCCGCCTGCGGCACCGTCCTTCGTGAAGACGCCGGCGTTCAGGTACATGTTGGCCAGGATGGCATCCGCGCCGCCCTGGGTGAAACGTCCGTTGTCCTCCACGGGACGCGTGGCGGGGAGCCCCGAGTCGCGCGCCGCGATCAGCTCTTTCTCGACGAAGTCGAACACCTCGCGGCGCGTGTTGCGCGGATGCTTCGCGACCTCCGTCGTGGTGACGATCGGCACGCCGCCGAAGAAGTCCATCAGGAGGTAGTAGTAGAAGGCACGGAGCGCCCTGACCTCCGCGATGATCGACGCCTTGTTCGCGAAGGTCGTATTCTGGACCGCGGAGAGGAACAAGTTCGCACGCGCGATGCCGGCGTACGGGTTGTTCCATATCGGGTTGAAGAAGTTGCTGGTGGCGATGCTGGTCGGCGTCCAGGTCATGTTGTGCAAGTCGATCCACTGGCCGTTGTCGTTCCAGTCCGGTCCCCGGATCGGCTCGACCATCTCGTCCGTGGTCATCTCGATCGCGTCGTACAGGGGGCCCTCCGGCGCCGTAGTCCGCAGCTGTGCATACACGCCGGCGAGTGCCGCGAGCACCTCCGCCTCGTTGGTGAAGAAGTTGCTGGTCGAGATGAGACTCGGCGGCGTCTCAGCCAGGTCGGTGCACCCCTGCAGCGGCACCAGCAGCGCCAAGACCCCTGCCGCTCCGATCGACGCCTTCACAAGGAATCGCTTCATGGGACCAGAGCCTCCTCAGAACATGAGACGCAGGCCACCCGTAATCGTGCGGGGCCGCGGATATGTGAGATAATCGATGCCACGCACTGCCGTGCCGGTGCCTGAGAACACCTCGGGGTCGAGGCCCGAATACCCGGTCAAGAGCACCAGGTTGTCGGCCGAGACGTACAGCCGCGCGCTGCGCGCCGAGCGCGTCAGCAGCGGCAGGTCGAGATCATAACTCACCGTGATGTTCTGGAGGCGCGCGAACGTGCCGCTCTCGATCCAGCGCGACGAGAAGATCGCTGGTTCGTTGATCCCGGTCGGGTCGGTCAGGGCGGGCCGCAAGAAGTTCTCGTTGTGAGCCGCGTTCGCTTTCGCGGAGTAGACGAGCGCCGTGTTGTTGAAGACTTTCGCGCCCACCGACGCCCGCACCAGGAAGGAGATGTCGAACTTGCCCCAGGTCACCTGATTGTGGAACCCCACGGTGAAGTCGGGATTGGCGTTGCCAAGCTCGCGGTAGTCGGTGGCATTCGGCGCGAGCCCCGTCGTGGTGCGCCCGTTGCCCGGGCCCGCGGTGGTGTCGCACCCTGTCGTCGCCGAGGTGCAGAAGAACACCTGCTTCCCCGTGTTGTCGACACCCAGGAAGACGGGGCCGAAGAACGTGCCGAGTGGAGAGCCTGGGAAGATGCGCTCGGCGTTCTGACCGCTCTGCCCCTGCCCGCTGACGGCTCCGGTCGTGAAACCCGTGGAGGTGGCCAGCTCGGTCACCTTGCTGCGCTCCGCGGCGAACACGACGCCGGAACGCCAGACGAGACCCGGGTGCGAGACAAGGACAGCGTCGAGCGATAGCTCGACGCCGCTACTGTGCAGCTTGCCCACGTTGATGAGCTGCTGGGGCGCCAGCGCCGGCTGGGGCACGTCGATCGTGAGCAGCAGATCCTTGGTGTTCTTTACGTAGTACTCGACGCTCCCGGAGAGGCGGTTGCTCAGCAGGCCGAAGTCGACGGCCCCGTTGACCTGCGACGTCTGCTCCCACTTGAGGTTCGGGTTGCCGTTACTGTTCGCGATGACGCCACCGTGCGGCACGTCGCCCCACGGGTACGTGGCACCGCTGCCGCTCGTCAGCGTGATCTGGGATGTATACGGATTGACGCCCGGGTTTCCCTGCAGCCCCCAGCCGAGGCGCAGGCGCAGGTCCGAGAACGGCCCGCCCTGGAGGAACTTCTCCTGGCTGAGGCGCCACGACGCGGACAGCGCCGGGAACAGCCCCCATTTGTGCCCGACGGCGAACTTGGATGAGCCGTCGTAGCGCACTACGCCGGTCAGGAAGTAGCGGTCCTTGAACCCGACGTTGGCCCGCCCGAAAAAGGACGCGAGCCGAAACTCGTAGGCGCTGTCATTGGCGTTTCTGGTGGTGGCGGCACTGAGATTGTTGAAGCCATACGCGTCCGTGAAGAACCCGATGCCTTCCGCCTGCACCCAGTTGCTCTTGAACTTGCTGTATTCATACCCGCCCACGACGTCGAGGCTCGTGCCTTCGCCCACCTGGCGCTGGTAGGTGAGCTGCGTCTGGATCGTCTGGGTGGCGTTATCGAGGTTCTGCTGCTGCGCCAGCCCGTTCCCCAACGACCTGCCTACCGGGCTCGCGTTGGGGTAGTACTCTTGCCGGTCACCACTCGAGTGGTCCAGCCCGACGTTGACCCGCGCCGTCAGACCGGGCGTCACGTCGAAATCGGCGCTGGCGTTGCCCAGGGTGCGGGTCGTGTGGCCGATGTCGATGAGCTGATTCGCCATCGCCACGGGGTTGTGCACCGAGCCGGCAGGGTCGTAGTAGTGCGTCCCGAGCGAATCGGTCATGGTGATGGGCAGGGTCGGGTTGTAGACGACGACGTTTTGGAACACGCCCCCCTGGAAGCCACCCTGGTTCTCGTAGGTCAGGTAGGTGTCGTTGACCCGCGAGGTCGTCACGTTGACCCCGATCCGCAGGCGGCCGTTCAGGTCCGAGTGGGTCGCGGTGAGCCGCCCCTGAATCCGCTCGAGACCGGTCGACAGGGTCACGCCCTCCTCCTTCGCGTAATTCATGGAGGCGCGATAGCGCGTCGCTTCGCTCCCGCCGGAGAACGCCAGGTTGTGATTGTGCGTGACGGACGTGCGGGTGATGGCGCGATCCCAATCGGTATTCGAGATGACGCGGCTAGTATCGCCCGGGTTGGGACCGGTCTTTACCAGTATCCCCAAATGTATCAGGGCCGAATCCGACAGATTCCCCGCCGCCACCTGCTGCCGGACGTACTGCACGTACTCAGCCGAGCTCAGCAGGTCCAGGTACTTCGCTGGGCTGGCAGTCGCCACGTAGCCGTCGTACTCGAAGGTCGGGCCGCCGCTCGTTTGCCCGCGCTTCGTCTCGATCAGGATCACACCGTTCGAGGCGCGGCTGCCGTAAATCGCCGTCGCGGCCGCGTCCTTGAGCACTGTGATCGACGAGATGTCGGCCGGGTTGAGCAGGTTTAACGGGTTACGGGCGAGCATCGGGTCGCCGAAAACCCCCATTGCCTGAGGCTCGGTCGGCACGTTGTTGATCGGAACACCGTCGACGACGTAGAGCGGGTCGTTCGTGGCACCGCCCACGCCGATGGAACTGCCCCCGCGGATGAGCACCTGCCGCCCGGCGCCGGGCTCGCCGTTGTCCGCGGTGATATCCACGCCCGCCGCTCGGCCCGAGATCATCTGATCGACGTTGGTGGTCACGCCCTTGTTCGCCGCATCGGCGTTGACTGTGGAGACCGAACCCGTGATGGCCTCGCGGCGCTGCGTACCATACCCCGTCACCACGACCGGCTCGAGAATCGCGGCCGCCGGGACCAGGCTGAGCTCCACGGTGCTCGCCCCGCCCGCCGTGACGGTCACGGCCTGGAATTGGGAACCGTACCCGATCCGGGTCGCGCGCAGGCGTTGCGCTCCGGCGTGAACGCCGGTCAGCCGGAACGTGCCGTCGTTCTTGCTGAGGTCTCGAAGCGGCGTACCGGGGACGGCCACTTCGACGTTGGCGAGGGGTTGCTGGGTCGTCTGGTCGACGACCTTTCCCGCGATGACGCCGGTGGAATCCTGTGCGCCGAGTGGGACCGCCCAAAACAGGCCAGCGACCAGCGCGGGAGCGAGGTGACGGACAATTTTCATACGTCGGTGCCCTCTACCGTGGGAGTGGAAGTGCCGCTGTCGCTTGAATTCTCCTCCTATCCTTCCCCTGAACGGGGCGTTGTCAAGGACCCTCATTTCGCGTCGTACCCCGCGTAGTCCCCCCGCTGGTACACGTTCCCCTTGTACTGCTGGTCGACGTGGATCCCGATCTTGGACGTGTAATAGGCCCGCGCGGACCAGTGCTTGAGCTCCTGGAAAAAGTGGTCCGCGGGGGTCTTGGGGTCGTGCTCGCCCGCCGCCATGCGCGTCAGCACGGCCACCCGCTGCTCGGCCGTGCCCTGCATGAAGGCCTTCCCGTTGAGCTCCTGCGACAGGGCGTCCACCGCCGCGAGCCCCGCGCGCCACCTGGTCTGCTGCTCGGGCTCGAGCGACTCGGACAGTCGGAAATCGATGTAGGCCGCCACGCCGGCGGCGCGGGCGCCCGGAGAATGGGCATCGGTGGGGATGATCAAGTCCGACAGCTCGTCGAGCAGCGCGAATTCGGGCGCCGTGAAGAACTTCGGCGCGACGCCTGTCGCGCTTGCCGCCTCTGCCGCCTTTGCCGCCCCTGAAGCTACAAGCGGTGCCGCCAGGGCCGCGGCGGTGGCCGCGAGCATTTCGCGACGCGTGACCGTCATACGTTCCCTTTCTTGAATTCGCTCGCCAGGTACTCACACGAGCGCCACGCCAGCGCCATGATGGTCCACGTCGGGTTCTGACACGACGCGCTCACATGAGTGGACCCGTCGACGACGAACAGATTCTTCACATCGTGTGACTGCTGGAACTGGTTCACCACCGATGTCTTGGGGTCGTTCCCCATGCGTGCCGTGCCCAGCTCGTGAATCGACCACCCCTCGGTGAGCATCTGGCTGTCCGTGCCCACGACCTCGATCCCCGCCTCTTCGAACATCTCGCGCCCGGCGGCCACCATGTCCTCGCACATCTTGCGCTCGTTGTCGCCAAACTGATAATGAAAGCGTAGTGTGGGAATCCCCCACGCGTCCTTCTCGTCGGGGTCTAAGTCCATGTAATTCTCGTAGCGCGCCAGCACTTCGCCGAACCCCCCCATCCCGATGAACGCCCCGGCGTGGTCACGCACGTCCTTCTTGAATTGCGCGCCGAAGCCCGGCGTCCCCATCGCATTCCCCGGGAAGATCGAAAAGCCACCACCCCCCTCGAAGCCGTAGCCGCGCACGAAGCCCGGCTGACGGTCCTTCAGGTTGCGGAACCGGGGGATGTAGAACCCGCCGGGCCGGCCGTCGTCGAGCGTGGGCGGCTTGCCGACCAGCTCCTTCACGAGCCCCGAGACGCCGGGGCCCATCACGTGCTCGCAGAAGTTGTGGCCTACGTGTCCACTCGAGTTGCCGATGCCGTTGGGATGCTGCGGCGAGCGCGACAAGAGCAACAGCCGTGCCGACTCGAGCGTGGACGCGGCCACGATCACGACCTTGGCCTTGGCTTCATACGACTTGCGGGTGGCGCTATCGATGAACCCGATCCCGCGCGCCTTGCCGGTGTTCTTGTCGACGAGCACCTCGTGCGCGATCGAGTTGGTGCGAATCGTCAGATGCCCGGTGTCCATGGCCGGGTAGATCAACCCGGTGGGCGAATCGAACGCGGCGTGGATGTCGCACCCGCCGGGCCGGCGGTCGCACGCCCCGCGGCCGTAGCACTTGCTGCGGTACTTGTTGTGCTTCAACCCGTCGGTCGTCACGCCGGCGCGGTACGGCGTGAGCACGCGGCCCATCTTCTTCAGGCCCTCGCGTAGCTTCACCTCGCCGAACGTGAGTTTGTTGGGGCGCTGAAACAGGCTGTCCGGCAGATGCGGCAGGTTTTCTTTGACGCCGGAGATGCCGAGGTAGCGGTCGACCCTGTCGTAGTACGGCTCGATGTCGGCGTACGAGATCGGCCAGTCGTCGCCGTACCCGTCGTGCGTTTTCGCCTTGAAATCGTAATCGGAGAGCCGTAGGGCGAGGCGACCCCAGATGTTCGTCTTGCCGCCGAGCGCGCGGGCACGCACCCAGGCGTACTTCGTGCCGGTGTACGGATGATCCTTCTCGTCGACGAGAATGTTCTTGACGTAATCCGACCCGCCCCACCCGCCGACGTAGGACATGACGTGCTTGAAGGTGCTCCCTTTCGCGTAGGGAGGCGTCCGGATGTTGTACTCGTTGAACGACAGCGAATGGTATCCCGGAGGCGCGTCGCCCCGGCGGGGATGATCGTAGGGCCACTGCATCGAGCGCAGCTCCTGCTCGATGGGCAGTTTCTTGCCGGCCTCGAGCATGAGCACGTCCATGCCTTGCGAGGTGAGGACGTGGGCGGCCATACCGCCGGCGGCGCCCGAGCCCACGACCACGGCGTCGTAGGTCTTGGACAGGTCGACATCCTGGGACAGCGGCGGGGCTGATTTCAGCAAGGTCATCAGGGCCTTCCTTCATTGGGCGTGACGGACCGTGCCCAAACTGCGGGCGATCGGCTCACCGGCGCAAGGCCAGATCCTCACCCCCTGTCCCCCTCTCCACAATGTGGAGAGGGGGAACGACGGACTGCCCTTTCGTCCCCCCTCTCCGCATGGCGGAGAGGGGGACAGGGGGTGAGGACCACGGCGGGACAGGGGGTGAGGTTTCGCGTAGTATTGAGCGATATGGAACGTCTGCGACTCGGCCTGCTCGCACTCTGCGCCTCGCCAATCTCGCTCGCCGCGCAAGACCGAAGCTTCACGCACGCCGATACGCTGCGCGGCTCCTACACCACCCCGGGGCGGGCGTGGTGGGACGTGACCTTCTACGATCTCCGCGTCGCCATCAGCCCGACCGACTCGAGTATCCGGGGGTCGAACGGCATCTCCTATCGAGTGCTCGAGCCCACGGCTCCCTCGCCGGAGATGCAGATCGACCTCATGGCCCCCCTCGAGGTCGACAGCATGGTAGAGGACGGCCGGACCGTCTCGTTCCGGCGGGACGGGGACGCGTTCTTCGCGCGGCTCGACACCCCGCAGCCAAAGGGCGCGACGAAGACGATCACCGTCTTCTATCATGGCCGGCCACGTCCCGCCAAGCGGCCACCCTGGGATGGCGGCTTCACCTGGACCACCGACAGCCTGGGTCGGCCCTGGGTCGTGACCACCGACCAGGGCCTCGGCGCCAGCGTGTGGTGGCCCGACAAGGATACGCAAGCCGACGAGCCGGACAGCCAGCGGATCGCGCTCACCGTGCCGGACCCGCTGCTCGACGTATCGAACGGACGACTGCGCGGGACCACTCATAACGCCGACGGCACCACGACCTACGAATGGTTCGTGGTGAATCCCATCAACAATTACGACGTCGCCGTCGCTGCCGGGAGCTACGCGCACTGGAGCGACACACTCCAGGGAGAGCGGGGGCCCCTGACCCTCGACTTCTGGCCGCTCGACTACCACGTGGACGCCGCGCGGCGCCAGTTCGTCCAGGCGCGCTCCATGCTGCAATGCTTCGAGCACTGGTTCGGGCCGTATCCCTGGTACGAGGACGGCTACAAGCTCATCGAAGTGCCGCACACCGGGATGGAGCACCAGAGCGCGGTCGCGTACGGCAACTGGTACGCCAACGGGTATCGGGGGCGCGACCTGTCGGGGACGGGGCTGGGGCTCAAGTGGGATTTCATCATCGTGCACGAGAGCGCGCACGAATGGTTCGGAAACAGCATCACGGCCAAGGACGAAGCCGACATCTGGGTGCACGAGGGGTTCGCCAACTACGCCGAGAATCTCTACACCGAGTGCCTGTTCGGCCGCGACTCGGGAGCGGCGTACGTGATCGGCACCCGTCGCGGCATCAAGAACGACATCCCGATCATCGGCCCCTACGGCGTCAATGCCGACGGCTCGGGCGACCGCTACCCGAAGGGCGGCAATCTGCTGCACACCATCCGCCAGATCGTGGGCAACGACGAGAAGTGGCGCGGCATCCTGCGCGGGCTGAATCAGACGTTCTGGCATCAGACGGTGACGAGCGCCCAGATCGAGGCGTATATCGGACGGCACGCCGGCACGGATCTCACGAAGGTGTTCGACCAGTACCTGCGCACCACGCTCGTGCCCGTGTTCGAGTACTGGATCAGCGGCAACACGCTCCACTATCAGTGGAGTAATGTGGTGCCCAAATTCGACATGCCCGTTCGGGTCACGCTCTCGGGATCGGGCCTGAGCGTGCTGCACCCGACCGAGGCGTGGAAGACGACGCGGCTGCGGCTCGCCGACCCGGCGGCGTTCCGGGTGGATTCGAATTACTACGTGAGCGCGCGCGACGTGGGTGCGCCACCCGCTGCGACCGGCACGGCGCGGCCGTAAGCCGCCGTTCACACGTCAAACGGTGCGCCGGGCCCACCAGTACACCGGCACCCCGAGCGCCAACAACCCCGTCCCGATCAGCGCGTTCTTCGGATTCGCCACGATCGAGCTCACCACCACGTACGCCGCCGCGAGCACGAACAGCGCCGGCGTCCACGGATAGCCGGGCACCCGGAAACCGATCTCGCCTGTTCGTTCCCCCTCTCCGCCATGCGGAGAGGGGGACAGGGGGTGAGGACCGAAAGGCGGAGAGGGAGACGGGGGGTGAGGACGTCTATAGATGAATAGCGTCGCCACCGTCAGCCCGAAGAAAATCCAGTCCCCAAATACGACATAGTCGAGCAGCTGGGCGTACGTCCCCGACAGGGCCAGCACGATCGACCACGCGCCCATGAACGCGATCGCGCCCGCTGGCGTGCGGTATCGGGGATGCAGCCGGGCGAGCGGCTCGACGAACACGCCGTCCGCCGCCATCGCCTGAAACACGCGCGGCGTCACGAGGATCACCAGGTTCAGGAACCCGAAGGTCGAGATCGCGATGCCGGCGCTGATCAGGCGGCGCCCGGCGAGGCCGAGCACACGCCCCATCAGGTCGGCCGCGGGCGCCGTGCTCGCAGCCAGGCCGGACACGCCGAGTACCCGCAGATAGGCGACGTTGGCGAGCAAATAGACCGTCACG
>Ga0209577_10006419_pt1 | contig 10882 bp, 7 predicted proteins | sample GraSoiAngelo_109_FD_185874 | JGI IMG/M metagenome (GOLD analysis project Ga0209577, IMG submission 185874) | Grasslands soil microbial communities from the Angelo Coastal Reserve, California, USA - 14_0903_12_20cm (SPAdes) (version 2) | ecosystem: Environmental > Terrestrial > Soil > Grasslands ... | reverse complement strand
CTTCAACTGGCTGGTCAGAAATCCGCCGCTGTCATTATCGCTCGCCACTTCTGTCAGATTCGTCACCGTGTTGCCGGTGTAAACCGCCAGTAACGTATCGAAACTGCTTCCCGCCGTGTCGAACTTCGCAACACCCCCGAGCAAGGGCGCTTGCCAGGTCAGCCAGACGGAATGCGATCCGGGCTTGTTGGCGTGATTCGGTTCGCCCGGCTCCTTCGTTGCGCCCACGTTGCTGCCACGGCCTGTTCCATTCGCGTCAGGGATGCGGTTCTGACCGCCCATGGAGTCGGTGAACGGCAAATCGCTCAGATTGGCCGCCCTGACTCGGGCTGGGTCGCTGTTGACCGCTCCGGTGACATCCGCAACAGCGACACTGTAGTCGCCGGAGTCTGTGGGCTGGAACCTATCGATTGTGAATAAGGAACTGTTCGCACCGGGAATATTTACGCCGTTGCGCCGCCACTGATAGGACAAAGGCCCCGTTCCGGTGGCTTGGACCGTCAAGGTCAGTCTGGCGCCGGTCACGAGCGACTGGCCTTGCGGCTGTTGGGTAATCACCACTTGCGCGAAGGCTCCAAGGGGACATCGCCGCCAGGAACAGGAAAAGAACAAGAATCTTGTGACGAGTATGGTTCACAATTAACAGTTGTAAGAGTTGATCACGAAAGATTACGAGACTCCGGGAAGCCCCGGCTGTCTATGGGGTAAAGACCTGAGTTCCTTTGGTACGTCATCGTGCTACGTTTCCGGCACACATAAAACGCGCTGGTTGTTTTGGCCGCATTCGGGAGCCGTTATCAGATCCAAGAAACTCAGACAGCAATTCGGGTGCCGTAATCATTTTGAAAACCCTTGCCACAGCGCGAGAAGCGAGCTTGTGCTTCTCAGTTTCTCTCCGAAGGAACCCCGCCAACTTGTTGATTCATTCCAAATTTTGCGATGGCCCTTTTCCGGCCTGCCGCATTGGCACCCGTGCTGCTCAAAGTGAGCGTTTCTCAGAATTTCTAATCTCAATTGCGGATTTTGATGCGGCGAACAGGCAGTGGTGTTGATACAAATCCTCATGCGAGACCTGTTTCCAGGAGTCCGGCGGCTTTTTTTCGCGTTCCTGCTGGGGGGTAATCTTTGTGCCCAAACCCCTTCCGCGAAAGGCCAGGACAAAGTCGACACGGTTTTGCTGACCATCGAAGGCAAAGTCGAGGTGTCCGCCGCGGGCGCCACGACGTGGTCGGCGGCCCGCACCAATCAATTCCTGCAAGCCGGCGACCGTTTGCGCACTGCTCTGCGCAGCCGCGCCACCCTCCGCCTTTCCGACAAAAGCGTGTTGCGCGTCAATGAGCTGACCACGCTGAAAATCCAGCCTCCGCCGAAAGAAAGCAATGCGCCCGTGCTGGATTTAAGCTCCGGCGCGACTTACTTTTTCAGCCGCGAAAAACCCGCCACCGTCGAGTTCCGCACGCCGCTGGCTTCCGGCGCCATTCGCGGCACGGAGTTCGATCTGGCCGTTGCCGAAGACGGCCGAACCGTTTTGTCGTTGCTCGACGGCCTGGTCGATTTACACAACGCGCAAGGACGAATTGATCTGCAAACCGGCGAACAAGGCATTGTTGAGCCGGGTAAAGCCCCGACTAAAACCGCCGTCATCGACGCCATCAACATCATTCAATGGTGCCTCTATTATCCGGGCGTGCTGGACGCAGAAGAGCTGAATCTGAGCGCCGACACTCGTCAAGCCCTCTCGGCTTCGCTTGACGCCTATCGCAACGGCGATCTGCTTCTGGCGCTCGGCAACTATCCGGACGGCCGCATTCCCGGCTCCGATCCCGAACGAATTTATCGCGCGGCGTTGCTCCTGGCGGTCGGCCAGGTTGAACAAACCGAAGCGCAGCTCAAAGAATTGCAAGCGGCCTCGCCGCTTGCCGATGCGCTGCGCGAAATGATTGCCGCGGTCAAGTTCCAACCGTGGAACCGGGCCGCGCCTCCGAGCCTGGCAACCGAATGGCTGGCCGAATCGTATTACCTTCAGTCACGTTCCCAACTCGAAGCGGCTTTGCTGACCGCGAAATCGGCTGCGGAAAAATCTCCCAACTTCGGTTTCGCCTGGGCGCGCGTGTCTGAACTCGAATTCAGTTTCGGACGAACGCCGGAGGCGCGGGCCGCGCTGGAGAAGGCCTTGCAATTGTCGCCCCGCAACGCCGAGGCGATTTCGTTGAAAGGTTTTGTTCTGGCCGCGCAAAACCGGATCGATGAAGCGCTGAACTTTTTTGACGAGGCGATCTCAGTCGATCCGGCCCTGGGCAACGCGTGGCTGGGACGCGGCATGTGCCGCATCCGTCAGGGCCGCGCCGAGCGGGGGCGGCAGGACTTGCAGGTGGCCGCGACGCTGGAACCGAATCGCTCCGTTTTGCGGAGTTATCTGGGCAAAGCGTTCGGCAACGCCGGCGACGCAAACCTGGCCAGAAAAGAACTGGGGCTGGCCACGCGTCTCGACGCGAACGACCCGACTCCCTGGCTCTACTCCGCCTTGCTGAATCAACAAGGAAACCAAATCAACGAAGGGGTTCGGGATCTGGAAAGATCGCAGGAGTTAAACGACAATCGCAGCGTGTTTCGCTCCAGACTGCTGCTCGATCAGGACCGCGCGGTGCGCAGCGCCAATCTCGCGGCCATTTACCGCGACGCCGGGATGACCGACGTGAGCGTGCGCGAAGCCACTCGCGCCGTAAACGACGATTACGCGAATTACTCGGCCCATCTGTTTCTTGCCAACAGCTACGACGCGTTGCGCGATCCGAAGCAGATCAACCTGCGTTACGAAACGCCGTGGCTGAGCGAACTGCTCATTGCCAACCTGCTCGAACCGGTCGGCGCCGGTCCGCTCTCGCAGTATGTTTCGCAGCAGGAATATTCGCGGCTGTTCGAGACCAACCACCTCGGCGTCAGTTCGAGCACCGAATATTTCAGCGGCGGCGATTGGACCGTGAACGGCTCGCAGTTCGGCCATATTGACAACACGAGTTACGCGTTCGATGTCGGTTACCTGAATCAACTCGGGCAAAGGCCGAACAATGACGTTTCACAGTTCAATTTTTCCGCGCAGGTCAAGCAGCAAATCACTCCGCAGGACAGCCTTTTCCTCCAGGCGCTCTACTCGGATTATGCGGCGGGCGATGTGCAGCAGTACTACAATCAGGCCGACGCCCGGCTCACGCAGCGCATTAGAGAAAAACAGGAGCCGAATGTGTTCGCCGGTTACCATCACGAGTGGAGTCCGGAACATCACACCCTTTTTCTCGGCAGCCGATTAAACGACCAGTTCACGCTCACCGACTCGTCGGCGGACATTCTGGTGTTCATTCGGACGAACAACGGCCAGATTCTCAACCTCTCGCCGTTTCCGTTCAATCAGTTCACCCAAACCAATCGGAGCGATCTGGAAGCCTACTCGCTCGAACTGCAGCACATCTGGCAACACAAGCCGGGAACGCTCATCGCCGGCGCGCGCTTTCAATCCGGTGCATCGGACACCGCAGCCAGCCTGGATCACGTTTTGCTCTCGCCGGTCTTTTCCCCTTACGCCCGGCAGGCGTCCACCGACCTGCAACGCTTCAGCGTTTACGGTTACTATTACTGGCAGGTTCTGGATTCGCTGCAAGTCACGGCCGGACTGAGTTACGACCGGCTGCATTTTCCGCGCAACATCGACGTCCCGCCCATCACCGATGAAGAAGCCACGAGGTACCGGCCCGCGCCCAAGGCCGGGCTGCTTTGGTCGCCGCTGACGAACACCACGCTCCGGGCGGTTTATACGCGTTCGCTGGGTGGTGTTTTCTTCGACAACAGCGTCCGGCTCGAACCGACGCAGATCGCCGGGTTCAACCAGGCCTTCCGCAGTTTGATTCCCGAATCGGTGGTCGGAACGATTCCCGGTTCGCGTTTTGAGACCTTGGGCGTCGCACTCGACCAGAAATTCAATCGCGGCACTTACTTCACGGCGGTCGGGCAAATCCTGAAATCGAAGGCGGACGCGCTCGTGGGGGTTTTCAACTTCACCAATGGCGCGCCGCAGGCCCTCCCGTCCAGCACTCCGGAGAAGCTCGATTACGAAGAACGCTCTCTCACTCTGACACTGAACCAGTTGATCGGGGACAACGTGGCGGTGGGAGCCAGCTATCGGCTGACCGAAGCGGATTTGCTCAACCAGTTCACCGAAATCCCAACCAGCGTCAGTCCCGGCGCGCGACAGGACGTGAGCGCCACGCTGCATCAGGTGGACCTGTTTGTGCGCTTCAACTACGCGTCGGGTCTCTTCAGCCAGTTCGACGCGCTTTGGTCGCAGCAATCCAATCGCCGTTATTCGCCGGACATTCCAGGCGATGACTTCTGGCAGTTCAATGCCTACATTGGCTACCGGTTTCTGCAGCGCCGCGCGGAATTCAAGCTCGGCCTGCTGAACATCACCGATCAGGATTATCGCCTCAATCCGCTCACCCTTTATTCCGAACTGCCTCGCGAACGGACGCTGGCCGCCAGTTTCAAATTCTACTTTTAAGCTGTCGCCCGCTGCCTCGCCGGTGCAAATTCAATGCCGGAAGACCATTTTCGCTAACGGCGAACACAAACGTGAGCTTTGCGAAGAAACTGTTGCGCTTTAGAACAGGTGGCCTCACTGGTGCCGTGATCACGACCCTGGTCGGGTTGCTCCTCTATGGTGGGTTCGGCCTCGGCCTGATTTATCGAAGCTACGATTATCCATTTGCTCCGCGCCGTTCAATCAGTGTAGATGAAGTTGTCCTTGTGTACATGGACGATGAATCGCATAAGGAGCTTAACCAGCCGTTTGACGCGCCGTGGGATCGCTCCCTGCACGCCCGACTCCTGGAGCGCCTGACGCGCGAGGGAAGTCGCGCCGTGGTGTTCGACATTGTGTTTGCCGATCCCAGCCAGAATCCGGCAACGGACGAGCGCCTGGCACGCGCTATTGGTGCGAACGGCAAAGTGATCCTGGCCGCCGATGCTGTGCCGGTGATCGGATCGGAGCGAATCGGGGAGGCGAAACGACTCATCTATCCGTTCGAACCACTCAAAGAGAACGCCGCTGCGCTTGGCCTGGACGAGGTCAGGCCTGATTCCGACCTCATCATTCGGCGGCATTTTCATGGCGCGTCGGAGGACGAGTTGCCCAGCTTGAGTTGGGCAGCCGCCAGTCTTCTGAAGGCCGATGCTACCCGAGACGCCGGGCAACGCTTCCAGTCTCGCTGGATAAATTATTACGGCCCGCCCGGGTCCGTCCCCGCGGCCATTCCGAGGGTAAGCTTTTACGCGGCGCTCGACACGAACCTGGTTCCTTCCGGCTTCTTCAGCAACAAGGTCGCCTTTGTCGGCGCTGGTCTGTTGACGGTTTTCTCCGGACAGCGCAAGGATGAATATCCGACTCCCTATTCCCGATGGGGCGGCAAAGGGAGCCGCTTCATGTCAGGACTTGAACTTCAAGCGACCATGTTCCTGAATCTGCTTCACGGCGACTGGCTGACGCGGACATCCTCTCCGGGGTTGGTGGAACGAAGCGGCATTGTGTTGCTCGGATTGTTAATCGGCTTCGGTTTAGTGCACCTGCGTCCCTCACGGGCCGCGCCCGCCGCGTTGGCGGGAATGCTCTTGATCGCCGTGATTGCCTACCAGATTTTCCTGCGCGCCCACTTCTGGTTTCCCTGGCTGATTCCGGTCGTCCAGATATTCACAGCGTTGCTTTGGTCCGTATTGTTCAATTCCATCCAGCTTTACGTCCAAAACAAATTGTACGAGCAATCGCTGGCGCTTTACCTTTCACCGAAGCTGGTGAAAAAATTTGCGAGCAACAAGGAACTCCTCCGCCCCGGCGCGAAGAAGGAAACGCTGACGATTCTTTTCAGCGACATTGCCAATTTCACTTCCATCTCCGAAGGCATGGACTCGGATGAGCTGGCGCGGTACATGAACAGTTATTTTCAGACTGCCGTCGCGCAGTGCATTCATCACACCGACGGCACGATCGTGAAATATATCGGCGACGCGATATTCGCTTTCTGGAACGCGCCTGACCCGCAGAGTGATCACGCCCTGCGCGCTTGCGAGGCCGCTCTGCGCTTCCGCGACCAGCCGCCGCAATACATGAATGGCCAGCAACTCGTCACGCGCATCGGCTTGCACACCGGCGTGGCGAACGTCGGCAACTTCGGCAGCACCGCGCGTGTCGATTACACGGCGCTGGGCGAAAACATCAATCTGGCCTCGCGCATGGAAGGACTGAACAAATACCTCGGCACGGACATCCTGATCACAGGACAAACCCAGGAAGGCGCGGGGAAGACAATCACGACTCGATTTGCCGGCCACTTCCGGCTCAAAGGGTTCGAGAAAGCGGTGGAAGTATATGAACTGCTCGGATTTCGCGACCAAGCCGAATCCACCAGGCCGTGGTGCGAAACGTTTGAAAACGCGCTTCGGGAATTTCAACGACGCAACCTTGACGCGGCGGAAGCCGCTTTCCGGTGCACGCTGGAGATGCGCCCCAGCGACGGCCCAGCGAGGTTTTATTTGCGCCAGATCGACGAGCTCCGCGTTCATCCGCCGGCGCCCGATTGGGCGGGCGAAATCGAGCTGAAAGACAAGTAGTTTCGCTGCCCCTCGGTCAATTGAAAGCGGGCACTTCGGCTTCCAGAGGCCGTTCGGTAGCCACGATTCGAGTTCCGCCCGGATCCGGCCTCAAAAACACCTGGGCCGCGGCATCCGCGAAGCGCAATCCCTGCTTTGACAGTCTGAAGCGGTCGAGCTCGAGGCAGCCCCACCCCAGGGCCACCAATTGGCTCATTTCGTCCGCCCACTCGTCGCGCAAGTCGAAACCGGTCGTTTGTTTGAACTGATTGAATGCAAGCCGAACGCCGCCGTTTCCCCGGCGCGCGCCAGCGGCGCCAATTCCTCGCGCGATTCGATCGCCCGTTGGCCTTTCTCGATCTGATCGCAGTAGAGGATCGTGTTCGACCAATTCTTCGTCCGCACGCCGCGCACGTAGCCCGTCGCGCTCGGCCCCAAGCCGTAAAACGAGCCGCCGCGCCAGTAATTGATGTTGTGACGGCAGGCGTGGTCGGGCACTTCAGCTGGCGCGTCGGCAAAATGCCGGGCGAAATTCGCGACTTCATATTGCTGAAACCCGTGGTTCGCAGCGAACTCGAGCAGTTCATCATACATCGCGCAGGCGAGTTCCTCATCCACGTCGAACTGGCCGGCCTGCAACTGCGCGAAGAGCGGAGTGTCCTCCTCGTAGATGACTTCGTAGCACGAGAGATGTTCGCTGCCCAGCACCAGCGCTTCGGTCAACGTCGCACGCCAGATGCCCATAGTCTGGCCTGGGATGGCGAACATGAGGTCAAGGTTGACGTTGTCGAAGCCGGCCTTACGCAGAATGTCGAACGACTTGAACACCCGCGCCCGGTCGTGAACCCGTCCCAGGCGGTCGAGCAAGCCTTCGTCCAATGACTGAACTCCCATTGAAATTCGGTTCACGCCGTAGGAGCGAAGCAGCCTGGCCTTGTCGAGCGAGACGGTAGCCGGATTACATTCGACCGTCCATTCCGCCGCGCCAAGCAGGTCCAGACGCTCCATCGCTTTGAGGACCTGCTCCCATTGCCGCAGATTGAGCAGCGAAGGCGTGCCGCCGCCGCAGAAAACGGTGCGCGGTCTCAGCTCGCCGGCCACCAGTTCCAGTTCCCGAATCAGCGCCGCAATGTAACGATTGAGCCGGTCTCCTTGCGCAGCTTCCGAGTAGAAGGCGCAATAGGCGCATTTGTGCGCGCAGAACGGAACATGGACATAGAGACTGGTCACCGATTTTGCTGAACAGCCGGTCATAATCGGAAGACTACCCCCTCTGTAGCGGCGGCGTGAACGAAAATTTCTCCGATGGGATCGGGGCTCGGATTTCCAGCGATTTAACTACTGCTGGGCGCGCTGGACGTTCTGGGCCTTCAAGCCTTTGGCACTTTCGACAATTTCGAAGTTCACAACTTCCCCTTCGTTCAAGGTTTTGAACCCTTGTCCCTGAATGGCGGTGTGATGCACGAAGACATCCTGGCCGGAATCCTGGGCGATGAAGCCAAACCCTTTCTTATTGTCGAACCACTTGACTTTACCACTGGCCATAACTTGCTCCTGTTCTCTGAGACGCAAAATAAAAGAGGACACTCATTGGCCCCCACCAACAAGTGTCCGCTTCAGTTTACGGAAAAACGCATGCGCCTCGAAATTACGCGCTTATTTAAGGGACCTGCGCCGTTAACGTCAAGGATTAGTTTTTCTCAAGCTGGAGGGTGGCGCCGTTCAGCCAGGCTCACTCGGGCTGCTTCCGAAAAACCGGCCTACAAGCGAAGGTGCTGCCAAAGGGCAGCCGGTTGAAGGCGCAGGTTGACATAAAAGGGCCCAAACTCCCCGTAGCGCGCGCTGACTTCATCAAACCGCATCTCGTAAACGATCTCCTTCAAAGCGTCCAGTTGATGAGCCATCAGTGTCACGCCCCACTCCCAATCGTCAATGCCAGTCGAGCCGGTGATGAGCTGCGAAACGCGTCCGGCAAACTTGCGTCCCACGCGCGCGTGGCCGCCCATCAGTTTTTTCCGTGTCGCGAAATCAAGCAGATACCAGTTGTCCGAGCCGCTGCGTCGTTTGCTCATCGCGTAAAACGCCATCACTTCCCAATCCGGCAATTCAGGGTAAAGCCGGTAATGCTCGTATTCGGCCTGCCGCTGGCGCATTTCGGCGAGGCGCTTGTTAAACGGGTCGCTGCCCGGCTCGAGCTTTTCCTGCTGAACGAGCGTCTGCTTCATGTCCTGTTCGGTCGTAACGTATTCGGGCAGTTCGGTCACACTCAGATAACTGTAAGCGCGCTCCACGGTTCCCGCAGGAAAACAAGCTTCCAGATCGCGGTGAATCCGGCCGGCCTGACCTAATTCCGCCGCGGTCAGCATGAAAACCAGGTCCGCTTTGCCGCCAATGTTGACATAAGTGGTCAATCGCGGATGCGACGCGGCGGCGTTGGTCGCGCAAAGCGCTTCGAGTTTCGCGAGCGCGCTGGCGGATTCACCGGGGGAAAGTTGGGCCCAACCAACGCGGTGGACGCGATAAAACAGGTGCATGACATGAATCCCCTTCGTCAATTTAACCAGGGGAAGTTCCATAAATCGTATGAACTGGAAATGACGGGCGGTTACTCGACCTGCAGCGCCTGATCCAACAGTTGCGGGAGCTGGTCGAGAATGGCGTCATTACCCGCCACGATCGTGGCTCCCGCGGCGGCGGCGGCTTGCATTTTTTCGTTCTTTAGCTCGGTGAACGCGAGGACGGGAATGTGCCGGGTCTCCGGGTTCCTCTTCAGTTCACGAATGATCGCGCACATGTCGGCGCAGGCGGAGGCGAGATCAGTCACCAGAATCAGCGGTTTTTCCTGCAAGGCCTGCCGCACGAGCGTTTGGACATCGCTGATGGTTTGCACTCGATAGCCCAGGTCTTGCAAGCGGTTGACCAATTGGCTGCCGGGCAACAGCCTCTCATAGAAAACGAGCGCAAGCGGTGTCGTCATGGTTCAAGCTTGGAACAGACGGTCGCAAATTGCAAAAATTTTCACTGCTGCGTTTTGACTTGACGACATAATTGGGGATAAGTACGCTGCGCACACTAAGTGGAATATTGCTGGTTCGCCAGCGCGCCGAAGTCGGAGATCAAGATTCTGCCGACTTTTTTGTTCTCCGCAAGGGAACAATTGACGGGTGTATGAACTCTGAGTTTTTAGCGATACTGGAATATTGGGAACGCGAGAAGGGCATCAACAAGGACGTCCTTGTGAAGGCCGTGGAAGAGGCGTTGCTGTCCGCCGCTAAAAAGGCGGTCGGTCCGGCCCGTGAATTGCGCTGCGCCATCGACCCAAAAACCGGCGACATCAGAGCGTTCGCCAAGCTGGTCGTCTCCGACAAGGTCGCTTCCAAGCATGACCAGATTTCTCTCTTTGACGCCCGGCGCCTCAAATCCGACGCCCAACTCGGCGATGAAATCGAAGTCGAGGTGACTCCGGCCAACTTCGGGCGCATCGCCTCGCAGAATGCCAAGCAGGCGCTCATGCAACACATCCGCCGCGCGGAAAAGGAACTCATTTACTCCGAGTTCAAGGACCGAACCGGCGACATTGTCAGCGGCACCGTCCGCCGTTTCGAACGGTCGGACGTCACGGTTGACCTCGGCAAATTCGAGGCGTTGCTCCCCAACCGCGAGCGCGTGCCGACCGAGGAATACCAGATCGGCGAACGCATCCGCTGTTACGTCAAGGCGGTCGAACAAAGCCCGCACGGACCGGAGATCATTCTCTCGCGCGCCGACCCGCAGTTCGTCGTGAAGCTTTTCCAGTTGGAAGTCTCCGAAATCAACGATGGCACAATTGAAATCAAAGGGATCGCGCGGGAGCCCGGCTTCCGCACCAAACTGGCGGTCTGGTCGCGCGACGAAAAGGTGGATCCGGTCGGCGCCTGCGTCGGCCTGCGCGGGCAGCGGGTGAAGAACGTCGTTCGCGAGTTGAACAACGAAAAAGTGGACATCATCAAGTGGGATCCGCATGTCAGGAGTTTTATTACGAATGCGCTCGCGCCCGCGAAGTTGAAGACCTTTGAGGTCGATGAAGCCAGACGCCGCGTGAAGATCCTGGTCAGCGAAGACCAGCTTTCGCTGGCGATCGGCAAGCGCGGCCAAAACGCCCGCCTGACCTCCAAACTGACCGGCTGGCAGGTGGACATTGAACCGGAGCATCTCGCGACGCTGGGGTTCGAGGAGAAAGTGGCTCAAGCGATCAAAGCCGTCGCTTCCA
>Ga0209577_10006418_pt1 | contig 10883 bp, 13 predicted proteins | sample GraSoiAngelo_109_FD_185874 | JGI IMG/M metagenome (GOLD analysis project Ga0209577, IMG submission 185874) | Grasslands soil microbial communities from the Angelo Coastal Reserve, California, USA - 14_0903_12_20cm (SPAdes) (version 2) | ecosystem: Environmental > Terrestrial > Soil > Grasslands... | reverse complement strand
CTCTCGGGCACGGTGGTCACGGAGTTCACGTTCGGCGGCCAGGTGGTCGGGCGGGAGACGCCGCCCACCCACAAGCTGACCGGCGGCCGGCTCCACGACACGATCCAGTTCCCCGCTCCGTCGCTCGGCCAGCCCCTCGCCGTGCAGACGGTGGTCCACACTCCCAAGGGGTCGATCACGCTCAGCTGGCCGGTGACCCCCACGCGATGAACGGCCCGCCGGACGGGCGGGGCGCGGAGGTTCAGCTACACGACGTGGTCAAGTCGTTCGGGCCGATCAAGGCCCTGCGCGGCGTCTCGCTGGGCGCTGCACCCGGGGAGTTCGTGACGATCACCGGCCCCTCCGGCTCCGGCAAGAGCACGCTGTTGAACGTGATCGGCACCCTGACCCGCGCCGACTCGGGCACGATCCTCGTCGACGGCCGCCCCGTGCCGCCGCCGCAGGAGGCGGTCGAGTTCCGCCGGCACACGGTCGGGTTCGTGTTCCAGGACAACCCGCTGCTGCCGTATCTGAGCGCGCAGGGCAACATCGAGTCGGCGCTGCTGGCGGCCGGGGTCGGGCGCCGGGAGCGGCACGAGCGGGCGCTCGAGCTGCTCCGGGAGGTGGGCCTGGCGGGCCGCGCGGAGCATGTTCCCGCCCAGCTGTCCGGCGGTCAGCGGCAGGCGGTGGCGCTCGCGCGGGCGCTCGCCAACAACCCGCGACTGCTGCTCGCCGACGAGCCGACCGGGGCGCTCGACTCGGCGAGCAGCGAGCGGGCGCTCGACCTGCTCGAAACGTTGCGCCGGCGCTACGGGATGACGGTGGTGGTGGTGAGCCACGCTCCGGTGGTCGCCGAGCGCGCCGACCGGGTCATCGGCCTGATCGACGGGCAGGTGACAGACGCCGAGCGCGCGGTCTGAGGGATCTACGCCGGCGCCAGCGCCGCGGCGGCGTACATCCGCCGCACCCGCCACACCGGATAGACGGCGCCGAGCACTCCGATCGCGACCCCGATCAGGGCGGCCCGCCCGAGACCCCATGCGGTCAGGTCGGGAGAGATGAACGACTGCAGCCCGAGGGCCGCGGGCAGCCCATTGCTGGCGATCAGCCCCAGCAGCAGCCCGGCGCCGGTCCCGAGCATGCTCACCGCGACCGCCTCGCCGAGCACCAGCCAGGCGAGCTGCCCGGCGCTCCAACCGATCGTCGAGAGCAGGGCCAGCTCGCGTCGGCGCTCGAGTACCGCGGCGAGCATCGTGTTGGCCACCGCGAGCGCTCCGATGATCAGCGCGAGCACCACGATCAGCAGCACCGCCTTCGAGATCAGCTCGCTGTTGGCGCCCGCGCGGACCGCCTCGCTGGGATCGGAGATCGTGGACACGCCGGGCAGCGCGGCTTGCAGCTTGCGCTTGGCGGTGGCGAGAGAAGTGGCGGGCTCCAGCCTGACGGCGATCGTCGTGGCCTCCTGCGGCGTCCTTCCCGAGAGGGCCTGCGCGTCGGCCAGCGTGGTGATGGCGCCTGTGTCCTCGAACGTGATCCCGGAGTTGTAGATCCCGGAGACGGTGAACCGGCGATGGTTGAGGACGACCAGGTCGCCGGGCCGGACATGCAGCTCCGAGGCGAGCAGCGTGCCCACGGCGGCGCTCCGCGGCGCCGGCTTGCTTCCGGCGGTGAGCACGAGCCGGCGCGCCACGAACCCGCCAGGCTGGACGCCGAACACGATCGCCGAAGGCGCTCCCTTCACCGCGCCGATGACGAGTTGAAGCGGGGTCGCCTCGACCACTTCCGGCTGTGCCCGGACCCGCCGGAGCAGCGACAGCGGCAGCACCGACGAGGTGGGGTCTCCCGCGTCCGCCTGGAACAGCCCGAGGTCGGCCCTGCCCAGGTGAACGAGCTGACCGGCGGTGTTGTTAAGCCCAGCGGACAGACCGAGCAGCGCGACGATCGCGGCCACTCCGACGGCGATCCCGCCGGCCGTCAGCGCGGTCCGCGCTCGGCGACGCCTGACGTTGGCGACGATCAGGCCGAGCATGACTCAGATTCTTGCTCAGCGGGGCGACGGGGAGGCGGGTTGGCTCTTCAGACCACGAGGAGTCCGACCACGCCGAGCGTGAGCAGCGTCGCCCCTGCGGCCCCGGCCACGCCGGTCAGGGCAAGCTGGCCGAGATAGCGCAGGCGCTCGCCGGCCGAAGCGATGAGCCGGTCGAGACTGGGGCCGGCGAGCCGGACTGCGACTAGCAGGGCAACGAGGGGTGCCACGAACAGCGCGTTGTAGGCGATCACCAACGCGATCTCGAGCGGGGCCGGGTGATGCCCCGCGAGGATGGCCGAGATCGCACCGAAGTACATGAACGCCGTCGGCAGCTCGATTAGCATGATCCCTGCGCCGAGCGCGAACGCCGATGCCCGAGTGTGCTTGCAACGATCACGTTGCTGATCGCTCGTGCTGTTGCGCGATCTCCACAGGACGAACGCGAAGACGAGCACCAGGATTCCCCCGATCGCTTCGAGCCAGTGCTCCAGCGGACCGTGCAGGTGATGGAGCAGCGCGATCAGGGTCGGGCCGGGACCGAGCACCAGCACCAGCCCGCCGGCGAGGTACACGGCGAACACGCCGAGCGTGTAGCTGGCAAGCCTGTTACCCGACGGACTCCGCGCCAGCCACAGCGCGGGGATCACGGTCGACGGGTTGATCGAGTCAGCGAGCGCGATCGACGCCACTACCAGCGTCAGTCCGATCATCGCCCTCCTTCGGTACGGAAGAAGGACGTTACCAGCGGGGTTCCCACCACCGCCAGGTGTGCGGCGCGCATAGGATCCCTGGATGGCCGACCTGTTCGACGTGTCCGGCAAGACCGCGCTGGTGACCGGCGGCTCACGCGGAATCGGTCTGATGATTGCGCGCGGGCTGCTCCAGAGTGGCGTTCGGGTGATCATCTCCTCGCGGAAGGTGGAGGACCTCGAAGCCGCAGCCGACGAGCTGGGACAGTTCGGCGAGTGCGAGGCCGTCCCGTCCGACCTGTCGACGCCCGAGGGCGCGGGCGCGCTCGCCGATGAGGTCAAGTCGCGAATGGAGCGGCTGGACATCCTCGTCAACAACGCCGGCGCGACATGGGGCGCGCCGCTCGATGAGTTCCCCCCGTCCGGGTGGGACCGGGCGATGCACACGAACGTCGAGGGACCGTTCCACCTGACGGTCGGGCTGCTGCCCGCACTACGGGCGGCCGCGAGCGCCGAGGATCCCGCTCGTGTGATCAACATCGGCTCGATCGACGGCCTGCGGGTGCCGGTCACCGAGAACTACAGCTATAGCGCCGCGAAGGCGGCGATCCACATGCTCACCCGGCATCTCGCGAAGGAGCTCGCGCCCGACCACATCACCGTCAACGCGATCGCCCCCGGTCCGTTCGAGAGCAAGATGACCGCGTTCATGTTCGCCACCGACGAGGGCCGCGAGGCGATCGAGCAGATGGTTCCGCTGCACCGGGCCGGTCGCCAGGACGACGCCGCCGGCCTCGTCCGGTTCCTGAGCTCGCGCGCCGGGTCGTATCTGACCGGCACGATCATCCCGCTCGACGGCGGGATCACGGGCTGCGGCTGACACTGGGAGGTCTGCGAGGGTGCCTCAGCGTCCTGCGCTGAGCTCCCGAACGGCGCCCCGCGATCTCGGGGTCCGCTGGGTCGCGCGCGAGGATCGCCCGCGGGACCATCAGCATCGCTCCCTGGTCGGCGTCGAAGTCGACATCGTCCGCCGGCTCGGCCTCTAGCTCCACGACGACCGAATCCTCAACGTCGGTGTCCTTGCGGAGTATGTAGTGGTAGAGGCCCTCGACCGCCGGGAACACGCTCACGCCGTGGCGTGGCCGCCCGTCGACCTCTCCCGTCCCGCGGCACACCGGACACCTGTCCGGCCACCGGACCTTCCCTTGGCACACCGGGCAATTGGAGCGCGCCCCGGTGAGCACGCACGACCAGCAGGTGTAGCCGGTCTGGCTGCGGCCCCGGCACTTGTCGCACGGCCGCCCGTCCTCCGAGCCGCCCCAGGGCTCGGTCCACCGTCCGTCCTCGGTGAGGTGCCGCGAGGGGTCCTGCGAGGCGGGGTCCATCCGGAAGCAGCGCACCCGCGTGTAGCTACCCCCGGTCGGCTTGGCGCCAAGCGGGAGGTGAGTGACTTGGGGCCAAGCGGGAGGGGCCGTGAGCTACCCGGAGCCGCGGGGTAGCCAACTCGTGTGCCCAAGTCGATCTGGAACGGGACGGTCACCTTCGGAATGGTCAACGTCCCGATCAAGCTGTACTCGGCGACCGAGTCGAAGACCGTGCACTTCCACGAGGTCCACGCAAAGGACGGGGCCCGGATCGAGCACCGGCGGATCTGCCCGAAGGAGGACAAGGAGGTCCCCTACAAGGAGATCGTCAAGGGCTATGAGGTGAAGTCTGACCAGTACGTCGTCCTCGAGAAGGACGAGATCAAGGCGGCCGCGGGGGACCGAGGCAAGGTGATCCACCTCGGCGAGTTCGTGTCCGCGGACGAGATCGACCCGGTCTTCTACGAGAAGACCTACTACGTGGGCTCCCGCGACGACGAGGACGCCTTCCGGCTCCTACACGAGGCGCTGCGCAAGACCGGGCGCGCCGGGATCGGCCGGTTCAGCTTCCACGATCGCGAGTACCTGGTCGCGCTGCGGGCGGGCGACGACGTCCTGGTCTTGCACACGCTGAGGTTCCACGACGAGGTGGTGACCGGCGACGAGCTGGAGATCGACGGCGGGGCCCGGAAGCCGTCCAAGCGCGAGATCGAGATGGCCGGCAGGCTGGTCGAGTCGTTGACCGACGACTTCAAGCCGGAGGCCTACCAGGACGAGTACCGGGACGCGGTACTCGACTTGATCAAGCGCAAGGCCAAGGGCGAAGAGGTCGACCTGGTCGCGCAGGAGGAGCCCGAGCACGGGGACGACCTGGCGGCCGCGCTCGAGGCCAGCCTGGCCGGAGGGAGGCGCTGACCGTGGTCCGCGTCCTGTGGACGGGATCGCTCAGTTTCGGGCTCGTCAACGTGCCCGTGCAGCTGGTGAGCGCGGCCCGCGACCTCGACTATCACTTCCACCAGCTCCACGAGAAGGACAAGGTCCCGATCGAGCAGCGCCGGTTCTGCTCCAAGGAGGACACGGAGGTCACCTGGGAGGAGGTCGCCCATAGCTACGACCTGGACGGAAAGCAGGTCCTGATCACCGATGAAGAGCTCGACTCGGTGCAGCCGCGCAAGACGCGCACGATCGAGATCGAGTCGTTTGTGGGCCTCGCGCAGATCGACCCGATCTACTTCGACCATCCGTACTTCCTGATCCCGGCCGGCGACAGCGAGGGCACCCATCGCGCGTACCGCCTGCTGGTCGAGACGATGGGCGCCCAAGACCGGGTCGCCGTGGGACGGTTCGTGATGCGAACGAAGGAGTACCTGGTGGCGGTGCGGGCGCGAGAGGGCGCGCTGGCGCTGACCACAATGCTCTTCGGAGACGAGGTTCGCCCGACCAAGCACGTGCCCACGGGCGGCAAGAAGCCGACCAAGAAGCAGCTCGACAACGCCGTCGCGATCGTCGAGGAGCTCTCGACCGAGTGGGGTCCCTCGGACTACGAGGACTGCTACCGGGAGCGGCTGAAGCGGGTGATCGACGCCAAGCGCAAGCGCAGGACGATCCACGCCCCCAAGCCCGAGAAGGAGCCCGAGCCGATGCCGGACCTGATGGCCGCGCTCGAGGAGACACTCGAGAACCTGCGGGGCGGCGAACCGGCGCGGGCCTAGCCGCGCCGCGCACTTGCTACCTTCGCCCGGTTACCCGTGTGAGGACGGGTACAAGGGGCAGAGCGATGCACTCGCGATCGACACAACTCCTCAGAGGCGGTCTCCTTGCGCTGCTCGCGGCAGCCGGCGCCTATGGCTGCGGCTCGTCCTCGTCAACGAGCACGCTGAGCACGCCGGCGACGCTCACCACGGCCTCCCGGACGCCGGGCACCGGCAAACCGCCGGTCACGCTGGCGACGAAGAACTTCACCGAGCAGTTGATCCTGGGCCAGCTCTACGCCCAGGCGCTGCGCGCCAAGGGCTTCAAGGTCACGCTCAAGAGCGACGTCGGCGCCTCCGAGGTGGTCAACCGGAAGCTGGCCGCAGGTGAGATCGACGGGTACCCCGAGTACACCGGGACGATCCTCTCCGTGGTGGCCCATCAGTCGGTGCGTCCAGCTAGCGCCCAGGAGGCCTACAGCCGGGCGGCCGCCTTCGAGCGAAGCCGCGGGCGGACCCTGCTGGCGATGTCTCCCGCCACCGACACCAACGTCGTGGTCGCGAAGCCCACCTACGCGGCCCAGCACCGCCTGCGATCGCTGGCCGACCTGACCCGGCTCGATGCTTCGGCGACCCTGGCAGGACCCCCGGAGTTCCGGACCCGGTTCAGCGGGCTGGTCGGGCTCCGCCAGGCCTACCGGGTCAGCAGGCTCCGCTTCCTCCCGGTGAAGATCGGTACCCAGTATCGAGCGCTCGCGGACGGCCGTGCCCAGCTCGCGACCGTGTTCACCACCGATGGGAATCTCAGCGAGGGAGGGTTCACGCTCCTGGCGGATCCGAAGAACATCTTCGGCTTTCAGAACATCACGTTCGTGTTGCGCAGGTTCGTGCTGGCGCGGGAGGGTCCGGCGTTCGCGGCGACCATCAACTCCGTCAGCTCGAAGCTCAGCACGCAGGCGCTGCGGGTGATGAACGCGGCCGTCGACCTCGACCAGCAGAGCCCGGCGGCGGTGGCCCGCCAGTTCCTGGGCGCCAACGGCCTGTCGTAGCTACGCGGCGACCAGCTCGGGCTCGATCGCCGGGCGCACGCAGTGCTCGAGTCGCCCGAGCGCGGTGCGGAGCGCGCCGGCGTTCAGCAGCGCGACCGTCGCCGATCGCAGCAGCTGCGCGGTCAGTCCGCGCTTGCGGGGAACCGTGACCTGCGCGTCGACCACCAGGCCGCGGCGGTGCGGACGGAACCGGTACGCCACCCCGAATGAGACCGGCCCGTCCGCGACCAGCTCGAGCAGCCGCGTGTCGGCGTGGATCACTTCGACGTCGAACGTCGCCCCGAGCCCTGCGATCGACCCGCTGACGCGCGCCCGGCTTCCCGTCTGAAGCCGTCCGTCCGCGAGCCCTTCGACATCGAACGCCACCGGTGCCCAGCCGGCGATCATCTCCGGGTCGGTCAGCGCGCGCAGCACCTCGTCCGGTTCCGCGTGCAGCTCCACCCGGGCGGTCCACACCTCCGCCCCCGTCGCTGCATCCGCTGGTGTCCTCAGCAGCAGCATGGCGCAAGTCTTCCGCCGCTCCGGCCTCCGAGCCAGGGAGGGAGCACGTGTCAGCAGGTACGGCTAGCCGAACTCCTGTCCCTTGGTCCGCGCACGCTCGACGAGCCGGTCGGCGCGGGCGGGGATGCGCGCGCTGACGAGGGTGCCTCCTCGCGGAGGGCTGGTCACGCTGAGTGTCCCCTCCAGCGCGCCCACCCGGTCCCGCAGCCCCTGCAACCCCGTTCCCTTGCGCTCGTCCGCGCCGCCCACGCCGTCGTCCTGCATCTCGACTACGACGTACCCGTCGTCGTAGCTCGCGCGAATCGTGGCGTGACCGGCCTCCGCGTACTTGAGCACGTTCGTGAGCGCCTCGGCGACGACGAAGTAAGCCACCGCCTCGACCGATGCCGGCGGGCGGTCGGGGAGAGAGAGCTCGCAGGCGACCGCGATCGGGGCCCGCGCCGCCAGCGATTCCAGCGCCGGCGCCAGTCCGCGATCGGTGAGGATCCCCGGGTGAATGCCGCGCGCGAGCTCCTGAAGCTCGCTGATGGCGGTGCTCAGCTTGGTTTCGATCTGGTCGATCAGATCCGTCGCCTCGGGGTTGGTCCCGACCCGGCTACGCAGCAGCCGCAGATCCACCGCCAGCGCCACGAGCTGCTGCTGAGCCCCGTCATGAAGGTCTCGCTCGATCCTCCGCCGCGCGGTATTCGACGCCTCGACGATCCGGACGCGCGACGCTCGGAGCTCCTCGACCCGGGCCCGCAGGTCGGCCTTGAGCCGCTCGTTGTCGAGCGCGAGCGAGGCTGCCGCTGCCGCCGCCTGCACAAGCTCCGGACCGGCCTCGAGGCGTGCATCGTGGATGATCGCCGCGACCCGCCGGCCGTTGTAGTCGACAGCGGTCCAGGCCCGATCGGATCCCGGCTCGGGCAGCGGCACGGGGAGGCCGCGCTCGTCGACGAAGGCCTCCCGGTCGGGCAGCCAATAGGCGATCGACAGCGTGCGATCGCCGAGGCTCTGGGCCAGCGTCTCTCGCACCGGCGCGCCGGCGGGCAGGTTCGTGACGAGCAGCGCCCGGGCCAGCGCCCGCAAGGGAAGCCCGATCCATTCCGCCACTGCGACCGTGAGCACCACCACCGGCACCGCCAGCAGGCACAGCGCCACTCCCAGCCCCGGGCCGATCGCAAACGGCCCGAAATACCCGGTCTCAGAGCCGGTCACCCCGCGGAGCCCGAACACGAGCAGCGCGACTGCGGCAGCCAGCCCCACCGCGATCACTGCGGCGGCGATGGCGCTCACAGGCAGCCTCAACGCCAGCAGCGCCACCGCGCGCCAGAACGATCTCCTGCCCAGGCGCTGCCTGACCCGCTGCGCCAGCCCTCCGGCCGCGGCCGGCAGCGGCGGGAGGGGCGAGATGCGCGTGCCGAGCAGCCGGTTGGCCAGCCTGCGCTCGAGCGCCGCGCAGCTCCACAGGACGCCGGAGCTCGCAAGCAGCAGCGGCAGCCCGATCCAGATCGGCGCCAGCAGCGTGCCCAGGACCAGCCCGCCGAGGAGCAGCCCCGCGTACAAGGCGCCGAGCGGAAGCCCGATCGCAACATATGCGAGCTCCTTGATCACCCGCTCGCTGCGGAGTCCCACTTCCTCCGACTGCGGAGCGATCCCGGGCACCGCCGCGGGGTCGCCGGCGGCCTGTGCGGGGGTGCTCATAGTCCTCCCTCCACGGCCACGTTCCCGCCGGCGCTGTGAGCGTCGATTGTGAACGGGGCGTTCCGGTCCCGGACGATCCCCGCCACGTGCTCGGTGCCGCCCGCGCTCGTGCTGATCCGGTAGCGCCCGGGGGGGACCTGCGCTGACGCGTCGCCGCTACCGGACTTGACCGTCAGATGCTGCGGCGCGCACGCGGCTGCCACCCGCACGTTGCCTGATCGGCTCGTCGCCGAGAGGTCGAATCCGCAATATGCCTCGACGTCCACGTTCCCGGAACGCGTGGCGACGTCGGCGGTGCCGCGAAAGCCGGACAGCCGGATGTCGCCCGCGGTCGTCCGCACGTTGATCCTGGCCGTCTCCGGAACCGCGATCTCGTAGGACGCCGAGCAGGACCCGACCACGATCCTGGGGCAGCTCGAGGTCAGGCGCAGCGTGCCGTTCGAGAGCGAGCGGCGCTCGCGCGCGGAGTGCCCGAACGCGTAGTCGTCAGTGCGGAGGACTCGAATCATCGAGGAGCCGGTTCCGACGATCACCGCGTTGCCGGAGGACAGGCGCACGTCGACCTGCTTCAGGGGAATTCCGTAGGAGTAGGTCGTGTTCCGGGAGTGGAGGCTCGCCAGCCACCCGATCCCCAGCGCCAGCGCCACCAGCGCGACGATCACGGCCGAGGCGGCCACCGCCATGTTCCATCGCGATGGCGGCATCGCTCCGGTCAGGCGCGCAGAAAGGTGAGCACTGCGAGCACGCGTCGGTGGTCGTCCTCGGCCGGGGGAAGACCGAGCTTGGAGAAGATGCTGGTCACGTGCTTCTCGACCGCGCGCTCGGTGACCACGAGCCGCGCCGCGATCGCGTGGTTCGAGCGGCCCTCCGCCATCAGCGAGAGCACCTCCCGCTCACGCTCCGAGAGCTCGTCGAGCGGGTCCGCCCGCCGGTGGCGGCCCAGCAGCTGGCTGACCACCTGGGGGTCGATGACAGAGCCCTGTGCGGCGACGCGGTGGACGGCGTCCAGCAGCGTGCCCACATCGGTGATCCGCTCCTTGAGCAGGTATCCGATCCCCTCGCTGGTGCCGCCGATCAGCTCGATCGCGTACTGCTCCTCGATGTACTGAGACAGCACAAGCACTCCGGTCTGGGGCTGCTCGTTGCGGAGGGTGAGCGCGGCTCGGAGGCCGTCGTCGGTGTTGTCGGGGGGCATGCGCACGTCGATGATCGCCACGTCGGGCTTGTGCGCCCGCGCCTTGCGCAACAGGTCCGTCGCGTCGCCCGCCTGGGCCACGACGTCGCAACCGCCCTCCTGGAGCAGGCGGACCAGGCCCTCGCGCAGCAGCACCGAGTCATCGGCCACGAGTACTCGCAGCGCCCCGTTTCCCGCCTCGCTTACAGCATCCGGCCGAGGTGTGTCGTCAGCGGACTGGGGCATCTAGCAGCGTGCGGAGCCTCTCTCCGGAGAGATCTGCTTTGGCGACGAAGCCTCGGGCGCCCGACGCTTCGACCAGCGGTCCGAAATCACCGCCATCACGACTGGATACGAGTATGACCGCAGGAGCGGCTTCGTCGCGGCTCACCCGGCTCGCCACCTCGAATCCGTCGATGTCGGGGAGCTGGACGTCGAGCAGTACCAGGTCGGGCGCGAGCGCGGCGCTCTTCTCGATCGCGGACGTCCCGTCCTCGGCCTCCCCGACGATCTCGAACCCCTCCGACTCGAGCAACAGCTTCGCGCTCGCGCGGAACGTGGCGTGGTCGTCGACGATCAGAACCTTGGTGGCCATTCCGGGTGCATTCTGCCTGACCGCCTTGCCGACCCGGTGCCTGCGGTCAACCGGCGGGCCGGATCGGATGATTGGCCTGAATCACGTCCTCCGGGTCGTACTGGGCCTTGATCGCTTCCAGCCGGCGGT
>Ga0209577_10006417_pt1 | contig 10883 bp, 7 predicted proteins | sample GraSoiAngelo_109_FD_185874 | JGI IMG/M metagenome (GOLD analysis project Ga0209577, IMG submission 185874) | Grasslands soil microbial communities from the Angelo Coastal Reserve, California, USA - 14_0903_12_20cm (SPAdes) (version 2) | ecosystem: Environmental > Terrestrial > Soil > Grasslands ... | reverse complement strand
TGAGAGCGACCACATAGCGCTGCCTACCGTGCTGACGCAGGTAGACGAAACAGGCGGGGTTCGGCTGGTCAAGAGAGCGCTGCGAACCCACACTGAGAGCAGGCGAGGACCGGCGCAGGGTCAGTAATGCACGCACCAGGGTCAGGAAGGAGTGCGTCTCCTGTTGCTCGACGGCAACATTGTAGGTGTGATAGTCGCTGGCAACCGGCAGCCAGGGCTGCACCTCAGGGGGACAGAATCCAGCGTTGGGACTCGTGTCCCACTGCATGGGTGTCCGCTGGGGGTCCCGGCTATGTTGAGGGTCTTGCTTCCCTGGTGGATCGTGCATCAGTGCCGGTGGAATCGCCACGTTCTGCATGCCCAACTCATCGCCATAGTAGCAGGTTGGGGTCCCGCGCAGTGTCAGTAATAACATCTGGGCCGTCCGCGCCTGCTCCCGGCCCACACGCGTAGCGATGCGGGGCCGATCATGATTGCCTAGTACCCAGTTGGGCCAGGCCCCTCTCGGAAGAGCCGCTTCATAGGCATCGACCACCTGGCGAATGGTACCGGCCTGCCAGGTTGGCATGGTCACCAATTGGAAATTGAAGGGCAGGTGGGCCTCGTCGAGCTGCTCACCATAGTACCGTATCAGGCTCGTCAGAGGGAGATAGAGTTCGCCGATCAAGACGCGCTCGCCGTACCGGTCCACAATGGCGCGCATCTCGCGCACCAGCGCATGCATATCCGGCAGGTCTCCAGTGTAGAGACCCACCTGGCGAGCGGAAGGAGGATCACCCGGCTTCCAATCAGGGTTCATCGGGTTATCACGGAACTGCTCATCTTTGAGCAGCATCCAGAGCACATCGATGCGGAAGCCATCGACGCCCCGGTCGAGCCAGAAGCGCAAGATATCATACATCGCCTGGCGCACCTTGAGATTGCGCCAGTTGAGATCGGGCTGCTTCACATCGAACAAGTGCAGGTAGTACTGCCCGCTCTGTTCGTCGAAGTGCCAGGCAGAACCGCCAAACCTGCTCGTCCAGTTATTCGGGGGACCACCATCAGGAGCAGGGTCGCGCCAGATGTACCAGTCGCGTTTCTCGTTGGTGCGGTTGGAACGTGATTCCTGAAACCAGGGATGCTCATCGGAGGTATGATTTGGCACAAAGTCCAGGATGAGTTTGAGGTTGCGCTGGTGGGCCTGGTGCAGCAAGCTATCCAGGTCCTCCAGGGTCCCGAAGAGCGGATGAATAGCCGTGTAATTACTAATATCATAGCCAAAATCGGCCATCGGAGACGGATAGATGGGCGAGAGCCAGATCGCGTCAACGCCGAGCCAGCGTAAGTAATCCAGCTTGCTGATGATCCCAGGGAGATCGCCTATTCCATCTCTATTGCTGTCGAGAAAACTGCGGGGGTAGACCTGATAAATCACGCCCGTTTGCCACCAGGAGTGCGCATGCATCATGGGTTGTTTTGTTCCTCCTCCGCGCATCACGCCTGGTCAAGACTCACCAACCTCTGACCAGGTTTGCTCTCGCGCGTTGTTTCTTTAGTATATCATCTGAATGATTCAGACATTTTCGCTCAGGGAGGAGCCTGGCCTGGGCTCCTCTTGTATTGTTTTCGATCCTCATGGCTCTCCCCAAGTTTAGATGATTCGAGGTATTTTCCATGAGATGAGTAGTTTCCACTTGGCTCTATCAGTGCCTTTCGCTCGAGCACAACCATTGCAGTGGACCAGAATCATCAAAATCTAGGGAGAGCCACAATGTTGGTAAGCCATACAAACGGATGTGCCAAGTAGCCAACACAGACGTATACTTGCAGTTTCGATACAAACAGGCCTACAATCAAGCAAGGAGAAATCAGCAAAACTAGTCATGAAGAGAGGATATGCTGCTGTGACACAAGCTACAACTCGTCATCCCGTACGTATTGGGGTGCAATTACGCCAACAACATACCACCTACCAGTCGTATGCGGATGCTGTTCGTCGCGCCGAGGATCTGGGCGTTGACACAATTTGGGATTGGGATCATTTCTTTCCACTTACTGGCGACCCTCAAGGAAGCAACTTCGAGGGGTGGACGCTGCTCACGGCAATGGCAACGCTGACCCAGCGAGCAGAGATAGGGTGTCTGGTCACTTGCAATAGTTATCGCAATGCGACCTTGCTTGCGGATATGGCGAAGACTGTCGATCACATCAGCAACGGTCGGCTCATTCTGGGTATTGGTGCCGGGTGGTTTGAGCGCGATTATCAAGAGTATGGCTATGAGTTTGGGACTGCTGGCAGCCGCCTGGCCTCACTGGAGAAGGGGCTGGAAATGATCAAACACCACTGGGAAGTCTGTGCTCCCAGGCCAATTCGCAATCCCATCCCGATTTTGCTTGGCGGGGGCGGTGAGAAGGTCACATTACGTCTGGTCGCACAATATGCGAATATCTCAAATACCTTTGGTGACCCACCCACCGTTGCCCATAAAATGCAGGTTCTAGACACTTGGTGTACCAAAGTTGGTCGGAATCCAAATGAGATTGAACGTTCTATTTCTTTACCAAGAAGTGTGAGTATCTCCCAGCTTGAGGCTTATGTGCAAGTGGGGGTATCACATATCCTTGTAGAAGTCGATCCACCTTGGAACTTTGATTTTTTGCGAACGTTGTTGAGATGGCGGAAGGAAAGAAGCTCATAAGAAGTGGGTTCTGTCGGTAGGGACTCATTTGAGTAGGATAGCCTGGTCGAGATTGTAGCGATGGAGAAAGAGCAGGAGACACGCCTCGTGCATCACCACTAACTTGGAAAACGACAACGTCAGGCGCACAAAACGGGCGAGGCGTTGGCGCTGGGCTGAGGCGAGACTTCCCTACACCTTCCCCAAACAAGATCAGATATCTCCTGGTTCTTGCTAATATACTTACTACTCCACTACAGTTGCACTTAGAGCATGAGATGGCTCCAGTGGCTCAGTGTCTTTGTGGGAGCATGTACTGATGACTGAGCCTGGGAAGCCAACTCTCAACAGATGTTCTTGGCTAAGTGCAACTGTAGTGGTCCTGCCGCTTCCTAACTCTTTCCCGCATTCTTCCAGTCCTTTTCGGTCATGTAGCCGACGAAAAGCGGCAGACTCAAGCCAGGACGGTCCACCCACATCAAGAATGGGCGGTCAATCACATGACGATTCGGAAGAAATACTGCGGCAAACGCTATACCGACTGCTGCAGCCTCCTCAATGCGGACCCCTTCCTCATTCATCTTCACTTTGGTCTGGCGGAAAGCCTGCGTGACTTTCAGCTGGGGGCCGCTTTGTGGCAGCGTCCACATTCCTTTCAGCCACTGGAGTGCAACCTTCAGATCAAGATCCACCATCGGGAAAAGAACCTGAGTCGTCCTCGCCTGCTGCCTGGTTGCCATCAATTGCCTGGCGGTCGCCATCATGGCAAATTCATCTGCTGGTTTTTCTATCATGGTCAGGTAAACGGTATCTGCTGTTTTCGTTGGCAGACTGATGACGGGATTCTCATGACCCGGCACGGTAAAAGAAGGCATGTCATGCTCTATCAAAACACCTGGAGAGGTTTTCCCATCAGACCGCACGATGGTCTGTGCTTTTCCAGCCTTGAACCAGGCAAGCACGACCTGAAAGACTGCCGCTACTGCGAATTCATCGGGTGCAAACGGTTCCAGTTCCATGGCAAAACCATGCACGCGCAAGAATTCATTGAGGACCTCAGCCACAAAAGAACCTTTTGCCTCAATCTCTGGAATCGCCGAGACTTCTTTGCGCGCGATCTCAAAGATCTCCAGGTACCGGCGCTGTTGTTCATTCACTGGGTTCCATCTCCTCTCTGGTCCAACAACCCAGAGGCCATTCGGATGAACAACATGCTCAGTGGCGACAAACGCAGCGGGGATGGTATAAGGGCTGGTAACAAGACTCATATGTTATTTTTCCTCTTCTTTCAATTTCTAGCTTCCAGGATGTTCATTTTGAATTATGCCACAAGCGTTGAAGAGTCAGGGCATTCTCATATGATGGAAGGTGTTGAGAGATAATAATCGTGGCTCATCCCCAAAATGATATTGGTGAAGGGCCTGTCTAATTGACTTTCATCACGCTCGTCTCGGGTCCCCATCGAGCCAGGTCAGAGGCCTGGTACCTGGCTCCGCTTCCTCGATCCACCGGGAAGCTCCGCCTGGATCAGACGACCCATCCCCTTGTGCCGCTGACCTCGCCCACCCCGGGAAAAATGGGTAGTGCCAATGGGTAGAACTACACATGTGCTTTGGCTTCCCACTAGATAGACTAAGAGCAGTGAAACGTTCACGCGATTATCATCATTGCTCAAGAAAGGAAGAACCGATGCAACGCCTTAGCACCTCACCTACAAGAGATCAGTTAGCTCACCTCGAGCAAATGGACTCACAGCCTTCAATTGCCGGCAGAGAGACGACTCTCATGTTAGCGCGAGCAGTGATTGCCAAAGAAGCAGCTGCGCTGGACAAGCTTGCAAGCACTTTAGACACTTCATTTGTCTCGGCGATGCAAATTATCCTTAACTGTGATGGGCATGTCATCTTTATGGGTGTAGGGAAATCAGGCCTGATTGGACGGAAACTTGCAGCCACTTTTGCCTCACTTGGCACTCCTGCCCTCTTTGTCCATGCTGTCGAGGCTGCCCACGGAGACCTTGGAATGATCACCAGCAGGGATGTGGTGCTGATCATTTCGCATAGTGGGGAAACAGATGAAATCCTCAAGTTATTACCGACATTGATGCAGTTGAGCTGTCCACTTATCGCCATTACTGGACGACCACATTCACGGTTGGCACGCACCGCCACCGTGCATCTGGACACCGGAGTGCGCGAGGAGGCTGATCCTCGCGGATTGGCACCCACGACCAGCGCCACAGCGACGCTCGTTCTGGGTGATGCTCTGGCACTTGCTCTCGCCGAGGCACGCTACTTCACTTCTGATGCGTTCCTCAAACTGCACCCAGGAGGGAGTTTAGGACAACGAAATGCAGCTAGTGCTCAAGTAGCTGCTTGATAGCGAACAGCGCGGATGAACGAGGGTACAGGGCTACTCTAAGGTAGCGCGAGAAGACGTGTCAATAACAAGAGAAAACGACTGAAAAAGATGATGAACGCTTAACATGTGAGAAAGGAGGGCAGGGCGACGACTCCTCATGCCTGGCTCTCCTTCTTCTCACTGGGTAATTCTACCCATTCCCCTGTGTAGACACCCTCGCGCGCGCCACTTTCATCCCGGTGCAAATGGGTAGCGAAATGTGTAGTTCTACAGATGTGCTCTAGCCTGCCACCAGGTAGACTAGGAGCAGAAAGACGTTCACGCGGGTGAACGAACCAAGAACGACACGGCAAGGATCCCCATGGAGTGTGGCTCCCAGCCATGCTCGATGCGTACAGAAAGGAAAACCATCATGACAATGTTCTTCATCTTCCTCATCCTACTGATTGCTCTCGCCCTCGTTGCGAATCGTTGGGGCTTCGATAGTCGAGATGGGATTGACAGCTCTGAATGGGAGAAGCGGATGAATCGAAGTAGTTCTCCTCATCACTGAGGCCAATGAGCCTGAGAAGGGCTTCCAGCGCTTAACCTGATGTTTGGCTCCAGTGTTCCTCATAAGCATACTACTGCTATGAAAAATGGGCCGATTCAAAAGGAAGGAGTCGTATGACACTCGTACTCAAGCGAAATCGGAGGGCAGCAGCCATGCGCATACTTGTCACCGATCGCATTGCGCAGGAGGGCATTGACCTGTTGCGAACCCGACTGCCCAACGCCCAGATCGATGTACGTCTCGATCTCACAGCGCAACAACTGCAGGCGGTGATCGGCCAGTATACGGCGCTCATCGTGCGCAGCGAAACACGAGTCACAAGCGCCATCTTGGCGGCAGCAACACAACTGAAGGTCGTGGGCCGCGCCGGGGTGGGCCTGGACAATATTGATACAGAGGCGGCGAAACGATATGGCATCACGGTGGTCAACTCGCCTGGGGGCAATACCATCGCGGCAGCCGAACACACCATCGCGCTGCTCCTTTCCCTGGCACGGCACATTCCTGCCGCCACGAGCAGCACTAGAGCCGGCAGGTGGGAGAAGAGCCACTTCCTGGGTGTACAGGTGCGCGACAAGGTGTTGGGTATTCTTGGCCTGGGAAAAGTCGGGAAAGAGGTCGCGCAGTGTGCCCAGGGGTTAGGCCTGCAGGTTATTGCCTTTGATCCATACGTCGCCCCTGAGCAGGCAGAGCAGCTCGGCGTCACGATGCTCGGCCTGGAAGACGTGCTCAAGCAGGCCGATTTTGTGACACTGCATACCACGCTCACCACCGGCACACGCGGCCTCGTCGGCGCCTACGAACTGCGTTTGCTCAAACCTGGAGCTCGTCTCATCAACTGTGCACGCGGCGGCTTGATCGACGAAGAGGCACTGCTTCACGCCCTCCAAGAGAATCGCCTGGCGGGAGTCGCACTGGATGTCTTCAGCCAGGAACCGATACGCGATGACGCGGTGTTACACCAACTCCTGGCCGACCCACGCGTAATCGCCACACCACACCTGGGAGCCTCAACGCACGAGGCGCAGGTCCAGGTCGCCATCGATGTTGCGGAGCAGCTCGTCTCTTTCTTACAGGACAGTGTCCTTCCTGCGGCTTAAAAATGAGAGAGAACTTCAATGAAAGGAAGACCATTTCCATGGTTGCCATGAAGCAGATGGACACACATGTATTGTGTCCTACTCGGCCATCGTCGTTTGCAGATGCTGGAGAGAACAGGATGGCTCTCTGCTATGAGTAGCCCTGCTAATGGGAGGCGCGGTGTTCCATGATCTACTATCGAATTGCCTTACAAGGGAGTCAATCAGCCACGTGGCGCTGGAAGTCAAGCCCGCTCACCTCGCTTCACGGCGTACTGGGCATGCTGAAACTGTATCATTGTGTGCCGAACGAGCACATCCGCGTCTTTCTGTCCTCCTCGATTGAGCAGATGGATAAGATGCTCAGCCGGGCCAACCAGGCATTGCCCTCCACCGCCGTCAGCGTGGATCAACTCTGGGACAAGCACGTCGTGAGTTGGTTCGAGGTGAGGAGGCTGGAAATAGAACTGGGTGCAGGGGGCGATCATGATTGTCCCTACACCTGGAGCTTGCCTCCCTCGGGACTGCACATGCTCGCCTGGACCAAGCTGCGAGCCAGGCGCGTGAGTGGTGGGATCGAGCCGTAGGCGGTTCCTCAACTCCTTCTTACTATTGGGAACTTGCGCGCTAAAAGCTCTCTGTTCTGGCGTCTAAACATAAAAAAGTTGAAGGGTGATATGCAATGAAAATAGTCTTCTTCACTACTGCTCATAATAGCTTAAGTCAGCGTGCATTTGTGGAGCTGGTCGATCGCGGGCATACGGTGTTCGTGGTGATCGCCTCCAGCGAAGAAGTGATGCTCGAAGCGGTCGAGCGTGAACAGCCCGATCTGATCGTTGCTCCTATGTTAAAAAAAGTGATACCAGCGTCCATCTGGCAACAACATACGTGTATTATCGTCCATCCAGGGATCAAAGGAGACCGAGGGCCATCTTCCCTGGACTGGGCCATCCTCCAAGCGCACGAGCAATGGGGCGTCACCCTCTTGCAAGCAGATGCTGAAATGGATGCCGGAGCTATCTGGGCCTCGCGTACCTTTGCCATGAGAGGAGCGAGTAAAAGTCACCTCTATCGACACGAGGTCACGGAAGCGGCCATAGAAGCGTTGTTAGAAATGATCGCCAAATGTGAGAGCACTACCTTTGTACCAGAACCCCTGGATTATAGCAGGGAAGATGTCAGAGGCTGTTTGCAAGCCTCCATGAAGCAAGCTGATCGTGCCATTGACTGGGCAGAACCAAGCGCCTCCATTCTCAGGAAGATTCGGTGTGCGGATAGCTATCCAGGCATCTTAGATACAGTGCTGGGCATGCCCTGCTATCTGTATGGGGCCCATGAAGAAGATGTGCTCAGAGGGAGACCTGGTGAGATCATTGCCAAACGCGATGGAGCGATCTGCCGAGCAACGGGTGATGGGGCCATTTGGATCACGCATCTGAAGCAAAAAGGCCCCGATGGACAGCCGTCCTTCAAGTTACCGGCGACGCAGGTGCTTGGCGACCGCCTGGCCCATGCCCCGGATGTTCCTTTAGCGGTAGACCAGGCGTACGATGGACGGACCTACCGTGACATCTGGTATGAGGAAAGACAGGCCGTCGGGTACCTCCATTTTGACTTTTACAATGGGGCCATGAGCACCGACCACTGTCAGCGTCTGCGAGAAGCTTTCCTTCTCATACGCCGGCGACCAACCAAAGTGATTGTGCTGATGGGTGGTCCTGACTTCTGGTCAAATGGTATCCATCTGAACGTGATCGAAGCCGCCAATGACCCGGCTCATGAGTCCTGGCGCAACATTCAGGCCATGAATGATCTGGTGAGCGAACTCATCACCACCGAATCCCATCTGGTGATCTCCGCCCTGCAAGGGAATGCCGCGGCAGGGGGAGTGATGCTGGCACTTGCGGCAGATTGTGTCTATGCCAGAAAAGGGATTGTGCTCAATCCCCATTATAAAGGGATGGGCAAGCTGTATGGATCGGAATACTGGACTTACTTATTGCCGAAACGGGTCGGAGGAGAAAAAGCGCGAGAACTGACAGAAGCACTGCTCCCGATCAGCACCAGCACTGCGCAACAGATTGGGTTACTTGATGATGCCTTTGAGGAGGATGCAGCCAGCTTCCGTGAGCACATCAGCAAGATTGCAGAAGAGCTTGCCAGCAGCCATCGCTACGAACAGATGTTGGAGGAAAAGCGTCACACCCGGAAAACCGATGAAGCAAGCAAGCCCTTGCAAGCGTATCGGGAGGAAGAATTGCAATGGATGTGGATGAATTTCTTTGGAGCCGATCGAAGTTATCATCTGGCACGCAAGCGCTTTGTGTACAAAGGGCTCATTCCTTCTCGCGAGAGGGGCGATGAAAGATGCGGAACTGGTGGACGTGTTGAGTTTCCGGCTGGGCAGGCGGCTCGCTGGCATGACGGTGAACAACCAGCGCGTGATGACTATTGTAGGAGAGCCAGCATGACAGCAGAGATTCTGAATGGACGGGCCATGAGCGCGGAGATGAAGGCGGAGTTGCGCAGCGAGGTGCGCCGCTGTGTGGAGAACCAGGGGCAGGCTCCTGGCCTGGTGATAGTGCGCGTAGGGGGTGAGGCGGCTTCTGGGGTCTATAGCAAGGCGATCCTGCGCGGGGCCGAGGATGTGGGTATCAATGCTCGCCTCGAACAATTCCCTGTGAATACGTCAGCCGATGAATTGCGGGCGCTGCTGGTGCAGTTGAACACTGATCAGGCCGTACACGGTATTCTTGTGCAGATGCCGCTTCCAGCGCACCTCTCGCAAAAGATGGTGGCAACTACGATTGCTTCCAGCAAGGATATCGATGGCATTGGTCCACACAGCGCCGGGAACCTCTTCCTCGGTCTCCCCAGTTTCCTGCCTTCGACTGCGGCAGCGGTGATGGAGCTTCTTGGGCGAACGCATACACCGCTTGAGGGAAGGCGAGTGGTGGTGATCAGTCGCAGCAACGTGGTGGGGAAGCCACTGGGTATGATGCTGTTGCAGAAAAACGCGACGGTGACGATCTGCCACTCGTGCACAACGAATCTGGCGGCTGTGACGCGCCAGGCGGATGTGCTGGTAGCGGCGGCTGGCTGCGCCAGGATGGTGACCGCTGAGATGGTCAAGCCCGGAGCGATCGTCATCGACGTGGGCATCAACGCGCTACCCGGTGGCGGCATGGTGGGCGATGTTGATTTTGCCTCCGTGCGTGAAGTCGCCGGGGCGATCACACCTGTACCGGGTGGCGTCGGGCCGCTCACCAATGTCATGCTGCTCAAGCAATGCGTGCAAGCGGCGTGGCAACTGGCGGGCGAGAAAAAGGATTTTAAAACCGCTGCTTAACAATGAGCGACCAGCCCCCCCAGACAATCTGGCTTCTATGAAGTTTACTCTCTAATATTAGAACGGATATGCGAAGTAGCCAGCATAGGTTGATCATGTGCGCAGGTTGTAGTACACTCTTCTCGTGAGAGCTATGAATTGAGCAAGAAATCGAGAAACGGAGCTCACACCGGAGATGAGTGAGGTTCCAGACATGAAGCAAGCATTTCTCGCTTCAAGGATCTTCGATGGAACGACCCGAGACTATCGCACCAATACAGCTCTGCTCATTGAGGGGCTGCAGATCGTCGCACTCGTTCCCCAGAGCCAGGTACCATCTGAGTATCAAGCGGTTGATCTGGGATCGCTTAGCATTCTTCCAGGCTTGATTGACTGCCACGTGCACCTTGTGTGGAATGGTTCACATGATCCCAATGCTCTTCTGCAACGCGAGTCGAACGAGAAAACAGCCGTACGGGCCCTGCTCCATGCCTTTGAGGAACTTATGCATGGTGTCACGACCGTTCGGGATGTCGGTGGCCTCTATCATGTAACTCTCGCCGTGCGCGATGCCACCCGCGAACAGCTCTTCATCGGTCCCCGCATTCTCGCGGCCGGGATGCCCATTCAGATGACGGGTGGGCACGCACGCCATCTCGGTCTGGAGGTCGATGGTCCTCATGAGGCACGCAAAGGGGTACGCACGATGCTGCGAGCCGGTGTTGACCTGATTAAACTCATGGCGACGGGAGGCGTCTACACAGAAGGGGAAGAGCCAGGCTCACCACAGCTGACCGTCGAGGAGATGCGAGCAGCTGTCGAAGAAGCACACAAGGCTGGACGCAAGGTCGCCGCCCATGCCGAAGGTCTGCAAGGCATCCTTAATGCTCTCGAAGCAGGCG
>Ga0209577_10006415_pt1 | contig 10884 bp, 10 predicted proteins | sample GraSoiAngelo_109_FD_185874 | JGI IMG/M metagenome (GOLD analysis project Ga0209577, IMG submission 185874) | Grasslands soil microbial communities from the Angelo Coastal Reserve, California, USA - 14_0903_12_20cm (SPAdes) (version 2) | ecosystem: Environmental > Terrestrial > Soil > Grasslands... | reverse complement strand
GTACGGGCAAGGGGGCTCACAAGCTGTTCGTAAACCCCGCGAACGGCAAGGAAGTCTGGGTCACGGTTCATGGCCATGACGCCGGGAAACTTGGTAGTCGAATATTGAGGGATGCGGGGGTGCAGTAGTGTCAACGCATTTTCCGATTGTCGTCGAACGTGAGGATTCTGGTGTGTTTAGCGCCTACGTGGCTGGGTTGCCGGTGTACGCTCAGGGGGCGACCGCCATCCAGGCCGAGCGCGCAATCCAGCGCACGCTGACCGCCTATCTGGAAGCTCACCCGGGGACTTCGTCGTCGGCAAACGTCAAAGTCGCAACCGTAAGGCCGTCCATCATGGGCAGGAAACCCAAAGTCGCGCTGGTGAGCGCGGCCGCGCTTGTCGGTCGCCACACCAGTCGTCGGAAGGCCGCCAGCTCGCGTGCGAATGGTCGCCTTGGCGGACGTCCTCGGCGGCGCGTCTGATCGTCTGTTCGTCTGCGCAGCCGCGATCGTGGGGATAGCGTCCGGCTGGCGTCGAGACATGTGGCAGTTTTTGCGCGTTTGATCTTCGGCAAGTGATGTTCGGCAAGGGCTTCGCAGGAACAAATCGCGCCTCGCGCTCCAGCCCGTGGACCGGGATGGTGGCATCACCTGGAACCGGCCGCATCGCGCATCGCGTTCGACGGAAGACAGTTTGTTCGAACTGGCGTAACGGCCAACGCGTTCAAGTACTTGACTGCCGCTGAGAGCTCGCAAAATGAAGTGGCGTGACACATGCCCATGATGTGGGGCGGCCCTTTCAGGGCCGCCATCCCGGTGTCACACATCACGCCGTCAGATCGCGGGTCGTTTCCACGAACAGCTCTTCGACGGTGAACGGTTTGGCGAGAATGCCCTGTTCCACGCTGTACCGAACGATTGCCTCGAGGTTGTGAAGGTTCGGCTCGATGCCGTACGGCAGGGGATCGCCGGTCAGCTCCATCACGCGCACGTGGACCGGATCGGCGCCCTCGACGCGGCCGGCGGCCAGATGATCGACGTACACGCGCTTGGCCGCCGCAAACGCGTTGAACAGATCGGACGCGAGATCAGGATTCGCGTCGAGCGCGTCGTTTCTGACGACGACCGTGTGATTGATCGGATAGAGACCGCGCAAGCGCAGCGAGTCGAAGCCGGCTTCCTTCGCGTTCGCGATGAGCGGCTTCACGTTCGGCGAGTCCACCTGCACGCCGATGGCCGCCGCGATGTCGCCGGACTCGACGAGCCCTTCGAGCGTCCTGCCCGGTTCGATGGAGACGACGTTGGCGGGCGGCTGGTATTCGGCGACGTGCTCGTCGCCGGAGAGGACCCACGTCACCTTGCTCAAATCGACGCCGTGCTCGTGCTGCAGGATGCTGCGCACCCAGAGTCCCGTCGTCACGGTGTAGCCGCGGTTGACGCCGACCCTCTTGCCTTCGAGATCCTTCGGCGTGCGGACGCCGGCGTTCGTGTTGTAGACGATGGCGCCATGATGAAACGCGCGCATCGGGAAGACGGGAATCGCGGTGAACGCCTTGCCGTAGGCGCGCGAGCACAGGTACGTCGTCATCGCCAGCTCGCAGATGTCGAAGTCGAGGTTGCGCACCATTCGGCGAAACGCGTTGATGATGACCGGCACGTCTTCGAACTCGAAGTCGAACGAGCGCGGCTTCACCGTCCCGTCCTTGAGCGCCTCGGTGTGCCCGCGCGTCGCGAGCGCGGTCTTCAGTCGTTTGGTCATACCATTCATGTTATCTTGCAGCCCGCCATGAGTGCACCGACGCCGGCGCTCGATGATCTCGTGACCGCGAACCGCATCCTGGCGCGCGAAGGCGTGGTCGATTCGTTCGGACACGTCAGCATCCGCCACCCCGATCGGCCGGACCGCTACATTCTGTCGCGCGCGCGTGCGCCGGAATGCATCGAGATCGAGGACCTCATGGAGTTCGCCCTCGACGGCGCGGCCATCGACGCCGCCGGCCGCAAGCCGTACGCCGAGCGGTACATTCACGGCGGCGTCTATCGGGCTCGGCCCGAAGTGCACGCCGTCGTCCATCACCACAGTCCGAGCGTCATTCCGTTCAGCGTCACCGCCGCCAGGCTCTCGCCCGTGATGCACATGTGCGCCGGCATCGGCGCATGCGTGCCGACCTGGGATTCGCGCACCCGGTTCGGCGACACGAATCTGCTCGTGACCAACGCGGAGATGGCCGCCGACCTGGCCGCGGCGCTGGGGCATCGACCTGCCATCCTGATGCGCGGCCACGGCGCCGTCGTGGCGGGTGCGTCGCTGCGTGCGGTGGTCTTCAATTCGATCTACCTCCAGCTGAACGCCGACCTGCAGATGAAAGCCGGCGCGCTCGGCGACACCACGTTTCTGAGCGACGGGGAGATTGCCGCCGTGCTCCGCACGCGCGGCTCGTTCACCTACGAACGCGCGTGGGAGTTCTGGTGCCGCCGCGCCGGCCGTCGGTACGACGCCGGACCGATGGAAGGTCCGCTGTCCGGCGCGTAATGCGATGAACGCCGAAGTGCTCGTCGTCGGCGCCGGACCCGTCGGCCTGACGCTGGCGGTCGATCTCGGAAGGCGCGGCGTTCGCTGCGCGCTCATCGAGAAGAAGCCCGCGCCGGAATTCCTGCCGAAGATGGAGCGATGCAACGCGCGGACGATGGAGATCTACCGGCGGATGGGAGTGGCCGATCGGATTCGCGCCGCAGGCCTGGACCGGAACGTCCCGATGGACGTGTACATCGCGCTGGCGATGAATGAACCTCCGCTGCTGCGGCTGCCGTATCCGTCGGTCGCCGAAGCGCAGGCGCAGATCGCGGCGTCGAACGACGGCTCGATGCCGCGGGAGCCGTATCAGCTCATTTCGCAGTACACGCTCGAGCCATTGCTCAAGCGCGAAGCGGAGCGGCTGCCGAGCGTCACCGTGCGGTACGGCCATGAATTCCTGTGCCTGTCCCAGGACGCGGACGGCGCCTCCGCAACGGTGCGGGATCCGGACGGCCGAACGATCGAGATGCGCGCCCAATACATCGTCGGCTGCGACGGCGGCGCGAGCGCGGTCCGCAGACAGCTCGGGATTCACCTGCAGGGCGAAGGGAATCTGCTGCGGCTGCAACAGGGGCTGTACTACGCGCCCGATCTCTTCGATCGGATTCCGATCGGCGACGGCCCGGGCAAGGGACGCCACTATCACATCGCCGACGCCCAATCGACGTTTCTGATCATGCAGGACTCGACGAAGCACTGGACGCTGCACGCGGTCGTCGGGAAACCGGAGGAGATGGCGGCGCAGTTCGAGCGCACGATCGGTATCGCGGTGCCGTACGAGATGCTGTATGTCGGCGAGTGGAAGCAGAATCTGCTGCTCGCGGATCGCTACGGCGACGGCCGCGTGTTCCTTGCCGGCGATTCCGCGCACCTCGTCATTCCCACCGGCGGCCTCGGCATGAACACGGGCGTCGGCGATGCGATCGATCTCTCGTGGAAGCTGCATGCCACGCTTCGACGCTGGGGCGGTCCCAACCTTCTGCGGTCGTACGAGGTCGAGCGGCGCCAGGTCGGCGACCGCGCGGTCGGCGCGTCGCGCTATGCGTCCACGGGCCGGCGCAGGTGGCGCTCGGAGTTCCGCCCGAACATCCGCGACGCGACGCCCGAGGGTCAGGCCACGCGAGAGCATCTGGCGCGCGTGGCGAACGTGGAGCAGCGGAAGACGAACGAGATGATCGGCGCCGAGCTCGGTTACCGGTACGTCGGATCGCCGATCGTCCGCGACGAGCCCGGCGGGCCCGAACATCAGTTTCGCGACTACGTGCCGACCACGTGGCCGGGCGCGCGGCTGCCGCACGTCTGGCTCGAAGAAGGCCGGTCGGTGCACGACGCGATCGGCGACGGCTATACGCTGCTCCGGCTTGGCCGATCCGATGCCGATTCGGGCGGGCTCGAGCGGGCGATGCGCGCGCGCAGCGTGCCTTTCACCGTCCTGACGATCGACGCGGAGGCGCCTCGCGACGTCTACGGCTGCGACCTGATCCTCGTGCGACCGGATCTGCACGTCGTCTGGCGCGGCCAGACGCCGCCGGGCGATCCCGATCAACTGGCGGCGCTCGTGACCGGAAACTGAGCGAGGCCGAATGTGAAAATCGACGTCTTCAATCACATTTTCCCGAAACCGTTCTTCGAACGGCTCCAGCAGTTCGTTGTCAACAAAGGCGCCGTCAAACGCTGGCTCAACATCCCGTTTCTGTACGACCTCGACGTCCGATTTCGAAAGCTCGAGGAGTTCGGACCCGAATACCGTCAAATCCTGTCGCTGTCGGCGCCGCCGATCGAATCGATCAATCCCGATCGCGGCATCACGCTCGACCTCGCGAAGCTCGCGAACGACTCGATGGCCGGCCTCGTGCGCGATCACCGGGATCGGTTTCCCGGATTCATCGCGTCGCTGCCGCTGAGCCTGCCGGAGGAGAGCGTCGCAGAGTTGGAACGGGCAGTCACTCAGCTCGGCGCCGTCGGCGTGCAGCTGTTCTCGAACGTGAACGGGCTGCCGCTCGACGAGCCGCGATTCCACCCGCTGTTCGAAGCCGCAAATCGACTGCGATGCCCGATCCTGCTGCATCCGGCGCGCGGCGCCGGATTCGCCGACAATGCGAGCGAGCAGAAATCAAAGTACGAGATCTGGTGGACGTTCGGATGGCCGTACGAGACGAGCGTGGCGATGCAGCGGCTGGTCTTCTCGCGGCTGTTCGATCGGCTGCCGGACATCAGGATCGTCGCGCATCATCTGGGCGCGATGATCCCGTATTTCGAAGGACGGATCGGATACGGCCTCGATCAGCTGGGCACGCGCACATCCGACGAAGATTACGGAACGCTGCTCGCATCGCTGCCCAGGCGGCCGTACGACTACTTCAAGATGTTCTGGGCCGACACCGCCGTGTTCGGCAGCAGGGCCGCGACCGAATGCGGCCTGAAGTTCTTCGGAGCCGATCAGGTCGTCTTCGCGTCCGACGCGCCGTTCGATCCGGAAGGCGGTCCGCTGTACATCCGGGAAACACTGAAGATCATCGAGGCGCTCGACATCAGCGACACCGATCGGCGGAAGATCTATCAGGGGAATGCCGAACGACTCTTCAACCGTACATTTTGATCTCTGGAGGGAGCGATCATGGCGGCGTTGCCGCGTCTGAATACCGTCATACGTGCGCTCGAGAACGGCGAGGTTCCGGTGAGCGTCTTCGCGCCACCGACCGTCGACAACGCGATCGCGTTGTCGGTCGCGCCGTACGACGGGCTCATCTTCGAAGCCGAGCACAACGCGTACGACATCAGGGATCTGCGCGATTGTCTGCAGTACATGCTGAACCGGCGTCAGATCGTCGATCAGGGCACGCTGGCGCCGGCCGTCACGCCGATGATCCGCATTCCCCCGAACGGATCGGAAATGAACCAGTGGTGCGCGAAGCAGGTGCTCGACATCGGCGCATATGGAGTCGTCTGGCCGCACATCAGCACGGCCGAAGAGGCCTACAACGCCGTCGCGGCGTGCCGCTACCCGCGCCCGAAATCGTCGCCGGCGTACGAGCCGGCCGGCCAGCGCGGCGACGCGCCGACGGCGGCCGCGCGGTACTGGGGCCTGACCCAACAGGAGTACTACGCGAAAGCCGACGTGTGGCCGCTCAATCCCGCCGGCGAGATTCTCGTCGTGATCATGTGCGAGGACGTCCAGGCGATCGACAACCTGCCGGTGATCCTGCGTGAGGTGGCCGGCATCGGCGTCGTCCTGATCGGCGAAGGCGACCTGTCGCAGAATCTCGGTCACCCGCGGCAATACGACCACCCGTCGGTTGTGGAAGCGATGACCGCCATCCGGCGGATCTGCGTCGAGCACAACGTCGCGTGCGGCCACCCGCACGTCGACGCCGCCAACGCGCAGAAGGTGGTCGACGATGGCTACCGATTTCTCGTCGCCGCGCCGACGCGGTCGTATCCGGGTCTGGAAGCATGCCGGAAACTCATCAGAAAAACGTCGGTGTGATCGTCATTCCCCTACGCGTTGAGGCTCGCGCCGGTACTCAGCTTTCATTTCGGCCAAGTAGAACGGATTCCCGTCCGGATCCTGGAAGCTGGCCACAAGGAGCTGCGTGTCATCGACGATGTCGCCGCGAAAAATAACCCCGCGGGCTTTGAGCTTCGCGACGGTGTCGCGAATGGGCTCGCTGGAGCGAAATCCGATCGTTATCGATCCCACACGACCCGACGGATTTTGTGCAGACGCGGGATGAAGGCCAATCGTCAAGCCCTGACCGCAGTCAATTGATGCCCAGTGGTCACCGTAACGCTCGAGGAGCTTCAACCCCAACGCCTCGGTGTAGAACCGAACGGCCGCGTCCATGTTGCTCACAAAAATAGTGGGCATCCCGCCCGAGATGATCATGCGACACCTCCTTGACTAGCGATACCCTGTAGCGTAGAACGCTGCTGATCACAAGAGGCATTTTTATTGTCCTGACGTGCAAGGGGACGGCCTTCAGGCCGTCCCGACCACCGTCCCGGATTCATCGCTTCAGCATCCCAGCGAGCGGTTGGGCCGGATCCGCGAGCGCAGTGGCATCGACGGCAACGCGGCGCTCGATCAGCCGCCGCGCCATCGCGATCTCGCGCTGCGCGTTGATTCCCATCGCGTAGGCGAGACGTCCATCGATCACGTCGAAGATCAGCACGCGGCCGTCGCCCAGCGGACGATGCACGCGCGCACTGCCCGGCGCCGGCCAGCCGACGCCCTGGATGTACAGGTCGTACTGCTCCGACCAGAACGACGGGACGGTCGTGTAGCGCTCGTTCGCGCCGGCGGCGTTCCGTCCGGCGATCGCGCCCTGGTCCTGCGCGTGCAGCCAGTTCTCCAGGCGGACGAGGCCCTGCGGACCGGGAAAGCGCACGCAGTCGCCGGCGGCGAGAATCGCGCGGTCGGACGTTCTGCACTGCGCGTCCACGACGATGCCGTCGTCAGTCGCGAGGCCCGCGGACGCCGCAAGCGTGTCGTCGGGTTTCGATCCGGTGCCGACGACGACGATGTCGGCGACGAAGCGATCGCCGGCGCCGGTGACCGCTGCGATTCGGCCGTCCGTTTGCGCCGTCGCCGTCAGGAGCGTCGTCCCGATGCGGATGTCGACGCCGTGCCGTGCGTGCGCCTCGTGAACGGCGCCGCCGATCTGCTCGTCGCACACACGCGCGAGAATGCGCTGCGCGACTTCCAGCACCGTCACCTTCACGCCCAGCATCGCGCCAGACGAGGCGACCTCCAGACCGATCAATCCGCCGCCGACGACGAGCAGGTCGCGACAACCGGCAAGCGCCGCCTTCAGCACGCGGGCATCGGCTTCGGTACGGAGGTAATACGTGCGGGGCGCGCCGACTGGAAGTTGCGGGATCTCGCGCGGCGTCGAGCCGGTCGCAATCACGAGCGCCTCGTAAGGCAGGCATCGGCCGTCGGCGAGCACGACAACGTGCCCGGTCCGATCGATCGCTGTGCAGTCTGCCGAGGTTTCGAGGACGACGCCGTGGCCGGCCACGCCGGCCGGCCCGGCGATTGGCGCGTCTTCAGGCGAGACGCGGCCGAGCAGCACCGCCTTCGACAGCGGCGGTTTCTCGTACGGCTCGCAGCGTTCTCGTGTGAGCAGCGTGACGGCGGCGTCGGCATCCTGCTTCCGCGCCGCAATTGCTGCAAAGGTACCGGCGGGACCGCCGCCGATTACAACGACGCGCACCAACCCACTCGACCCACCTGACCTACTGACCCACCCGACCGGCCTAGGCGCGCAGAGCGGTCAGCATGTCGTCGATGTAGTCGTCGCTCCTGGAAAGCACGACCATCAGCGACCACGGCCGCATTTGCGCGAGGGTCCTGGAGAGATCGGTTTCCGAAGCGGCGCTCGCGCCGACGATGAGGCCGGTCGTTGTCACACGCTCGAGACTGCACGCCTGTCCGATGCGCGAGACCGCGTGGGCGTGGCCGCCAGGCCCGGCGACGAGAATCACGAGATCCGAAGCGTTGACCTCGTGTTCGACGTTCCTCGCGTGTCCCGCGAGATCGTGCAGAGCGCCGTCGGTGGACGCTGCCGTCAGGAACGTTGCCTGCCTCCACGCGGCGCCGGCGAGCCGCGCCACCGCCGCTTCGCCGGCGGCATCGAGCGCGATGACGCGTATCGAGCGCGGCAGCGAGTTCGGGGCCTGCACGCGGAAGCGCGCTTCGGCCGCCGAATTCATGCGCGCGGATTCGCTCCTCATGGTCACGGTCACATGAGATTGCAGATTTCTGATTGCAGATTGCAGATTGAATTGGTCATTGAATGAATCAGCATTGAGCAATTCAATCTGCGATCCGCAATCTGAAATCAGCAATCAATCTGCAATCTGCAATCAGCAATCAGCAATTTCAAGTTACACCGAAGCGGGCGCGACAGCTGGACGTGCGATCAACGCCTCGCGCGCGCCTTCGGTGAACGGCACGTCGGGCGGGAGCACGATTGCCGCCGATCGCACTTTCTGATGTTCCGGGTCGACGCCCGGCGGCACCGTGCCCTCGTCGACGAACGCTTTCACCGCGCGCAGCAGGCGATGCCGCGCCATGATGATGCCGTTGTCGGTCGACACCAGGTTCTCTTTGGTTCGATCCACCACCGGTCCCATGCTCTCCTGCAGCGACGCGTCCTGCATCGCGATGCCCTCGACGCCGCTGAACGTCCTGCCGGCCTTCTGCGCCGCACGGTCGATGAGGTAATCGTTGTCCTTGTTGGCGAGCGGACGGAAGGTGCCGGGAACGTACCGAACGTGAATGCCTCTGCCGTCGCGCATGGCGGCGAGCTCGGCTGAGGTCAGTTCGCGAACCGGATGGTAGTCGTAGCTCCACGCCCAGCAGGTCTCGTCGTCGATCGGGATCCAGAAGTGGCCGTGGACGGCATGATTGCCTCGCGGCGCGATCATCGTGAACGACGGCATCACCCACTGCGTGATGCGCCAGTAGTAGTTGCCGCCTTCCGCGTTCCGGCGCGCGCCGATGTGCAACCCGCCGGCGCTTTCGACGACCTCGAACACCGGCCGCGCATCGGTCAGGTTGTACTGGTTGCCCCGGGCGCCCTTGAACAGCGGATCCGAATCCAGATCGCCGCGGTGCAGCCACGACACGTGGCTCGAATCGATGCCGCCTTCCATCGCCTGCAGCCAGTTCGATTCCTGGAAGCGCTTGCTGGTGAACGTCTGAGGGCGCGGCACCGTGATGAATTCCCATTCGGGGAGCGGCGGTTGCGAGTCGGCCGGACCCATGCAGGTCCACAGCACGCCGCCGCGCTCGACGAGCGGATAGGATCGCAGCTTGATCCTCCTCGCGAAACCTGAAGCTTCGGGCTCCGACGGCACGTCGACGCATTGACCGGTCACGTCGTATTTCCACCCGTGATAGCAGCAGCGCAGCCCGCACTCCTCGTTGCGGCCGAACCAGAGCGACACGCCTCGATGCGCGCAGAACTCGTCAATCAGACCGCAACGCCCCTGCGTGTCGCGGAACGCGAGCAGACGCTCCGAGAGAAGCTTCACACGCACGGGCGGACAGTCGTTCTCGGGGAGCTCTTCGGACAACAGCGCAGGAATCCAGTAGCTCCGGAACATGCGTCCCATCGGCGTGCCGGGACCGGTTAGCGTCAGCAGATCGTTCTGTTCTTTCCTGAGCATCGTCCGCGCTCCGCAGCCAATGGTCCGACCTTTGGCGTCTCGTATACTGGAACCGGATTATGCCGTCCCGCGTGCAACTGTGCAAGGTCGAGGACGTCGGCGTCGGCGAGGTGCGGAAGATCGACGCGGGCGGCCTGACGCTGGCGGTCTACAACCTCGACGGCGCGTTTTACGTCACCGACGACGCGTGCACGCACGGTCCCGGGTCGCTGTCGGAAGGATTCGTCGACGGCGACACGATCGAGTGCAACTTCCATCAGGGCGTGTTCAACATCCGCACCGGCGAATGCGTGAGGCCGCCGTGCATGATCCCGGTCAGGACTTATCGCACCGTGGTCGAGCACGGACTGGTGTACGTGGAGGTCGGGTAGGGTGGGTCGGTCAGATTCTGAAATGTTCCAGCGTCTCCGCGGCGAACAGCTGGTCGGGGTCCAGCGGCTGCTTTGCGAGACCCTGCTCATGGGAGTACCGCAGAAACGTCGCCAACGTGCGGCGATTTCGCTCGATCCCGTACGGCCAGAATTCCTCTCCCATCTCGCGGCGTGTCTCTTCCACGTGCGCCGGCAGCCACGGCAGCATCGCCTTGAGCGCCGCCGTCTCGGCGAGATCGGCGTAGGTTTCCTGCTGCGCAGCGCAAAACGCCTTGTAAAGCGACTGCGCAACCCAGCGATTGCTGTCGTACACGTCACGTCGAATGACGAGCGTGTGCATGATCGGGAAGATGCCGGTTCGATGGAAGTAGGCGCGTTCCACGCCGGGGAAATCCTCGAACAGCCGCTTCACCGTCCCGCCGCCGGAACGAAAGCTCGACGGCGCGCGCGCGGCGTACAAGGCGTCGATCTCACCGCGCGCGAGCATCGACGACAGCGTCTCGTCCGGACCGATGCGCTCGACGCGGATCTGCGGCGGCAGATCGAGCGGCAGCTTCTCGGGACGATTCGGCTCCTCCTCGCCGCCGGTCACGTAGACGACGCTGTCGGCCGGCACACCGTGCTCGTCGGAAAGAATGCCGCGGATCCACACCGCGGCCGTCATCTGGTACTCGGGTGTGCCGACGCGCTTTCCGATCAGGTCTTTCGGTTCCTTTATGCCGCTCGCGGCGTGGACGTAGATGGACGAGTGGCGGAACACCCGCGACGGAAAGACCGGAATC
>Ga0209577_10006414_pt1 | contig 10884 bp, 7 predicted proteins | sample GraSoiAngelo_109_FD_185874 | JGI IMG/M metagenome (GOLD analysis project Ga0209577, IMG submission 185874) | Grasslands soil microbial communities from the Angelo Coastal Reserve, California, USA - 14_0903_12_20cm (SPAdes) (version 2) | ecosystem: Environmental > Terrestrial > Soil > Grasslands ... | reverse complement strand
GAAGCTTGACTATCTTCCGCTGACGACACTCGATGGAGATGTTGCTGTTCCGCCCAAGCTCAAAAAGGAAGAATCGACCGTGCGGAAGCGCCTGCTGGAGGCGGGGTTCGAAGAAGAGTTCGTCGGAGAGGATCGCCCGCCGGCGACGCATTACCACTACGGAAAAGGAGGCGGTTTCTACGCGGAGTTCCTGGCACCGCTCGAAGGGAGCGAATACGATCGAAGCGGAAAGCGGAAGGCCACGAAGGAAGTGGGCGGCGTTTCATCCCAGTTGCTTCGTTACATCGAGACATTGCTTATCTCTCCTTGGAAGGTGGAGTTAGGCGAGGAGAACGGATACGCGATGTCACCGAAGCGGACGGTGCAGATTGCCAACCCGGCAAGTTTCTTGGCACAAAAAATTCTCATCCACGAGCAGCGGGATTACCGAGACAGAGCTAAGGACTTGCTGTACACGCACGATACGATCGAAGTTTTCTCGGAAACTCTGGATGAATTGCAGAAGCTATTTCGCGGTGCTGTTGTGCCGAAACTGCATCCGCGACGCGTAGCGGAACTCGAAGGGGCGGCCGACAGGCTCTTTGGAAAAGTCGAGGACACGATTCGGGAAGCCGCTCGCATGGCCACGGGACGAAAGCTCACTGCCGAAAGACTCGCCGAAACGGCGCACGCCGGATTGAAGGAAGTATTTGGAAGAAAGGCTGCGTAAGGAATCTTCCGAATCACGCCGGTTGATTGACGGGCGCCTCAGAGTAGTCCTTGAGATCGTCCCAAGACCAAAATTACGGCCGCTGAGTCGAAGGGCGCTTATTGACCTGTTGCAGCCGTATCGGGCGGGCGGTAGGGACTTACGGCAGGGTCAGCGTCGCCAAACGTGAAGATTATCCAGTCATCATCCTCACCAGGGTTTCCTTTTTCGATCTCGACCCTGGCGATTAGCCGCCCTTCGTCGAGGTTTCTCAGGAATGGATTCCTTCGTAGTGCGTGCATGTCTTCGAACGATTTGACATCCTTGCGCCCGCCGAGGAGTTCCTGAATGGTGGGCAACGATACTTTGAAAGTGCGGTCAGTCAATCTATGACCTCCTTCGAATGAATCGCCGTGATTCGGGACTCCGGCGCCGAGTCGCCACTCCAAATCACTCTTTGCGTTAAGAGCCGTTCGAGCTGGAGGCGGCAGGAAAGTATGAAGTTTTTCAACGCATTGCCGAACAGCGGGATCAAGGGACGCGTAACTGTGGTTTTGATAGAGGCGCTGCTCGATGTAGAGGTGACGGGGACCGATGTAACCGGAGCGATCGGTGAGCACGGTTAGTGCCAGGACGAAAGAGATGGATGTGTTGTTCGCCAAGAAATGTCGAACAACATCGTTGAGATGGAACGAAGACCAATCATCCTGGCCTTGGCGGGTCATTAAGTCGCAACTCCCGTCGCAAAGAACGAATCCGTAGGCGCCAGGGAGTTTTGAACCTTTGAGCTGCCTTGCTTTCTTTTGAAGTGCTCTGGCGACGGGATTCGATTCGATAGAGTGGGCTAGCGTAAAGACGGGGTAGCCTCCGGAAAGTCCGGTTGAGGCAGGGTCGAATTGAATCGTCACGTCAGCTTCCTCGCTCTTGACGACGTACTCATGTCGCTTGGTGGAACAGGTTTTGACGGCCGTCAAGAATTGGGTGAAGCCGCGATTGAAAATCACCCGTTTGAATTGATGCGAGTGAGGTAGAAGGAGTTTTTTGTTTACTCGAGTACCTCTGTAGACAGGGATCGGCGAGATAGGACGGACTTGAAGGTGAAAGCTGCCGAGATGTTGATCAGGGAACGCTTTGTGGAGCCTCGTCCGAAAATCTTCCATCAATAGTTCATAGGGGTTTTCCTCATGAAGACGTTTGTCGGAAACGGTCCGGATATCGAGAATCAATGAATTCGAGCTGTGATGTGGCGTGAATTGAAGATCCGGCCGCGTCGCCGCGGTAACTGGCTCGTGGATGACAGCGCCAAGATGAGAAAACGCCACCAGAACGGCTAGTTCCCACTCGGTAGGTATCGTTTCGTACAAACCGGCTTCGAGATAGCGAAGCTTTCCCGCGATTTCTTGTGGAGTCAGAAATCGTGACGCCTTTTCGAGGAGATCCTGAACGGTTCTTCGCGAGAAGATACTCATTTCATGCAGCGTAGCGACAATAAACAAACAAAACCAGCCGGGAAACGGGCAACCATAGAGGCGGCCGGACTATTGTTGAGGCAAGTCGGAATCCAGCTGACGCCCCACGTTTCGCAACTGTTCGTTCAGACTTAATGCTGATGGAACGGCTGCTTATGGGGAAAATTCAGGGGGCCCTGGGCATTTCTGGTCTCATCGATCTTCGAAAATGCAAATCCGGTGATCACCCACTTGGCCCAGCCCGCGCTTCGCAACGTCTCTCAATTTGTCTTCTTAATCGTCCAGTTCTGAATCGCACCACCGACGTGTTCATCAGGAAGCGGCAGCGCCGCATACTACGCCATGGCTTCGGGTGAAATGACCTTTGCCCTGAGCCGTTCTTGCGGGAAGTCCTTGGGGTTTAGGGTGACAATGAAATCTGCATTCCCTTCTTCGCTGCAGAGACAGAACGGATCGTCCTTGGGATCGGGAGAGATTTCAAAGGAACCGTGAACGTTCACCGGTTCGGCTCGCTCGTGGATAAGATTGATCACAGCGCCGATTAGAGTCGATCGCACTCTAAGCCGCTTCAAGACCTCCTTGTACTCATCCAGGATGTCTTCCGTCACAAGCCAGACAAAATTGCCCTTCTCGGCCCATTTGTACAACACATCGGCGCTAGGGTTTTTGCCCCGGACATATGGCTTTCTGAAACCCAAATGCCCGCTACGAGCACGTTCGTGTCAACGACGCCGCGAGACTTTTGCTTCTTGGCTTTCCGCGACAACGGTAATCTCCGGCGCTCGTCTTTCCTTACGGTAGGCGCGAACTGTCTGCAAGATTTCCTGGTCCGAGACTTCGCCGATCTCTTTAGCCGCCTCGGTCAGCGATTCCAGAAACTCCTTCTTCCAGCCCCGGCGTTTGCGGCCGCGAGGCAGATCCCGGTACAGCTCAGCCCGTATCATTTGTTCTTGGAGCTGTTCTCCGAGTGCGCGGAACGGCACGCCGACCTTTATGGGGTCCTCCTCGGCTGAAAACCGGCATTTAAAGACGATATACTTCGGATTGTCTGACTTGAATTCCTTTTCCGATGCAAGGAATACGTCCATCAGCTTGGACAAAACGCTCGTGCGCGTCCCCAACGATTCCTTTAGGCAGAACGCCACCTTGGCTACCATCAGAGTGTTCGTGTCGAAGAAGTACGTTCCTTCAAAGCGCTTGGGCTTCACAACGCCGAATTGGACCAGGTTTTGTAGCTCCTTCGGTTCAATCTGCAGGACTGCGCTTGCTTGCTTCAGTTTTAACCTTTGCTTCTGCATGACTCCTCCATTAACATCTAAATATTAGATTGTATTAGGAGAAGTGTCAAGAACCTGCCACTAGTCGATAGACTGCATGCGCCATAGTTCAGGAAGTTGGCAGGGCGCATCGGTGTCTACAATAGTAGTGTCGGGGAAATCGCGGAGTTGCCAGGCGCTCAGGACCTGTTAGGCGGACATGCGGCCAATACCAAAAACCGTGTTGAGTTGGCTCGTGGCATCGCTCGGTTTTTTATTCGGACTTCTCGCGTTAGTCAGATTTGGGACTTGGTGGCTTCCTTTCGGCGACCACGACCCTGGCTGGTTCCTGCGTTGGTTGACCTTTGCGGGTGTCGGCCTGTTCGGACTGGGCTTTCTGATTGGTTCCATCCTTGCACCGCGCAACCCCAGGCGCGCTGGAATCGTCTTCTTGGTCCTCCTGCCTCCTACCGCCTTCTGCCTGGCATATCCAGAATCGGGCTTTCTGGTGTGGCACGCAGATGGCGGCGGCTGGTTTGAGACACCTCTTCCTTTGACGGCCACAGGCTTGACGGCGCTCTTTTTCGCACCGTTCGTGGCCCCGCTGTTCACGCTCCGCAACAAAAAACGCGCTGCCTATGTTTTTGCAGGCACTGCAGCGATTGCGGTGCTTGTATTCCTCCGCTCTCGTTGGACTCCTGTGTTAGTGCCTCACCTTGCGGTTTACTCAGCTCCGTTTTTGCTGTTTGGATTGTTTTGGCTGGGAACGCATAAGCTTGCTTGGCCCACTTTGCTTCGGCATCGTCCACGAACCAAGGCCCGACGAATTGCGGCACTTGTCGTTACGTGTCTGGTTGTTTTATGCCTCGATGTTGCGGTCACGCTAGGCCTCTCCGCGCTGACTTCATCGCTCTTCAGCGGAGACTGCGGAGGAAAACCACCATTTACTCACCCCCTGTCTGCGAGGCACGTCGTATTTACGGTCCGTGTCATTTTCGTGGGTCGCTCCTTTTACGCTCTGACGCATGATTCCGGAATGAATCTCCCTGGATTTCATGATCCACGCGTGGGAGATTGGGCCATCGGTGTGGTTCGAGAAAGGTTTTGGGGACTGCCTTCATGGGGACCACATCTCGTGCTTCTCACGAATTTCATTTACTGGAAAGGGGAAACCTATTTCATCGACGGTTCGCACGAGAATGGACTCCTGACATGGGCACTTCCGATTGTCGGAGCAGGAATTAGTTGCAGTCGGTCCCGGCCCGTTCAAGATGCCATCATTGACCTGCGCGTGCTGCGTGAAGCTCCGTCCGCTGGCGGTACGCGACTCATCGGTTATGTACGCCCACCCGAGGTTTTTCGAGGAGGACTTGCTCCACCGGCCCCGCGCAGTTTTCTCGCAGGCGCGAGAATCGATGTGACAGGAACAAATGGCACAAAAACGATTTCGACGGATGACACCGGCATCTATCAGTTGGACGACCTGCCACCAAGTGACTACACGTTGCAGTTAACTATCCCGCAAAACCAGGTTGCAGGTTTCTTCGACGGTGAAGGGTCACCGGCGAAGGTGCACCTAAACAGCGATGGACTGGTGGAACATAACTTTGACCTGTTCTGGAATGGCCGCATCGAAGGCCACGTCAAGGATGATTCAGGAAAGCCTGCCCGTATCTGGGTGATGCTGGTGAGCACAGACGGAAGTAGTCTGCCCGGCAACGTAAATTTTTTCTTGCAAACCAACCCCGATGGCTTTTACCAAGTGAAGAAAACCCCACCAGGCCGGTACATCGTGATGGTCAATCCCGATGGTCCGTATGATGAATGGCCTTATGACGTCCAGTATTATCGTTCCGCCTTGCGTGCTCAAGATGCTCAGGCTCTGGAGCTGGGTGCGGGTCAGCAGATCAAGGGAATCGACTTCACCGTCCCTCGCCTCACCGAGCGGACCGTTCGGGTGCGGGTTACATGGCCAAATGGAAACGCGGCACCGGACGCCCATGTCTGCGTCCTGTACGACAACACTAAGACATATGGGGCTCTAGAAAATGCCAACGGCATCAAAGACACTGATCGGAATGGCGTAGCTGTCATTCATGTGTACGGCAACTCGCGAGTGCGCGTGTTTGCCTGGCAGCCCGTTGATGATGACAAAGGGAAGCGAACTGGTACTTACTACAGCCACCCGGTGGAATCTGCGGCCAGCAAGATACCCGATGAATTAAGTTTCGTGCTGACATCTGCGAAACCGTAGAGGTTCGCTACCAAAATTGAACCTCGCCGTCCGGCAACGGACGGACGAGAACGAGCTGCAAGACGCCGTGTTGGCAGATGGTTTTTATGAGAGGCGGGAACCGATCGGAGCGCTTTCGCTGTTATTTCGCTATGGAGAAAAATTCGGGGGACTCCATGCATGCGGAGCCACATTTCGGTACATCGTGCCACTACCAAATATTTCTCTAACTCGTTTGTTTTCAAAACTGAGATTGAAAAGGAAGGACTTCCAAGAGATATACAGACGCGCATAAATAAAAGGACATGATGATTACAAAAAAGATGCGAAATTCAACGCTTCGATTCATATTCTTCCTAAAGATAATTACTTTATGAAATGAGGAGCGGGAGGGCTAATAAATTCCGACAGGTTAGCTGTTTCTTCGTTAACCTAAGACCGACATCTTACATGTATTCTCTCGGGGAGGAATCTCGGGGGCATCCAATATCGGCCGCTCCTTGACAAAGGCTCCGTTCACGCGGCCTTAAGCGAAAGCGCAACCCCTTGCTCCCATTCATGGAGCATACGGTTGCCGATGTTCTCGAACTCCTGGTGGTCTTTGATGTAGGCGTGAAGTTCCGCGGAAGTGTCCTCAGTCGCGGCGGCAATGCGTTCGAGTATCTCTCTGACACGGGCAGGAGTGGCTCCCATGCGCGTCTCACCCAAGCGCTGCAATTCCTTTGTGCTCGCCCATTTTGTCGTACCGTTGAGAGTAAGCGCCATGCTGTCCTTGGGCAAATAGACGGAGGTGGTCACAAGATCATAGACGGGCGCGAGACGGGCTTCGCCCTGGACGTCTTCATAGACAATCCCGAAATTCTTCAGATGCGCGTCGCCGTTGCGCAGCGCGCAGTTGAGGGCAATTAGGGTGAACAGCTTTTCCATGTCCTCGTTGACATGCGTCGAGTTTGCGAACTGCCCGAATCGCTTCATGACCGAGGTCTCGTAGCTGCCGCGATATTTTTCATCCGTCCTGCGGCCGTTCAGCACGCAGAAATCCTCAAATCCGCGGTAGGTCCCGTCCATGCGCAGATCGAAGCGGTCTATCACCAGTGCCATGCCGTCATCGGCCAGCCGGTACGGGGGCACGTCGAGGCCGCATTTGCGCGCAACCCCAAGACAGAAATATTCATTCGCCGCCAGCTGCGGATATTCGTTAGGCTCCCAGAACTTCACGATGTGGGTCGCGCCCTTGTAGCTTTGCGACAGGCGGTGTCCCGTATGCTCCATCTCGGCGAAGGCTTTTTCATCGCGCACGAGGATTTTGGGCTGCACGCCGCTGATTCCGGAGAAGGATGCGAATTTCTCAAGCAGGTAGCGGAACAAGTCGCCGCCGCGGCTGCGTTCCAGGATTTCGTCCACCGACTGGAAGGGAACGTCCTCGTTCAGCTGCTCCTTGTCGCCGGTGTAGCGGATGCGTCCGACCTGCGAGCGGCCGACAATGGACAGCAGGTCGAATTCGTCAAAGGTACCTGTGGCCTTCGCAAAGGCTAGGCGGAGCCGCTCCCGCAGGACGCCTTCGGGCAGGTTCATCTCGAAAATCGGAAGCAGGCCAAAGGGCACAGTCCACGACTCAAGCCTAACCGGCATTGTGACGGAGACCGCGCGCGCGGGCGCCGCGCCGGGCATATAGGCGAACGTGCTGCCGCGCTCGCCGTGGCGATCGAGCAGCCCCGCCTCAGCGGCGTCGGTCCAGACTTTGATCATCGCGATCCTCGTTCAGGAGTTCGTCCAGGGTGGGGCGGCGTGAGCTGGCGGCCTGCAGCTTCAGCTCAAGTCCAAGAGCTGCGAGCAATTTGGTGAGTTTCGAGAAGCCCAGCTCGCCGGCGCGTCCGTTTTCAAGCGCCTCAAGCGTGGCGCGGCTGATGCCCGCCTTACGGGCAAGCTCAGCCTGGGTGAGCTTCAGTTTCTTCCGGTGCTCGGCGATCTCTTGCCCTATGGAGGTCAGGTCCAACATATGCCCAATATATTAGGCAATCGTTGATTTCGCAAGCCTTTTGCCTAATATACTAGGCAATGAAACCACAGGACGAGGAGTTGCGAACACGTCTCGAAACTCCGAAGGATCGAGAGGTTCTGTTCCCGTTTGTTTTGGCGGAAGGCAAGGTCCATTGCTTTCAGAATCTTCGTGCGAAAGACAATGCATTCGCCAAAGTGATCGATGCACGGATCGTGGAAGCGAAAGCAGCGAGAAAAATGTGGAAGACGACGATGATGCCCGCTTATTCGACTGTTGAATCGCTCCTTGTACAAGAAAAATTGCGATTACATGACTATCGGCTACATGTAAAATATGTTGTAATTAGAAGATACTACAATATGCTAAGCTCATCGGCAACAGATGTGCCAATATCTCGCTTAGGGACGAGGGATCGATGGAGCCTAGCAAGATCGCATCGTTGGTGCAAAAGATTGCGGGCTCGGATTTGTCGGTGGACCAATACTTTCAAAGACATGCGGTGCCTTTCAGTCGGCCGCAGTATTTTCGTTACAAAGCCCGATTGGCGGCAGAAGGCCTCGCCAGTCTCATCGACGGGCGCAGTCAGGGAAACCACCGTAAACTAACCCCCGAGGTGGAAGGTTTTCTTCGGGGCGTGCATCAAACCAATCCGCAGCTGAGCCTGGAGAAAATATGCAAGGCCCTCAAAGCCGCCCTGGGAGTCGAGGTGGATCGCTCCACCGTAAGCCGCTTCCTCCGCCGAGTGGGAGAGCTGATTCCGTGGCCACGCCCCCAGGAAGCCGAGAGAATGGCTACCACTTGCGGCGGCTTCGAAATCATTGCCGCGCTGGCACTGCATCTGGGCTGGGTGCAACATACCGCGAAGGTGATGCTGCAAGCCATCGAACGTTTTCGGCGTACCGCCGCCTATCGGGAGGAGGGAGTGAGGCGGGACCGGAAGGGACGCAATGCCGTGGGACAGTTCACGGGAGCGTATAACCGGCGGCAGGACATCCGCTTGCGGCGCTTCGCTTCGGTGGAGGAGAAACGGGAGGGAAAGAATTACTCGCGCATGGCGCTATTCCAGGCCAGCCGATTCATTGTGGAGCGGAAATGCTTGGGAATTTTGGCTCTGCCCCTGATTACGTTGAACGGAACCACGCGTTCGGCCAACGGTCCGCTGGGAAATGCGCTGGAGCACTTCTGTGGCTTCAATTACCAACATCATACCTTGGACAAGTTCCTGCGGGAGCTGAAGTACTTGGGGATAGCGGAGGATCTGCTGCGCGACCAAATCGCTTTTTGGCAGGCGCATTGGCGGAGGCTGGAGAAGAGCGGCTCGGGACTTCCCTTCCTATGTTATTACGTGGACGGGAACACCAAGCCGCTGTGGTCGGAAAAGAGGGTGAAACAAAATAAGGTGACCATGTTGGGACGGGTCATGGGCTGTCTGGAGCAGGTATTCGTGCATGACGCCTTCGGACATCCGGTGTATCTGGAGACGTATGCCGACAAGGCGCCGGTGGGGGCCCGGATCCTGGAGCTAATGGAGAAAATTGCCGGGGCATTGGAAGGTCCGGGGCCGCGGTTGCAGGTTACGCGCGTGATCGTTATGGATTCGGCCAGCAACGGAGTGGCGACGTTACGGGCGTTTGCGGAGCAGGACCGCTATCACTACATCACGGCGTTGGATGACAACCAGTGGAATCCGCGCAAGGTGCGGGAGCAGGGGCGGGCGAAACGCTACTATTACGGAGAGGCCACGCTGCGGGATTGCCAGATAGAACTGGAGGATTCGCAAGAGAAGGGATATCTGGTGGTGGTGCGGGCGGTGCGGATCGACTGGGACTATGGCAAGACTACGGTATTGATCACCAGCCTTCCTCGCCAGGCAGTGGGGGCGAGCTTGGTGGTCAAGGCCTACTTTGACCGTTGGCCGCGGGAAGAACTGCAGTTCCGGAGCATGAAGTCGTTTGCCTGCCTGAACCGAGTAGCGGGCTATGGGAAAAAGAAGCTGCCTGACGAGCGCGTACGGAACAAACAGAAGGAACTGCAAGCGCGGATCAGCGACTGGAGGAAAAAGCTGGGTGACCCCCTGAAGGCCATGGCTGACCAAGAAGAGCAGTTAGCACTGTGCCTGGAGAAGGAGCGTCGGATTCATTCCCGATGCCCGGTGGTGGACGGCCAACGAGTGATGGCGGAAGATGCCCAAGCCCGGCTCAAGTCCCTGGCCCGCGAGCGGGCCCGCTGCCAGCGGGAAATGAAGTCGATCCACGGGGAGTGGGGGAAAGAGCTGCGCCGGCTGCGGAAATACGAACAGCAGTGGTTGCGCCTGCAAAGCAAAGACTTCGTCTATCACATCGACGTGGAGTTGGACCAGATCATGGCGTTCTTCCGCATCAGCTTGGTGAACATCAGTTGCTGGTTTCTGCGGGAGTGTCTAGGGAGAAGTTCGATGGCCTCATCCAAGCTCCTGCACACCATTCTCTTGATGCCGGCGGAAATTGAGCTTACCAAGGATGTGAGGCGTGTCAGGCTCAAGCGCAATCCGAAGGACCAGGAAAACATGGACAAGTTAGAGCCTGCCCTACAACGGTTGAACGAGCTGCGGATTCAACATCTGGACCAAAGGCAAATTGAATTTGTTTTGGAATAGTATCATCTATCTGCAACAACAAAAATGCTTAGCCGATACTCATGGATTATCATCTTTCGAACCAAGTCGAACCGTCTAAAAACCCTGTTGTCACTCGTGTCCGTGTGCCTCGAGCATTGAGTTCATTCAGCCTGGCCAAATTGTGAGAATCGATGGCTAGGTCAGGGGAGGAAGCACCGCGAAATCTGGTAGTCAGCCTTGAGCTGTGGTCCGCGATAATTGTATACGCGGTCTCTACTACTACCCAAAAAACTCAAGGATGCTCGGGGTGTTCTTCGGCAAAGGCTCAATTCCATGTAACATGTTACGCGGCCTCACCGTATCTTCTTGATTGTAAAGTGGGCCAGAGTTCTGGCGAACGACAAGAAGAAAACCCGTTACTTCACTCCGAACGCCTGCCATCTTTAGAACCCGACGAGCTCATTGAACACTATCGTCGACTCATCAAACTGAACCGATCCCGAGATAGTCCCTATCCCGCGGAGGCGCTTGTGAGGTCGAGTCGTCACCGGATCCGCCATGCTGCGGATGTCACAATCCTTCTCTCTGCTATAATAGCTCTGCTATGAGCAGCAAGCCGGACTGGCTGTTGACGCACAAC
>Ga0209577_10006412_pt1 | contig 10885 bp, 7 predicted proteins | sample GraSoiAngelo_109_FD_185874 | JGI IMG/M metagenome (GOLD analysis project Ga0209577, IMG submission 185874) | Grasslands soil microbial communities from the Angelo Coastal Reserve, California, USA - 14_0903_12_20cm (SPAdes) (version 2) | ecosystem: Environmental > Terrestrial > Soil > Grasslands ... | reverse complement strand
CGGGGTAAGCTCTCCCACGCGGATTGAGGTCAGGGCGCTGCCGTTATTTTCTTCCTCTGGCGACTCAGGAACGCCTGGCTGCGGTGGGGATGGCTGATTAGGTGAGGACGATCCTGGCCGATTTGGCTGCCCGGGAAGCGGGATTCGGGTCGTCTGGTAATCCGGCGGCTGCTCTCGTATTTCCGTCGACACGTTCAGCGGCTTTCCATCACGGACGACTTCCAGGTCGATTTTTCTGTTTATCTCCGCCTGCGCCACAAGGGCACGCAAGTCGCGGAAATTTTTCACCTCTTTGCCATTGAACTTCCGAATCACATCTCCCTCTTGCAGGTGCGCATCGGCCGCCGGGGAATTCGGCACGACGTAACCGACAACTACCCCGTTGGGATTGTCCCCGCCGGGATTTTGTGGATTAGGTTGCGTGCCTGCAATGCCCAAATAACCCCGAATAATGCGTCCCTTTTTGAGCAAGGTCTCGAGCGCGACACGCACCGTGTTCGACGGAATGGCGAAACCGAGCCCCTGTGAACCTCCCGTTCGCGAAATGATGGCGGTATTAATTCCAATCACTTCGCCCGCGAGATTGATTAACGGTCCGCCGCTGTTCCCAGGATTGATGGCCGCGTCGGTCTGGAGGAGATCCCCAAAAGTATCCGTGCGATTTTTGCGTCCTTTCGAGCTGATAATCCCCTGCGTCACGGTTTCCTCGAATCCGAATGGGTTACCCACAGCCAAAACCATGTCACCTGCCTGAACCGCATCGGAGTCCCCCAGTTTTAGCGGCGTGAGTCCAGCCTCATCAATTTTCAAGACGGCGAGATCAACTTCGGCGTCGCTCCCAATCAAACGCGCCTTCTTCGTACGACCATCCGCAAGTTGGACTTCAATGTCATCAACTTGATCGACCACGTGATTGTTGGTGATGATGTGTCCTTCATTCGTGACAATCACTCCCGAACCAAGCGAGTTTTGCACCAGTGCTGCGTCGTTCGGATCGCGAAACTGGCGCGGTCCGCGGAAAAAATAATCAAACGGATCGAGTGCATATTGTCTTCGGACCGCGATCTTCTTTGATGTCTTCACGCTCACGACTGACGGAATTACGTTCGCAACCAGGACCCGGCGCTCGCGATTGAATTCGTCGAGAGTCCCGATTTCTCTTCGATCGACGGGCGGCGAATTCGGTAATGTGTATTTTTCGGGGGCCCGCTCGGTTATGCTTAAACTGCCGTGCTTCATTCGGTAGTCGTAGAGCAGAGAAATTCCAAGGCTCACGAGCACGACGAATAACAAGAATTTCAATAAGTTCTTCATCAGCTGACGTGCGAAAAGCTTTGTCCCTGTCTTTCGACAATTAAGCTGCGGAAACGTTGATTTTCCGGGTTTTCCAGTCCTGGGTCGCCCTCGAATAATGTTCGCGCGGCCGCGCGCGCTTTTTGCATTAACGCCGCGTCGCGCTTCAGGTCCCCAAGTTTGAATTCTGGCAGTCCACTCTGAGCTGTGCCAAGTAGGTCGCCCGGACCACGCAATTCCCAATCCGCTTCCGCTATTTCAAACCCATTGGTGGTTCTCTCCAGCACGGACAATTTCGACATCGTTTCCGACGATTGATCCGCCGTCAGCAATAAGCAGTGCGAAGTATGCACTCCCCGACCAACTCGGCCGCGTAACTGATGCAGCTGCGAGAGACCAAATCGCTCCGCATTCTCGATTAGCATTACGGTCGCGTTCGGCACATCCACGCCAACTTCGATTACAGTCGTGCTGATGAGGGCACGCGTCTCGCCGGTGCGGAACCGCTGCATGATCGACTGCTTCTCAGGGGAGGCAATTCGTCCGTGCAATAAATCGCAGCGAAACGGCCGCAGTCGTTCCTGCCATTGCTCGAATTCTTTCGCGGCCGCTTTTGCGTCCAATTTTTCGCTTTCATCAATGAGCGGATAAATGATGTAGGCCTGTCGCCCGGAGCGGAGCTCGTTGCGGGTAAATGTCAGCGCATCACCGATCTGCTTTTGGGGCAGGATGCTTGTGTCAATTTTGCCGCGACCGCGCGGCATTTCGTCAATGATCGAAAGATCCAGATCACCGTAAATCGTCATCGTCAAGGTCCGTGGTATGGGCGTGGCTGTCATGACAAGAACGTCCGGCGCGGGCTGACGAGATGTGAGTTTCGCTCGCTGGGCCACGCCGAACTTGTGCTGCTCATCGATGACGGCCAGACCCAGATTGGAAAACTGCACTCCTTCATAGAGGAGCGCGTGGGTGCCGACGATAATCTGCGCGTTGTCTTCGCGTTCCACGAGCGGCAGAAACGATTCCTCCTGGCGCGCTCCAGTCCGGAGCGAAATACGAATACCGAGCGGATCGAGCCAGCGACGCAAAACCGAATAATGTTGCTCGGCTAGAATCTGGGTCGGTGCCATGAATGCGGCCTGCCATCCAGCTTCGACCGCAAGTAGCATCGCTGCGATCGCGACTACGGTTTTTCCCGAACCGACATCACCTTGCAGCAAGCGGTTCATCGGTGCCTCCATTGCCAGATCGCGACGGATTTCAGCGAGCACGCGTTTCTGCGCCTTCGTTAAGACAAACGGCAGCGCAGTCAGAAATCTTTCCGGCAATACTCCTGTGGCTTTGTGACGATAACCGACACGCGTGGCATTCTGTGCATGCTGCGAGATGACCTGCATCTGCATTCGAAAAAATTCGCCGAGAACCAAATGATCACGGACGGCAGCCAATTGCTCCTCGCTCTCCGGAAAATGAATTTGCTGCAGCGCATCCGGATGTCCTTCGCCATCCAGTTCCGCCGGCAATTCAACATCGAGGGAACTTTGCTCCACTTGTTCGAGCACATGGTAAATCAAGCTCCGCAAGAGACGCTGGGAAACGCCTTCGGTTGCCGGGTAAATGGGAGTGATACGGCGGAAATGAATCGAGATTTCGTCGTCATTTTCAATGACTTCGAATTCCGGATGATCAATGATCAGCCGTTGCCCGCGTAACTTTGGTCGCCCAAAAATGACCATCCGCTGCCCAGTCGCGACCATTTTCTGGATATAATGCAAATTAAACCAGCGACATGTAAGCGGCTGACTGAGTGCAGTGGCATCATCCTCCTCCAGGACCGCCTCGAAGATTCTTCGCCCTCCAAAACGCATCAACCGCGTCTTGGTCACGCTTCCGCACAAGCAAACCGGCGAACTCATTTCTTCACGGGGGAAATTTGGGAACTGCTGACGATTTTCATGACGACGCGGGTAATGCGTCAGCAAATCTCCCGCGGTATGAATTCCCAGTCGCCGCAAAGCCGTGACACGCGGCCGTGGAATCCAGCTGAGCTCCGCTAACGGTTGATCGATGTCCATCAATCCAACGGTGCGGCGGCCCGAAGCGCCTGCACTTGCAGCTGAATTCGTGTTTCGCCCTCGTAAAGGTCCGAGCGGATCCGGTAGGCTACATCCCACGGCGGCGGCGGGAGGGGCGCGATCGTTCCATCAAAAAAGATCGCCCGTTGGTGCCAGTTCCGTTGTTTTAAACGTAGAGCGAGGTGCCGCTCGCCTACGACCCGCGGCGGTGCGGCCGGCTCGACCTGGCACGAGACAAAAAGTGGCTGCGGATTTCCATTGCCAAATGGTTGCAACATCTCGTGCCAGTGCAGCAAATCGAAATTGACGTCAGCGAGGGCCAACTCGGCATCAAGGTGCAGGCGAGGCAAGAGCGCGTCTGCTGCCAATTGCTGACCAGCCGCGGCGAGAAACATCTCGCGAAAACGGGGAAAATTCTGCGCCAGCAAGCTGATACCGGCCGCCATTTCGTGTCCGCCAAACTTTTCCAAAGTAGCCGCACACTCGTTTAACGCCGCGATGAGCGAGAAACCCTCAATTCCGCGCCCACTTCCCTTCCCGGCCCCTTTATCGTCGAAGCCAATGATAAACGTCGGCCGGTGGTATTTTTTTGAAATCCGTGATGCGACAATCCCCACCACTCCCGGGTGCCAGTCTTTGGCTCCAAGGACAATCGCAGCATCGCGCCCCAAATCGCACCTTTCGGAAAGCTGTTGCTCCGCCTCGAGCACGACCCGTTTTTCCATTTCCTGACGATCGCGATTCTGGGCATCGAGTTCCCGCGCGAGTCGCTCGGCTTCGAGCTCGTCTTCTGTGAGGAGTAATCGCAACGCTTTTTCGGCGGTTGCAAGCCGGCCGGCCGCATTCAACCGCGGCCCGAGACGAAACCCGATATCCTCCGGCATAATCGGCGGTTTCACTGCCGCCGTTTCGATCAACTTGATAATCCCCGGTCGATTCGAGCGAGCCAGCACAGCCGAACCGCTCTTTACAAAAATGCGGTTATCGCCCTGAAGCGGTACAATGTCGGCGACAGTGCCGAGCGCAACAAGATCAAGCGCCGCTTTCAGGTCGAAATCAATGCGCCGGGTTTTCAGCAACGCGTGACATAGCTTAAAGGCCAGCCCAACACTGCAGAGATAGGCGAACGCGCTGTTGGTCAGTTTCGGATTTACAAACAAACAATCTGGCCGCTCCGACTTCGATTCATGATGATCAAGCACGATCACATCGACACCCGATTTGCGCATCATCGCGATTTCTGAAAACGACGACGTGCCGCAATCGACCGCAATGAGCAGTTGCGGATGGTGCTCGTTCAGGCAACGGCCGAGCCCGTCCGCGCTCAAGCCGTAGCCCTCTTCCACGCGGTGCGGCAGAAAGAGCGCTGCTTCACAACCATAAGCGCCGAGCATGCTGGACAAAAGGGCGAGCGAGGTCACACCGTCCACGTCGTAGTCGCCAAACAGCACAACGCGCTCGCGGCGATCAATCGCGCGAAAAATGCGTTCAACGATTTCCCCCACTCCCTCAAGCAAAAATGGGTCGCCCAGACCAGCCAGTCGTGGATTCAGAAAAGAACGAACCTCATCTTCGCAGTTGAAACGTTTTCGTTGCAAGAGACGCGCAATCCAGGGGGAGCCGCACAGATCCGGCCAGGAAAATTCGGCGCCGTTGCTTTCGGCGTCAGGAGCAAGAATCCAAAGAGGCTGCACTGGTTATCTTATGCGCAGACTTAATGCTGACAACTGAGCGCAGCCCAGCGCACATTCATTCGCCCCGCGAGCTGTTGCGCATCGAAGGGAGCGTGAACTTTAGCGTCATTGTCAAAATAAACAAAGATGTCGCGTCGCGATGCTTTCTTCCGGCTAGGAGCAATCAGTCTGGCGTCGTCTGGTTGGCGACCTTCCCGCCAAAGCTTAAGGCGAGCGGCCCACCAATCGAGCGCACTCCTGCTGTAGCCGCTGGTGTAAAGTTGTGTGTCACCATGCAAGCGGCAGTAAACGAAATCACCGGTGAGATCTTCCGCATAGGGCCACTTGTCTGCGGTATCGGCGAAGACAAATGCGACATTGAATTCGCGCAAGAGTTCAAAAAATTCTCGGACCAGAAAACTGGAATGACGGACTTCGACACCATAACGCAGGGGTCGTTCCCGTTCGATCTTGAGCCAGGCACGCGCTTTCAGCTTTGAATCATGCTGCTTTCCGAGCGCCGCCGCTTCTTTTGTCGTTCGTGGCAGTAACATGAAAAAATCGCGGAAGCGTTGCGGATTCCAGCCGAAGTTTGGCGGGAACTGCCACAAAATCGGACCAAGTTTCTCTTCAAGAGCGAGTATCCCGGAGGCGAAAAAGTTCGCCAAGGGATATTCGATACCATGCAGCTTTTTCATATGGGTGATGAAGCGACCACCTTTCACGCCGAAAATGAAATTATCCGGTGTTTCTGCCCGCCAGCGACGATAGCTTTCCGGCCGCTGCAGCGAATAAAAAGAACCGTTGATCTCGATCGAGTTTAGCGCACGCGAGGCGAACTCGAGTTCCCGTCGCTGCGCAAGTCCTTTCGGATAAAAAACTCCACGCCAGCCTTTGTAGTTCCACCCCGAAACGCCGATGCGTACGTCCGACGTCTTTTTCACACGAGGTGCAGTGGCAATTCCGATGCGACAGGAATCGCATTTACCCGGCAGAGACGATGGAATTCGTGTAAACCAGCCTTTTCCTTGTGACCGAAGTCAAAGCAGAGATGCTCGCAATAATATTTTCGACAAAAGGCGGCAGAAACATCGGTTTGCGCGGCGATGAGATCATCGACTTTGCGAAGGTTCTCGTCTCGAATCTTGCGCAGCCGATCCGCAATCTCGTTCGGGCTGTTTACCTCTGGCCGGATCAACCACAGGGCAAAGACAAAAGGCAGGCCTGTTATTTCACGCCACCCTTGGGCTAAATCCCAATACTCAAATTTTGCTCCCTGTTTGGTGCGAAACTGAATTGCCTGATCCCCGATCAATAGTTTTGCTCGCGTTACGTTCGCAGCTGCCCCTCCGGCGCGCACAATCTGAGGCGCCATCTTTCTTTTTCGCAACAGTAGTTCCAGAAGCACGAGCGAGGTTTGCGACGCGGTGTCGCGCTCAACCACGGAGATCGCTTCCAATGGTTGTTCGTGCGCAAGCACCACACTGTAAACCGGACCGCAGGCTGAAATCGAAACGTCGTCAACGATTCGATAAATCGGCTGCCGCAAATACTCCAGGCTGGAGACGAGAGCGACATCCAACTCTCCGCGCGCAAGTTTCTGGCAGAGGTTTGATGGATGGTCGAAGTCGACGATGCCAGTCCACCCTCGGATGAGCGGGCGGGCATTTAGATATTTGACGCACCCGATGCGCAGCGGCAAACCTCGCTAGGCGCAGACTAGCTCGCGCTCGAAATCATTTGTTTTTCTGCCTTCGCGCCTGATCGGGCGATAGTAACTGTCGCGTTGGACGGGAATACGGCCCGCTTCCCGAATAACGTGCTCGAGCGTGGCGACGGTTTGTTCCTGAGGCGTTTTCGCTCCTGCCATGTGGAAAATCTTCTCCTCCATAATCGTGCCATGCAGGTCATCAACGCCATAGGCCAGCGATACCTGAGCGAGGGGCAATCCCATGCTGACCCAATAAGCAGTGAGATGATCGATATTATCGAGAAAAATGCGACAGACGGCGAGATTGCGCAGTTGCTCGACAGCGGTGGCCGGTTTGATGTGTGCGAGAATGGTCGTCTGCGGCTCGAACGCAAACGGAACGAAACCGGTGAATCCGCTGGTTTCGTCCTGCAACTCGCGGAGCTGGCGCAGATGATCGACTCGCTGTTCGAGCGTCTCAATGTGCCCATAAAGCATGGTGCAAGTGCTGCGACCGCCCATTTGGTGCCAGATCCGATGAACGTCGAGCCACTCCTCTGCGCTTTCTTTGCCGCGGCAGATCTCCTCCCGTACTTGCCGGTCAAAGATTTCGGCGCCGCCGCCGGTGAAAGAGCAGAGCCCGGCATCGCGCAAAATTTCTATGGTCTCACGGATCGGCCTTTTGAAAATCCGCTGCGCGAGATGGCGAATCTCGATCGCAGTGAAGGCCTTGATGTGTAAATTTGGATCGAGCGCGTGTAAACCGCGGAGCAGTTCCAGGTACCAGTTTGCTTTCAAGCTTGGGTGCAGTCCTCCGACCATATGGACCTCGGTAACGCCGAGGGAAAGCGCATCGCGCACCGCGCTAATAATATCTTCGATTGACCGTTCAAAGGCGTGCGCGTCGCGCTTCTTCGCAGCGAAGGCACAGAATTGACAGGAGAGGACGCAAATATTCGAATAGTTGATGTAGCGATTGATGATATAGCTGGCGAATTCCCCATTCTTACGGCGACGCACTTCACTCGCCATTAGACCCAAGGCATTGAGATCGGTGGAACGGTAGAGCGCCACCGCGTCGGTTTCGCTAATGCGCTGTTGGGCTTCAATTTTTTCCGCGATCGGCCGAAGTGCGTCGGGGATTAAGCGGTAATTCATTCCCAGTTTGATACGCGTATCACGCATCCAAATGATGCATGTTCCCTGAAATTGATGCAACCAAAACGGCCGGAACTGTGCGAAACTTTTGCTAATTTGACCGGTTTAAGGGATAACCGCGGGCGCGGCTTTGGCGTCTGCTTACGCAATGTCGGAGCCAGCCAAGGAAATTGACGACGCGGAGCTTATGCTGCGCACGGGCAACGGTGACACCGCCGCCTTCGAACAATTGGTCGAGCGGCACCAGGCCTTGGTTATTGGAACCGTCGCCCGCATGCTCGGCAACAACTCGGACATTGAGGACGTGGCGCAACAGGTCTTCATTCGGGTTTGGAAGAGCGCAACGCGCTACACGCCGACCGCAAAGTTTACGACTTGGCTGCTGACGATTACGCGAAATCTGGTCTTCAACGAAGCCCGCCGTCGCAAACGACATCCTGGAATCACCCTGGATACGCAGGAAGGGAATGAATCACTGTCATTACCCGATCAGGCCCGTAGCGTTCCGGACGAGGCGCTGCTCGAGCGAGAATTGGAGAATGCAATTGATCGCGCGATTCTTTCCCTACCGGAGCGGCAACGATTGGCGCTGGTGCTTCGCCGCTACGAAAACAAAAGCTATGAGGAAATTGCAGACGTACTCAATCTCTCAGTGCCGGCCGTGAAAAGCATCCTCTTTCGTGCACGTTCGGAATTGCGTGCGGCTTTGAACCGTTATCTTGGTCGATAAAAAGAAAAAGGGCGAACGCCCCGAAGCGTCCGCCCCCTCTCAACCCCACATCAACTGAAATCTGCTAATAGTCGCGATCTTTGGCCGAGCTCTTGAACTCGACGTCACGCGTCGTGACTGCCGGTGGCGGCGGTGTGCCGGGTTTGGGATAATCAGCCGCTACTTGACGATTACCGGTCGGGACGAGGCGAACGGCGCCTTTGGCATTATTGCGCCACCCATTGATGTCGGCGTATTCCTCACCGACGTGATGGAGCCCGCTCACTTGATCCTCGAGACCTGTTCCATATTTCGACTCGATGATTGTCGGCGTCACGAAGACAAGCAAATTACGTTTGGTCCGTGCGTTCAATCGTTCTTGAAACAAATATCCGAGCAGCGGCACGTCCCCCAGAACCGGCACTTTATTACGCGCCTTGCTCACTTCATCCTGCAACAGACCACCAATTGCCAAGGTATCCCCACTGCGAATGAGCACGTTCGATTCGAGCGAGCGCGTATCAATGACCGGGCTGGCCACGGTGGCCCCAGCAAAGGTAAATTGTGCATCGCCAACTTTGTTGCTGATCTCCGGCTTGACGCTCAGTGTTACAAAGTTGTCTTTGTTTACACTCGGACGAACAATCAAAGTATTGCCGAATTTCTTGTCTTGGAATCCACCAAAGACCGCGGTCGCGGTTTGTTCGTTGAAGTTCAATTGCGGGACCGGCTGATTTCGGCTGATTTCGATTTTCGCCTGCTGATTGTCAGCGGTCACGATGCGTGGATTTGCGAGAAATTCCGCATCGGCATCTTCATTGAGGAAGCGCAAGGTAGCGGAGAACTGCGGTACGCTGAGGATGGCAAAGGTGCTTTGCGGAATGGCTGTTGCCAGACTCCCGAAGCTGCCTAGAAAATTGCTGTTTGGTTGATTGCCGAGCGCCAAACCGTTTGTCGGGATGTTTTGGCCTGGTTGTGCCTGTGTTCTATTCCATCCACCGTAAGTAACCGTTTGCGGATTGCTCGAACTTCCCACCACACCGCCCCAGTTGATTCCGTAGCTCTGCTTCGGATTCGCAGTCACTTCGACCAATCGGGCCTCGATCATAACCTGCTTCGTTGGTTTATCGATTGTGGCCAACAGCTTGCGCACATTGTCGATGTTGCTGCGAGTCTCACGGAAAAAGATTGTGTTTGTCCGATCATCGACCTGCGGTGGATCTTTGCTCGCGAGCTGCGAGGCAAGCAGCGGCGCGACATCTTTCGCGCGCGAATAGCTGAACTGGTAGCTATCGCTTTCGGTTGGCTCTTTCGCGCGCTCCGCTTCCGTCTTGACGTAATAGACATTATCGATCCTATCCATGAAAAGCCCTTTGGCTTTCACGATGATGGCGATCGCTTGCAGTGCGGTCACGTCTTCCAACCGCATTGTCACCGTGGAATCTTTCGGTAACTGATCGCTCACAACCATATTGATCTTCGCCTGGCGCGCCAGGAGCCGCAGGACCTGGCCCACATCGTCGCCCTGAAACTCACGCACGCCCACTCCACCGTTTTCGATTGCACTGTCGGCCGGGCCGGCCGGAGTCGTGGTAGTTGTGGTCGTGCTGTTGGTAGTGTTTGCCGTGCCCGTAGTCGTCGGAGCAATCTTGCTTACCCCCGGGGTCGCTCCGGACGCCTGCACTACGGTCATCGGATTTGCCGCATCCGGCTTGGTCACATTCCCGGCCGTCTTATTCCCGCCAGGAGGAATCGCCGGCGGCGCAGGGTTGGTGGCGGGCGTCTTTAGGTCGTCGACCGAACTGGTGCTCCCTCCGGTACCTGGCGCGGGCGAACTGCTCGTTTGAGCAAGCGATACAAAGGCAGCTGCAAAAAATGCAATGCTCCCGCAGACCAGTTTTTGAGTGAAAGTGCCCATAGCGATGCGTTTTGAAATCGTGCGAAACTGTCTAAAGCAGGAAGCAGACCAGTCCAAACCACCGTTTGGCCCCTTATTCTGCTATGGGCAGTGGTATTATCCTGCTCAGCTCAGGACGCTGTTCGGGCCGCGGCTATGAAATCGCGGACCTTGTGAATATCTTTGCGTCCCACCACCGCTTCCACCCCGCTGGTGACATCAACGCCGAACGGGTGCGCTTGCTCAATCGCCTCGGCGACGTTAGCCGGGGTTAGCCCGCCCGCGAGAATCACGTTTTGACTGACATTGGCCGCAATGAACTCGCGCGCCCATTGCCACGGAAAGATCATGCCCGTGCCACCGAACGAATCGTTTGTTGCCGTATCCAGC
>Ga0209577_10006411_pt1 | contig 10885 bp, 10 predicted proteins | sample GraSoiAngelo_109_FD_185874 | JGI IMG/M metagenome (GOLD analysis project Ga0209577, IMG submission 185874) | Grasslands soil microbial communities from the Angelo Coastal Reserve, California, USA - 14_0903_12_20cm (SPAdes) (version 2) | ecosystem: Environmental > Terrestrial > Soil > Grasslands... | reverse complement strand
AGAAAGTGGAGACCATTGGCGGCGTGACGGACACTTTTGTTTACACTTATGATCAAGCCGGCCGGCTCACGGATGTCACCAAGAACAGCGCGGTCGTGGGGCACTACACGTACGACAGCAACGGCAACCGGCTGAGTCACACGGACGCGACCGGCACCGTGAACGGTGTCCCGTCCGCCTGTCCGGGAGACTGATTGGGTGCAGCTCCCCCCGAGTTTTACCGCTGCGAGTTGACCGTTTCTCCGGCCGAGTGCGTCGTTTCGGTCACACTCCCTCCTTCTTGAAGATGAGTTTTTACAGTCCGCGCCTGAATTTTCGACAGAACCCCGCTTGCCGACCAGACGAGACCCCGGACACCCGGCGTGGAGTGTCTGACCTACGGGTGGCGGCCTGCGCGTGACCTACGCGCAGCCCCACGGACCCGTCCGACAGACCCGCCACCACTGTCGCTCCCAGCGCTTGCGCCACAGGGTTGCCTGAGGCGTGTCTGTGAACACGTCAACGCCCGCCCATGCTTCGGCGGGCGTCCGCCCGTGCAAGTGCGCATGTGGGCGCAAGTGGTTATACCAGCGTCGAGCATGCGCCAGGGCCTCATCCAGCTGATACCTATCCTCAATTTTCCAGTTCGCCAGCAGAGCTTTGAGTGTGCCGATGACCCGTTCCACTCGCCCGTTCTCCCACGGACAGAAGGGGGCCGTTCGCTGATGGCGGATGCCCAGGAGCCAGAGGGTGAGGCGAAACAGCAGCGACGTACAGGCGCCCTCATTGTCCGTACGGAGATAGCGGGGCCGGCCATATAGCTTCAGTGCCTGGATCAGGTGAGTCAGCAGCATCCAGGCGGATTTGTGTTGGAGTTGCTGCAACAGGAGACACGCCCGGCTGGCATGGTCCACGATGGTGAGCAACAGATGCTGAACTCCCTGAGTGTCGGTCTTGACGGCGAGATCCAAGCCCCAGATGAGATTGAGTGGGACCCGCAGCGGGATGGCGTGCTTGAACTTCCTACGCGCCAGAAGGATCGCGTACTGCTGTCGACGGATCGTGTCCGCGACATAGGTCTTGCCCACGGTCATGTGGCGGCTCACAGCAAACCGGCGGTTGAAACAATGGGCAATTGTCCGACAGCCCGCCTGTGGCAGGAGTGCCTTCAGCCTGACGACCTCTCGCCGCACCCATGCCGGTTTGGGCTGCGCATAGCGGTGTCCACACTCAGACTGGCACCGGCGCGAGCCCCATCGCGGCTGAGCATTCCTCCGCTGCAACCAGCGGTCCAACTGCCGCAGGACACCGAGCAACCAGACGACGAGCCGTCGCAGCACTCTCTGCATGGGGCCTCCTTCACCGACACGATGTTAATCTCGTGACCCGCCCAGGTCTGGAGCGGGGTGCGGATTGTGGAAGGGACATCAAGCCGCGGAAGGGCCGAACGAGGGGATAGACGGAGCAGCCTGGGGCGCAGGTGCCCTAACGGCGGCGGTGGGTCCGCCAGTAGGCCACCGAGGCGCCGAGGGTCGTGAGCACGGCGAACACGGCAAAGACTTGTTCCATGAAGGACATCAGGTAATGAGCACCCACGAGGCTTGGCCTGTGACCCACGGACTGACCACGGTGATGAGCGCGACCCCCTTTATCCGATATCCCACGGCGCGGAAGGCAATCGACGTAACAGGTCACGACTGGCATGAACGATCGCGACAATCCCCACTCGGAGACGCTGGAAGCGATACACCACTCGATAGTTGCCGACGATTAGTTCCCGTATGGTTGGATCTTCATACTCTGGCACAATCCGCCCGCGTGAGGGGAAGCGCCGGAGCCGTTCCACGGCCGCGACGATACGACCCGCCAGCGCGGCGGCATACACTGCCGAGTCCTGCGAGACGTAGGCGACAATGTCACGTAAATCGCCTCGTGCTCCTACCGTCCAGCGGACCGTAGCCACTTCGCCACACTCCGCTTCACCTCCGCATGGGAGACAGTCCGTCCTGCGGCCAATTCCCGCAAGCCCCGATCGATGCGTTGCCGGACATACAACTCATACATAATGTCTTCGAGCGAGGCTTCGTCCGGTAATTGCTGAATGATACGCAGGGCAGTCCGTTTGCTTCCTGTGGCCATGTGCACTCCTCCTCGGACAAGTCGATTCACACGCGAGCTTACCGTTGTCCCCTCATCAGGTCAAGTCGGCAATGGATAATCTTCACAATGGAGGCCAATGGCTATCTCGTGTCCATCGGAATCCCGCTGGCGAGACGACGCAGATGACCTACTCCGCCGACGGCCTCTTGGCGACACTCACCGATCCGCGCAACGGCGTGCACCAATTCACGTATGACGCCCAGGGGCGACTCATCAAGGACCAAGATCCGGCGACCGGGTTCAAGGCGCTCGCGCGCACGGACCAGAGCACCGGCTGGACGGCATCGGTGAGCACGGCGCTGAACCGGAGCACGACCTACCAGGTGGCCACCACGGCGACGGGCGACCAGCAGCGCACGAACACCGATCCGAGCGGGCTGGCGACAACGACGCTCATCAAGCTTGATGGCACGACCACTCTCACGGCCCCGGACGGGACGGTCACGACCACGATTCAGGGGCCGGACCCGCGGTTCGGCATGCAGGTACCGATCACGAAGAGTTTGTCGGTGAAGTTGCCGAGCACCCTGACCTCCACGCTGACCACCACGCGCACCGCCACGTTGTCGAATCCTCTCGATCCTCTGAGCCTGACGTCGCAAACCGATACGCTCGTCATCAACGGTCGCACGTACACGAGTGTGTTCAATCAGACGGCCAAGACGATCACGACCACAACGCCTGCAGGAAGAACGAGCACGGTGACGTTGGATGCCCAGGGGCGGGTGATTCAAGAACAGGTGACGGGCTTGGAACCTGTCGCCTACACGTATGATTCGCAGGGGCGGCTGGCGACGATCACGCAAGGGACGGGCGCGAGCGCGAGAACTTCGACGTTGAGCTATGACACCAAGAATCAGTTAACCAGCGTGCAGGACCCGCTCTTGCGCACCGTCGGGTTCGCCTACGATCTGGCTGGCCGGATCACCACCCAGATGTTGCCGGACACGAGAACGATCGGCTACGCGTACGATGCGAATGGCAACGTGACCAGCATCACCCCGCCCGGCAAACCGGCGCACGCATTCAGTTACACGCCGGTGGATCTGGAAGCGAACTACAATCCGCCGGATGCGGGCTTCAGTCCCAAGAACACGCAATACATCTACAATCTGGATCGGCAGCTCACGCTCGTCACGCGGCCGGACGGCCAGACGCTCTCATTGGGTTACGACACGGGCGGGCGGCTGAGCACGTTCACGCTGCCGGGTAGCACGACGATCACGTACGCGTACGACGCAACGAAAGGGACGTTGAACAGCATTACGGCGCCCAACAGTACGCTGTCCTACACGTACGACGGGTCGCTGCTCACGAGCACGACATGGGCGGGGACGGTCTCTGGCTCGGTCGGCCGCACGTACGACAATAACTTCCGAATTAGCTCGCAGAGCGTAGATGGCGCGAACACCGTCAACTTTGGCTACGACAATGACAGCTTGTTGACTTCGGCAGGTTCGCTGACGATCACACGCAGCGCCCAGAATGGCCTCATCAGCGGCACGTCGTTAGGTGCTGTGACTGACACGAGGACATACAGCACGTTTGGTGAGCTCGGCCAGTACACCGCCAGTGTGAGCGGGACGCCAGTGCTTGACGTGCAATATACCCGTGATAAACTCGGCCGGATTAGGCAGAAAGTGGAGACCATCGGCGGCGTGACGGACACTTTTGTTTACACTTATGATCAAGCCGGCCGGCTCACGGATGTCACCAAGAACAGCGCGGTCGTGGGGCACTACACCTACGACAGCAACGGCAACCGGCTGAGTCACACAGACGCGACCGGCACCGTGAACGGCACGTATGACGCGCAGGATCGCCTCACGCAGTACGGCAACTTGCAGTTGACCTATACGGCCAACGGGGAACTCCTCACCAAGAACAATCCGGTCATAGGCCAAACGGCGAGCTACACCTATGACGTGCTGGGGAACTTGAAGAGTTCCACGCTGCCGGGTGGCGTGCAGATCGACTACGTGGTGGATGGCCAGAACCGCCGGGTGGGGAAGAAAGTGAATGGCACGCTCGTTCAAGGGTTCCTGTACCAAAACCAGTTGAACCCCGTGGCGGAACTGGATGGCACTGGGAACGTGTTCTCTCGCTTCGTCTACGGCACCAAGGCCAACGTGCCAGATTACATGGTCAAAGCAGGCGTGACGTACCGGATCGTCAGTGATCACCTCGGCAGCCCGCGCTTGGTCATTGACACGACCGCCGGCACGATCATTGAGCGGATTGACTACGACGAGTTCGGCAACATCACGCTGGACACCAATCCCGGCTTCCAACCCTTCGGCTTTGCCGGGGGGCTCTACGATCAGCACACGGGGCTGACAAGGTTTGGAGCGAGAGACTATGATGCGCAAAGCGGGAGATGGACAGCGAAAGATCCTATCGACTTCTATGGTCAAGACTCAAACCTGTATGGATATCTGGACAGCGATCCAGTAAATGGGACTGATCCTCTAGGTCTTCAGCCAACAGGTCCACCGCCCGTGCCAGTGCCGGGTGGGGGACCAAACAGTGGTTGGAAGTGGAATCGTGATCTGGGAAATACCAGAGAAGGAACGTGGGGTCCGCAACAGCCGATACCAGGACAAAGCCAGCCATCGGCCAGTTGGGACCCTAAAGATGGTGGTCATTGGGATGTTGATGATGGCTTGGGCAATCGCCAGCGCTACAATGATCAAGGGAAGCCAATATCACCAGAGGAAGCACATGGCAGATCCCCTCGCACTCCTCCAGTTCCTGTCCCGCCTGTTGGAGGGTTAACCTGTCCGCTTCCTCTTATACTGCCCAATTTCCCTCTTATTGAGGATATCATAAGAAATCTTGGTGGCGGGGAAAGAAGGGCGTAGCGTTTCATAGAGATAGTTCTATTTTATCTTGGCCTCTAGAGGAAGGATAATGTCTCTATGCGGATAATCGATAAGGAAGAGACAAAGCTTTGGTTATCCCAAAGGAGACTATTAGATTCGACTGGCAAGCCTTCCTTTCCCAAATTTTTTGAAGCGATAGATTTTGCAATCCCTGTCGATTCAGGTCGCAAAACCGCACTCAGTAGGATCATTGCCTCGTTTTTCGAGGCTGACGACGAAGCGCTGCTGTGGATTAATGAATTTGGGATTTGGGAGTCTTCAGAAGATCGATACCTTTTCCAAGGCTTTCGCCGCTTCCTTGGAGAAAGTAGTCCTTTGCACGAAAAACCAGGGCACGTTTTTTCAAAGGGCGATCTTGATGCAGTGCGCTCTTTGGTAGCCATGATTCTTTATTTTTTTTGGGGAGGGATTTTGTTTTCACCTGCCAAGGGTCTAGCAATAAAGATCTCGCATGATGAGTTCATTACTATATGTGCGAGAGACAAAAAGGATGTTCCGATTATAGCTGAGAAGTTGAAACCCTTCCTTGAGAGTGGAGAAAAGAAAAAGTAAAACGGGACAGCTCAGAGTCCCTTTTCTTAATTCCGCCAACGTCAGCGGGTCACCTAAAAGGCGTTAAAAGGGGACGTTCCGGTTTTCTGAAGGCAGTTTCGGGCGGCCCCGGGGCAGGAGCGTGGATTCGCGGTTCAAGTCATGGGCGACTCGCCTCTGCCACGGTGGCGCGCCAAACGGCGCTTGCCGATTCACGCTTGTTCGAAGCATCATCAGGTCGTGTTCCAATAAGGACTCTTCCAGCCACTCCTTCCCTGGCAACGGCATCGGGACTGGCCAGGGATCCAGGAGGTGCGCGAAGTGCAGGCTTGACCAGGGCCACTGCTCCGGATGCGTGACCAAGCCTGCACGGACGGGATTCAACAACACATAGCGCAGGACCGTGAGGAAATGCGCATCTTGTTGGATCGGGAAACTCTTAAAGCGGGCCTGCCAGATATGGCCCGAGCCCCCATGGTGGCGGCGGTGCTGCTGCACATGACTGGTCAGCCACCAATGCATGAATCGACTGAGGGCGCTCATGCTCGCTGGCTCGAGGACGATGTGAAAATGATTGGAGAGCAGGCAAAAGCCAAACAGCTTCACCGGATGACGGGTTTTCGCCGCTGCTAGCAAATCGAGGAAGCCGGAGTAATCTTCTTTCTGATGGAAGACGGTCGCGCGGTCATTGCCACGATTAATGACGTGATACACATACCCGTGGATCTGTCCGCGAGGAAGGCGTGGCATCTTGAACAGATTAGACACGACAAGCCGAAAATGGTTGAATATAACCGGAGTGTCCCCTTAATCTTCTTACGCGGGGCCGTGGCGCGTTTATGAGAAATTTAGGTTGCCTACTGATCCTTTTGTTACTTTTCTTATCTGCTCCATCAGAGGCCTTTGCTGAAACCGCACGGGAATTGGCGAAATCGGCCTACTTCCAAATCGAGGCTAACGTTTTCGATCCAAGCGAATTGAGCAGTGCCATTCAAAAACTCAATACCGCTCAGAACCAAAACCCCAAAGAGCCTTTTGTATACCTTACTGCTTCATTGGCTGTCTTAGTTAAGGGGTACAAGATTGGGGACTGGTATGAAACGAGAAATTTTGCCGAAGGTAGCGTAGAGCAGTCAGTGAAATTAGCAGAGCAAGCTATAGGATTGAATCGAAATCTCGGCCATTCCTATGCGCATCTTGCCAGGCTTCGCATTTTAACAAAAGATTTTAAGGATGCCGAACGGTTGATCAACAAAGCCAAGGAACTGGACAAGGACAGCTTCTACCCTTGGTATTTTGAGGGTATCCTTTACGAAAAACAAGGCAATGTCCAGGCTGCTACGCGAGCATTTGCTACCGCTGAATCAAAGATGACCATGAAGCATCAGCCAACTATGTTGAACAACCATAGACAGAGCCTTGCGAAGTTGACTAATGACACGGCTTTGCAAGAGAAACTTTTAAAGGAAAATATTGCCCATGCCCCAAACAATGCGCATCTTTATGGTAATTATGGTCAATTTCTTATGTGCCAAGGTCGATTTCGCGAAGCAGTTGTTCAGTGGGAGAAGGCACTGAGCATCGCTACCTATCCACGTGCGGTTGAGCAGCTTGAGAAGGCAAAACGATTCGTTGCGCAAAACAAAAAAGAAGGCGATTGCGCTTGTGAACCTGTTCAATGCCGCTGATCTGAGCTAGCCCTGACTTGACAGGCGCTGGCTCGATTTATTGATGCTTTGTCCCGTCCGCGTGTCCGTGGAGGGGATCGGGTTCAACTCGCCGGTCTTTTTTTCCACTTAGCGAGCCGAATCTCGCTCTCTGACCTCAGCTAATTCCGTTCCGTCTCAAGTTTTTTGCTGTCCGCAGGGCCAAGTCTGTGGCTGAAAGCCCTTGTTCAGCAAAACGTGGCCCCTTCCGGCCGGACGGCATATTGGACTGTGAGCGCTGAGTCTCCTGTCGCACTTAGCCTGAGTCCGCGTAGTACTCCTGCAGCACCCCTTCCCACTTGTTCATCCATTCTGTCATGCGAGACGACTGGGCAATGACGTGGAGGCCCGCCCAAGCCTCGGCAGGGGTGCGACCCTGCAGATGCTGATGGGGCCGAAGATGGTTGTACCAAGTCCGAACCCCGTCCAGCACAGCTTCAAGCTGTTGGCTACTTGCTATGGCCTGCTTGCTGAGCGCTGCTTTTACGGTCCCAATGAATCGCTCCACTCGGCCATTTTGCCACGGACAACCTGGATCGGTCCGTTGATGTCGGATACCCAGCAGCCACATACCCAAGCGGAACCACGGAGTTGTGAACACCGCTTCGTTGTCCGTGCGCAGATACGTGGGTGCACCAAACCTTCTGATTGTTTCTCCAACAGAACGAAGGAGCGTGTGTGTCGATTTGTCCCGCAGCGCTCGGAGCGCGAGGCAGGCTCGGCTGCCATGATCCAGAATCGCCAGGATCAGCCACCCTCGCCCCTGTGTGTCCGTCTTCACCGCCAGATCAAGGCCCCATGTGCGATTGCGTGGCAGCCACCGAGGCACAGCATGCTTGATCTTTCGGCGCACGACCACGATCGCGTACTGCTCGCGGCGGAGAGTGTCCGTGACGTAGGTCTTGCCGACGGTCATCCGTCGGCTCACGGCGAAGCGGCGGTTAAAGCAATGGGCGATCGTGCGGCAGCCGGCGTCAGGCAGGAGGGCCTTCATCTTGACGACCTCTCGCCGCACCCATGCCGGTTTGGGCTGCGCCCAGCCTCGATGAAGTTCTGACGTCGAACACGCGCGTGCCCATCGGGGCCGCACGGGTCGCCTGAGCCACTGAAGGAGTCTCCGCAAAAACAGGAGGCAAGTCTCGATCAGCCGGGACAGCCAACTCCACATCGCATGTCCCTCCTGAGCAGGTTCGGGAAAGCTCTCACGCCTTCCAATTTTCAATGACCAGATTGGGAATCCACTGAAAGTGAGCGACGTTGTTCGTCACCAACGTGCACTGGGTGTCCCGTCCGCGTGTCCGCGAGACCGATCGGGTACTGCCCGCGCTGCCATGCTTTTTGTTTGAGGGCAGCGGTTCCCCCTCACCAGCACCCTTTCTTCCCCCCAACGCTCCGGCGGCTGTCAACGTGGGCTTATGGGGAAGGTTTGGCTTTCTGCATACGGCGTTGTTGGGCTGCCTGTTTGGCAGCCTGTACGGCTGCGAGGGCTTGCCGCTGCCTGGCGAGTTCTGTCTCCATCTCGGGGGAGTTGGGCTTTCGTTCGAGGGCTTTCTCGACCACGGCCAGTTAGACTTTTGCGTGAGCGGTCTCATTTCTCCTGTATCAGGTCGTCGGAGAGTTCGTCGGGATTGTCGCCGGGTTTTGCCGGAAAGTGCTGGGCCAGGAGGTCGCCACACGTCGCAATCGCTCTGCAAAAGGCCTCTGTCGAGCGGCCGTCCTTGATCCCCTGGACCAACTCGTTGACGAGCGTGTCCCAGGTGCCTGGTGGGACTCGTTCATTGATCGCCTTATCAGCCAAGACCTGCACGCGTCGCTCCAATAGGGAGGCCATGATCAGGATGCCGGTGCCTTCGCGCGTCTTGTACAGGCCATGCTCGTAGAACGCCAGTTCGGCGCGCCGTCGCACCTTGAAGGCCATCCGCTCTTTCGAAGTGAAAAACCTGATGCACGGCTTGACCGCACCTGTCCAATAACCCAGCGCATAGGCGAGCAGCACGCCGAGCACGATCCAGGCGGGATGGTGTTCTTGCCATCCATATTGCCCCCACCCTTGATCCAAGGTCAGCAAGACGGTCAGGGCCAGAAGAGACAGGGACAGTCCGGCGAGATAGCGCGCTTCGCTGTACCGAGCGGAGGAAGGTACGACCATGGGGACGATCTCGCCCCGCGTGCGCCGTTCGGCCGCCTGCACCGCCTCGTGGATTTTTCGAAGATCTTCGTCTGAGAACTGTTTCATCTCACCAACTCCCGGAAGCGCCGCCGCCTCCGAAACCTCCGCCACCCCCGCTGAAGCCGCCGCCGAATCCACCGCCTCCGCCAGAGAACCCTCCGAGATTTCCTCCTCCCCAACCAGGGAAATATGTCTGTCTGCCACCGCCGGACTTCCCCGCGAATGGCATCGTCACGATCATCACAATGAGCGCGACCACGAGGGCCAGGAGCAATCCCGACGAGAGGGCCAGCACAAACGCCATGACGCTCCCGACAGAGCTGCCTTTCCAGTGCTGGCCGATGATAGCCGCTGTGAGAATGCCGACCACGAGGGCCACGAAGAGGATGCCCCACGAGCCGCCAACGTTGCTCCCGGCAGTGCCCCTCTTGCGCTCGGGCGGTGCGTAGGTGCCTTCAATCGTGCCGAGCACGGCCTTGACGCCGGCCGCGATGCCGCCGGAGAAATCACCGTTCCGGAACCGGGGGACCATCTCCTCTCGGATGATCCGGGAGGATTTCAGATCGGTCAACGTGCCTTCCAAACCGTAGCCCACTTCGATGCGGACTTTGCGATCGTTCGGCACCACGAGGATGAGCACGCCGTTGTCGGTTCCCTTCTGTCCGAGCTTCCAGGTAGTCGCCACCCGATGGGAGAACTCTTCCAACGGTTCCCCTTCGAGCGAGGGTAACGTCAACAGCGCGACCTGGTTGCCGGTGCGCGCTTCATGGGCAGCCAGCTCGGCCGCGAGTGATGCAGCCAGGTCTGCGGGCAGGAGGTGGGCAACGTCCACAATCCGTCCGGTGAGCGGAGGGACGTCGAGGGCGGCGGCGGGCGAAGCAGCGCCGCCGACGGCCATGGCCACCAGCAAGAGAGCACGAAGCACTTAGAACTTCACGTCTGGCGGCTTCGACACGGCCTTCTCATCGGCTACCGTGAAGTTCGGCTTCACATCCATGCCCAGGAGATATTTTGCGGTCAAATTGGTGGGGAAGTAGCGCACCATCTTATTGAATTCGGCCACCTTGTCGATGTAGCGCTTCCGAGCCACGGCGATCCGATTCTCGGTGCCTTCCAACTGGCTCTGGAGGTCGCGGAAATTCTCGTTGGCCTTGAGGTCGGGATATTTTTCGACGACCACCATCAGCCGCGCGAGCGCCGAAGAGAGTGCGCCCTGGGCCGCCTGAAACTTCTGGAACGCGTCGGGGTCCTTCAGCAATTCCGGTGTGGCCTTGATGCCGGCCACCTGCGCGCGGGCCTGGGTCACGGCCGTCAACGTCTCCTTCTCATGCGAGGCGTAACCCTTGACGGTCTCGACGAGGTTGGGGATCAAGTCAGCCCGCCGCTGGTACTGGTTGAGGACCTCGCTCCACGCGGCCTTGATGTCCTCGTCGAGCCCCTGGAGATCGTTGTACCCA
>Ga0209577_10006409_pt1 | contig 10886 bp, 10 predicted proteins | sample GraSoiAngelo_109_FD_185874 | JGI IMG/M metagenome (GOLD analysis project Ga0209577, IMG submission 185874) | Grasslands soil microbial communities from the Angelo Coastal Reserve, California, USA - 14_0903_12_20cm (SPAdes) (version 2) | ecosystem: Environmental > Terrestrial > Soil > Grasslands... | reverse complement strand
TCACGCTGAATAGCGTTCGATGACGACCGCATTCGCAATTCCGCAGGAGCTCGAGAGGAGCCTTTCCCTCTTGGCACACCACGACAGAACGTTTCGCCCTAGGCGGGCGTTGCAGGCCACGTCGAAACGGGAACCGACAGCATCAGCGATCCGGCGATGGAGGTCTCGTCTAGAAGCGGCCGAAGGACGGGCGAGATCGGAAGCGGTCAGTACACACGAACGACTGAAAGCCTTGGTCTTGTCAAGCGCAACGTGGTTCTCATCGAGAACGACGTTAAGGCCGTACGGATAGTTTGGAGCAACCTAGGTAAGAGACCACGAAATCGAGAAAAATGGGGCACGGTCAATCCGAGCCCCCATTTTTTCTTCCCGGCCGCTGTCTTCAGTCGTTTGTTTCTTCCGAGTTATTCCGCGCCACCAACAGGCTGGCCGCTGAAAGGGTCCAGGATGTATGGCTTGAGGTCCGGTTCACGCTGGAAGTCGAACATGTTCAGCAGCGTCCCCGCAAACTGACCAAATGAATCCTGCCCCGGAGGCGTACCGCAAGGATGATCGAGATTATCGATGCGGCCAAGCTGCCGATTATCCTCTACAAAGCGAATGATGGACGTCTGGTCGGTGGTGGTGTGATCGACAAAGTTGTGCTTGGCCCAGGGCGAAATCACCTGCAGGGGCAAACGTCCGCCGTATAACCGGAGCGACCGAGATAGGCCCCCCGGGCTGGTATTCCGCAATTGAGTCCGCCGTTCAGGACGTCCGCGCCAGGAGAATTGGATTTATTCACGATCGGTCCATTGACGTGGTCGTACCAGCCATCCGCGTCGTCATAGGCAATAATGACGACGGTATCTTTCCATTCCGGGGAGTGTTGCAGGTGATTGATGGTGTCGACGATGAAAAGTTGCTCAGAGAGAGGATCAGAGTTGGTGGCGCCGGGGTGGCCGTCCATGGCCTTCGCAGCCTTGAGAAAGGAGATGGCGGGGAGTTTCTTTCGTACTCATCGCTTACAGCCCTGATCTTCGATTGCCGCGCTCGGACCTTGGTTTCGAGGGGTATTCCTCCCGGACCTCGGAACGGACCTCGCCTCGCCGTTTTCCCTGCTCGGCAATTATTGTAGACGATCCAGCCACCAACTGAGCTTTGGCTCACAACTGAAGATTGCCATGGTCGGAATCGATGTGGACTATTTCTAAGGGAGGACATCCGAGAAGGTTCAGCCAACACGTTAATCAAGTGAGGTCGACTAAACTTACGTGCTTGAGCCCCGAAAAACGCGGGTGAGACCAAACCGAAGTTCGCTCATCTTAGCTTCTTTGAGTGGCCTTGTTTGGGCCGCTCGGAAGTTTAGAATTACTTTCGCATACCAACAGTGGGACCGATCATGGCGAAACCGATTTTGCTGAGCGTGGATGACGACTCCGATGTTCTGCGGGCGATCGAGCGTGACCTGCGGTCGAAGTACGGAGCCGAATACCGTGTGATAGGCAGCGATTCTCCCGACGGTGCACTCAACCTTTTGAAACAGTTGAAGGTGCGGAACGACAGTGTAGCTCTGCTTCTTGCTGACCAACGCATGCCTCAAATGGATGGCATCACATTTCTGCAGGAAGGAATGCGCATCTTCCCCGATGCGAAGCGAGCATTACTCACTGCCTACGCGGACACGAACGCCGCCATCAGCGCCATCAATCAAGCCAACATCAACTACTTTTTCCTGAAGCCGTGGGATCCTCCTGCTGAACACCTGTACCCGCAATTGGACGATTTGCTCGATGATTGGCGAGCTTCGTACCGACCCGCATTTGAGGGAATCCGGGTATTAGGGACACGCTGGTCGCCGCGATCGTATGAGTTGCGAGACTTTCTGGCGCGCAATCGCGTTCCGTACCAGTGGATTGACGTCGAACTTTCCGCCAACGACCCGGACACCAAGCGTCTCTTGGACGTTCTGGGCCCCGAGGCCGCCAGTCTTCCGGTCGTGCTCTTCCCGGACGGTACAAAGATTCTCGAGAGTGTACCGGCCGAAGTGGCTCAAAGGGTTGGTCTGCGGACGCGCGCGCAAACTACCTTTTATGACCTGGCGATCGTAGGCGGAGGGCCGGCTGGTCTAGCTGCCGCTGTTTATGGCGCGTCGGAGGGCCTGCACACGGTGATGATCGAGCGGGAAGCTCCGGGTGGGCAGGCCGGAATGAGTGCCCGCATTGAGAACTATCTTGGATTTCCAACGGGCCTCAGTGGGGGCGATTTGGCCCGGCGCGCAGTCGTGCAAGCGCAGCGTTTTGGTGTGGAAATTCTATCTCCGCTAGAGGCTGTTAGTGTCCGAACCGAAGGGTCTTATCGGTTCCTTAAATTGGCAGACGAAAACGAGATCTCCTGCCACGCGTTGATGATCGCGACAGGAGTGCAGTGGCGGCGGCTCGAAGCTCCGGGAATCGACCGGTTGCAGGGAGCGGGTGTCTATTATGGCGGAGGGTCTATCGAAGCTCTGTCCTACAGGGGTGAAATCGTGTACGTGGTGGGGGGGGCGAATTCGGCGGGTCAGGCGGCCATGAACTTCGCGAAGTATGCAGAGCGCGTGGTCATCGTCGTGCGAGGTAGCTCTCTATCGAGCACGATGTCGCAGTATCTGATCGATCAAATCAAAGAGACTCCCAACATCCAGATTTGGCCGCATGCCACCGTTTCGGAGGCCCACGGGGAAATGCATCTGGAGGAGATTTCATTCCATTGTTCGGACACGAACAAGGTGGAGCGCGTGTCGGCGAGCGCGATGTTCATCTTTATTGGTGCGCTACCGCGAACCGATTGGCTCGCAAATGTCATCGAGCGCGACGAACGCGGTTTCATCCTGACGGGTCCCGACCTTATACGAGAGGGTCAGCGGCCCAAGGGGTGGGCGCTCGACAGAGATCCCTTCCTGCTCGAGACCAATGTTCCCGGTGTTTTCGCGGTAGGCGACGTGAGGCATGGCTCGGTGAAACGGGTGGCTTCCGGAGTAGGAGAAGGGTCGGTGGCCGTACAATTCATCCATCAATATTTGAGCAAGGTGTAGATGGTCGGAAAATCCGATTTGCTTAGAGTCCCAGCATTCGCAGATCTGCCGGAGGACCAGATCATCTGGTTTCTCGGCCATGCGCAAGAGCTGCGTCTTGCAGCGGGCAATACCTACTTTCGCCAAGGTGATCCTGCCGACGCGATGTTTGTGATCATCGAAGGACAGCTCCAGGCACGCGGCGAAATCAGTGGTGAAACTGTGGTGTTCTCGGCGAAGCCGGGCGACGTGACCGGCGTGCTGCCCTTTTCGAGAATGAAGCAGTTTCCGTTGGATGCGCGAGCGACCACGGACGCAACGGTCCTGCGTTTTCCTTCTTCTCTTTTCCCGGATCTTGTCCAGAAGATGCCAGAACTAACGAAACGTCTGGTAGGCCTGATGTCCGATAGAATTCGCGAAGCCACTCGAATGGAGCAACAGCGCGACCGTTTGGCTTCGTTGGGAAAACTTTCGGCAGGGCTCGCCCATGAACTGAATAATCCAGCTTCTGCCGCCACGCGTGCTACGGGCCAGCTGCGAGAGGTCCTGAAAAAAATCCGGGATGCAAGCCACGAATTAGGAAGGCGCGACCTGACCCCTCCCCAAAAATCAGAAATCGAGAAGTTAGAAGCTTCTTTCATCCAACACAATGAGGTTCCGCTCGATCCGCTAAAGCTTAGCGACCTAGAAGGCCAAATTGATTCCTTGTTGCGCAGTCACGGGCAAAACGACTTATGGCAATTAGCGGCGGACTTGGCGCGGAAGAACATCAAGCCCGAGGCGCTCGAATCCCTGTTCAGCACACTGGATGCTGACACTGCCCGAGCCGCACTGGTCAGGATCGCTGCTTCGGTTGAGGTCGCTAGCCTGCTGAATGAAATTGAGAACGGTACGTCGCGAATATCTGATCTGGTCCGCGCCATCAAGGAATATACATACATGGACCAGACTCCCGTTCAAAACGTCGACGTCGTGAAGAGTCTGGAAACCACGCTTACCATCCTGAACCACAAGCTCAAACGCGGCGTGGTCGTCCAGCGCGATTACCAGCGCGTTCCTCTCCTTGTAAACTCATTCGGCTCCGAGCTGAATCAGGTCTGGACCAACATTATCGACAATGCCATCGACGCGATGGGTGGGAAAGGCGAGCTTCGAGTCCGAACCTATCGCGATGACAATTGCGTTGTGGTTGAGATCGGCGATAACGGACCGGGAATTTCGCCCGACGTACGGCCGCACATCTTCGAGCCTTTCTTCACCACCAAGAGAGTTGGGGAAGGCACAGGGCTCGGACTCGACACTACTCTTCGAGTTGTCAAGAAGCACCGGGGCAATATTGAAGTGAGTTCGAAACCGGGCGACACACGTTTTCAAGTGTGGCTCCCGTTGGCGGAAGGACCAACTCAGGACCGCGATTCACAGACACTTCGAGCGCTTTAGCTACTTCTCTCACCCTTGATTCTCGCAAAGATCTCCGTACCTATGGCCAGCATGCCATCCGCCGAAAACAGGGATCGCCTCTGCCGTAGCATTGCCCTTAGCACCGCCGCCGCCAAAGAGGGTCGGGAAACTAAACATATGCCCTGCAGCCTATCGGGGCGGGGGCTATTGGTCCTTTTATCAGCGCCGATTCAGCGATGTTTGATGAAGGCGCCGCTTTGTAGTTCGGCTATTGCCCGGCGTAGCTGTTCCTGTGTGTTCATCACAAATAGAAACGGGTCCGTTGCAGCGGCTAGAGCGACCGCAGGAAGTTGATGATGTCCTGTTGGTCTTGGGTGGGCAGCCTACGGAAGCGCTTGATAACCCGATTGGCCTCGCTCCCGGGGCTCCGGTGGTCTTCGACAGCCTCCACCAGATTGGTCGTGCGCCCGTCGTGCAGGAAGAAGATGCGCTGCCCGACACCCCAGAGCGGGGCGGTTCGGAACTCATCGGGACCTGCACCACCTTGCGTGATGCCGTCTGCAAGACCCTTTCCCATGTGGTGAACGAGGAGGTCGGACCAGAGGTTCGCGGTCTGGTTCGATAGGGCGGCGCTCGGGACCGTCGAGGAGCCGCTGGCGATCATCTTACCCGTGGTCAACGAAGCCATGTGGCAATGTGCACAGCCCACTCTTGTGAAGGTGGCTCGTCCGTTCACTATGGACGGCGTGTCGGGCGCGGGCGTGGGTGGAGCCAACATGCGCATAAAGTTGCTAAACGCCTCGATGTCGGACATCACGGCCAGATTGGAAGTGGCAGCACCTGTGGGCGCCGTCGTAAAGTTGAGTGCATCATTCGGTGTGGCAGTGAAGAGACAGGCCGGAGTCTCGTCGCGCTCCTGAGGGAACAATTGGTTCGAGATTCCCATTTCCACGTTGTAGGCTTCGGCCGCGAACATGAGCAGGGATTTGTTCTGCGCCTTCCATCCGAAACGGGTAATGGTCCCATCGTTTGCGCTGCGGTTCGCAGCACCGCTCAGGTGAGCATTGGGGTGACCGTAAATGCCCAACTGTGCCTTCTGGGACGCGTTGGCCTGCATGTTGGCGAGAATCACTGAGTCGGGAATCGCTTCTATGAGTCCAGCCCCAAAGATCGGAGTGGGGATGCGAAAGATGATGTTCGGATTTCCGCCCTTGCCGGTGAGCGGATTTCCAGCCGGCCGAAAGTCGGGCTGGCCAATATTGCAGCCCATAGCGTCACTCCGACCGGTGATGACGAAGAGGTCGTGCACGCCGCCATCGTTGGTTCCGTCGGGATTGCGCTTAAAGCGCGCTTCCCTCACCGGGCCCTTCAGCGTGACGAACCAAGGCACCACGTTCTTTGCCCCATTGAGCGTGGCGACCGCGATCAACGGGTTCTGCGCCGGGCTTGTTCCGCCGGGAGCCGGCTGCGCGTGGCATGAGATACACTGGTTGGAGTTGAAGCGCGGCCCCAGCCCATTGTTCGAGCCTCCCAGCACAACCTCGACTTCGATGAATCTCGCCGCCCCGTCCTGGAAGAAGGTTTTCTCGTCCACGGTAAGGTTATTGAGAGGATTGCCGGCGCCCGCCGCCCCGCCCCGCACCCCAGGATCTACGGGCTTTTTCGCCCCTCCAGCAGATATACAAACGGTCAGCATGGCCAATACTATGGCAACGAAGCCGAATACTCTTGACGCAGCATCTCGTCCCGTCATCAAGGCCCTATGTCTCCTAACTCTCTCGAAGACCCACCAAGCGTCCGTCGAGTCTAGACCGGAAGTTTCCATTGCGAGCCTACAAATCCAAGCGGTGTGGCTTCTTCGGCACCCCCAGAGAACGATTTCTGCTGTTATCGCTCTTTCTGGAGGAGTTCAGACCAAAGCTGAGGCGACCCCGTGTTGACGCGCTCAATCGTTACCGACATGCGAAGATGAAGGAGTCGTGGTTCGGAGCAGCAGCTGGTGAAACGGGAGTGGCCTGCCCCTCTGATCCCGGGCGCAAGGCGATTTACTCGTGAGCGAGACAAATCGGGCGGAGCTGAAAAGCGCTTCCACCGCGAACTGTTATGAAAAGCGGACGAACGCTCCGTTCCAAGGTCAGAGAGCCGAATTCCATCCCACGTAAAGATAGGCTCGAACAATTCGTACTAGTCACGGCGACGCGCGGCGGTCTTCTTGGAGACCTCAGCGATCGATCCGCTGATGCTTTCGAGATAGTTCCGCGTACACTCCTGCAGTTCGCTCAAGCGCTGCTTAGAAATCTCTGCGGCTCGCTCATTCAGTGTATTCGCCAGTTGGCCTACAGCTGAGACCGCTAGAGCCCGGAGCTGCCCTTGCACACTCTCCTGGCAGCCTTCAGAGAGTTTGAGCAAGGCCACCTTGCACTCGTCAAAGCATGCGCCTGACTTTTGGTCCAATTCACAGCCAGCTCTTGCCAGCCGTTCGTTGACATTGCTCTCGAACTGGTTTTTTAATTCCGAAATTCGTTGTTGCATTTGGTTGACAAACTTTTGCGCCGATTGCTGGCAGAAATCCTCGGCCTGCTGGCAAATACTCAGAGACCCTATTTTCAGTTCATCAGTCGTCTCTCGCCGTAACGTATCCATCTTCAGCTGTAACCGCTCGATGGCGGCGGCGGCCATGTTCTCGATGTGTTCGCTCACTTGCGTAGCCTGATCTGTGATGCGCATGGCGGCGCTGCTCATGCCCTCCTCAATCTTGCTAACCCAATGTTCCTGAGTCTTTCGGGCAGAGGCCTCCAGCTCTTTGGTGAGTTCCTTCAGCGCCCTGTGAACCAACTCTTCTTTGCAATTCTCTATGGCACGATCCAGCGTTCTGGTCATCTCATCTTGCAGATGAGCGCGAAACTCGTCTATCAGGCTTTCCTTCTCCTTGGTGACCACAGCCGTTGCTGCTTCGGAAACGAACTTCTGAATGTGCTCGTTTAAGCCGGCCAGAGAAGGAGCCAAAGAAGCAGGCGCCGAATCTAAAACGGACACCTGAGCACCTGCTCGATTCGGCGCGGGCCCGATTTGCTGTTCAGATCGGGGCACGACTCGAAGTTCCTGACTAGATTTGGCGCGGCCGATCACTTTAGATTCTGGGGTCACTAACCAGTCTTCTGGCGGAGACGCCACACCCCAAAAATTGCCGGGCGTTTCCAATTCGACGGCGACGTCCCAGACGCCCTCTTTACCGATCATGATGGGCCTTAACCATTTTACCCGCGCCTGAGTAGAGAGAGCCAAAGAGCCTTGAGCGGTCTCTCGCATCTCCAGGAGAACGATATCTCCCAGAATAACCTCGTGCTTCGATCGGTATCTACAGCCATGGCAACTTAGGGTTAAAGTCGGCACGGTCTCGACGTAGGGCGCGCGGAATGCATCCGCGCCCCGTACAGTCAGCAATATGGCTTGGTCAATCCGGGTACTGCGACGTTTTTGTACGTATGCAAGCTGTGAGGTTGGCACTGGATCCTCCAAGACGCCCACAGCTAGCATACGGCCGGAACCGGCAAAAGTTCTGAAGCGATACAACGTTTGTAGCCAGGAAGTTAATGAAGCATTGGCTGACAGCCTGCTTTAACATGTCAGCGCGAGGTTTGCGTTTTGCGGTCGCTGAAACCGCCGATGGCGCGCAGGTAGCGCTCAGCGGAACGCTTCAAAGCTGTCTTCGCATCGCCGCTTACAATAAATTTTGGCCATGCGCCATAGAGCCTCGAATAGTTATAGGGCTCAAGTTTACTTACGATGTCCAGTACAGTTGCGCTATCCACGGGGACCAAATTCGGATAGCTGTACATGAAACTGACGTACCTGCGATCGGGGCACACTTGGGGCATGTCGCCGGTCATCAGCGCACCGCTTCCCTTTTCGCCGGAAGCCCAATGCAGTACCTGAAATCCGCTGAAATGGCCGCCAACGCGGATGAGCGTGAGGTCGTCATTCAGGCGATGCGTCTCGCCCTTCCAGAACACAATTACGGAATCCGGATTCTGTACCCATTCGCGGTCGGCTTCGTGCAAATAGATGGGAACGCCGCCGAATGCGCGACTCCATTCGACCATACTGGCATAGTAATGCGGATGGGAAACCGCAATGGCCGTCAATCCACCGAGCGCCTTCACAAGCTCGATGGTGCTCGCATCAATCAGACTGATGCAGTCCCACAGAATTCCGCCGTTTTGCGTTTGCAGCAGAAGCGCCCGCTGTCCAATCGCGAACTCCGGTTCCGTCTGAATTCCCCAAACGTCCTCGCCTTCCCGGAAGAAGACGTTACGATTTCTTTTCTGCAACGATTCCAGAGTGATCCACTCCTGCCCGCGCCGTCCAATGTATTGGCGCTCATCCTTGCAAATAGGGCACGCGGGCGGAGGATCACTTGAGGTTGGATATTGTGTTCCGCAGGTGACGCAGATGTAGCTCATAACCCGCCGGTCCTTTCTCGCACGAAGGCTTTGCTCCGCGCAATCGCCATCAGAGTTGCCACGTCGAGTTGCACGAGGACGACCAGATTGCGATACTCGATTCATGTACAGCGCAGTCGTGCTCGAACACTGCGAGCATCCACGCAACGCCGGCGAGCTGCCTGATGCAACCAACACCGTGAACGTCTCCAATCCCGTCTGCGGCGACGAATTGCGGCTGGCGGTGCGCATCGAGAACGGCCGAATTGCCGCGGCGCGATTTCGTACGCGCGGATGCAAGGCGGCTATTGCCAGCGCTTCGCTCCTCACCGAGCTCATCGTCGGCAAAACCATCGAAGAGATTCGCGGCATTACTGCAGAGCAAATCTCGCAGGCGCTCGGCGGATTGCCCGCGGCTACTCGCCACGGCAGCCAACTAGCCGAAGATGCGCTGGACGAAATCCTCGAACAACTCTGAACAGGAACCAAAAGGAAATCCCTCGGTCGCTGCCGCGGTCTCGGGGTCACCATCATTTTTCCCAGCTCAGAGGCCGGCGAGCGCGCGGCGCAGCGCGTCGGGATCGTTCAGATTCAGCACCACTCCTTCCTCATTGGTCGGCACTTCCAAGACTTCGTCCGGATGCGTCCAGACCACCGCTCGCGCACCCTGCTCTGCGGGAGCCGCGAGCAGTTCAGCGTAAAGCCGCGAAGCAAAGATCACCGGATGGCCGCGCTTGCCGTGGAATTTCGGCAGAACGATGGAGCGGCCCGAAGTGTAAAACTGGTGTACGAGTTCGCGGACCAGTTCTGCGCTGACGAGCGGATGATCCACGAGAAAGAGAATGATTCCATCGGTTTGCACTTCCGTGAGACTGCGGATCGCCTCTTTTATTGAAGATAATTGACCATGCTGCCACTGCGGATTCAGCACGATCGCGCTGTTATCAAGGGGGATTTTCTCGGTGATTTCCTTGGTATGAGCGCCGAGAACGACACGTGTGCAGCCGATTTCCTTGCTGCTTTCAGCATTTTTTTTGGATTGATGGATGACTTCCAGTAGGTGCCCTAGAAAGGTGCTGCCGCGCAGCGGAAGGAGCGCCTTCGGCGAGCCCATACGCGAAGACTCGCCGGCGGAAAGAATGACAGCGGCAAGCACGTGAGCGGCGTCAGCGCGAAACGCTTTCGGTCGCAGCCTTCGCCTCGGGTGGCTGCGACGCTTGCTTTCGCTCGACAGCTTTGTGCTTGAGATTGGCGGCTCCGCGGCGCACGGCAATCAATTCGGCTGTGATGCTAACGGCGATCTCTTCCGGCGTGAGGGCACCGATTTCCAGTCCCACGGGGGCGTTCACGCGATCAAAAAGGTCCGGCGCGAAGCCTTCGCGTTCGAGCGCCTGATAGACGGAGAGCACTTTGCGCTTGCTGCCGATCATGCCCAGATAGCGCGCCTCGGTCTTCACGGCCCAGGCGAGCACGCGCATGTCGTCGCGATGCCCGCGCGTGACGATCAGGAGATAGGTGGAGGGATTCGGCTGCAATTTGGCGAAGGCGTCTTCATAACTGGTGTAGATCTCGCGCGCCATGGGGAAGCGCTCGCGGTTGGCGAATTGCTCGCGATCGTCGATCACACCAATGGCGAAGCCGGCGGTATGCGCCGCGTTCGCCACAGCTATAGAGACATGCCCGCCGCCGAAGATATTCAGTACGGGCTGAGGCAGGATGGGCTCAACGAATACTTCAAGCGTGCCGCCGCAGATCAGCCCATTGTCGTAGCTCGCTTCGTTATTCAGATTAAAAGTCATTTTGCGGGGCGCCTCGGCCTTCAGCACGTCTTTCGCGGCAGCCCAGACTTCGGCTTCGACGCAGCCTCCCCCAATCGTGCCCAAGATGGAGCCGTCTTCCCGCACAAGCATCCGGGAACTCTCAAAGCTCGGGATCGAGCCGTTGGTGTGAACGATGGTGGCCATCACGGCTCGCTTGCCTTCACGCCTGAGCCGCAACACTTCCTCGAAAAG
>Ga0209577_10006408_pt1 | contig 10887 bp, 11 predicted proteins | sample GraSoiAngelo_109_FD_185874 | JGI IMG/M metagenome (GOLD analysis project Ga0209577, IMG submission 185874) | Grasslands soil microbial communities from the Angelo Coastal Reserve, California, USA - 14_0903_12_20cm (SPAdes) (version 2) | ecosystem: Environmental > Terrestrial > Soil > Grasslands... | reverse complement strand
GCGGGATCGGTCAGCGCAGACGAGTCGCGCGAATGGCCGTGGTGTAGACCTCTTCAGCACGGCTGGGCTCTTTACGCGTGTCGGTCCAAATGGGATGGGCGACGCCCCCGAACGCAGCGACGCCCTCGTAGTCGCCGTACTGCTGGTAACCACCGTGCGTTTCATCGGAGGGGGCGTCGGCTGCGCGCACCGGACTCAACCAGGTCCGCCCACCGTCGTGTGAGACCGTGCACGTGTACCAGGCATGGGTACGCGACGCATCTCCGGTGGTGTCGTAGAAGCATGACCACAGATCTTCGGTAATTGGATCGATCGCGGATGCGGGTAAGAACTGATCAGCAGGCTTGTGGTCGGCCGGATTCACGCGCACCCGGAACAGACGCCGCAGACGGTCGTCGAACGCTTCTGCGTAGACCCCTTGCGTGCCGTTTTGCTCACGCGTCTCATACGTCAGCACGACCTCTCCGGCATGCCGTCCACGCGAGAAGACATTGACAATTGGGTTCGCATTGACGCACCGGTCGGCTTGCGCGGGAACCGGAAACGCGCTCGCGTGACATGCCGTCGAATAGAGCGGTGCCGTCGATGCGACGCGGTGAGGACCGACGAAGTGCACGCCACCATCCGTCGAGCGCGCGAGCCAGAGCCCGCCTCGCAGCGGATCAGCTGCCGCGACGTACACGACACCACCGGGTCCCACCGCAACGCTCGACGTCTGTGGCGAGAAGCGGTCGGCCCCGACGGGGATCGGTGTCGCCCAGGTGTGCCCGTCATCGTCGCTCCGGCTAATCTCCAACACTTCGAAATCCTGGTTCACGAGGCGTGACCAGACCAAGTAGACGCGTCCCCGGTATTTCGTCTCGGACGAGTCGTCGACCGCGATCGCAGGCTTGTCGTCCCACAGGAAGTGCGGCCGCCGGTATGCGCGACGGCGTAACTTCGCCACTGAGCGCCAAAGCGCGAACGTGCGGCGACGAACAGATGCGGCCGCTCGTTCCCTTGCGTGCACGACAAATCGGCAAGGAATGCGTAGTACTCGCTTCCGTCTCGGCTGATAGTGATCGCGGGATCGCCGTCGCCGCACTGTGCGCGGTTTGCGAGCGGCGGACCGCCGAGCGAGCGCCAATCGCGACCGCGGTCGCGTGAGCTATACACGCGCGTCACGAACAGCTCGTCGTTCGAGCCTGCGAGCAGAAGGTGTGGGTGCGACGGGTCGATCGCGATCGTCGTCTCGCTCTGGACGCGCGGCGCGTGGGATACGTCGATTTGTGGACCACCAAGCGGCCGGCTGTTGTGCAACGTGTGTCGCGACGTGACGTACCACACGACGAATGCCGTAGCTGCGGCCCCCAGCAACAAGACGACCACCAAGAGGTCGCGCAGAACGCGACGCAGTCCCCGTTTCAGCTCTGAGCCTGCGATCTCTCCCTCTGAAGGGGGTCGATGGAGACGAGCGTCTCGCGGCGATGCTCGACCTGCAGCGTCGTGTGCGCGATTCCGAACTGATCACGCAGCATCTGCTCGAGGTCGCGGCGCGCGGCGTGGCAATCGTCCTCGCGCCCAACGAGCACGTGCGCCGAGAGCGACGGGAAATCCGCGCCGATCTCCCAGACGTGCAGGTCGTGAACGTCGACGACACGCGGGTCGGCGGCGATCGCGCGCCCGATCTCCTCGACGCTCATTCCGGAAGGCGCAGCCTCCAGCAAGACGCGGCCCGATGCATGCAGCAGACCGTAGGCGGAGCGGAGCATCAGCGCGACGACGAGGAGTGACGCGATCGGGTCGGCGCGGTCGAATCCGGTTGCGACGATGACCGCGGCGGCCGCGACCGTGCCGACGAACGCATACAGATCCGTGACGATGTGCTGGAAGCTCCCCTCGACCGCCATGTTCGCGCGGTCGGCGCGGGCCAGCTGCCACGTCGCGACCGCGTTGACGGCGATCCCGGCGAGCGCGACCACGAGCATGATCCAACCGCGAACCTCCGGCGGCGAGACGAGCCGGCGCACCGCGGAGTAGCAGATCAGCGCGGACAGGACGACGAGTGTGGCGCCGTTCACCTGGGCCGACAACGTTTCTGCCCGCTTGAGGCCGAAGGTCAGGTCACCTCCGGCCGGCCTGCGCGCAAGCCGCAACGCGACGAGCGACAACCCGATCGCACCCGCATCGGTCAGCATGTGCGCGGCGTCCGTGAGCAGCGCCAGGGAATGCGCGAGGATCCCTGACACAACTTCGCCCGCCATGAGCCCGACGATCAACGCGAGCGCGAAGGAAAGCCGCCGGACGTTCGTCGAACCCGAAGTGCTCACGTCCGGACGATAGCCCGGCTGACGCAGTTGCTAACCGGGAGGCGGCGCTGGCGGCGCGCCTATGACCTTCATGCAGTCGATCGAGCGCGTGCTCGCCGCGAAGGCGATCTCCTTGTACGCGCCGAACGAGGGCTTGCGGACGCCGTCGGTGTACATCAAGCCCGATTGCCAACCGACGAGACGGCGCTCGTCGATCAGCTCGAAGTTGAAGAAAGCGCTCACCGCCGGCTGGCAATACGCGAGCGAGATCGCAGCGGTCAACTGCGAGGCCTGCGACTTGTCGGAGCCGGCAGCGGGCAGCACGGTCGGATCGTTCTCGTGGCCGGTGTAGTAGCCCGCGACGTACCACGGAATCGTCGTCTGGAATCCGTCTTCCAGATACCACAGGCGTGCCCACGTCGCGCTCGGGACCGGCTGCGCGGTGAAGGCGAACGCGGTCGAGAGCGCGGTCATCAACGCCTGGTAGTCGCCCTCGCCGATCGTTCCACTGTCGGGATGCGTGGCCCACGGATCTTCCGCCGCGAATTCCGGATACGGGTTGTGTCCGAACGTGTCGACGATCGGGCGGTCGCGACCCGAATTGCGGTACGCGTCTCCGAGCTCCTCGATAAAACGCGCCGGGTCGTAGTGAGACGCCGTCGAGTCGACGACGTTGACGCTCGGTCGCAGCGCGTGCAGTACGTCGTAGCAGCGCGCGAGCAGCGCCTCGTAGGCTGCCGCGCCCGCGCTCTCCGGCCAATAGTGGAGCGAGTTCGCCTCGTTCCAGATTACGACTGCTGACATGTACGGGAGACGGGCGACGAGTCCGCGAACGTACCTGCAGTATTCGGAGCGCGAAACGGCATCGACGGGCGCCTGCGACGCGTCCGCGTAAACCGCGAGCACGATTTTCTGGCGTAGCGCACCTGCCTTGGCCGCGCGTTCGAGATAGGTGCGCACGACCGGCGGCTGCCGGACCTCTCCGCGACGCCACGGAATCGAGATTCGCGTGAACGGGGCGCCGAGCTCGCGCTGGACGCCGATGAATCCGTTCGGCCGCACCATCCACTTCAGCGTGTCGTCGTCGAAGCCCAGCCTCAGATAGTTCGCCCCGTGCGAGGCGGGCGCGACAGCGAGTGCAAGCAGGATCGCGAGGAGGATGCGTCGGGCCAAAGAGCGCTGATCTTGCTTCGGTCCACAGATCGAGTCAAGCCTGCGGTGGCCGCGGTCCCTTCGGGGGTGGGAGGCCGCGCCGGCCGTGTCCGAAGGTGCGACGAGTGAACGTGATCAACGTGACGAGCAGGACCCACTTCGGCCAGAAGTCGCCGTGCGCACCGCTGAAGAGCCACACGCAGACGGCGATCAGGTTCACGAGCGCGTACTGCAGCGCGAGCGACTGCCACCGGGTATCGCGCAGCCTCACGGTCGGGAGCTTCGCTGTCGGCAGCTGGCGCAGCACGTGACGGAGCTCGCCTTCGGTGCGTGCTGCATGCGTCTCGTCGAGACGCTGCTGGAACTCCTCCAGCGTCAGGCGCCCGGCCTCGTAGTGCTCGCGGAGCTGTGCCGAAGCCCGCGCGCGATCGGCATCGGAGGCGAGGAGATCCGGCGGCTCGGCCACGGCCCGATCGTAGTCAGTTCCTAACCAAGGTTTTACAACCGAGCTGCAGAACTCTGCCGAAAATTCCCCAGTGCGCGGCTACCCTGCGCGCGCGCCCCGCCAACCGATCAAGGAGTCTCATGCGTCTCGCCCGAACCGTGCTGCTCGCTTCGCTGATCGCGCTCGTCGTCGTCCCGGCCGCGCTCGCGATCAGGTTCACCGACGACAGCTACAACATGCCGCCCGGAGTCGTCGGCCAGTCCTACAGCAAGCAGTTCAACGGTGCGGGCGGGTGTGGTCCTGCTTTGCCGTACCAGTACAGCCTGATCGGCGGGAAGCTCCCGGCCGGTTTGTCTCTCTCCTCGAGCGGTCTCATCAGCGGCACGCCGACGCAGGCGGGCAACTCATCCTTCTGGGTCAATCTCAGCGATCAGAATCCGCCCACCGCGGACTGGTGCCGGCCGTCGGAGGCGCAGCGCCAGTTCACGATCACCGTCACCGATGGCACGCCCGCGCCTGCGCCTGCGCCCGCGCTGAAGATCGCGCAGAGCTCGCTCACTCCCACGACCTCCGTCCAAAACCAGCCCTACAGCTTCCAGTTCACGGCATCGGGCGGCGGAACGCAGTCGTGGACGGTCTCGTCGGGCTCGCTCCCGGCCGGAATCACGCTCAGCAAGGGCGGTGTGCTGTCCGGAGCGGCGACCACGACCGGTTCCTTCACGTTCAAGGTCCAGGTGAGTGACGGGACCCGCTCGGACGCGCAGACCTACACGCTCACCGTCGTCACGCCGCTCAAGGTCACCACGCCGGTGGCCACGCCGACCGCCGAAGTCGCTCGCCCGGTGCAACTCCATCTCACAGCGACCGGCGGCAAGGGTCCGTACAAATGGACGCCCAGTGGCGGGACGACGCTTCCGGCCGGTCTGTCGCTCGATCCGAGCACGGGAGTGCTCAGCGGGCAGCCGGCGGCCGCAGGGTCGTATGCGCTGAAGATCAACGTCACCGACGCGCTCGGTCTGACCGACACGATCGATGTCAACCTCGTCGTGGCACGCAAGCTCTCCGCGACGAGCCGAACGATCGCGGCGAAGGTCGGTCATCTGCTCCGCGCGCGGTTGCGCGCGAGCGGCGGTGTCCTCCCGGAGACGTGGACGATCATGCGTGGCAGCTTGCCCTCAGGGATCCAGCTCGCGCGTGACACGGGAATGCTGTCCGGCAAGCCTCGACATGCGGGCACGGCGCGAATCGTGCTGCGGGTGCGAGATGCGCTCGGCGCGGTCTCGACCGCGACGATCGTTCTACACGTCGGTTCGTAGCCGCCGTCGGCGGACCGCCAAGCCGGCGAGCACGAGAAACACGACCGCAGCGGCCGCAGCTCCGGGGACGAACGCCTCGGTGCCGCGCCGCTGCGGCCGCAGCAACCGCAACGTGCGCGTGTCGAGCGTGAAACGTGTCGCGGTTCCGGTCACCGCGATCGTGAGCTCGTGGTCGTCCAGCCGCATGCGCGCGTGCGCAAGCGCGTTCTGATCGTCGCGCTGCTGCCACGGAAGACCGATGCAGACCGCTGACCGGCCGGCTGTGTCGAGCGCGTGAACGAACGGATAACCCCCGGTGTGTTCGTAGAGGGTGTAGACCCAGCGGCCGTCCGAACTCGTCGCGCGGGCGGCCGGATACCCGCTCATCGTCCACCCGACCTGTCGCTTGTCTGCGATCGACGCAGGTAGGAGCCGATTCTGTGCAAGGTCATATGCGCGAACGCGATAGCTCGTGATGTCGGTGGCCGAGACGTGTTGGATCAGATAGAGCGTCCGGCTGTCGGCCGAGAGCGCGTCGAAGGCGAAATCCCCGCGCAACTCGACGACTTGGTCGGGAGTGAGGGTGTTCGTCGCGATGACGAGGAAGGTGCTGTTCGTGCGCAATGTGCCGGAGGGCGGCGTCGCATCCGAGAGCACGAGCAGGCGTCCGTCACGACTGAGACCACCTGTTTGCCCTTGCAATGTCACCGTTGGGATCCCCCAAGCTCCGTCGAGAGCGTCAAAGCGTAGGAGACGTCCGCCTCGCGTCCGCACGGCTTCGACGATGGAACTGGTCCCATCGGAGACGACGACGTAGCGCGTCGCTCCGTTGCGATCGGTGATTCCCGCTCCGCCCTGAAGCGAACCGAGCTGCGGACCCGCCGCTGCGGCACTCGCGGCAAACGAAAGACCGAGGACCGTCAGCGCGCAGAGGACGTTACGCATACCGCTGATACACACTGCGCACGCAAAAGGTTCCGTCTAGCGGCTGATTTCGCGAGCGACGCGCAGCGCGGTGCGCTCGTCGAGTGTCCGTCCCTCGAGCCGGAAGGTGACATCCTTGTACTCCCACACCAAGACGTTGCCCGCAAGTCGTGGAGGCGCCGCAGGGAGAATGAAGACGTGGCGCTCACCGGAGATCCACAGGCCGTCACCCGGATTGACGACACGCACAGGCGTCACGCTTGTCGCCGGACCGACCACCTTCTTCAGGACTGGAGGGCCGCCGACGCCCAGCTCACTCAACAGCGTTGGGTCGGGCGTCGTGAGGATGGTCGAGACGACGTCGTCCAGCGAGTAGAGACGGACGCGGCCGCGCACGGGCGGCAGGCGCACCGGGCCCAGGAGGCGTTCCGCTTCGCGCCTGGAAATCGGCGCACCGAGGCCGACAGCCAGGGCACGTTCGCGCGCAGGCGGAAGCGTTCCGACGCGTTCGATCGTGACAGCGCCGATGTGGAAGAAGCGAAGGATCGCGCTCCGCGCCTGCGGAACGGCGAACGCCACGGCGAGCGCAACGGCGAGCAACGCGATGGCAATTGCCAACCGCGGAAGGCGACGCCGACGCTCGGCCAATCGGAGCTCGATCGACGGTGTCGGCGGCCACTCCAGCTCCGCCGCGAGGCTGCGCAGGTTCGGTTCGAGCTCACTCATAAACGTCCCTCAGGCGATCGAGCGCACGCGCGGTTCGCGATTTGACCGTGCCAAGGCGGACGCCGAGCGCGGCGGCCGTCTCGTCCTCGGAGAGACCGAGCAGGAAGCGGCAGGCCAGTACGAGCCGCGCATTCTCCGGCAACGCGTTCAAGGCGCCGAGCAAACGCGTTCGCTCGTCCCGCGCGAGAACGATCGCTTCGGGGGACGGGGCCGCGTCCCCCGAACTTTGCTCGCTCTCCGCCCGCAAGACGAGCTGCGCTCTGCGGCCTGCAGACCGGCGGCGATTGCGAGCTGCATTTGCGACGACGCGCAGCAGCCACGGCCGAAGCGGCTCGCCGCGCCGGAAACGTCCGATTGCGCGCCAGGCGTTCACGAGGCCGTCCTGCACGGCGTCCTCTGCTTCGGCAGCTCCGCCGGTGATCAGATACGCGATTCGGAATGCGATCTCCTCGTACGGTCGAATCAGCTCTTCGAAGGCGCGCTCGTCCCCACGCTGCGCCCGCGCGACGAGCTCTGCTTCAGCGAGTGGACGGCCCTCCACCGCCTAGAGATACACCGCAAAGCCGACGCGCGTTCCGCGCTTAGCGACGCGTCAACGCCAGCAGGAAGGCGCGGACGGCGGCGTCGTAGCGTCGCGGGTCGACGTTCCAGGACTCCACGTGTCCCGCACCCGTTGTCTTGACGAAGGTGACGAATCGCGGCAGCGCGGCAGCGAAGGCCTCGCTCGGTCCGATCGGAACGGTTGTGTCGGCAGTGCCGTGGAAGAGCAGGATCGGCACGTGGAAATCGCGCACGCGCCGGATTTGGTCGAAGGCGGAAAGGTTGATGCCGACTCGGTGGGACGCGATCTCGCCGGCGATCCAGCTTTCGAATCGCGGCAGACCCGCGCGGTCTCCGCCGAGCGAAATGGTGGCATTCCAGTTCAGCACGGGCGCGTCGAGGATCAAACCGGCGACGCGGTGCGCGAGTCGTGACGAGTGCATGAACTGGGAGACGATCGCGCCCCCCATGCTCCAACCCACGAGCACGAGTCGCTTGGCCCCGTGGTCGACGGCCCACTCCGCCGCGGACTGCAAATCGAGCCATTCGGTATTCCCAAGGTGATAGAGACCGCCGGGGCCTTGTGGCGCGCCGAGGTCGTTGCGGTAGGTGATGTCGAGCGAGGGCAAGCCGAGGTGCGCGATCGTCGGCAAGATGCGAAGAGCGACGCGGCGCGTCGCACCACGGCCGTGAACAAAGATCACCCACGTGCCACCACGTCCCGGAACTTTCCACGCGGGGAAGGCTCCCAAGGAAGAGCGAACCGAGACGGTGCGATAGGCAATGGCGAATGCCGTGCGAGGATCAGATGGATACGCATCGACGTCGAGTCCGACTTTCGTTCCCGGTTTCAGCGTTCCGTCGATGATCCGGAACCCGCGGGATATTTGCGACCCGCTCACGCGCACGGATCCGAACATCTGCCCGTACCCGCCTCGCCACGCAACGCCCCAGATCTGCCTCGTCCTGGTTTTTGCGGTCGACGGCAGAGTGATCCGGCCGTCCGCGACCGCGTACGTCCGAAGGTTCTCCACGATGCGTGGGTGGATCGGGTCGAGGAGCCTGTTCGAGAAGTACCAACCCACCCCGACCACGAGCGCGACCGCAATCAGAAAGAGCGCCGCCGCGACCGTCAGGAGCTTGCGGGACGGCCTCCACAAGCGGCGGCGGTCACCGGCGCTAAACGTTTGCTCTGCTTCGGATCGAGATCACAAGGGCCTTAGGCGACTCGCCCTGTTCTTACTCTCGTGTCCCCAGGAGGTCAAGCAACGGCAATGATCGTCGACGCTCACAACGATGTCCTCCTCGAGCTCGTTCTCGATCCCGAAGACGAGCGGCGCCTCGAACTCGTCCTGCGTCGCGGCGACGAGCGGCCGTTCGAGCGGTACTGGCTGCCGCAGCTCGAGGCCGGCGGCGTCGGAGTCCAGATCTGTCCGCTCTACGGCGCCACCGTTCCGCGAGAGGAAGCACGTGCCTGGGCGCTGGCCCAGGAAGCGGAGTTCACGAGTGCCATAGAGCAGAACGCCGAGCGCGTCTGCCGCGTTCGCGTGCGCGACGAGCTCGACGATTCTCGCTTGGGGCTCGTGCTGTCGATGGAAGGGGGCGAGCCGCTCGAGGGGGACGCCGCCGCCTTCGACCAGTGGTACGAGCTCGGCGTGCGATCGGCGAGCTTGACGTGGAACTACGAAAACGACTTCGCGGGTGGCATCGACACGCCGACGCAGGGTCTGACCGAGCAAGGACGCTCGCTCGTCCGCCGCTTCGGCGAGCTCCGCGTCGTCCTCGATTTGGCGCACGCGTCAGAGCAGACGTGGCGTGACGTGATGGAGGAAGATCTGCCGTTCTCGGTCACTCACGCGGCGTGCCGCGCTATCCACGACCATCGACGGAACCTCGCCGATTGGCAGCTCGAGGAGATCGCGGCGCGCGGCGGCGTGCTCGGTGTGATGGCGCTCGCGTTTGCTGTCGACCCGAAGACACCGACGCTCGAGCGCTGGGTCGATCATGTCGATCATGCGGTCGGAGTGATGGGGATCGAGCACGTCGGTCTCGGGGCCGATTTCGTCTTCGATCCGGTTGCCGCGAGGAAGGCGCGCTTCGGGCTTCGCGGTTTCACCGGACCCGACGACTACCCGGCGCTCGTCGAAGCGCTCAGAAGCCGCGGGTACGACGGCGAAGATCTCGAGGCAATCCTGAGCCGTAACTGGCTCAGGGTGTTGCGAGCATCGTTACCGGCCTGACATCATCGCCGCGGCCGCGCGGATGCACGCCGCGTTATCGGCCGCAAGCGTTCCGTCAGGCAGCACCGTCGGCCGCGAGTCGACCGCGCCGGCGCGCAAGTCGTAGGCGACTCACCGCAAGTCAGATTCAGCCGCCGCTGATCGCAGCGATGACGTCCACGCGGGAGCGGGCCTCGAGCGGTGTTTCAAGCGTGCCGCGCTCCCGGTCGACGTAGACGTGGATGTGCGGCCGCAGCGCTTGCGACGATTCGCAGAGACGGTCTCGTAACCCCGGCCACTGCTCGTCGAGACGATCGAGCGCCTCACCGACCGTCGCGGCGTCGACATCCACGCGCCGCTCGAGACCGGCGAAGAGCGGCGTCAGCATCGTCGGAAAACGCAACTCCGCCATCAGCCGATGTGCGCAACCTCGACCGACCAGATCGGCGGCAGGTAGTTCGCGATCTCCTGCCAGCTGTCGCCTTCGTCCGTGCTCGCGAACAGTTGCCCGGTGCTCGTTCCGAAGTACACGCCGGGACTGTCGTGCGAATCCATCACCATCGCCTCGCGCAGCACGCCGACGTACGCGTTCTCCTGCGGGAGACCGCTGTAAAGACGCTGCCAGCTCGCACCTGCGTCGCGCGTGCGCCAAACCGCAGCTTTTCCGTCCGGCATGTTGCGTCCGTGCCCGGGGTCGAGCGGGATGACGTAGAAGGTGTCGCGGTCGTGAGGATGCGCGGCCGCCGCGAAACCGAAGTCAGTCGGCAAGCCCTCGGTGATCTCGACCCAGGAATGGGCCGCGTCGTCGCTGCGGTGCATGCCGACGTGGTTCTGTTGGTACATGCGGTCGCCGTCGACGGGCGAGCGGACGAACTTGTGGACGCAGAAACCGACCTCCTCGTGCGGGCGCGGCCAGTCGGCACGAAGTCCGCGGTTCCGCGGCGCCCACGTCTTCGCGTTGTCGGTCGTCTCGAACAGGCCGACCCCTTGCACGATCGCCCAGAAGCGTTCCGAGTTGTCCCCGTCGAACATCAGCGCGGAGATGCCGAGGTGGCCCGGCGGCTGATTCGCAGGGTCGTCCCACATCTCGCTCCCGGGTTGACCGGACAGCGTGGTCAGCAAGGACCAGGTCGCCCCCTGATCGCGGCTCTCCAAGATCCCCGGCGCCTCCACGCCCACGAGCACGCGACCGTTGTCGACGGCGAGCGTGGAGACCTTCGACACCTTCCGAGGGTCGTCCTCGCCGTAACTCAAACCCTCGCTGGACTGCGTCCACGTCTCTCCGAGGTCCGGGCTTC
>Ga0209577_10006407_pt1 | contig 10888 bp, 11 predicted proteins | sample GraSoiAngelo_109_FD_185874 | JGI IMG/M metagenome (GOLD analysis project Ga0209577, IMG submission 185874) | Grasslands soil microbial communities from the Angelo Coastal Reserve, California, USA - 14_0903_12_20cm (SPAdes) (version 2) | ecosystem: Environmental > Terrestrial > Soil > Grasslands... | reverse complement strand
GAGCGAGGAGGCCGGCGCGGGCGTGCGGACCCGCACCGCCGCCGAGTTCGGCATCGAGGTCGAGGACGTCGAGCGCTACGAGGTGGCGTACCTCGAGCGACGCCAGCCGCTGCGGGCGGGGACGTTCGCGCGCATCGTCTCGGCCCGGCGCCCGCCCGACCGGGTCGATGAGCTGCAGCGTGAGGTCCAGGCCCGCGTCGTGCCGATCATCACCAACCAGAAGGGGTTCCGCTCCGTCGTCCAGGCGGTCAATCGCCAGAACGGAAAGGTGCTCGCCGGGTCGAGCTGGGACACCGCGGCCGACCGCGAGGCGAGCCACGCCGCCCTCGCGCCCATCCGCGAGGAGCTGATGGCGACCGCGGGGTCCTCGCCCCAGGTCGAGAACTACGACGTCGTCTTCGCCGACGTCCGGGTGGCCGCGGGCGCCCGCTCGTAGCGCGGCGCCACCCGGTCAGCGCCGGCGGCGGCGTCCGGACCGGTTCGACTCCTGGAGCGAGAAGCACTGCCTGAGCGTCCCGGTGTCGGGGATCGACATGCTGATCTCCGGCATCGAGATCGCAGGGACGTCCTTGCGCACGAGCCGCAGATGGGTGCGGGTGACGCTGCTCACCCGACCCCCGGTGTCCTCGTCGACGGTCCCTCCGGCCTCCTCGACCGCGCTCTGGATCGCCTCGGCGTCGGCGCCGAGCATGAGCTCGACGAGAAGCTCGGCGTCCTCCTCACCGCAGCGCGCCTCGACGAAGCCGCTCGGCACCGCCCGGCCGCGCGGGCCGAGGATGCGCTCGAGGTCGACGACGGCGGCGAAGTCGTCGGCGTCGAGCCGCGCCCGCCAGCCGCCCTGGGGCGTCTGGATCCAGGCGTCGCCGAGGTCGTGCTCGAGCAGCGGGCGGATGGCGAGCTCGGTCTCGACCGGCGAGCTCGCCGAGCGCAGCCGCCCGAAGCGCCGGCCGTCCCTCGAGTAGGCGGCCTGGCGGCCGGAGGCGGTGACGAGGTCGCAGTGCTTCTGCTCCTGGCCCCCGGTGAGCATCCGGATCCGCAGGCGACGGTTCTCCCCGTCGTGCTGTTCGCCCTCGCTGAGGAAGCTCATCCCCTTGCTGACGAGCTCGAGAGTCTCCTTGATCCCGGGGTCGAGCGTCTTGATGCGGCTGGCGACCTCGGCGCCGGGGACGTCGAACTGGGTGATGCTCGCGATCTCGACCGCCGCCGGGCCGTCGAGCCAGCGCCGCATCGCGCCCTTGGTGATCTCATCGAGTGTGGCCATAGGCGGACAATGGGACCACACCGCACAGGTGGAGGAGGAGCTGAGATGGCGGTCGAGAGCAGAGCCGACGCCCTCTGGGAGGGCGACCTGATCCAGGGACGCGGCAGCGTCCATCCCGCGAGCGGGGCGTTCCCCGACGTCTCCCTGACCTGGCGTCAGCGGGCCGAGACCCGGGAGTCCGGGACGAGCCCCGAGGAGCTCATCGCGGCGGCGCACGCCGGCTGCTTCGCGATGGCGCTCTCCTTCGGCCTCGGCAACGCCGGGCACCCGCCCGAGCGGCTGGAGACCAGCGCCCGGGTGGGGTTCCAGCTGCCCGAGGGGATCACCGGCATCCACCTCAGCGTCAGCGGCCGGGTCCCCGGTCTCGACGAGGCGGGGTTCCGGGCGGCCGCCGAGGACGCCAAGGCCAACTGCCCGGTCTCCAAGGCGCTGGCCGGGGTGCCGATCACCCTCGACGTGAGCTTCGGATAGGGGAGAGGCCCCTCCTCAGCTCGCGGCGTAGGCGGCGAGCTTCGGCTCGCCGGTCACGTGGTGCTCGCCGGTCAGGACCATGAGGTCGCGGTCGATCTCGACCGTCTCGCTCATCGCCTGGCCCGGGTCGACCCCGGCCATCATCCCCCGGGTGCACACGGACTTGTCGATGCGGCTCGCGTCGGCGCCGCCCGGATGGGTCAGCGCGTCCATCACCACGGCGTAGTACACCGCGTCGGAGACGGCCTGGATGTGCTCGACGTAGCGCCCGGGGCAGATGTCCTGGACGGCGATGTTCGACGCGCCCTTGAGCTGCGCGCTCTGGTCCCAGGGATCGCCATGGCCGCCCGCGTACCAGACGAACTGGTCGGTCCGCGAGTACACCGAGGTGTACGACACCGGTCCGGGCGTCTCGCTCCCCGAGTTGAGGGCGGCGAGGAACTTCGAATCGGGCTTCATCTGCCAGAACGGCGCGATGCACTCGCTCGCGCAGATGCCCTGGGTCTCGGTGAAGCCGTGGCCGACCCCGGCCATCGCGACGAGGTGGTCGACGAGCTGGGGGACGTCGGGCCAGAACTTGATCGCCCACCGCGGCTCGAGGGGACCCTGGCTGAAGCCGACCACGTCCACCTTGCGGTGGGAGCGCTCCGCCATGAAGCGGATGGCGTGGACGACGTACTCGGCCGAGACCTGGATGTCGGCCCGGGCCCGGTCCGGCAGGTTCACCGCGCAGACGTCGTAGCCCATCGGGGGCAGGACCTTGCCGTAGTTCCACGACCAGTTCGAGTCGGCGGTCAGGGTGGTGCCGTGGACGAGGAGGACCGGGTTGTGCGCGCCCGAGAACGTGGCCGGGCACTTCAGCGCGCCGGTCAGGGTGTCCTCCGACACCTGGAGCGTCGGTCCGACGGCCGCACGGGCGGTCGCGGGCTGCACCAGTCCGCACACGATGGCGAGGAGGGCGGTGAGGAGCGTGGGTACCCGTCGCATGGTGGAGATCCCCCTTGGAGGCCGAGGTCTCCCTGGCGCCAGCCGAAAGGCTGACCTGTGATTCGCTCATTCAAGCAGCGGCCAGCGGGCCGGACCACCTGCGCATGCATGTGCTCCGTCATCGGAGCGTGGCGCGCCCGCGACGATGCGGCCCGGCGGATCGCGCCGGGCGCGTCGATAGGATGAGGACATGCCCTTCTTCCGTCGCGTCGACCACCGGGCGGTCGCCGGCGACACCCGCTCGAGGGCGGCGGCGCTCTTCGACATGGGCCGGTACGCCGAGGCCGAGGCGCTGCTCCGGGAGCAGATCGGCCAGGGTTCCCAGGACGCCGTCGACCTCGCCCTGCTGAGCATGTGCCTGCGGATGCAGGGGCGGGTGGAGGAGGCGGTCGAGGCTGCCCGGGCCGCGGTCGCGCTCGGCCCCGACGAGACCCGGGCTCTCACCGCGCTCGCCCGGGCGCTGCTCGCGGACGGGAGGGACCGCGAGGCTCTGGCGGCCGCCCGCGAGGCGGTGCGGCTCCACCCGGAGTCCGTGGACGCGATCGCGGCCCAGGCGGAGACGGCGATGGACGTGAGCGTCCCCGAGGCGGAGGCCGCGGCCTCGGTCCTGCAGCGGGTCGCGCCGAACAGCTCCATGGGCCACCACCTGCGCGCCCGCGTCGAGATGGTCCGGTGTCGCTGGCCGGAGGCCGAGCGCTGGCTGCGCGAGAGCCTGCGCTGCAGCCCCTTCTCCGCCGCCGACCACGCCAACCTCGCGCTCGCCCTCGACAAGCAGGGCCGATACGAGGAGGCGGACCTCGAGCACCAGGAGGCGGTGCGCCTCGATCCCCGGCGCGAGGTGCCGCGGCAGAACCTGCACATCGCGTTGCGCGTGGGTGAGCGCCGCGGCGCCACCGACCAGCCGTACTCGGCGGCGCTGGTCGCGAGCACGCTCTCGCCGACGGTCCGGGCCCGCAGCCTCACCAACGTCATCCACGACGCCCTCCGCCACGGCCGGATGGACTCCGCGAGGTCGACCGCCGCCGAGGCGGGTGCGATCATCGACACCCTGCCGCTCGCAACCGTCGAGGAGCGGCGCACCCGGATCCTCGTCGCCGACGCCATCGCCATGGTCGACGCGCGCCGCGGCGACCCCGCGGCCGTCTGCGCCCGGCTCTCGTCGCTCGAGGAGGAGGCGAAGGAGATCCTGCGGCCGCGGGAGCTGCACGTCGTCCTCAACAACCTCGGCATCGCCCGGATGCGCACCGGCGACCCCGGAGCGGTTCCGACGCTGCGCTCGGTCGTCGACCTCGCCCGCGACGCAGGCAACCCCGACGTCCTCGGCCGGGCGCTGCTCAACCTCGGCGCCGCCTACGCCGAGGCCGACGACGACGCCGACGGTCGCGCCTGCTACGCGGAGTGCCTCGACCTCGCCCGGGCCAACGGGCACGTGCAGCGGGCGGGGACGGCGTCCCTCAACCTCGCCCGCGTCGACCTGCGCGCCGAGCGCCTCGAGGAGGCGGAGGAGCACATCACCGAGGCCGGCCCGATCTTCGCGACCCTCGAGCTGCCGATGCTGAGCGCCCAGCTCGAGACCGTCGCCGGCTGGCTCGCGCTGCGCCGAGGGGACCTGGGAGCGGCGCGCCGGGCGCTGATCACGGGGCTGCAGGCGCTGCGCCGCGGCGGCGATCGTCGCGCGGTCGACGCCTTCGCCCACCTCGCCGAGGTCGAGGCCGCGCGCGGGCGCCCGCTCGTCGCCGCGTTGCACCTGCGCACCGCGGAGCGGCGGGCGCGCACCGCGGGGAACCAGGTGATCGTCGCCCGGGCGCGGGCTGCGGTCGAGGGCGTTCAGGGTTGTCCCTGACCCCTTCGAGGGCTGGCCCCGATCAGCCGTTGCGGAGGGATGGCGGGGATCTTCGGAACGCGTGGTGATGCCGAAACGGGTCGCCGACCGGCCGGATCCGGCGCCGGATCGGCCGTAGGCTCGCCCCCATGCCCACCAGCACGGCCATCGATGCCGCGACCCTGCTCGACCGACTCCAGTCCCGGCTCCACGAGGCCGTCGTCGTTCGCGACGAGACCGTCGAGCTCCTCCTCCTCGCCCTGCTGAGCCGCGGCCACGTGCTCCTCGAGGACGAGCCCGGGATGGGCAAGACCCTGCTCTCCCGCACCCTCGCGGCGGCGCTGGGGGGGACCTTCAAGCGCATCCAGTTCACCCCGGACCTGCTGCCCGCGGACATCGTCGGCGGCTCCGTGTACAGCCCGCGCACCGGCGACTTCGACTTCCGCCCGGGGCCGGTGTTCGCGAACGTCGTCCTCGCCGACGAGATCAACCGGGGAACGCCGCGCACCCAGTCGGCGCTGCTCGAGGCGATGGGGGAGGGGCACGTGAGCATCGACGGCATCACCCATCCGCTCGAGCGGACCTTCTGCGTCGTCGCCACCCAGAACCCCGCGGAGCAGCACGGCACCTTCCCGCTCCCCGAGGCGGAGCTCGACCGTTTCCTGCTGCGCCTGCGACTCGGACGCCCCGACGCCGAGCAGCTCCAGGAGATCCTCCGCCGTCACGAGCATCGCGACCCCACGCCCGACGGCGAGCCGGTGCTCGAGCTGCGCGAGCTGCTCGCCCTCCAGGAGGAGGCGACCCGCGTCCACGTCGCCGCCCCGGCGCGCGCCTACGTCGGCGACATCGTGCTCGCCACCCGCGAGCACCCGTCGGTCGGGCACCCGGCGAGCACCCGCGCCATGGTCGCGATGCTGCGCTGCGCCCAGAGCTCCGCGCTGCGACGCGGACGCGACCACGTCACCGCCGACGACGTCAAGCGGGTGGCGCCGGCGGTCCTCGGCCACCGCCTCGGCGGCATCGGGCGCACCGGTGAGGACCTGGTCCGCTCCATCCTCGCGGAGCTCCCGATCCCCGAGCTGGGCTGAGCGCGGGTGCGCGTCACCCCGAGCCGCCGGCTCGCGGGCCTCGTCCTCCTCACCGCACTCGTCTACCTCGGCGGCATGACCTCGCTCGTCATCTGGCTCTACATCGTCGCGGCGATGCTCTGCGGGCTGCTCCTCGTCGGCATCGCCGGTCCGCTCCTCACGCTCCGCGGTATCGGGGTGCGCTCGCGGGGGATGCGCGCCTCCGGCTTCGTCGCTCCGCTCACCCAGGACTCCGGGCTCGCCTTCGAGGGTGACCGGGTCGTCCTCGACCTCGAGGGCACCGGACTCGACCCCGACCGCCTGCTGGTCGGACCGCTGCTCTGTGCGGGCGGTGGCGAGCTCGCCGTCTCCGAGGTGCGCGCGGGCGCGGACCCGGCGCGGGTCGAGGTCGTCGTCGACGCGTGTCCGCGGGGCCTCCACCGGATCACCGGCGTGCGCGTCGTCAGCGGCTGGCCGCTCGGGCTGGTCACCGCCGGGCGCACGCAGCGGCTCGAGGTCGACGTCGCCGTCCACCCCCGCTACGCGTGCGTCCCGGTGCTCGCGGGGAGCGCCCGCGGCGCCGCCGCCGACGACCCGGCGCGGCGCGGTGGGGCGGGGGAGATCGCCAACATCCGCGCCTACCAACCCGAGGACGACCGCCGCCGGATCCACTGGCTGACGAGCGCGCGGGCGGGCGAGCTCATGGTCGTCGAGCGCACCCCGGAGACCGCCGAGGGCGTCGAGTGCCGGCTCCGGGTCCACCCCGGCGCGTCCGCTGAGGGGGTCGAGGCGGGCGTCCGGCTCGTCGCCTCGGTCGCGGCGAGCTGCACCGCCGAGCGCCGGCCGGTGCGGGTGCGGCTTCCCCACGGCGCCGCGGTCCCGGCGGGATGGAGCGCGATCCGCACCGCGCTCGCGGGCTGGCGGCCGGGGGCCGGTCCGGACGGCGCGGACGAGTCCCCGGCGGCGGTCGAGGTCACCGTCGACCGCGGCGGGCTGCGGCTCCGCGTCGGCGGGACCACCGTCCCCGTCGACCCCGCGCTTACGCCCGACGAGCTCGCCGCCGCGGTCGAGGGCATCCGGTGAGGCGGCGGGCGCCGGCGCCGGCGGAGCAGCGTCCGACGGCGTGGTCGGCGGTCTGCGTCGCCGTCCTCGTCGGCAACGCGGGCCTGGCGCTCACCACCGGCGAGCTGCCCGTGCCCCTGATCTGCAGCGCGCTCACCGTGCTCGGGTACGTGCGCGGCTGGCGGCGCCGCGGCGCCGAGCGTGGCCGCGTCCAGGCGATGACGGTCGCGGTCGCGCTCCACCTCGCGCTCGTGTACCTCGTCCTCGACCTCTTCGACGCGACCTTCGGCGGCGACCTCCCGCAGGCGCACTTCGCGCTCGTCGTCGGCGCGATCATCAGCTTCGACCTGCGCACCCGGCGCAACCTCTACAGCCACCTGCTCATGAGCCTGGTGGTGCTCTACATCGGCGGGCTCTACGCCTGGGACGTGATCTACCTGCTCCCCGTCGTCGCCTGGGGAGTCGCGACCGCCGCCTTCCTGGCCTCCGTCCTGGACCGCGCGCCGACCCGCCGTCGGGCGCGGCCGTCGTGGCGCCGGCACGGCTGGCTGGCGGCCTGGCTCGGGGTGAGCGTCGTGCTCTTCATCGCCATCCCCGAGCCGCCGGGGCGCCCGCTCGCGGCCCCGTTCGTGATCGGCAACCCCGTCTTCGCGCAGGCGCAGGGCGAGGCGCTGCCGCCGGCGCTCGGCCTCGTCGGCACCGACTCCGGAGCGGGGGCGATCAACCTCCATGCGCGCGGGCGCCTCGGCGACGAGGTGGTCTTCCGGGTCCGCGCCACCCAGCCCTCCTACTGGCGCGCCTACGCGCTCGACGACTACACCGGCGCGAGCTGGACCCAGGTCTCGCCGGTCGCCACCACCGTCTCGGCGATGGGCCAGCCGATCGCGTCCGACCCCGTCGATCCGGGACAGCCGCAGCTCTCCCAGACCTTCCTCATCGACCGGCCCGTCGGAAGCAGCGTTCTCGCCGCCTACCCGCTCGACGAGCTCTACCTCTCGACCGGCGACGTGAGCGTGCTCGCCAACGGGACCGTCCAGTCCCCGGCGAGCCTGGGGCCGGGCACCAGCTACTCCGCGGTCTCCGGTGTCCGCGACCTCTCGCCCGACCGGCTGCGGCTCGTCGCCTACCCCTTCGACGCCACCGCCGGCAGCTGGCTGGCGGACGCGCGCGCGACCGTGCGGGGGAGCGCGTCGAGCTCGCGGGTGCAGGACCTCGCCCGCAGCGCGGTGGCCGGCCAGGTCGACGAGCACGGCGCCGTCGAGGCGCTGATCCGGACGATCCAGGCACGAACCCGGTACAGCCTGGCGGCGCCCCGCCTGCCCGCGGGTGCGGACGCGGTCGACCGATTCGTCTTCGTCGACCAGAACGGCTTCTGCGAGCAGTACGCGACCGCGCTCGCGGTCATGCTCCGCGACACCGGGATCCCCGCGCGCCTCGCCGTGGGTTACACGACCGGCGACCTCGACCGCTTCACCGGCACGTACACCGTCCATAACAGGGACGCCCACGCCTGGGTCGAGGTCTTCTTCCCCGGCGTGGGCTGGGTGCCGTTCGATCCAACACCCGGGTTCGATCCGGCCGCGGGCGCGGGGCACGCCGGGCTCTTCCTCGGAGCCTCCGGGCTCAGCGCGCTGAGCGGCTCCCCCGCGGCGCTCGGCGTCGCCGGGGGGCTCGCGCTCCTCGCCCTCCTCGCCCTCGCCGCCGTCGCCGGCGTGCGCCGCGAGCGGCGGCTGCGCCGGCTGCCCGCGGTGGTGCGCCCGTACGCGCGCAGCCGGCTGTGGCTGCTCCTCCTCGGCCTGCCGCGGCGGCGGCCGGCGGAGACCCCGCACGAGCACCTCGCCCGGGTCGCGGCGGCGTGCCCGGCGGCGGCGCGGGCGATGGCCGGGCTTGTCGAGGCGGTCGACGCCGGTCTCTACGCGCAGACGCCCGCGCTTCTGCGTCCCGCCTGGCGGCTCGAGCTCGTCCGCGCCGGCCTGCTCGCCCCGCGGCCGCGCCGTGGCGGCGTTGCGTGGGTGCGCTCGAGATGAGGGCGATCGTCTTCCTCGCGGTGCTGACCGCCGCCGCCACCGGCGTGGCGATGGGGACCTGGGAGGCGCTGCACACCCGCGTGCGCTGCGCGCCGACGGGGAGCTGCGGGCTCGTGCACCCCAGGGCGACGGAGGGCGCCGCGACCTCGTCGCGACGCCCTCCGTCTGCTTGCGGAGTGTGCGGTCCGGGTGGACGTCAGGCGATCGTCAGCGTGCCCTTCATGTAGCCGGTGGCCGCCATGGCGCCACCCCACCCCGCGGGGTCGGTCCCGCACGGGTCCATGCACTGCCACGCGTAGGTTCCCGCAGCACCGGTGTGAAAGGTGAAGGTGGTGCGGCTCTTGGGGGCGATCGGCACGTTGAGGTTGAGCTTGGCGACGGTGAAGGTGTGGGAGACGCCGGTCGCCGGGTCGAGCGAGGCGACGGTCTTCGCGGGCGTGTCGGCGTTGGGATTCGCCGGGTCCATCGGCGCGACCGACAGACCGCCGACGATGCCGGTCGGGGTCGCGAAGGTCTCCGTGCCCGCGGGGAGCACGGTGGCGTCGTCGAAGTTCACCACGGTCACGGTGACGTCGGTGTTCGCCGGCAGCACCGGGTTCCCGGGCAGGTAGGCGGGCTTCTCATCGCTGCCGAGCATGGCCGGCGTGGCGATGACCCAGGTCACGTGCACCGGTGCGGCGGCGACGGCGGGCTGGTAGAGGGGCGGGACGCTGACGCCGCCACAGCCGGTGACGAATGCCGCAGCGCCGAGAAGGGCGGCGGGGATGAGGAGGCGGTGGAGCTTCATGTCGGGTGGATCTCCGCGAATGAGTTGCTGTCGACCCTGACGATGAGGCCCGGATCCGCTGCGGCACAGAGGCGGACGGCACCGAACGCTTCGTGCCAAACGGCCCGCCGCAAGCGGCCGGAGGGCTAGCCGACGACCAGGGCGCTGACCGTCGCCGCACCGTCACTCAGGCCGTAGCGGCCGGTGGCGGTGGGGGTGAAGCTCACGTCGATCTCCTGGCCGGGGCCCAGGGTGACGTCGAAGCCGGAGGTGCCGCCGGAGGCGGGCGGGGTGGCCGCCGCGGGATCCTCGGTCTGGAGTCCGGCGAGCGGGATGCTCGCGCGCAGCTCGTGCGCCCGGGCCCCGCGATTGACGACCATCAGCATGATCGGGCGCTGCACCCCGGTCGCGATGTCCGAGGGCCGATAGCCGCGGTCGGAGAGGGTGACCATCACCATCGCCGGGTCGGCCGGGACCGAGGCGGCGGTGGGGGCGGGCACGGCCGCCGCGGTGCCCGCCCCGGAGGGAGCGCAGCCGCTGAGCAGCAGGGCGGCGAGCACCGGCAGGCCGGCGCTCGCCCGGACGGACGCCGCCCTGGCCGCTCTCATCAGCCGCGACGGCCGATGCGGACGCCGTTGTGGTCGAGGACGGTGCCCTGCGCGTCGACGCTGCCGATGCGGACGCCGTTGTGGTCGAGGACGGCGCCGCTCGCGTCGACGGTGCCGATCCGGACCCCGGTGTGGTCGATGACGGTGCTGGCAGTGCTCATGTCCGATCTCTCCGTGCAGCCGATGACCGCGAGATCGTCGCGCGCGGTCCGCTTCACGACCAGTGCCGGACGTCGATGATTGGCGGGACTTTGGTCCCTGGGCTGCGCCCGCCCGGTGACCTTCGGCCCTCCGGGCGGTGACCACCGGCACTTCTCCGGCGCGTGCCTCGAGATCAGCATGACCCTCATGAACGCACTCGCACCGGCGGCCTCGGTCCGACCCATCCGCGTCGTGCTCTGCGACGACCACGAGCTCGTCCGGCGCGGGCTGCGCAGCCTGCTCGAGGACGTGCCCGGCCACGAGGTCGTCGGTGAGGCGGGCGACGCGGACTCGGCCCTCCGGGTGGTGGAGAGCCTCCACCCCGACGTCGTCGTCATGGACGTGCGCCTGCCGGCGCGCTCGGGCATCGAGGCGTGCCGGGAGATCCGGTCGTCGCACCCCGAGACCCACGTGCTCATGCTCACCTCCTTCGCCGACGAGGACGCGCTCACCAGCTCGATCATGGCCGGCGCCTCGGGGTACCTCCTCAAGCAGGTGCGGGGCAACGACCTGGTGGGCGCGATCGGCAGGGCGGCGGAGGGACGCTCGCTCCTCGATCCCGCTCTCACCGCCCGGGGCATGCATCGCGTGCGCGAGCAGTCCGCGCTCGAGGGGG
>Ga0209577_10006406_pt1 | contig 10889 bp, 13 predicted proteins | sample GraSoiAngelo_109_FD_185874 | JGI IMG/M metagenome (GOLD analysis project Ga0209577, IMG submission 185874) | Grasslands soil microbial communities from the Angelo Coastal Reserve, California, USA - 14_0903_12_20cm (SPAdes) (version 2) | ecosystem: Environmental > Terrestrial > Soil > Grasslands... | reverse complement strand
GTACCCGCCGACTCTCGGATCGATAATCGCTCCGAAAATCGATGCGCTATCGAAGCGCGGCCAGCAAAGCCAGTCCAGTGAACCACGCTTTGAGATCAGGGCCACGGGCGCCCATTTCCGATAATCGCGTAATCTTGGATATTCGAAACTTCCGCGGCCATCCCTAAGCAATAATATCGGCGGTGAAGCGTCGAGGCTATTGAGCTTTAATGAAGCTGATGTCACCGCTGCGTTCGACACGGGCGACCTTTATTTGTGAGAGGTCCTCAGTTGCAGCATCGAGCCGCATGTCTTCTTCAAGATCATGTTCGGAAATGTGATTTATGCGCATATTCTTGCGTTGGAACTTACCGTTCTCTACCAGGACTGCTGGTTTTCCCTTAATTAGGATTCCAAATCCATGCCAGTAGTAGGCAGTGAGTGCGAGAAACCGGTGCAGTAACACCAGAACAAATCCAGCGCCCAAGGTAGGCAAAAAAGAAGCTGATCCGTTGATAGCGCGTGCCAACACTGACGCAATGATCACTAGTAGAGTAGCATCGAATGCAGTCTTTTCCGCAAGGGAGCGCTTACTGCTTACGCGAACCATTACGAGAGTCGCGACAAACACGATTATTCCCCGCAACGAAATCTGCAGGAACGTTAATTCTTTTGGTTCCACGCCCAAACCAAGCAACCCGTTGAATAATTGTGAGATCGTATTCATAGCTAATGATTCTATCGCCGAGAGAATCACTTGCGCGCTTACCGCAATTTTCCGGGAAGAAAGCTAAATCCAGTCCCGGGGCGAAAATCGTTCCATAAACGGAAAGTTCGAAACGGAGTCAACAATGGCACAAGGAAGTAAAAAGAAATACACATCAAAACAAAAGCGGAAGGCGTCGAAGATTGAAAAAGGTTACAAGAAACGTGGCGTGAGCAGTAAGGAAGCAGAGCGCCGGGCGTGGGCGACCGTAAACAAATCAGATAAGGGTGGACGGAAGAAGGGCGGAGGAGGCCGCGGGAAAAAGCGGAGTAAGTCAAGTTCCCGCAAGGGCGGGAGAAAAGGTGGTCGTAAGTAAAGCGCTTTACCTAACAAACATTGCAACCGCAGCGAGAAACATCAGTGCGGCTGTAAGCCCTACCATAACTCGCGACAACCAAGAGCTAGGCTGACGCCGCATCAGCTTGCGATCGCATGAAACCAGCAGAACCGCGATTAAAAGAAACGGCGCAAGAACACCATTAATAGTGCTCGCCCAAAATAGCGCTTTGACCGGATTGATTTTTACAAAAACCATCGCGATCCCGAGCAGAGTTGAAGCGCCAATTACCGCGTAAAAATAGCGTGCCGTTGTAATCGGCAAATCCAATCCTTCCTTCCACGCGAATGTTTCGGCAAACGCGTAAGCGCTTGAACCGGCGAGAATTGGGATTGCCAACAGGCCAACGCCAACAAGACCGATCGTGTAAAGAACTGCCGCGAACGAACCGGCTAGTGGCTTAAGCGCTTCTGCGACCTGGCGTGAGCTTTCAATGTTTGTGTTATTGTGCGCATGCAGCGTAAGTGCTGCCGTCAGAATGATAAAATACATGACGAGATTGGAGAAAAATGTTCCGGTTACTACATCTAGCCGTCGATCGGAGATCTCACGCTTGGTCGCACCTTCACGCGAAACTAAAATCCGTCTTCCCATCGCTTTCTCTTCTTCTACCTCTTGAGAGGCTTGCCAGAAAAATAGATAGGGACTGATGGTCGTTCCGAGAACCGCCACTAGGTTCTGCCAGGCATTATGTCCCCGCGGCCAGGATGGAATGAAGGTGTCGTATAACGCGGTTCTCCAATGCGGTTTGAGAATGAACGCCGTGATAACATATGCGAAAAGAACCAACGTCAGCCATTTCAAGATTGAAGCGATTTGGTAGTACCGAAAATAAATGACGGCGAGCGTAATGCCTGCTCCGAAAATGATCGTAAGCAGACGTGTATCGAGTCCGATCAGCATCTTCGCCGCATCGGACATACCGGCGAGATCTGCGCCAATGGTGATGATGTTCGCGCTGAGCAATGCGGCCGCCGCAATAAGCAACAGCCATCGCGGACACCTCTGACGCAACGCGCCGGCCAGGCCGCGCCCGGTTACCATGCCGATCCGTGCACACATCAATTGGATAAAGGCCATCAGCGGCCACGTGACAAGAGCCGTCCAAAGAAGCGACGTGCCGAGCTGCGCGCCAGCGATCGAATAAGTAGCGATGCCGGAGGGATCGTTGTCGGCGGCACCTGTCGTCAGACCGGGGCCAAGAACCGAGAAAAAGCGCTTCAGCGGGTTTTTTCTCGCGCGACGGGGCATTAGTTCAACTCGCGGTCGCCGTGAGCGCTTCTTTTCATCGGCAGCTCGCCTCGACTTTAGCCATTTACGATGGTACCTCCGTTCGGATGCAAAACCTGGCCTGTCATGTAGGAAGAGTCATCCGATGCAAGGAACACAAAGCTTGGCGCAACTTCTTCTGGTTGACCAGGTCGACCGAGCGGAACGTCTGACCCAAAGGTCTCCACTTCCTTCGCCGAAAAAGTAGAGGGAATGAGCGGCGTCCAAATCGGACCTGGCGCCACGGCATTTACTCGAATAGCTCTGTCAGCGAGTGCCTGTGACAACGAACGAGTAAAAGCTGTTATCGCTCCTTTGGTTGAAGAGTAGTCAAGGAGGTGTGCGCTGCCTTTATACGCTGTGACTGAGGTTGTATTAACAATCGCACTGCCTTTGTTCAAATATTTCATGACTGCCTTTGTCATGAAAAAGAACGAAAAAATGTTTGTGCGAAATGTGTGTTCTAGCTGCTTTTCGGTGATTTTCTCTATCGAATCCTGTGGACGTTGTTCCGCGGCGTTGTTAACCAGGATGTCGATCTTGTCGAGCGCCTTCATAGTTTGTTCCACTGCTTTACGACAGAACTCCTCTTGGCCGACATCGCCTGAGACCAGCAGGCACCTGCGTCCGTTTTCTTCAACCAGGCGCTTGGTTTCGTTCGCGTCTTTGTGCTCTTCGAGGTAAACGATCGCGACGTCGGCGCCTTCTTTTGCAAAGGCAACAGCAATGGCCCGGCCGATCCCGCTGTCACCTCCAGTGATGATTGCCACTTTGTCCTGCAATTTTCCGCTGCCGCGATATGTTTCGTCCTCTGCTTTCGGCCGCGGCTTCATTTCATGCTCGCGACCGGGTCGCCGGCGTTGGTGTTGACGCGGTTGAAGTTTCTTTTCGTTGGGCATAGGTCTCTCGTCCCGACGCAAATCGCGGTAATAGCTTAGCGTCGACGTTTGCGCGTGCGCGCGGCTTTCTTAGCGGAGGCCGAACGAGAGCGTGCTGAGCGTTTTGCCGCCGCCCGCTTGGCACGTCGCGACAACGCTTTTGTTGAAGCTGATCGTCGGCTCTCGCGCTTGAGCGCGCCTTTAGTTGCGCGGGAACGTTTCCGGGACGTTTTTTTACGGCCGCCCGCCCGACCTTTCGCGAGATCGCGTTTGGCCTGACTTTTAGTTCGCTCTTTGCCTCGCTTGGGCGGAGGCAATTCTACTCCAGCGCGCCGCGCCTTCGATAGACCGATGGCGATAGCCTGCTCTGGAGAGCGAGCACCGTGTTCGCCTTCCCGAATATGTTCCATTTCCTCACGTACGAATTCACCGGCCTGAGTCGAAGGAGATTTGCCTTCACGTTCGTCTTCGCGTGCCCTGTCAGCTGCTTCTTCTTCTGGCATAACAAAATTGTTTCGCCAGTGATGACATATCTGGACGTAGCAAAAGATGCCTCGATCTCCGCTTGTATCCCACAACTCGAAAGGTAGCGGAGCTAAAGGATACCGACAGATATCAACCGACGAAGGTAATAGTGTAGTTACTGACGCGTGACCGAATGAGAACAAGCTATACTTATCCGACTAACTCCGATAGTCATGCTGATCTTTTGTCTTAGGACGCTCTACGCCTACTGTCATAACTCAGGCCTTTACCCAAGCAGGCTTAGACCGTGTTCTTTAGATATTTGAACGTCTGATCGACAATTTAAGAATTCGAAGGTGCAGATTGTCGCAGTTGATCAGCTTTTGCCCGCAGTATCACGCAGGACTTTGATATGATCATGCGCCTTCTTAATCTCGGCATATTGCTGCGAAACAATGTCGCGCACTGGCGCGGACAAGCCATTATCTATCGCCTTTTTATATTCTTCTACGGCGGAGTCTTCACCACGTTCGCATTCAGCCAGAATCGCATGGTCATCACCCCTGGTGACCGCTGACTTCAAGTCAATCCACCTACGATGCAACGCGCCGGCGGCGCTGCTGCTCGTTTTGGGCTCCGCTTCGCCTAATCTTTGAGCTTGGTGCTGCAGTTCACTCGCAAAACGGGAGCGCTGTCGTGAATATTCGTTGAAGAGGGATTTCAACTGCGGATCTTTCACGCCTTCAGCGGCTTCTTTGAAACCCTCCTGTCCGTCTTTAAGGGTTTGAATCAGGTCGCCAATAACTGAAATAATTTCCTTTTGTTCTTTCATATTAAACTTACTCGCACGTCGCGGCTTTGACGCGTGCTTCAAATATTCAAAAGTCGATCGAAGAACGCGCGGTAGCGCTGCAAAGCGACACGAAGGTCTTCCGTAGAGACGTTGTTGCCTCGACCCCATTGGCCTTCCAGTTTGGAGCGTTCCTGGGCGAAACTGTCTGCGAGCCTTTTAATTACTTCTGCAACTAACTCATCCGCCCGTTCGACGGCCCTTCGCGGTTCATCCACGAATCCTGTTTGAATGTCAGTCCAACGTTTGTGAAAATCCTTGGACTCGTTCTCGGGAAACAGAGCTGTCGTCGCGGAACTGTCCGCTTTGCCTGAGGGCGCGCGCTCCAAGTTTTTTGCCACTTCTCTCGTCGACGGCATCCGATCAGTCGACTGCTGCTCACGCTGGTTCTGCTCCATGGACCTAGCCTTTACCTTATCTTGCTCAACCCTTTCCTGGTCTTCCACTTTCATCGAATTGCCTCCTTGCTTGTTGCTGGTTCTGCTACTTCCACCAATTCTTCGAATAGTGATCGATAGTGCTTCATCGCCTGCCGCAAATCCTCTGTTGTCGCCTGTCCGCTTCTGTTGCGCTCTGCGATTTCGCGCCCGGCACGATAATTAGTTACTACGTCGGGATGATCCACTGATATATCGGCAGCGCGTTGGTCGAAGTCTCCAATAGTATAGCCACGCGTCTGCATGACCTCTTTAATTAAAGCGTCCGCTTCACCAACCGCCTTTGATGGTTCGTCCACGAAGCGCGCTTGGGTTCTTTTCCATACCTCCGTAAAACGGCTCTGTTCTTCCTGCGTGAGTGGCCGAATTTCCAACTTGCGGACTCGTTTCTCGCGCGCTGCAAGCTCTGCCTCGGCTTTACGTGTGTCACCGTATTGCCGGACAGCATGCTTGTATTCGGACCCGAACTGCTGCTGTAGTCTGCGCGAACGGCGGCGCCATAATAGGACGATCAATCCGAGCGCAACTAAGATGACTACTACGACTATTGTAAGAGTTACAATAGCTGTCGTATTCATGTCGATCCCGGGTTGCGACGGGAGTGCCTCCGCCCGCCGTATTTGATTCGCAAGCCTTTGAACACTTGCGCGTGACAAAAACCACGAGAAAAGTGAATTCACATCATGTCGTGCCCAGCACACCACCTGAAAGAGTTTTCTGTGCACGGCTGAATTGCGCGCTGGGCGCGAACAACGATGGATGAGAAATGTCCCTTTCTGGATCGACAGCGCGCCTATCAGGCGATTTCCGCGCTTAGAAAAGAACGTGAACGTCGACGTCGTTGTCGTCGGCGCAGGTATCACCGGTGTTACAACAGCATATCTCTTGAAGAAGACCGGTCTCACGGTGGCGCTGACCGAGCGCGAGCAAGTCGCTTCGATGGATACTGGCCACACGACTGCTCACCTCACCTATATCACCGACGTCGAACTGCAGGAATTGGCACATAATTTTGGCGACGATCACGCTCAGGCGACGTGGGACGCTGGCACCGCTGCGATCGATGAGGTCGAGAGAATTGTTCAAGACGAAGGGATCGATTGCGAGTTTACGCGTGTGCCGGCGTATGTGCATGTCTGCGCGGAAGGTTTTTCACAAAAGGAGATTTCTCGGCTGAGGAAAGAGGCCAATGTCGGTGCAAAACTCGGGTTCGGCGCGAGTTACCTCGAATCGGTTCCATACTTCAATTTGCCCGGTGTCCAATATCCCAATCAGGCGAAATTTCATCCCACAAAGTATCTTCGCGCGCTTGTTGGAAAACTTCCTGGCAAAGGCTCATACGTTTTCGAAAAAAGCGCCGCAACCGAGTTCGACACGAAGCAATGCCGCGTCAAAGTCAACCGCAATTGGATCAGTTTCGATCGTGTGGTTATGGCGACAAACAATCCGCTTGTAGCTATGGCCAGCGTCACCGCAGCGACACTTCTGCAAACAAAGCTCTCACTCTATACCAGCTACGCGCTTGGCGCCCGCGTTCCATCGAGCACCGTTCCCGAGGCGTTATTCTGGGATACGCGAGACCCTTACAATTATCTACGAGTCGATCGACATCGCGGCTTCGATTACCTGATCTACGGCGGTGAGGATCATAAGACCGGACAAAAGAGAAAAACCAAAGAGGTGTATGCCCGATTGCTGGCCCGATTGAAGAGAATCATTCCCGAGACCCGTGTGGATCATCGTTGGTCGGGGCAGGTGATTTGTACTCCAGACGGCTTGCCTTACATCGGCGAGAACGCCGAGCGCCAATTCATTGCGACAGGCTTTTGCGGCAACGGTATTACGTTCGGAACGGTGGCGGCAATGATGGCGCGGGATTGGGCAAAGGAAAAAAAGAACCCGTGGACTGATCTATTCGCTGTCGATCGAAAAAAAATCAAAGGCGCCACCTGGAATTATCTTCGAGAAAATAAGGACTACCCGTACTACATGATCAAAGATCGGATCGCCCGTCCGCAAACGGAATCCGTGCGAGAACTCGAACGTGGCGACGGGATGATTGTTGGCTCACGCGGCAAGAAAGTTGCCGCCTTCCGTGACCACAGCGGGCAACTCCACAAGCTATCGCCAGTTTGCCCACACCTTGGCTGCCATGTCAGATGGAATTCTGCAGAGTCAACTTGGGACTGTCCTTGTCATGGCTCGCGCTTCAAGCCCACGGGTGAAGTCATAGCCGGGCCTGCTGAAGAATCCCTGGCCCAACTGTAAGCGGCGTCCCCCGCGATGCGTACGCGCGCAAAAAGGCCCGGTAAACAGAAGGTCAATGCAGCTGTTGTTGCCTTGAACCCTGCGGATAGCGCGGAGGAGGCGGGGCTACGCTACGTTAGCGATGACCGACCGGGCTACACTCGTAAACCGAATGGCAAGGGGTTCGAGTACGTTGACACAGAGGGAAAACAAATTCGCGACGAACAGCGCCTTCTCCGAATTAGGCGGCTAGCAATCCCACCGGCTTGGACTGACGTTTGGATTTGTGCCTCAGCAAACGGTCACCTGCAAGCGACTGGCCGGGATTCCCGTCGACGGAAGCAGTACCGCTACCACGATCGTTGGCGCGATGTGCGCGATGAGAATAAATTTGGCCGCCTCGCAGATTTTACCGCAGCGCTTCCACAGATTCGAAAGCGAGTCGATAGTGACATCAAATCGCCAGGGCTGCCGCGGGAAAAAGTGCTGGCAACTGTGGTGCGACTGCTGGAACGAACTTGCATGCGGATTGGGAACGAAGAGTACGCGCGCGAGAATAGATCATTTGGCTTGACCACGATAAGAAATCGACATGTGAGGGTGAAGGGACCACATCTGCGTTTTCGCTTTCGTGGAAAGGGCGGACGGCAGCACGAAGTGAACGTGACCGATCGGCGAATCGCAAAAATTGTTTCGAAGTGCCAGGACTTGCCGGGTCAGGAGTTATTCCAATACGTCACAGATACTGGCGACGTGCAGAACATCACATCACAAGATGTGAATGATTATTTACAAGAAATCACGGGCGAAAATTTCACGGCTAAAGATTTCCGGACGTGGGCCGGGACCGCGCTGGCAGTGATTGCACTCGACGCGCAGGAGAAGTTCGAAAGCGAAAAACAAGCGAAAGGGAATTTGAAGACTGCCATTTGCGCAGTGGCGGAGCTCCTTGGCAATACTCCGGCTATTTGCCGCAAATGCTATGTGCATCCAGCTGTGATCGAGGCTTACCTTAGCGGCAAGAAAATTGCCGGGTTCGCAAAATCGACGAGAAAATCAAAACTCGTCAGCCTGCACTCAGTGGAGCTGGCAATTCTGAGGTTTCTTCGAGCGTCAGAGACCGACAGAAACCACCAGCAGAGAAGCAACAAGCTTTTCTAATTGAACCTACGCCAGAGGAGCCCGCTTCTTAGCGATTGGCTCCAATCGCTCGCCGTTTAACTTTATCTGTCCTCCTTTTCAGGGCGTCGGCGCTGGGGACTCTCCGGGTGAAGGCGATGGCGCTTCAGTTGATCCTTCTGTCTTCGGCGGATTTCTCTTTGCCGTCTTGTGTTTCCGCGGCGGGGTAGGGGTTGGTTTGGCTGCTGCCGGTGCAGTCGTGGCTGCAGTCGTTCCCTGTTGTTGTGTGCAAGAAGCGGCAAATGCCACTGCGATTAGGGCGCTGATTAAAACTAAGATATGTTTCTTCATAGGTTGTTAGCCTAACTTCGCGTCCCGCAATATGTTCGGTTGTCTGAAGACCTATCGCTTCCTGTGCAAAAGCATGAGCGATTTACCTTCGCGATGCTCTACTTGATCCATCATACACTGGCGGGGCTTTTTATCTGGACGCCAGCGAAGAAGCTTTGTGCCATGTCGAAACCTGCCGCCGGTAAAATGGTCGTAAGCAACTTCTACGACCACTTTGGGAGTGACTGGTTCCCATTCGCCAGTGCGATCGGTGCTCCAGCGGCTTGGTCCACCGGGGGCGCTGCCAGTAAAGCCTGGTGATTTCTTAAGTCCTTCAAACTTTTTTGTGAGTTCGCGTCGTTCCGATGCATTGAAAGAAGCGGTGAATCCCACGTGATGCAGTAAACCATCTTCTCCGTAAAGCCCCAGTAAGAGAGAACCAATCAGTCGCTTGTTACGCGCATAACGAAATCCGCCCACAACACAGTCAGCTGTGCGGATTTGTTTTATCTTAACCGCGGCGGTGCGTTCGCCAGAAGCGTACGGAGCGTCGAGACGTTTCGCAATCACCCCATCAAGATTGCCGCCAGCTTTTTTGAACCACGTTCTAGCGGTTCGGTAATCAGTCGTCGCCGGAGAAAGGCGCAAAGCTTTGGAGAACTTAAGATTCGACCGTGCGAACTTTTCCAGAAGATCCCGGCGTTCGTGCAGCGGCTGTTTCAAGAATGATTGTCCACTCTGATCTAGAAAATCGAACACGATGTAGATTGCGGGGTGAGCTTTTGCCAACTTCTGGACGCGGCTTGCGGCTGGATGCAGACGCAGCTGCAGTTCGTCGAATGAAAGCGCACCGCTGACAGGAACAACAAGCTCGCCATCGAGAACGAATTGCTGCTCGGGTAATTTGCCGAGAGCTGCCACGATATCGGGGAAATAACGCGCGAGCGGCTGACCAGCCTTTGATTGTAAATAGATTTTCTTGCTATCACGAAACGCGATACAGCGAAAGCCATCCCACTTCGGCTCGTATTGCCAGTCATGTCCAGCGGGGATTTCCTGGACCGAACGCGCTTCCATCGGCGGCAATGGGGGCTTCAACACCATATTCTTACGCAGATCGATCGCGGAAGTTTGGCTGAATCAAGCACGACACTCGATTCATCACCGGCGTAGTGCGTCATTGATATAGGTAAGATGTCGTTTGGATTACGACGTCCAAAATAGCTCGGCGCGGCGATATGATTCAAGAAAGGAGAAACTATGGGCACGATTCTGTTAATTATCCTAATCCTGCTCTTGATCGGTGCGTTACCGGCTTGGCCGTACAGTTCCGGTTGGGGTTACTGGCCCAGCGGCGGATTAGGCTTGATCCTTTTGATTTTAATTATCCTCGCTTTGACGGGACACCTGTAACCCCGCCGGTTGGTTTCACTGGAAGTCGCCGTGATGCCTTAATTTTGGCTGGCTCCCTGCGGAACGCGATTTTCGAAGACGAGCGCGTGTCAGCTTTCAGGAATTTCTTCATAAGCCTGAGGGCCAGGCCGTTTTCCTTCTTTGTGTTTGATACCGTGCAATCGGAAGGCACGACCAAATCAAAATCGCGCATATAGGCGTCATTCGCTGTAAAAAGAACACAAAAATTCCCAGCGATACCAGTGAGAATCAGAGTTTGAGTTTCCAAATACCGGAGGAGCGTCTCAAGCGTAGTGGAGAAAAAACCGGAATGTTTTGGTTTGAGCACAAAGTAATCGTTTTCGTCTGGCCGGAGTAATTGCACGATCTCGGGGCCGCGGCTGTGTCCTACACAGTAGTCGACAGTACGCCGAAAGTCGGATTTCCATCGGCCGAAGTTGTCGTTTACATAAATCACCGGAACGCCCGCCTTCTGCGCCCGTCTTTTCAAGCGTAAAAGAACTCGAGCCATTGGTCGTGCATACTTCAGCAATTGGTTCGCCTCGGGAAAATCAAAATCGTTGATGACGTCGATCAAGAGCAGGGCAAACTTGTGCTTATCTGGCGCGCTACCGTGCAGATTAACATTTTTTTGTGGCATCGGCTTTTCTGCAGAGGCAGGGACCCTAGCAGGGCGTCGTTTGTTATATCCTTGGCATTCTGATGGGTTAATTGTGAAACATAAGAACCTGATTTATTATCAGCGTGACAGCGCTAAAGCTGAGCCAGCTGAGGACCCATTCCTCCCAGTTAAGATTTA
>Ga0209577_10006405_pt1 | contig 10889 bp, 11 predicted proteins | sample GraSoiAngelo_109_FD_185874 | JGI IMG/M metagenome (GOLD analysis project Ga0209577, IMG submission 185874) | Grasslands soil microbial communities from the Angelo Coastal Reserve, California, USA - 14_0903_12_20cm (SPAdes) (version 2) | ecosystem: Environmental > Terrestrial > Soil > Grasslands... | reverse complement strand
GGTCATCTCCATGTCGATCCAGATGAGGTTGTTCTGGTCCACGGGCATGCTTTATTCTCTCATGGCGTGACTAACGCTTTTACCTGGGTGTTCCTCATCGCGCTGGGTCTTGCGACCGCAACGCGCTTTTGGCTCGCGCTGCGCCAGATCTACCACGTGCGCGCGCACCGCGACGCAGTTCCGCGCACGTTTGCCGAGGCGATTCCTCTCGCCGCGCATCAGAAGGCAGCCGACTACACCGTCGCCAAGGCGCGGCTCGGGATGATCGACGTGCTGCTCGGCGCGGCGGTGCTGCTCGCGCTCACGCTCGGCGGCCTCATCGACTGGCTCTCGGCGCAATGGAGTCGAGTGTTTGACCCGCAAGGGCTGTGGCACGGCGCCGCGCTCTTCGCGAGCGTGGTGGTGCTGATCGCGGTTCTTGAGCTGCCCCTGTCGCTGTATCGCATCTTCGTCATCGAGGCGCAGTTCGGCTTCAACCGCATGACCCCGAAGCTGTTCGTGGTCGATCTCGCGAAGCAGGCGGTGCTCGCCGCCGCGCTCGGCCTGCCGCTGTTGATACTGGTCCTGTGGCTGATGGCGAAGATGGGCGCTCTGTGGTGGCTGTACGTCTGGATCGCCTGGATGGCGTTCAACCTGCTGGTGCTGCTCATCTTCCCGACGTTCATCGCCCCGCTCTTCAACCGCTTCACCAAGCTCGAGGATGCGAGTCTGGCGGGCCGCATCGAGGCGCTGCTGCGCCGCTGCGGCTTTCGCGCGAGCGGGCTGTACGTGATGGACGGCTCGAAGCGCTCGAGCCACGGCAACGCCTATTTCACCGGCTTTGGCGCGGCCAAGCGCATCGTGCTGTTCGACACGCTGCTGTCGCGCCTCGCGCCGCCCGAAGTCGAGGCGGTTCTGGCGCACGAGCTGGGTCACTACAAGCGCCACCACGTCTGGAAACGCCTCGCGCTGCTCTTCGGTCTGTCGCTCGCCCTGCTGTGGGGCCTCGGCCAGCTTGTCGGCCAAGCCTGGTTCTACAACGGGATGGGCGTGGCGAGCCGCGGCACGGCGGTCGCGCTGCTGCTGTTCGTGCTGGTGATTCCGGTATTCACCTTCTTCCTGCAGCCGATCTCGAGCCTTTATTCGCGCCGGCACGAGTTCGAGGCCGACGCCTATGCGGCAGACCATTCGAACGCAGCCGAGCTGGTGACGGCGCTCGTCAAGCTCTACCAGGACAACGCCGCTACCCTTACCCCCGATCCACTGCACTCGGCCTTCTACGACTCCCATCCGCCGGCAGCGACCCGCATCGCGCGCCTCAGAACGACATGACAGACCTCTCGAAGAGCAAGTGCCGGCCGTGCGAAGGCGGGGTTGCGCCTTACACGGCCCAGCAGGCGAAGGAGATGCTGCGCCAGCTCAAGGGCTGGTCCATCGAGGACGGCAAGCTGGTGAAGCTCTACCCGTTCGCGAATTACTACCAGACCATGGCTTTCGTGAACGCGCTCGCCTGGATCTCGCACCGCGAAGACCATCATCCCGACCTGACGGTCGGCTACAACAAGTGCCGGGTCGAGTACTCGACACACGCCGTCGGCGGGCTGTCGGAGAACGACTTCATCTGCGCCGCCAAGTGCGATGCGCTGTTCGAGCTTTGAAGAGAATCTACAGCTCGTTCAATCTCGCGGCGGTACACCATGCCAGGAATCTTCTGGACGCCGAAGGCATCCGCGCCGTCGTGAAGAACGAAATGCTCTCCTCGGCGATGGGCGAGCTGCCGCCCGCCGAATGCCAGACCGAGCTGTGGGTGCTCCGCGACAGCGAGGCCGCGCGCGCCGAAGCCGTCCTGCGAAGCGCTTTTTCCTCGAAGAGCGGACCGCCGTGGGCCTGCGCGTCGTGCGGCGAGCTGTCCGAGCCGCAGTTCACGCAGTGCTGGCGTTGCGGCAGGGACCGGCCGGCATAAAGCTGTAGCCGCACAGGTGCAGGTACACGTATCATGCGCGCATGCCCTCCACCTGCACCTGCTTCAGGCTGCGCAGCCTGACCCGCCGGGTCACCCGGCTTTACGACCAGGTGCTTGCGCCGAGCGGCCTGACGGTGACGCAATATTCCCTGCTTGCGCACGCGTTGCGGCAGGACGCCGCGCCGACGGTGAGCGAGCTCGCGCAGCAGCTGTTCACTGACCGCACCACGCTCACCCGCAACCTCGAGCCGCTCGCCGACGCCGGCCTGGTCAAGGTCGGCGACGGCGCCGACGCACGCAGCAAGGCGGTGCGGGTCACGGCGAGAGGCCGCAGCGCCTTCCAGGCGGCGCGGCCCCTGTGGAAGGAGGCGCAGGCGCGCCTCCGCGCGCAGGCGGGCAGCGCGCGCCTCGCCACGCTGCACGGATTGATCGAGGAGCTGCTGCATGCGCTTTGAGCGCAGGCAATGGTGGATCATTGCGGCCGCGGCGCTGGTGTTCGCGCTGGTCTTCGGCGTGCGCCAGTCGCAGGCGCTGTTCATCAGCCCGCTGAACAGCGCCACGGGCCTGGGTATCGCCTCGATCAGCCTCGCCTTCGCGGCAGCGCAGCTGATGTGGGGGATCACGCAGCCCTTTGCCGGCGCGGTCGCCGACCGCTACGGCTCCGGCCGCGTGATCGCGCTGGGCGGCGTGCTGGTCATGCTCGGCACTGTGCTCACGCCGCATGCCCACAGCACCTGGATGCTGATCCTGCTGATCGGCGTCGTCGCCGCCGGCGGCGCCGGCATGGCGGGCCTCGGCGTGCTCATGTCAGCGGTCGGGCGCGCCGTGCCGCCGCAACAGCGCGGCCTCGCGAGCGGCATCGTCAATGCGGGCGGCTCGTTCGGACAGTTCGCCGTGGTGCCGGTCGCGCAGCTCCTCACCGGAGTCCTGGGCTGGGTAGGTGCGCTCTCCGCCGTCGGCGTAATGGCGCTCGCGGCCGCGCCGCTCGCCTGGCTGCTGCGCGGCAAGCCCCAGGCCACGGCCGCCGGGGAGCGCGCAGCGCCGGAAAAATCGATGCGCGCCGCGGTGCGCGATGCGATGCGCGACCCGAGCTTCGTCTATCTCACTACGGGATTCTTCGTCTGCGGCTTCCACGTCGCCTTCATCGCCACGCACCTGCCCGGCGTCGTCGCCTCCTGCCAGCTACCCCCCGAAGTCGCGGCGTGGTCGCTGTCGCTCATCGGCCTGTTCAACATCGCTGGCAGCTTCGCCGCCGGCTGGGCGATCGGGCGCTGGCGCATGAAGTCGGTGCTGTCGCTGCTGTATGGCGCGCGCGCTCTGGCGGTGATCGCATTCCTCGCCGCGCCGAAGACGACCACCACCTTCATCGTTTTCTCGATGGCGATCGGCTTCACCTATCTCGCCACGGTCCCGCCGACGGTCGGGCTGGTCGTCAAGCTCCACGGCATGCGTTTTCTCGCGACCCTCTTCGGCATCGTCATGCTATCGCACCAGATCGGCGGTTTCCTCGGCGCCTGGCTCGGCGGCCGCATGTTCGAGACGACCGGCAGCTATGCGTGGATGTGGTACGCGGACGTGATGCTCGCGTTTGCAGCCGCCCTGATCCACCTGCCGATCAGCGAAGCACCCAGGTTCAGATCGGCCGCGGCTGTGGCGTGAACGGCGCAGGCACGCGCATCGCCTCCTCGAGGCGCCGATTGTGCCGGCGAGCGCGCAGCTCGCCGCGCCCGGACTGGTGCCCGCTCTCTTGCAGACCGCGGAACCTACGCGCCTAGCTTGACCGCAAGATCGAGGAAATCGCCTGCGGTCACGTCGAAGACCGCGTGGGGCCCGGTTTCCTGCCTGGCGTCCAGGCCATACTCGAGCGGCCGCGGCACATAAGCGGTCTTGAGACCGACGCGCTGCGCGGCTTCCAGATCGCGCGGATGCGCCGCCACCATCATCACCTCGCCCGGCGGCAGGCCGAGCAGGCGCGCGGCGCCCTGGTACACCTCGGGGTCTGGCTTGTAGTGGCCGAAGAGCTCCGCGGAGAGCACGCAATCCCAGGGCAGGCCCGCGTTCTTCGCCATGTCGACGAGGAGCGAAATGTTGCCGTTCGACAGCGTCGCGAGGGCGTAGCGGCCGCGCAGGCGGTTCAGCCCCGGCACCGAGTCCGGCCACGGCGTCAGGCGATGCCAGGCGCGGTTCAGATGCTCGATCTCCTCCTCGCTCAGTCCGCCCAACCCGAAAGGTTTCAGCAGATCGTTGAGGATCATGCGGTGAAGCAAATCGATGTGCGTCCAGGGCAGCTTGCCCTTGCGCACGCGGTCCATGGCCGGGTGGTAGCCCGCGCGCCAGGCGTCGGCGAACTTAGGCCAGTCGACGCGCAGGCCTTTTTTCTTCGCGAGCAGCTCGCCTTCGCGGATGAGCGAGCCCCGCCAGTCGACCACGGTACCGAACACATCGAAAGTCAATGCCTTGATCAAAGCAGCCGCGCGATGCTGATCACGATCAGCAGCAGCACCCAGACCGCCAGAGCGCGCCAGACCAGGCCCACGGTGCTGTCGAGAAACGGGGCGTCGGCGGGCTCGCCGATGCCGAGCTCGGGGCGCGGATGCATGCCGTCGACGTCCTGCACCGGCATGCCGAGGCGCACCCCCATCGCGCCGGCGCCGGCGGCGAGCACGATGCCGGCGTTCGGGTCTGGCCAGCTGCGCGCCTGAGTGCGCCAGCAATAGATCGCGTCCTCGAAATCGCCGGCCACGGCAAAGGAGGCCGCGCTCAGCCGTACTGCCGGCCAGTCGAGCACGTAGTACGCCTGCTGCGCGAAACGGCCGAAGGAGCCTAGGCCCTGCCAGCGCGCGGCGAGGAACGCCGCCAGGCGGTAGAGGATCGCGCCGCTCGGCCCGGGCAGGAGCACATACCACAGCAGCACGCCGAACACGTGGCGGTGGGAAGCGAGCAGCGCCTCCTCGATCGCCAGGCGGATGGCCTCCTCGCGGGTGTGCACCACGCCCGGGGGGCCGCGCCATTCGTCGAGAAGGATCCGCGCGCGCCCGATTTCGCCCGACCTGATCGCGAGCTGGATGGCGGTGAAGTGATGGCTGAACTGGCGGAAGCCGAGCGTGGCGTAGAGCGCGGCGATGTTGAAGGCGAGCGCGAGCAGCGGGTGCAGCGCGTAGAACGCGGCGTGCAGCGCAGCGCCCGCCAGCGCCGCCGGCACCACCGCGACCAGCCACGCGATAGCGCCATGACGGCGCTCGCCGCCGTTGAACAACTGCTCGAGCCAGCCGGCCCAGGCGCCGAGGGCTGCGTTCACGCTCTTGCGGTCGCCGAGCGGCCGCCACTGCTCGATCAGCAGCGCGGCGATGATCGCGATGACGCCCATGGAGTCATTCTAATCAGCAAGCCGGCGGTAGAAGTTGACCAGGATCCCGGCGGTCGCACCCCAGATATCGCGCTCGCCGTACGGGATGGCGTAAAAGGAGACCGTGCGGCCCTGGAACTCGCGCGTCCTGCGCTGGTGGTTGCGCGGATCGAGCAGGAACGCGAGGGGGACTTCGAATACCTCTTCGACCTCGCGCGGGTTGGGCGCCAGGGCGAGCGGCGGCGTGAGCAGCCCAACCACCGGGGTGACGCGGTAGCCGGTGCGCGTCAGGTATTCAGGCAGCCGGCCGATGACCTCGACCTGCCCGGCCTTCAGGCCGATCTCCTCCCCCGCCTCGCGCAGCGCCGTGAACTCCGCGCTCGGGTCCTCAGGCTCGGCGCGACCGCCGGGAAAGCTGATCTGCCCGGAATGGCTGCGCAGATGCGAAGTACGCTGCGTGAACAGGACCGTCATGCCGCCCGGATGCGCGACGATCGGCACCAGCACTGCGGCCGGCGTGATCGCGCCTTCGCCGCCCGCTTCCTCGTCGCCGTATACTGAGACCACCGGAGGGGAGCGGCGCCGCAGCCGCACCCTCAGCCCGGCCGGATCAAGTTCCATGGAGAAAATTCATGAAGCCGTCTGCGCTGGTCGTCGCGCTCGCTCTCGCCAGCTCGGCGGCATTCGCCTTCCACTGCCCCGCCGACATGCAGAAGATCGACGCGGCGCTCGCCAAGCACCCGCAGCTCTCAAGCCAGCAGATGGCCGAGGTGAACAAGTACCGTGCTGAGGGTGAAACGCTCCACAAGACCGGCAAGCATCAGGAGTCGGTCGATACGCTCGCGCGCGCGATGAAGATCCTCAATATCAAGTAATCGCCTCGCATCAGGGCACGAGGATGATCGAGCCGGTCGTCTTCCTGCTCTCGAGATCCCGGTGCGCCTGCTGCGCCTCGGCGAGCTTGTAGCGCCGGGTCGTCTCGATCTTCACCTTGCCCGATTTCACCACCCCAAAGAGCGAGTTCGCGCGCTCGAGCAGGTCGGCGCGGCTCGCGATGTAGGTGGCGAGGGTGGGCCGCGTCACGTAGAGCGAGCCCTTGGTCGACAGGATGCCGAGGTTCACGGGCGGCACCGGCCCCGAGGCGTTGCCGAAAGACACCATCAGTCCGCGCGGCCGCAGGCAGTCGAGCGAGCCGTCCCAGGTCGTCTTGCCAACCGCGTCGTAGACCACCGGCAGCTTCTTGCCGCCGGTGATCGCGCCAACGCGCTCGACGAAGTTCTCCTTGCTGTAGTTGACGACATGCTCTGCGCCGTGGGCCTTGGCGAGCGTCGCCTTCTCCTCGGAACCCACGGTGCCGATGACCGTGACGCCGAGCGTCTTCAGCCACTGGCAGGCAATCATGCCGACGCCGCCGGCGGCGGCGTGCCATAACACCGTGTCGGCGCGCTTCACCGGGTAGGTGGTGTGGATCAGGTAATGCACCGTGAGCCCTTTCAGCATCATCGAGGCCGCCTGCTCGTCGGCGATGCCGTCCGGGATCTTCACCAGACGATCGGCCGGCACGACGCGCACTTCGCAGTAAGAGCCGGGCAGCCCGGTGTAGGCGACTCGATCGCCCTTTTTCACATCGGTGACGTTCGGACCGACGGCCTCGACCACGCCTGCGCCCTCGTTGCCCGCCGCCTGCGGCAGCTGCATCGGGTACAGGCCCGAGCGCTGGTAGGTGTCGACGAAGTTGACGCCGATCGCGGTGTGGCGCACGCGCGCCTGGCCCGGACCCGGCTCGCCGACGGGCACCTCGTCAAGCTGCAGCACCTCGGGACCGCCGGTCTTGTGGAAACGGATTGCCTTGGGCATCTCACTCTCCTTTCGGGTTCGAATTCGGTGGTTTCACGGGGTCGGTGACCGAGCGCATAGCCTGCAACGCGGCGCGCTGCAATTCCAGCCCCTGGATCGAGAATTTCACCATGTTGAGGTTCATGTTGAGCCAGGCCTCGATCGAGCGCAGGTCGGCGATGCGCTGGTCGAGCTCCCGCGGGTCGAGCGTCGGCATCGCCATGCCCGGCAGCGGCACGCCGAGCGGGCCCCACAGGCGGCGGAACATTTCGAACGGATCCTGCGGGGGCTTCTGCTCGCTCATGTCGCGTCCTTCGCTTCGGGTCCAAATAGCGTCCTCACCTCGGCCTCGCGGCTCACGGTGTCCTCGTAGCCGAGGTCGATGAGCGCGCGGCAGAACGATTCCTCGAACAGCAGGTAGCTCGCAAGGTTCGAGCCCGCGCGGTTCAGCGCGCCGATCGGCCGCAGGATGAAGCGCACCGTCGCGGGCAGCTCGTGCAGGAAGCGCGCCGCGATGCGCTCGAGCGGCTGCGACGGCGTGATGAACAGCACCCTCACCGCCCGCAGGCCCGAGTCGGTGAGCCGGTCCGGCGGCACCAGCCGCACGGTGCGGTTGATGCGCTCCAGCCGCTCGATGTCGACCATCAGGCTGTCGAGGAAGATGCTGTTCAGCGCGTGGCCGGCGATCTGCGCGATCGACGGGTAGACGCTGGAACGCGTCCGCGCCTGGTCGACGTTCTGGCGGCCGGTGCCGACGATCAGCACGCGGTCGGCGCCGAGGTGCAGCGCCGGGCTCACCGGCGCGATCTGGCGCATCGAGCCGTCGCCGAAATACTCGCGGTTCAGTTTCACCGCCGGGAAAATGAACGGCAGCGAAGCCGAGGCGAGCAGGTACTCGAGCTTGAGGCTGACCCCGGCGCCGATGCGCTGGTTGCGCTCCCAGCCCTCGACCCCGCTGCCGCCCTGGAAAAACGACACGCTCTGGCCGGAGGTGTAGCCCGAGGCGGTCACGCACACCGCGTACAGCGCGCCCGAGTCGATATGGGTTTGAATCCTCTGAAAATCCAAATTTCTTTCCAGCATCTGCGCGAGCGGCTCGTTGTCGAGCAGCGACACCGGGTTGTGGCGCGAGATGAGCATCATCGCGCCGAGCCAGCGCGCGCCGCTCTTCAGGATGCGCCAGGCGTCGGTGCGGTAGATGTGCTCGCAGCGCATGTGCTCCCACACCTCGAGCAGGTTGCCGACGGCGTGCGAGAAGTTGTCGGCGAACACCGCAAGCGTGGCGGCGTTGATCGCGCCCGCGGAAGTGCCGCAGACGATCGGGAACGGGTTCTTGACCGGGTTGCCGAGGATGTCGCGCACCGCCTTCACCACGCCGACCTGGTAAGCGGCGCGCGCACCTCCCCCTGTCAGCACCAGCCCGGCCCGCGGCTTGATCCGGCTCGCCGGGAATGGCGCCACGTTGCTGGCCGCGGTATCCATTTTCCCTAGAACAGGCTTTGCTCTTGCCCGCGCGGGGCGTTCGCGTCGGCGACCGTGACCGCGGTCATGTTGACGATGCGCCGCACCGTGGCGGACGGCGTCAGGATGTGCACCGGGCGCGCCGCGCCGAGCAGGAGCGGGCCGATGGTGACGCCGCCGCCGGAGGCCGTCTTCAGCAGGTTGAAGGCGATGTTCGCGGCATCCAGCGTGGGCATCACGAGGAGGTTCGCTTCCCCGCGCAACCGGGAGCGAGGGAACACCCGCAGGCGGATCTCCTCCGAGAGCGCGGCATCGCCGTGCATCTCGCCGTCGACCTCGAGCTGGGGAGCGCGCTCGGTGATGAGCTGCAGCGCGCGCCGCATCTTGGCGGCCGAAGCGATGTCGACCGAGCCGAAGTTGGAAGCCGACAGCAGCGCCACCTTGGCGCTGAGACCGAAGCGCTTCATCTCCTCCGCGGCGAGCAAGGTCATCTCGGCAATGTTCTCGGCGTCCGGATCGGCCGTGACGTAGGTGTCGCAGATGAACAGCGTGCGCGCCTGCAGGATCAGGGCATTCATCGCCGCGTAATGACGCACGCCGGGACGCAGGCCAATCACCTGCTCGACGTAGCTCAGGTGCCTCGCGTGCGTGCCCGAAGTGCCGCACAGCATGCCGTCGACCTCCCCCTTGTACATCATCATTGCGCCGATCAGCGTATGGCGCAGCCGCATCTCGATGCGCGCGTAGTCGGGCGACACGCCCTTTCTTTCGGCGAGCTGCTGGTAAGTAGTCCAGTAGTCGCGGTAGCGCGAATCGAACTCCGGATTGACCAGTTCGAACTCCTTGCCCGGGCGCACGCGCAGCCCGAGCCGCTCGAGGCGCTGCTCGATCACCTGCGGCCGGCCGATCAGCGTCGGCCTGGCTAGACCTTCGTCGATGACGATCTGCACCGCGCGCAGCACGCGCTCGTCCTCACCTTCCGCGTACACCACGCGCCGCGGCGCCGCTTTCGCCGCGCTGAACAGCGGCTTCATCACCAGGCCCGAGTGATAGACGAACTGCGCCAGCGATTCTCGGTAGGCGAGCAGATCGGAGATCGGCCGCGTCGCCACGCCGGAATCCATCGCCGCCTTCGCCACCGCGGGCGCGACGCGCGCGATCAGGCGCGGATCGAAGGGCCGCGGAATGATGTACTCGGGCCCGAAGCTGATCGATTCGATGCCGTAGGCGAGCGCGACCTGCTCCGAGGTCTCGGCCTGGGCGAGCTCGGCGATGGCGTGCGCGGCAGCGAGCTCCATCTCGGTGTTGATGGTGGTGGCACCGACGTCGAGCGCGCCGCGGAAGATGAACGGGAAGCACAGGACGTTGTTGACCTGGTTGGGATAGTCAGAGCGGCCGGTGGCGATGACGCAGTCCGGCTTCGCCGCCTTCGCCAGTTCGGGACGGATCTCGGGCTCCGGGTTGGCGAGCGCGAGGATCAGCGGCCGCTGCGCCATCTTCTTGACCATCGATGGTTTCAGGACACCGCCCGCCGACAACCCGAGGAACACGTCGGCCCCGGTGATCACTTCGTCGAGCGTGCGCGCGCGCGTGTCCTTCGCGTAGCGCTCCTTATCCGGGTCCATCTCCTCGCGCCGTCCCCTGTACACCACGCCCTTGATGTCCGTCACCGTGATGCTGGCGAGCGGCAGGCCCATCTTCACCAGCAGGTCGAGGCAGGCGAGCGCCGCCGCGCCGGCGCCGGAGGCGACGAGCTTCACCTCCTCGATGCGCTTGCCGATCACCTTCAGGCCGTTGAAGATCGCCGCGGCCACCGTGATCGCGGTGCCGTGCTGGTCGTCGTGGAACACCGGGATCTTCATCCGGCTGCGCAGCTTGCGCTCGATGATGAAGCACTCCGGCGCCTTGATGTCCTCGAGGTTGATGCCGCCGAAAGTCGGCTCGAGGGCGGCGATGATGTCGACCAGCCTGTCGGGGTCGCGCTCGTCGAGCTCGATGTCGAAGCAGTCGATGCCGGCGAACTTCTTGAACAGCACGCTCTTTCCTTCCATGACCGGCTTGGCGGCAAGCGGCCCGATGGCGCCGAGGCCGAGCACCGCGGTGCCGTTGGTGATCACGGCGATGAGGTTTGCGCGCGAGGTCATGTCGAACGCCTGTGCCGGGTCGCGCACGATCTCTTCGCATGCCGCCGCGACGCCGGGCGTATAGGCAAGTCCCAGGTCGCGCTGGTTGGTGAGCTGCTTGGTCGGAAGAACGGAGATCTTGCCCGCGGGCTTGCGCCGGTGATACTCGAGGGCGTTCTTC
>Ga0209577_10006404_pt1 | contig 10893 bp, 11 predicted proteins | sample GraSoiAngelo_109_FD_185874 | JGI IMG/M metagenome (GOLD analysis project Ga0209577, IMG submission 185874) | Grasslands soil microbial communities from the Angelo Coastal Reserve, California, USA - 14_0903_12_20cm (SPAdes) (version 2) | ecosystem: Environmental > Terrestrial > Soil > Grasslands... | reverse complement strand
TGTCGTCATTCACAAGGACATCAACATCGGCATCGCCGTGGCCTTGGACTGGGGCTTGATTGTTCCGGTGGTGAAGAACGCCGACGAAAAAAACCTCCTCGGTATCCAGCGCGCGATGAACGACCTGGCCGAGCGCGCGCGGTCGAAGAAGCTGAAACCGGAGGAAGTTCAAGAGAGCACCTTCTCCATCACCAATCCGGGCGTCTTCGGCGGGCTGTTCGGTTTACCGGTGATCAGCCAGCCGAACGTGGGCATCCTTGGCTTGGGTGCTATCGAGAAGCGCCCCGTGGTGGTGGAGGATGCCATTGCCATTCGTTCGATGTGTTACGTCACGCTGAGCTACGACCATCGCGTCGTTGACGGCGCCATCGCGCATCAGTTCTTGCGCAAGGTTAAGGAGAGGCTGGAGAACTGGTCAGAGCCGCTACTCTAGGCTGGCCGCCCTGGCGGTAGGGTTCGGTTTGGGCAACATAATCATGGCGTCCTCAGACTGGTCAGTGTTCGAAAATGGGATAGGGCTTCCCGCAAATGGCCAGCCATTGCAAATTCAAGAAACCAAATCACATCGCAAGTCGTTGCACGTCAAGCTAGTTAGAGCATCCCCTGGTTGGCAGCGTGCCTGCCTTTGCCATAGCCACAGCCATAGCCATAGCCAAGTCGAGCCTGAGAAACAGTTTGCTGGCTCTTGGGGGACCCGCAATGGTAGAAACAGTGCTCGAGACTGCCACCGATAGCGAGCCGATGCAGCATCGAATCCTCATTGCGGATGATCAGAAGGACGTGCTCGACGCCTTGCAGCTGCTTCTCAAGGGCCGCGGATACATCCTTGAAACCGTCAGCACCCCGGCGGACTTACTCGCGGCACTGGCACAACGCGAATTCGATCTTCTGCTTATGGACTTGAATTACGCGCGGGACACAACTTCTGGGCGGGAGGGGCTCGATGTGCTGGGCCACCTGAAGGAGATGGCGGACCCGCCGCCGGTCGTTGCCATGACCGGCTGGGCCACGGTAGGCCTGGCGGTTGCGACTATGCAGCATGGCGTAAGCGACTTCGTGGAGAAGCCCTGGACCAACTCACGGCTGCTGGAGATCCTGGAAAAGCAGATCGAGATGGGCCGGGAACGCCGTGCATCACGCCGGCGGGCCAATGAGGAGAAGCACGCCCGGGAAGAAGCCCTGCATCATCTTGAGCAGCAGGAACGCGAGATCGCCGAAGCCAAGGCCATCCAGGAAAAGCTTCTTCCGCGCGAGATCCCCCAGTTGGCAGGATATGAAATCGCCAGTTCCTGGCAGTCTGCGGGCACGGTGGGGGGCGATTATTTCGACCTTCTCCCGCTGGGGCAGAATGTCTTGGGCCTGTGCATCGCGGACGTGGCCGGAAAAGGCATTCCGGCGGCCCTGCTGATGTGCAATCTGCAAGCGGCTGTCCGCGGCCTGTGTTCCCCATCCCTGGCGCCGGAGGATCTCTGCAATAGTTTGAACTCTCTGGTTTGGCGGAACACGCATACCGACCGCTTCATCACACTTTTCTACGGACAGCTGGACGGCGCCGCCCGACGCCTGCGTTACACTAACGCCGGGCACAATGCGCCATTTGTGGTGCACGCGAACGGCTCGCACGAGAGGCTGCAGGAAGGCGGCGGAGTCCTTGGCGTTTTCGCGGAGCAAAGTTACTCGATGGCGGAAGTGCAGCTGGTGCCGGGTGACCGGGTGATCCTCTTTACCGACGGCGTGACGGAAGCCTGCAAATCCGATGGCGAGGAATTTGGGGACGCGAGGCTATTGGCTTTGCTCAAAGAGCACCGCGCTCTGCCTGCGGCCGACATCCAGGGAAAAATTGTCGCTGCCATTTCGGAATTCAGCGGCGGCCACCGGACCGATGATGCAACCCTGCTGGTTCTCGCGGTTGGCGCTTAGGCCTGGGACAAGGATTCCTGGCACGGCCGGCTCCGGAGTCACGCGGAAAAGAGAGAGCCGGGAGAAGTCCCGGCTCTTTCAAATAAGGAGTCTTCTTCCAAGGCGGGAAGGAGAGACGTCTAACGCCTCTTTTTCTTTTTTGCCGCTTTCTTCGCCGGCTTCTTGGCTTTCTTTTTGGGCTTGGGTTTGGCCTTTTTCTTCGGCGCAGCTTTCTTTTTCGCCGCCGGCCTCGGTGCTGGCTTAGGTGCGGGCCTCGACGGCGGCGCTTCCTCTTCCGGCTCTTCGCCTACGATCGCCAGCTCCTCTTCCTCGGTCTCGACGACCTCTTGGCCCTCGCCGCCCAGTTCCTCGTCGTCTTCCAGCCGGGACAGCTCGTTGTCGTCATCGAAGCTTTCTTTCTCGAAATCCATTCCGTCCTCCCCTGGGGGAATCACTTGCTCTTGCGGCTACACGGGTCAGCCATTCTGCTGTTTTGGCCGGAGTTCTGCAAGAACACCCCGCCCTGGTGCCGATGTTTGTTATCGTACTCGCTGTAAGTTGTCAAGTAGTCTGGGAGAGCGTGAGAGGAAAAGCGAATCCGAAGACATCGCGAGGCGCTTTCCCCCGTACCGCAGGCCAGTGTGCGGCAATTCTTTAATAGCTCTGTAACAATATGAAAATAAATGATTTAATTTGCATTGCCGCGCGCTGATCCGCTGCCCGCCTTGGCGCGGGAAGAGACCGCAGTTTTCTTTTTCGTTCGCGAGTGTGCTCCCCTGCGGTAAGTTTCTGTCGGCCCCCCAATGGTGTAAATGCGCAGTACCATGCCGCGGCTCACGTGGTTAGACCTTAAGCGATTCCACTTGCGCAGGTCTTCGGAGTTTACGTTGAAGCGGTCCGCAATTCCCCCCAGCGTGTCGCCACCCCGCACGCGGTAACTCACCAGCAGCCGTTTGGTTTCTGATGAAGACTGCGTCGCCGGAATAATCAGCTTCGTGCCCGGCTCCAGCGCCGCCGTGCGCTCGATTTTATTAGTTTCGGCAATGGCCGCCGCCGTCAAGCGATATTTCTTCGCGATGGAAGCCAGCGTTTCGCCAAGTTCCACACGGTGGCGGCGCCAGCCGACCCACTTGTCCGGCGGGATCGCCGCGATTTCGGCGGTGAATTTTTCCCCGGTGCCTTGAGGAAGACGCAGCTCGAAGGATGGATCGTCCGGCGTGGCCATGCGCAGAAGCGAAGGATTCAGTGTTCGCAGCGTTTCCACATCAACATCAATGGTCTCCGCCACGAGCCGCAAGTCAATCGGGCGGCCGGGTTTCACGACGACGGTCGGAACCGGCGCTTCTGGCTCGGCCTGGATGTTGTAGTGCGCCGCATCCTTCGCAATCAGTGTCAGAGCGATGATGATAGGCACGTAGCTTTTCGTTTCGCGCGGCAGGACCTTGCGCTTGTACAGCTCCCAGAAGTCCGCGTACCCGGTGCGCTCGATGGCTTTCTGCACATTGCCGGGACCGCAATTGTAAGCCGCCATGGCGAGATACCAGTCGCCAAAAAGCCCATAGAGGTCGCGCAAATGCTGCGCCGCTGCCCGCGTGGCTTTTTCCGGATCTTGCCGCTCGTCAATCCACCAGGTACGGCGCAGTCCATACTGCTGTCCGCGATAGGCCACGAATTGCCAGATTCCCCGCGCTCCAGCACGCGAAAGGGCCAGCGGCTGGAAAGCGCTTTCCGCTTGCGCCAGGTAGATCAAATCCTGCGGCAGACCCTCTTCTTTGAGAATCCGCGAGATCATGTCGCGGTACTTGCCGCCGCGCCGCAAGCCGTTTTCCACGATGTCGCGCCCCTTCGGGGTTTGAAAGAAATTCAGGAAAGAAAGCACTTCGTCGTTCACCGTAAGCGGCAGGTCGTGAGACACGTTTTTGGCTGCGGCTTCGGCCCGTTCTTTCCGCCGGGGATCAGCTGGAAGTGTTACGGCCGCAACTTCATCGATGGGCGCAGGAACGGCCGCTGCTTCGGTGAAACCCTCGCCTCGGCGAAATGCTTGCAGCTCGTAGGCGTAAACCGAATCCACGACGTGATGAAACAGCGCCCTCAGCGCGGGATCGGCGTCGGGGTCGTAGCCGCTTTCGAGCATCCAGTCCACCGCGTCGTCAAAGTCTTTGCGCGCCGCCTCCAAGTGGCCAGCCTTGAAATTCCGCTCCCCGGAAGCGAATTGCTCCTGGACCTTCTGGATCAAGTAGGCTTTTCCGTCGAGGACCGCAGGCATCAGGGATGCCGGTGCTCTGTTGGGATCCATGAGCGGCAACGGCGCCAATGGGGGGAGGGTCTGTTGCGCTGCTTTGGGGGCGGAAGAGAGCGGCGCGTTGATGAGCGCGGCCGTAACCGGTGCTGCGGGAACATGAGCCTGCGCGCGTTTCCTGGCTGCGTCTTCGCAACCAAGGCCGACGGTGGATACGACAAGTGTGCTTGCCAGGAGCAGGCGCGGCTTCATCTTGACTATGGTAAGGAGCAGGCCGCAGCCAGGTCAACGACTCTTGTTTGTGAAGGTGCCGACGAGTTTACTAGCTCCCTGTTCCGATTCGAGATTCCGCGATGCCCTATGGTTGAGATAGACTCCCCGACCGAGGTGGTGTCATGCAGATCGCCGGTCGTTTCGTCGGGCAGTGTGCTTATCGAATGCGAATGCACGTCCTGTTTGTTTTCCTTTCGACTTTTGCCTGCGTGTCGTCTCTCTCTGCGCAGCAAAAGAGCCTTGCGAGGGAAAAGCGCGCGGCCATCGAAAAAGCGGTTTCGAGTTTCATGTCTGAGGACAGCATCCCGGGTCTTTCTGCCGCTGTCGTCCTCGATGGCGAACCTCGCTGGGCCCAGGGTTTTGGCATGGCCGATCTGGAGAACTACTCTCCGGCAACTTCTTCCACGCTCTTCCGTCTGGGTTCTGTTTCCAAACCGATTTCCGCAACCGCGGTCTTGCAGCTTTGGGAGCGCGGCAAGCTAGACCTTCACGCGCCGGTGCAAAGATACTGTCCGGAATTTCCCGAGAAAGAATGGCCCATCACCACGCGGCAGTTGCTCGGCCACCTCGGCGGCATCCGCCATTACCGCCCCGACGGGAAAGGCGACGTTCCCGAGGACAGCGCGCGACATTTTTCCAGCATGCGAGAGTCGCTCGAGCTGTTTGCCAACGATCCGTTGGTCGCCAAGCCGGGCACGAAATTCAATTACTCGACTTACGGCTACACGGTCGTTGGCTGCGTTTTGGAAGCCGCCGCCTCGGAAAAATTCATCGACTTCGTGCGGAAGAACGTTTTTCAACCGGCAGGGATGGACGAGACGCGGGACGACGATTTTTTCACCGTGATCCCGCACCGTGCCCGTTGGTACCACAAGGACAAATCCGGCATCGTCCAAAACGCCGGAGTTCTCGACTCCAGCTATAAAATTCCCGGCGGCGGGATTCTCTCTTCCGCCGACGACATGGCCAATTTCGAAGCCGCTCTGCTCGCCGACAAGCTTATCAAGCGCAGCACCCGGGATCTCATGTGGACTTCCTCAAAAACGGCGGATGGAAAAGAAACCGGCTACGGCCTCGGCTGGGGAATCATGGACAAGTTTGGCCTGCACATTCTGGCGCACACCGGCGGGCAGCAGGGAACCAGCACTGCCTTTGCTGTCGTGCCCGACCGCAACGCCGGCGTTGTGGTGCTGTGCAATCTGGACAGCGCAAACGTGGAACAGCTTGCCATGCAAATCCTGCGCATCTCGCTCGACCTTCCAAGCGGTATCCCGTGAGACAGGAGACGGCCCGGCATCGCCCAGCTTGAAGTTACGGCCAATTCGCGTACATCGCATCCATCGGGCCGCCGAACCAGTGTTCATAGAACGCATCGCCGCACGGTTTCATGCAATCGCCGTACTTTTTCGTGAAGTGCCTGCCCCAGTGGGGACGCCGGCCGTCCGCATCAGAGAAACCGTATTCATCGGAGAGATCCCACGAACTGAACACCCGCCCGGTCTTTTTCATCACCTTTGCGTCCGCCGCGAGCGCCGCGATCGCGCGCCCCGCAAACAGCGGTGTCTCCGAACTGCCGTAATCGGGGTTTTTCTTGGTGGCGTCTTCCCAATTCGCTTCGGTGACGCCGAAATATTCCAGCATCGCCTCCGAACGCAGAAATCCAGGCGTAAGCGCCACGCTCGAGACGTTTTTCCGCCGCAGCTCGCGCGCCGTCGCGAACGCTAGGCGAATTACTGTCGTTTTCACAAGGTCGTAGAACAGGTGTCCGCGGTAGGTGTACGAATCGCCGTCGCCGATTCCCACGAGCAACCCTGAAAACGCGGTTTTTTTTGCCGTCTCGATCAGGAGGGGCGCCGCGTAGTGGTTTGTGAGGATGTGAGAGTGGATTACGTTGCGAAAATTCGCCAAGCCGTCTTCCAGGTTAAGCTGCCAAAAGGTCTTTCCGAAATCCGCCGGCTTTAGTTCGGAAACGTCGTTGACGACAATATGCAGGCTGCCTTGTTCGGTGCGGATCCGCTCGACCAATTCTTCAACTTTCTTGGCGTCCGTGTGATCGACGACCGCAGCGATTCCCGTGCCCCCTCGCGCCGTGACCATCTCCGCTGTCTCTTCGATGGTCTCAGGCCGCCGAGCGTGATCAAACGGCGAGATTTTCTTGGCGGCCTCTCTCGGCAAACGGTTTGCGCGGGTGCTTCGCCCCGAACAGTATACCGTCGCGCCCGCTTCGCCCAGCGCCAGTGCCGCGCCCCGTCCCACGCCGCGCGTGGCGCCTGCCACGAGCGCCACGCGTCCTTTCAGATCCGGAGGCTGGTATAAAGCGTTAGTGGAAGTCATGATTGCCCTCCGGGACGCGGCGCTGGTCACGGGGAGTCGTCTTCGGGCTGTGGTTCCGCATCGGAACGATCCAGAAAGAAGGTTACGATCTCCTCGAAGGGTTGGGTGCCAACATTCACGGCGCGGTGGACGCGATCGCTCGGCTCCACCCAGCCCACTTCCCCGGGAGTGACTTTCCAGGTCAAAGTGTCTCCGCCATCGCGGAACTCAATGCTGATCAGGTCCCCGCTCAACACCACGGTCACCCGATGATAGGGATCACGGTGCCACCGCGTCGCCTCTCCCGGGTCCAGCCGTTGCCGCCGAACCAGGCAATTCCCGCGATGATGCAATACTTGCTGAGTTCCCATCGCTCGCTTGGATGCTTGTTCCCTCATCATCCACCCGGTGAGCCCATGGGCTTAATTGTAAACGTCCATTCAGTAATGTCAAGTGGAAAATAAACGGCCATTTAGTTATTCTGAATCCCGCGCTTTGCGGCGAAGCTGTCCCGGGCTGGCAAGCGTTTGAGAAATTCTCAGGAAAATGTCGCCTCGTCCTCGCGAAACGTCGGATGAAGAAATCCTGGCTGCCACCGGGCGCGTCATGCAAAAGTACAGCCCCACGCAGCTCACCCTGGCGCATGTCGCCAAAGAAGCCGGCGTGGTCCCGGCCACGCTTATCCAGCGCTTTGGCACCAAGCGGAACTTGCTGCTGGCCGCTTGCCGCACGGCTCCCGCCGGCGTCCGGCAACAGTTCGACGCCGCACGGGCAAAATACAAGTCCCCGCTGAAGACGCTGCTCGAACTGTATGCCGCCTGCAGCAGTTTTGCTTCGACGCCGGAGTCCATGGCCAATGGGCTGGCCTACCTCCAGAATGACCTGACCGATCCCGAGTTTCGCGCCATTACTCTCGCCCAATTCAAGGCGTTGCGCGCGGAAACGCGGAAACTGCTTGACGAAGCCGTTGCCGCTCGCGAATTGGTCAAGTGTGACACCGCCGAACTTGCCCGGCTGATCCAGCAAGTCCATGGCGGCTCGATGCTGGATTGGGCCGTCTTTTGCGAAGGCTCGCTTGCTTCTTGGCTCCGCCGCGCCCTCGAAGCTTTGCTTCGGCCCTACCGGCGATCCGGCACGACGTTGCGGCACAAATGAAATTCAAGCGCAATCGTCAAGCAGGGTACATCTGGACGACGCTGATGGTCGGTGAGAAGCTGTGGCGATAGGGAAGTTATCGTCAGGCAGCGTCAGCGCCATTTCAACGCAGAAGAACGAGCGGAATGGATTTCCCTGTACCGCTCCAGCCCGTTGCAGCAGGAGCAGTTCGCCCAACAGCATGGTCTGAAGCTCGGAACGCTCCAGCGGTGGCTTCGTCAAGAGCACCGGGGAAGTTTTCCGGGACTGCACTCCGTGCTGCGAATCGCATCGGGGAAGAAGTGACCGAAGAGCTCGACTGGGTTCCCGCCAAGCTGATTTGCCGCCGGATCGTACGGCCCAAGTACGCCTGCCGCTTGGCGCATCGCTGGCCATCGCGCCCTTACCGTCACGGTTGATCCCGCAGAGCAAGCTGGGTCTGGGACGGGCGGTGTATATCGTGCTGGCGCTTTGATGATCATCTGGCCTTCTATCGTCTGGAGCACATCTTTGCGGAACGCTACGGGTGGTGATCCCCCGGCAGCAAGTGGTACAGTGGATCGAGCACATCGCCGGGTGGCTGAAGCCGATTTACCCGTGGGCCGTAAAGTCCCGTCCCTTAGGGCGGGGATATAAGGCCCTTTAAGGCCCTTAAAGCGGCGTCTTTTGTTGCTCAACGTATTGCTTAATGATGCCTAGCTTAGCTAGCGCGCCGCCACAACTAGCAGCGAAATAGGAAGGCGACCAGAGAACGTCTTTCCAATAGCGTTTCTCAATATCAGGTCGCTCGATGCGGAGCCGTCGACTGGAAACGCCTTTAAGACTGTTCACTAGGCTCGACACGGAGTGCTTTGGTGGATAATGAATGAGCAAGTGTAGGTGTTCGGCCATTTGCAAAGAGAGAGACTATCTGTGGTTTTACTCCGTGCCCGGCGGAGATGTGATCTTGGAGTTCTGCGACAGCCGCGGCGAGCAAGCCCCGCGGGAGAAACTGGTGGGTTTTCGGGGAACAATGCAAACCGGCGCCTACCAGGTTTATCTAGCTCGGAAACGAAACAACCCCGCTCTGGAGGGCGGCTGCCTTGGCTCACGTACGGCGGCGTTTCTACCAAGCGCCGGAGGAGTCGTTCCCCGAAGCCGTCTGGTTTATCGAAAAGATTCGCGAGCTGTATCGGATCGAAGACCGGGTGCGGACCTTACTCCCAGCCGAGCGCCAGGTGGTACGCCAACAGCAGGCGCCGCCGATTTGGGAGGCCTTGCCGCAGCGGGCCGAGGAACGGAAACCGCAACTTTTGCCCAAAAGCACGCCGGGCAAAGCCGTGAACTACTTCGTGAACAAATACCAGGCCTTGACGGATATCTGCGCGATGGGCGCTTTCAGATCGACAACAACCTGGTGGAGAAGGCCATCCGGCCGGCAGCCCTGGGGCGGAGACGCTGGCGGTTTATTGGCCATCCCCAAGCGGGATGGCGCGGCGCGGTGATTTACTCGATCCTGATCAGCTGCCGGCGACGTGGCCTCTATCCGGAGGAATATCTCAGTGACGTGCTCGCACGCCTGCCCTCGATGAAGAACAACCAGATCCACGAACTGCTCCCCGGCCAGTGGAAACCTCCCTCGGCGAATACCTCTTGAAAGGCGGTTCGAATTTTGGCTTGTTGCTGCGGTGGCCATGAAGAAAGCTTACACGGACAAACAGGGTCAGTATCTGGCTTTTATTTATTACTACAGCAAAATCCACGGATGCGCGCCATCGGAGGCCGAAATGCAGGAGTACTTTCGGGTCTCTCCGCCTTCGGTGCATCAGATGATCTTGACGCTCGAAGCGCGCGGCCTTATCGAGCGAACACCCGGGCAGGCGCGGTCAATCCATCTGCTGATCCCGCGTGAGGAGCTGCCTGACTTGATTTAGGTTCATGGGAACTCGGAGGATGGTGTCGGGCGGCAGCCGCCCGATGTACCTCACTTGACGCTTACATGCAAGCAGCGAAAAGAGCTCTTCTTGACCGAGATCTTTGCGGCTTGCCGATGTCAGCGAAGCTGCGATTCCCCACCAGTCGCGAATCCTCGGTCGCGAATCACTTCTCGGATAATCCTCCCGTCAATAGCAAAAAGAAACCATTGGTAATTCACCCTAATCCGTGTTAGGATGAATTTGCGTTTGTTGCTCTTGTTTGTATCGCCTTTAGGTAGGAAAGCGGTCGCAAGGTCACACTTGCGGCTTTTTTTTGCGCGGTTGACCGCTTTGCAGCCAGCCGGGCGAAGCTTGAAGACGGCCGCGGCTCTGTTGAGGGGCTCGGAACCTGGGCATCAGATAGCTTAAGGTAGTGCTCAGTCGAAAGGCTGACAGAAACGAGTAAATGCAGTGAGTAAAGAACAGGGTACCGTGAAGTGGTTCAATGCCAGCAAGGGCTTTGGGTTCATCCAGCGCCAGAGCGGGGAGGACGTTTTCGTCCATTTCTCCGCCATTGTGGCTGATGGCTACAAGACTCTCAACGACGGCCAGGCGGTTGAATTCGAAGTGACCAAGGGTCCGAAAGGACTGCAGGCCACCAACGTACAGCCCCTCTAGTTCAGCTTCAAAAAAAACCAAGAATGGGCGGCGTGCCTCGGTGCGCCGCCCTTTTTGCGTCGGTGAGGATGATTCTGACGAAATCTTGTCGCCGTTACCTAACGGCCGGTTCCGCGACTTCCGCCGCTCTTTTTGCCGGGCGGTGCTTCAGGAATCCGCGCGCTGCCAGCAATTCCGCATTCAAGAGCGCCGCGCCCGCTGCCCCGCGTACAAGGTTGTGCGACAGCAGCGTGAGCTTTACGTCATGCAGCGGGCATTCCCGGATCCGCCCGACCACCGCCGCCATACCTTCTCCGGCTTCCACGTCGCGCCTCGGCTGCGGACGGTTTTCTTCCTCCACCACGACCACGGGATGCCGCAATGCCGTTGGCAACGAAGCAAGCTCTTCGTCCACTTCAAACGTTCGCAGAGCTTCGCGGACCTCATCGAGGGAAGCAATTTTTTTCAGCCCCAAGGACACGC
>Ga0209577_10006403_pt1 | contig 10894 bp, 9 predicted proteins | sample GraSoiAngelo_109_FD_185874 | JGI IMG/M metagenome (GOLD analysis project Ga0209577, IMG submission 185874) | Grasslands soil microbial communities from the Angelo Coastal Reserve, California, USA - 14_0903_12_20cm (SPAdes) (version 2) | ecosystem: Environmental > Terrestrial > Soil > Grasslands ... | reverse complement strand
GGGGCGGTCCGCCCGGCGGTGGCAGCGCTCATATGACGATCATCATATACCAATCGGGCGCGGAGCGCAAGACGGTCGAAGCCCCTCCTGGGCTCGACCGCGCAGAACCAGGACTCTCCTGATCCAGAGTCAGGCGTGTTGCCAGTTACACCAAGGGGCATCGGAACCAGAACTATCACCGGCGGCCGATTCGGGCTCTGGAAACCGGGCTCTGGAAACCCGAAAAACGTGCGCGGTACGCGGTTGCCGCCGACGATTAACCTGCGTCACCGCAGCGTCGCCCGCCACCGGGAGCAACCGCGCACGGCGAACCGCGCACCCTGCCTCAAGACCACCCGGGTGACAGGAGACAGTTATCAGTGGAGCTGAGGGGGCTCGAACCCCTGACCTCCTGGGTGCGATCCAGGCGCTCTCCCAGCTGAGCTACAGCCCCGTCGGGAGGCTGAACTTAGACGCCGCCCCCCTGCGCGACAACCCCTGCAAAACTAACACCGGTTCGCCGACCGGCAGGGCGGTGGAAGGCGGTGCGGGCCCGGCGCATCACCGCCCCCCACCGCCCTCCACCGCCCATATTATCCCCATGCGGCCCATCTCCCTCACCTACTCCGGCCTCGTCGGCGTCCCCATCGAAGAGGTGTTCGAGCTCCTCTCCGATGCGAGCCGCATGCCCGAGTGGCTCCCTAACTGCACGGCCGCCGTCCCGGGGCCCACCAGGAAAGGCAAGGGCGACCGCCACCGCATCCACTTCGAGCGCAGCGGCCGCAAAGCCGACGCCGTCATCGAGGTCATCGAGTTCGTCCCCCCCACCACCTACGCCTGGGTCGAGATCATCCACCGCCGCGGCGCCAAGACCTTCTTCAAGCTCGAGTTCCAGGGCGGCGCCACCCGCATCACCATGAAGCACGTCTGGACCCCCTCCGGCCTGCGCGCCTGGCTGCTGGGGCACTTCTATCGCAGACGCAGTGCGCATCGGATGTTCGATGGGTTGCTTCAGAACCTCAGGAAAGCTTTAACGCGATAGGGTGCGCGGTGCGCCGTGCGCGGTTGCTTCCGATGCCCGACCGCCCCCCACTGAGGCGCGCTGTGCATCGGCGGCAACCGCGTACCGCGCACCGCGTACCTGTACCGCGTACCCGCCCTAGTCTGCGAACGGCACCTCGATCGTCATCCCGTCCTTGGCGACAACAGTCTCCTTGAAGACTTCACGAGCCTCCTTGACGAGCTCATCCGCACTGATCGAATAGCGCGCCGAGACATGCGACAGCACCAGGCGGCGGGCCTTGGCGGCCAGAGCGACCTGAGCGGCCTCGCGCGCCGTCGAATGCCCCGTCTCCTTGGCGCGCTCCTTCTCCTCCTCCCCAAACGTCGCCTCGTGAATCAGTAAGTCCGCCCCGTGCGCCGCGTCCACCACTGCCGCACAAGGCCGTGTGTCACCCGTAAAGACCACGATTCTCCCGCGACGTTTTTCCGAGACGATCCCCTCCGGGACGACTTTCCTGCCGTCAGGAAGCTCGACCACTTCCCCTCTCTGTAGTTTGCCCCACAGCGGCCCCTCCGGAACGCCGGCCGCGCGCGCTTTCTCCGGATCGAACCGCCCAGGCCGCTCGTGCTCGCGCAGTGCGTAGCCGACGGATCCCCCACCGTGCTCGGTGCCAAACACTTGAATCTGGTACGCGGTGCGCGGTGCGCCGTTGCCGCCGTTGTCGGACCCTATCACGTCGCCCGGTTTGACCTCTCGGATGTCGACCCCGAACGGAACTCGCTCGACACCCAGCTGGATTGCCTGGCCAAGCACTTTCTTGGCGCCCTTAGGGCCATACAGTACCATTGGCTCGGCGCGCGTCTGCAGCCCGAGCGTACGAATCAGCCCGATCACTCCGAGAAAATGGTCGGCGTGAAAATGCGTGAAGAAGATCTCGGACAAGGCGAAGCTCACCCCGTAGCGCATCATCTGGCGCTGCGTGCCCTCGCCGCACTCGAACAAGAGCGTCTCGCCCTCGCGCACCAGTGCCATCGCGGAGACGTTGCGCTCCACGGTGGGCCGGGCGGCCGAGGTTCCGAGAAACGTCACGCTCAACATGCGGCCGAATATAAAGGGTGCGCGGTGCGCGGTTGCGAACGGAGTGCGCGGTACGCGGTGCGCGGTCGCCTACGGTTCGGGCCTACGTTCCGGTGACCGGTGGCGAGCGCAACAGCCCATGCAACGCACCCAACGTCCCGTCGAGCGCCTTCAGGAGGGGCTTCACGGTGCTCTCGTCCAGGTACCCCAGCTCCGCCGCGGCCCGCCCAAGGGTCTCTGCCTCCGCGGCAGATCCGAAGGCGATCCGCAAGTGCCGTCTGCACAGGCCCGGAGTGTTCAGGGCGTACCCTTCCACGATGTTCGCCTCGATGGAGATCGTCGCCCGCCGAAACTGGTCGAACAGATTCTTGGCTCGCGGGTGGTAGGCTTCATCCGTCGCCCGCAGCGCGAGGAGTAGGGCCTCGTGCGCACGCTTCCACGCCACCAGCGTCTGATAGCTTCGCATGTCGCCATTATGCTCCCATTCCGGCCCCGCGCCGTACCCATTTCATGCTATACGAGGCCCTTTCTTGCATCGGCCGCTACCGCGCACCGCGCACTGCGCACGTTTCTTGCCTCCACCCCCCCGCCATGCGCTTACGTCATCCGCTCGTTCTGGCGTCCGTCTGCATCGGCTACTTCATGGCCGTGCTCGACTCGACCGTCGTCAACGTCGCCCTGCCCGACATGGCGCGCGGCCTCGGCACCGGCATCGCCGGCATGCAGTGGGTGGTGGACGGCTACGCCCTCTTGTTCGCGAGCCTGCTGCTCACCGCCGGCGCCCTGGGCGATCGCCTCGGCAACCGCGGCACGTTCGTCGCCGGGCTCGCCCTGTTCACATTCGCCTCGCTGCTGTGCGGCATCGCGCCCAACTTGGGCACGCTGGTCGCGTTCCGCGCGCTCCAGGGCGTCGGGGCTGCAGTACAAGTCCCCGCATCACTAGCGCTGTTACGGCACGCCTATCACGACCCGTCCGAGCGGGCCCAGGCGATCGGCATCTGGGCCGCCGCCACCGGCCTCGCCGTCGCCGCCGGGCCCGTGGTGGGCGGCATCCTCACGCACGCCTGGACCTGGCGCAGCGTGTTTCTCGTGAACCTGCCCGTGGGCGTGCTGGGCATTTTGCTCACGCTGCGCCACGTGCCGCCCGTGCCGCGGCACGAGGACGGCGACCTCGATCTCAAGGCCCAGGTGCTCGGCATCGTGGCGCTGGGCAGCCTCACCTTCGGCCTGATTCAGGGCGGCGTGTGGGGCTGGACCTCGGCGCCGGTGATTCTTGCGCTCTTGCTCGCGATCGTCGCCGGCGCGTTGTTCTACCGGGGCGAGCGGAGCGCCGAGCATCCCATGCTGCCGCCGGCGCTATTCCGCGACACCACCTTCTCGGCGGCCAATGCCGTAGGCGCGATTCTCAGTTTCGGCTTCTACGGCGAGCTGTTTCTCATGAGCCTGTTCTTCCAGCAGGTGCAGCATCGCTCCCCGCTCGCCACCGGGCTCGCGCTCCTGCCGCAAACGGCCGTGATCAGCCTGATGAACTTCGTGTCCGGTCAGATCACCGCGCGCCGCGGCGCGCGCCTGCCAATGGTGGTGGGACTCGGGATTGGGGGCTCGGGCCTGTTGGGGCTGGCGCTAGTGAGCGCAACCGCGCCGCTCGCAAGCGCGGTAGGACCCATGCTAGCGATGGGCGTGGGCGCCTCGCTCGCCATGCCCGCCATGACACACGCCGCGATCGACCACACCCCCAAAGAGCGCGCCGGCATCGGCTCGGCCGTACTCAACGCCAGCCGCCAGGTGGGCGGGGTGATCGGGATCGCACTGCTCGGCGCCCTGATCAGCTCGCACGCGCGCCGGGGCGCAACAGCGCACTTCATGCTGGGGCTGCACCAGGGACTCGCGCTGGCAGGCGTGTTGTTTCTCGCTGGTAGCGGCCTGAGCCTAGCCTTCGTCGAACGCTCGAAGCGGTAAGAGGGGAGCGGGCCGCGGGTCTCCCGTAGCGACTGTGTTGTTTTGTCGCGGAGGGAGACCCGCGGCCTGCTCCCGGCGCACCGGGTACAGACTCAACGCGCCTCCGTCCGGACGCGTAGCTTCTTGCATCCCCGCCCTCTCCAGGAGATCCCGATGTCCGGCCGCCGTCTGCTCACGCTTGCCATCCTCAGTTTCGCCGCCCCGCTCGCAGCCCAAAGCCACCACGGCCTCGACCCCGCCAACCTCGACACAACGTGCGCCCCGTGTCAGGATTTCTATCGCTTCGCGAACGGCGGCTGGCTGACCCGCACCGCGCTCCCGCCCGAGTACCCAGTGTACGGCAGCTTCACCGAGCTCGTCGAGCGCAACAACCAGACGCTCCACCGCATCGTCGACCGCCTCGCCGCCACTGCCCCCGCGACCCCTAAAACGGCCGACCAGAAGCTGGGCGCGTTCTACGGGTCCTGCATGGATTCGACTGCCATCGAGCACGCCGGCGCCGATCCCCTGAAAAACGAGCTGACCCGTCTCGATGCGATCGCGTCGCGCGAAGACCTGGCGCGCGCCCTGGCCCGCGGCCACCACCACGGCTGGGACCCGCTGTTCAACTTCGGCGGCACACCCGACTTCAAGAACAGCTCGATCGTCATCGCGGCCGCGTCGCAGGGGGGACTCGGCCTCCCGGACCGCGACTATTACGTGCGCGACGACTCGACCGCCCACACCCTGCGCACCGCCTACCTCGAGTACGTCTCGGGCACGCTCGGCCTCTTGGGCGACGCGCCCGCCGTGGCAGACTCCGAAGCCCAGCGCATCCTGGCGCTCGAGACCGCCCTCGCTCGGGCGTCCCTGACCCGTGTAGAACGGCGCGACCCCAACGCTAACTACCACAAGTTGGCGCTCGCCGCCGCCGACTCGCTCACCCCCCACGTCGCGTGGGCCGCATTCCTGCATGACGCGGGCGCGCCCGCCACCGGGGCGATCAACATCGGCCAGCCCCGCTTCTTCAAGGCGGCCGACAGTTTGATCACCGCCGTCCCGCTCGCCGACTGGCGCGCTTACCTCCGTTGGCACTTCGCACGTCACCTCGCGCCCTGGCTCTCGACCCCGTTCGTGGACGCGACCTTCCGCTACCAGCAGGCGGTGAGCGGCGTGAAGGAGCAGCAGCCCCGCTGGAAGCGCTGCATCCAGGCCGCCAACTTCATGCTGGGCGACGCGCTCGGCGAGGCCTACGTCAAAGAGACGTTCACGCCCGACGCGCGCCGCCGGGCGCGCGACATGGTCGATCACCTGGTCGCCGCCCTGGACGACCGGCTGCACACGCTCGAGTGGATGGGCGACTCGACCCGCGCCCAGGCGGTCGGCAAGCTGCGCGCCTTCGGCAAGAAAATCGGCTATCCCGACAAGTGGCGCGATTACTCCAAGCTCTTGATCGACAAGCACGACTTCGCGGCCAACGTGGTGCGCGCCCAGACGTTCGCCACCGCGCGCGATCTGGGCCGCATCGACAGGCCGCTCGACAAGACCGAGTGGCGCATGACGGCCCCCACCGTGAACGCGACCTACAGCCCGTCATTCAACGACATCACCTTCCCCGCGGGGATCCTGCAGGCGCCGTTCTTCGACCCCGCGGCGGACGACGCCGTGAACTACGGCGGCATGGGCGCCGTGATCGGTCACGAGATGACCCACGGGTTCGACGATCAGGGCCGCCAGTTCGACGCCCAGGGCAACCTGCGCGACTGGTGGACCGCGGACGACGCGCAGCGCTTCAAGGACCGCGCCGGCCGGGTCGCCGCGCAGTTCGACGCCTATACGGTGGTGGACAGCGCCACCCACGTGAACGGCCGGCTCACCCTGGGCGAGAACATCGCCGACCTGGGCGGCCTCAAAGTCGCCTACGCCGCGTTCCAGCAGTCGCTATCGGGCAAGCCGCGGCCGGCAGCGATCGACGGCTTCACCCCGGAGCAGCGGTTTTTCCTGGCGTGGGCCCAGATCTGGCGCGCCAAAGCGACCGACCAGTACCTGCGTAATCAGGTGGTCGTGGACCCCCACGCCCCGGCCAACTGGCGCGGCATGGGGCCGCTCTCGAACCTGAAGGAGTTTGCACAGGCTTTCGGATGCAACACTGGCGACGCAATGGTGAGGGCGGATAGTCTAAGGGCGACCATCTGGTAAGAAATGGTGCGCGGTGCGCGGTGCGCTGTAGCCTCCGATGCAACACCACTCCTCAGCGGAGTTCAGCTGAGCATCGGCAGCAACCGCGCACTGCGCACCGCGTACCGTTCCTAGAAGACTTTCACCGTCAAATATCTCCCGGGCCGCTCTTTAAGATCCGTTAGCAGCTCAGAGAGGGACTTGAGGGTGGCGTTCAAGTTCTTGTAGAGCAGCGTGTCGGTCGCCATCTTGCCGAGCGTCCCCTCTCCCTTGTCCATCTTGTCGAGCAACCCCTTGAGCGACCCGGTCGCGTCCGCCAGGCGACTGGTCAACTGGGTGAGATTGGTGCTCAGCGTATCGAGCCGCTTGCCGGTCTGCGCGGGGTTGGCGGCGCCGAGCAGCGTGTCCAGGTGCGACATGACGCGCTCGAGCGACGCGAGCGTGGCCTGAGTCTGCTGGATCACCGGACCGTTGGTCGCCTTGGTGAGCGCTTCCATCCCGCGCTGCGTCGCGATCAGCGTGGCGTGGATGTCGCTCGCCAGCTGGCCCGGGTTGAGCCCCTTGTTCACGCTGGCGATCAGCTCCTGCGCACTCTTGGCTGCCCCCTGCGCCACGTCGGCGAACTGCTCCTCGGTCAGGCCCTGAATCGCCTCCCCCGCGGCGAGCAGCGTATCGTTCAGGCCGGGGTCGTAGTCCACGTACTTGGCGCCGAGAAAGTCGGCCGACGCGACCGTGGCGAGCGCGTCCTTGTGCGGCCGCACTTCGGGATCGAGCTGCAGCGTCACCGTCACGTGCCCCACCCGCTGTAGCCGCACCCGGCCCACCCGGCCCTTCTTCACGCCCGACACGCGCACCGGGTCGCCTTCTTTCAGGCCGCTGACGTTCTTGAAGACGACGCTCACCGGGACCGACTTGGACACGAGCGAGCGGCCGGTGAGCCAGAACATGAAGCCCGTGAACACCACGAACCCCACCACCACCAGCAGGCCGACCCGGACTTCCTGCTTATACGTTATGTCCACGCGTGTCCCGCACTCCCCCCTTGGCCGCCGGGTCGGATTGGATCAGCGCCATCTCGAGATCCCGCTCCAGGAATTGCTGCACCGCCGAATCCTGTGATGCGAGGATCTCCTCCGGCCTGCCCACGGCGCGGATCTTCGCCTGCCACAACAGGGCCACGCGGTCGGCCACGCGGAACGAGCCGCGCACGTCGTGCGAAACCACCACGCTCGTCACGCCCAACTCGTCGCGCAGTCGCTCGATCAGGCCGTCGATCACGTCGGCGTTGACGGGGTCGAGTCCCGAGGTCGGCTCGTCGTACAGCAGATACTTGGGCTTCCCCGCGATGGCGCGCGCGATGCCCACGCGCTTTTTCATGCCGCCCGACAGCTCGGCCGGATACTTGCCCGCCACGTCGAGCGCCAGGTTCACGAGCCGCAGGCATTCCTGCACGCGGTTGTCGCAAAACTTCTCGTCGCTGTAGCACGTCTCGTCGGTGATGCCGAGCCGGATGTTCTCGTGCACCGTCATGGAGTCGAACAGCGCGCCGTACTGGAATACGTAGCCGATTTTCGCACGTAACTCTGAAAGCTCCTTGCGCTTGAGCTTGGGCACGTGCAGCCCGTCCACGATCACGTCGCCCGAGTCGGGGCGCAGCAGGCCGTTGATCGTCTTCAGGGTGACGCTCTTGCCCACGCCCGAGGGGCCGAGCAGCGCCACGGTCTCGCCCTCCTGCACCGCGAGCGACACACCGTCCAGCACCACGTTGTCCACGAAGCGCTTGGAGACGTTGATGAGCTCGATCATTTCGCGACCAGGAGCAGCCGTGTCGTGAGCGCGTCGAGCAGGAGAATCGCCACCGACGCCGACACCACCGCCGTGGTGGTGGCCCGGCCCACCCCCTCGGCGCCCTGCTGCGTGTTGAACCCGATGTAGCAGGGAATCAGCGTCACCGCGGCCGCGAAGCAGTAGCTCTTGATGAGCGAGTACCAGAGATCGAGCGGCCGGAAGAAGTAGCGCGCCCCGTACTCGAAGTCGCCGTAGGTGAGGCCGAGCGAGCCCTTGGCGACCATATAGCCCACCACGATGCCCGTGGCATTGGCGAACATGGTGAGCGCCGGCACCACCAGCAGCCCCGCGAGCACCCGGGGCAGGAGCAGGTGGGACACGGGGGAGCGGCCCAGGCTTTCGAGCGCGTCGATCTGCTCGGTGACGCGCATCGTCCCCAGCTCGGCGGCATAGCGCGCGCCGATGCGGCCCGCGAGAATCAGCGCGGTGAGCACCGGTCCCAGCTCGAGGATCATCGACTCGGAAATGACCGCTCCGGCGTAGTAGAGCGGCAGCGCGCCGGTGAACTGGTAGCCGGTCTGGAGGCTCGTGACGGCGCCGGCGAACCCGGCCACGAGCAGCACGATGAAAAGCGACCCGTAGCCCACCGCGACCGCCTGCTCCAGCGTGCGGACGACCCAGATGCGCCACTCGACGAGCCCGCGGAACAGGTCGACCACGAGGAAGCTGAAGCGTCCCACGTGGTCGAGCGAGCGGAGACTCGAGCGCGCGACCAGTCGTAGCGGGTCAAGCGTGAGCTCCGCCCGGTTTGTCATGTGCAGTATCTTGGGGAGCCATGGGGCGTAAACGCAAGGGAAGAGCCGCGGAACAGGGGGTGAGGTTTCGTCGCAAGTTGTTGGCCTGGTGGGCCCGCGCCGCACGCGACCTGCCCTGGCGCCGCACGCGCGATCCCTATCGCGTGCTCGTGTCCGAGTTCATGCTGCAGCAGACGCAAGTGAGTCGCGTGGCGGAGTACTATCCGCGGTTTATCGAGCGCTTCCCCGACCTCGAGACGCTCGCGAACGCCAAGCCGCGTGCGGTCAGAGAGGCCTGGGATGGGCTGGGATACTATGCCCGCGCTTCCAATCTCCACGCGCTCGCGCGCGTGGTCAGTAAGGACCACGATGGCATGCTGCCCGACGAGCCCGAGGAGCTGATCAATCTTCCCGGAATCGGGCCGTATACGGCTGGCGCCGTAGCCTCGTTTGCGTACGAGAAACCCGTGCCCGCGGTCGACACCAACGTAGCGCGCGTGATCCGGAGAGTCTTCATCGGAGAGGACCGGCAACGCCTCACCCGGCAACGCCTCACCCCTCAACGCCTCACCCCGCAACGCCTCACCCCGCAACGCCCCATCCCGCAACGCCTCATCTGGGCGCTCGCCGCCGCGTTGGTGCCCAAGACCGGCAAACGCGCCTGGAAGTTCAATCAGGCCATCATGGAGCTGGGAGCGCTGATCTGTGTGGCGCGGAGGCCCAAATGCGAGCAATGTCCGGTGAGACCGGATTGCCGGACGGGAAGGGCTCGTTCTTGATGCGCACGCGCTGGCTGCCCCTGGGACTATTGGTCGCGCTGATCGCCCCTGCCTGCAAGCGGGACGCGCCGCGCGCAGCTCCCGATGAGCCCCCCGCCGTCTCTCCCGCCCCCGCCCCCGCTCCCGCTCCCGCTGCCGCGACGTCCACGACCGTCGACACCGTCGACGCAGGGTGGCAAACTCCGGAAGCCGCCCGACTGTCGGGCGTGCAATACACAGCTCCAACGAAGCTGTTTGGCGTCCTCGGCGTCACGTCGGATAACTACTTCGACAGCATCGGACCAGGCTATAAGATCGGGACCTTCGTCGCTGGCCCGTATCGCGGGGCTGATTTCGTGTCGGCTCGAGTGAACAGCGACGAGCCCTGCAAGGGCGAGGGATGTGACGATCCCACGTACGTCAGATTCGCAAAAGTCGACAGCGAGCTGGTGTTGCTCCGTCAGAATTCCGATGGCGGTTTGGGTGGCACATGGCAGCAATGGACGGGCACATTTTCGGCAGCGGGCCTCGTCCTCGTCGCTGATTCGCAGTTCGCGGTGCGGGCCTTCCTGCCCAGCGATACGATGACCCACGGCTCCGAGAGCTTCCGGCTGGTCTCCCGCCGCTGCCAGGGCGACTCGCTCAGGGTCGCGTTTCGTCACCCGGTGTTCCACAAGGTCCGGTTCGACGGGCGACTGTTCTATGTGACTCGCCCTGACGCAAGCTGCCTGGCCTTCGAGTACGTGCCGTATTTCTCCGAGCAAGAGATCGTCTGGGACAAACCGCCCAAGGAGCCGAATAAGAGCGGGTATTCATGGAGGCAGACCGCTGAATATGGGCATCCCGAAGTGCGCTACGATGCCTTCGTTGCCGCCGATCTCGTCCAGATCGACCGCGATGCGACCGTCGCCGGTCACACGCAGCGCGGCGAGCCCGTTTACGAGCTGAAGGATCCCAATCACCCGCTTCTCAAGGCGTTCTACAAGGATTACCAGGCCGACGTCGCCAAGGCCGGTGAGGGCGATGAGAATGCGCCCGGCCTGCGGCCGCCCGCGCGTTCGTATGAGGGATTCTTGGCTGCGAGACCGACCTACTTGTGGCGTGATCCGTTCGGCCGCCTGATGCGCTTCACGAACAATGATTTCCTTCCCGTCTACATGGCGGAGCCGATCATCTATCTGTACCCGACGACGGCACAGCGCGTGCATGTCGAAGCCAAACCGCTGCACGACATCGCCGCCTCCACTCCACCCTACCGCGGCGGTTGGGATGTGCTGGCACGGCCGTCCGGCGAGTTGACCGGCGTCGGCGATCGGAGGACATACTCCTACCTCTTCTGGGAGGGGCTCTCGTCCATCTCCCCCATGCCACAGGAAGGA
>Ga0209577_10006402_pt1 | contig 10894 bp, 8 predicted proteins | sample GraSoiAngelo_109_FD_185874 | JGI IMG/M metagenome (GOLD analysis project Ga0209577, IMG submission 185874) | Grasslands soil microbial communities from the Angelo Coastal Reserve, California, USA - 14_0903_12_20cm (SPAdes) (version 2) | ecosystem: Environmental > Terrestrial > Soil > Grasslands ... | reverse complement strand
TGCGGATGGTACCAACACCGGTAACATCGGAGGTGTATTCCGGGATGTCGAAGCTCACCCGCACGTGGCTTTGCGCGGCCAGATGATAAATCTCGTCCGGCTTCAAATCGTAAAGCAGCTTCACCAGATTTACAGAGTCGCTAAGGTCTCCGTAATGCAGAAACATTCGAACGCCGTTGACGTGAGGGTCGGTGTAAAGATGGTCAATGCGGGAAGTGTTGAACGTGCTGGCGCGGCGAATGATGCCGTGGATTTCGTAGCCTTTTTCGAGCAGCAATTCGGCCAGATAACTTCCGTCCTGGCCGGTGATGCCGGTGATCAACGCTTTCTTCATTTGGGGCAATAATTGTAGGGCGTTTCTGTGAAACGCCAACGAAAGAACGTCAACACACACGGCGTCTGACAGAGGACGCCCTACAATCCAGAGTGTCAGCTAGCTTTCCGGTGGCGAAACCATGATTCGCGCCAAAACAGCGCGCTGGGTGCCGATCAATCCGGCAATGCCTTCGCGTGCGAGAGCCAGCATTTCATCCAGTTGCGATCCCGAAAACGTCGCTTCTTCACCAGATCCCTGCACCTCTACGAATTCGCCGTCTTCGGTAGCAACAAGATTGAAATCAACAGCAACGAGTTTGTCCTCTTCGTAGTTAAGATCCAAAATGGCCCGCCCATCCAGAATGCCTGCACTCACCGCGGCGACCAATTTTTGCATCGGAGGCGCATCGAGTTTTTTTTCCCTCACGAGTTTCCGGCAGGCAATAGCGAGCGCCAGACTCGCTCCGGTGATTGCGGTCGTGCGTGTTCCGCCATCGGCCTGCAAAACATCGCAATCGACCCAGATCGTGCGCGGCCCCAGTTTTTCAAGATCGATCACTGCGCGCAGCGATCGGCCGATCAGCCGTTGAATCTCTACGCTGCGCCCATCGAGACGACCTTTTGCGACGTCTCGCGGCTTTCGCGGCTGTGTCGAATACGGAAGCATTGAATACTCAGCTGTAAGCCAGCCACCAGTGACTCCCTGCTCTTTCATCCAGCGCGGCACCACTTCTTCGATCGTGATGCCACAGATTACGCGGGTTTGCCCCATCGAGACGAGCACCGAACCGCTTGCATGCGGGGCGACATTCAACTCAAAGTTAATCGACCGAATTTCGTCAGGTCCACGGCCGTCAATTCGCTGCATGGTTGGGAACTTATGTGTAGCCGGGATTTGCGCGACGAAAGATTTATAAGTCCCGATGGGATTCCGTTACGAACGATCCAATTCCCACGGCTGGCGATCACTCGCTAGCCCTGAGTAATCGGCTTGACGCACTGCGCTGACCATCGTTGTTTAAGCGTTTTGAGTGAAAAATAGCGCTGACACCCAGACAGCGATTTGCATTGCCGGAGCGCATCGCTCAGGAACATCGATGCTCACAAGGCTATTGCACGTCTGTGGGCTTTACCTCGGGCCCGAGAGCGCATTGATGCCCCCGCAGGTCGATAACCCCGATGGGTTCTGGGAGCATCTGGGGTTTGTCGCCTTGAACGACGAGTTGTTAAATGGGCTCGGTGGTGCCTGGGATTTGCCACCGGTGGCTAATGAGAACTTCAAAGATCCTCGCCTTGATCCGTTGCGCATGAAAGCGCGCATGCTGATTGAAGGATTCGATTCAAGAGGCGTCTGGGGTTGGAAGGATCCGCGCAACAGTTTGACGCTTCCATTCTGGCAAGACGTGCTTCCCGGGATGAAAACGCTCATCATGGTACGCAACCCGTTGGAAGCCGCCCACTCGATGCGGGAGCGAAACGGAACATCTTATTCATTAGGTCTGCGTCTTTGGGAAATTTATAATCGCCGCTTGATCGAGGCGACAAGCGAGCAAAATCGACTTGTTACTCATTACGATTTGTTTTTTGAGAACCCAGAAGTGGAATTACGGCGCATCGGGGCATTCGCTGGGTTGCCCGACAAACAAATTGCCAGTGCTGCGGCATTGGTAAAAAAGCGAAGGCGCCATACTCATTTCACAGTTGAGCATCTCATTGATTCCCGAGTCGCTCCGGAAATAATCGAGTTTTATTGCGCTTTGGTCGCGGAAGCATCGGAAAGACAAACGAACACACATATGTCCGCCAAGGCTTCGCCGACTCCAAAACAGGGCGAAGCCAATTTGCTTGCCGGCGCCGTTAGCCGCCTCAATGTCTTCGTTCCGGAAAAAATCGCGCAGATTGAGCAACTCTACCAGGAGCTCCTTGCCCAGGCGGAGGCTCGGCACAAGACACAAGTTGAAGAACTCAGCGCGCAGCTTCGCGAAAAGAGCATTACCCTTGCAGAAAGCGAAGCGCGGGGAGAAGAGCTCCAAAACCGTCTGCGAAAACAACTGCAGGCTGGTAAGAAGCTTCGCCAGTTTTTGGATGAAACCGGTCGCGCAGCATTCCTGCTTCGCTCTTCGGGACGCTGGCAAATGGCAAATCCAGTCGCCGCATTAAAGGCAAAGCTTTCTCCTTCGAAGTCACAGAGCTTGTTGGGCTATGGCCATCTGGAAAAGATTGTTTCTGCATATCAAAAATGGCAAGCAATCCATCCGGAAATCACTGCGCTTGATGACCAGATTCAGGCGCTGATCTCGGGCAAACTTGCTGTCCCTGGGCGAAGAGTCGCGCCCGTTGAACCTCCGGAACCGACGCGTCCGATCGAGTTTCCGAGCCATGAGGAGGTCGAAATCTCGATTATCATTCCTGTGTTTAATCAATTTCGCTTCACCCAAGCTTGCCTGGCTTCACTGCAGGAACGCGACGGATCGGAACGCTTTGAAGTCATCGTAGTAGATGATTGGTCCACGGATGTTACTCCTGAGGCTGTTCCGAAAATGCCGGGCGTTGTTTATCTGCGTAACGAAACCAATTGCGGGTTCATCGTCTCGTGCAATCGCGGTGCGGAAAAGGCGCGTGGAAAATATCTTGTGTTCCTAAACAACGACACACTTGTCACGGACGGCTGGCTCAGGGCACTGGTGGAAACCTTCACGGAAGAACCACAGGCTGGCATCGTCGGCTCAAAACTCATCTATCCCGATGGTCGCCTGCAAGAGGCCGGTGGAATTATCTGGCAAGACGCATCAGGATGGAATTACGGCAGGTCCGACGATCCGGCGAAACCTGAATACAATTATCTTCGCGCGGTCGATTACTGCTCGGCAGCGGCATTAATGATTCCCAAATCGCTGTTTCAAAGCGTGGGCGGGTTCGATGCACGCTACGCGCCGGCCTATTACGAAGATGCAGACTTGGCGTTCAAGGTTCGCCGAGCTGGCTACCAGGTCTTATACCAGCCACTAAGTGAAGTTATTCACTACGAAGGAGCGACCGGCGGAACCGATCTCTCGACAGGCACAAAAAAACATCAAGAGATCAATCGCTCGACTTTCGCTGAAACCTGGACCGCCGAACTGATGGCAAAACCCGCTAATGGCGATTCGGGGTTTTTGCGTCAGCCACCCCCTGGCAAAAAAAACATTTTGGTGATCGACCATCATCTTCCAATGTTCGATAAGGACGCGGGATCAGTTCGGATGTTCCATATTCTTAACATCCTTCGTCAGTTGGGCCATCGAGTAACATTTGTTCCTGATAATCTGGCGAATATTCCGCCTTACGGGCAGGAATTGCAGAGGCGTGGCATTGAAATCATCTACCAGCCTTATTTCAAAAAAGTGCGTGATTTTCTCGTTTCGCGTGGCCCCGAGTTCGACGTTGTGGTCTTAAGCCGGTGCGACTTTGCTCGCAAACATATCGCGGATACTCGGCTCTACGCGCCGCGAAGCCGTATCATTTTTGACACGGTCGATCTACATTTTGTTCGCACCGATCGAGAGGCCCAGATCACCAGCAACCCCGAGACGCGAGAAAGAGCGCGCCAGCAGGAAGAACTGGAATTCAACCTTATTGACCAAGCCGATGAGACCTGGGTGGTGAGCGGCGTCGAACAGAAACTTCTCCACAAGGTCAGGTCAGATCAGTCTATTGAGATCGTCCCAACTATTGCCGAAGTCTCGGGCTCGAAGACCCCGTTCGCGCTGCGTCGAGATTGGCTTTTTATCGGCGGGTTCCAACACAGGCCAAACATCGACGCGGTCCTCTTTTTCGTAAAAGACATTTATCCTCTGGTCAGTGAACATCTGGGCGATGCCAAATTTTACATCATCGGCGACAAGCCGCCGCCAGAAGTCGCTGCGTTGGCAACCGAGAGAATCGTTGTCGCGGGACTACAGCGCGACGTTCGTCCGTTCTTTAATAGCGTAAAGCTATCGGTTGCGCCGCTGCGATTTGGGGCCGGCATAAAAGGCAAGATCAATCAAAGCATGGGATTCGGTGTGCCCGTGGTTGCAACATCTCTGGCTGTCGAAGGCATGGAACTTCAAGATCGCGAAGACATTCTCGTCGCCGACGAGCCAGAAGATTTTGCCCGGGCACTCATTGAACTTTATGAATCGGAAGACCTCTGGACGCGACTTTCTGAGAATGGTATCAGGAAAACACGCGCGCTGTATTCCACCGACGCTGCGCGTAAGAAGCTAGCATTCCTGTTTAGCGACGATCACTTTTCATTCCCACGCGAATCAGGAGCGGTGGCCCAGAGAGAAAACGTGATCACGGCGAAAAGCTGATCCTGGTTTTGCGAGGGGATAACACCAAGTGAGTGGTAAGGTCGCGGGGAAAATCCGCGCAATGTCCAATCCTGGTTCTTTCAGGAAGCGCTGCATCGTGATTTCACGGAATACCAATGACGCGCCGTCGTCCGGCTTTCCGCTCCGACATTGGAACCATTGATTTTATTCCAGAGAGGGTTAGGCATTCTGGGGATAGGGTTCACCAATGAAGCTGAGCGGGGCTCGCAGAAAAATGATCGTTCTAATAACGCCTGTGCAAAGCTTGACTGGGCGCAAAAAGACGAATAATCCGTAGGGCCTGGATGCAGCATAACATAAACAAGCCGATCTTTGTCGTGGGATCACCACGTTCAGGAACGAGCATTCTCACTTGGTGTCTGGGTCAGCATCCGAACATTTTTCCCGTGCCAGAGTCCAGTTGGATGGGAAACTTCGCGATCAATGTGGCTATGGCTTACCACGTTGGCGCGGCCCGCGGAGACCGCTCCATCTTGAGCGCTATGGATATTCATGAGGACGAATTGTTTGCCACATTCGGTCAAAGCATCAACGAGCTGATTCTGTCTCATCGCAAGGACCTGGAAAAAAAGCGTCAATCCAAAGGCAAGCTGGCGGGACTTAAGGGACGTTGGTTTCAAGGTACGAATACAGCGTCTGATCCCAAGACGCGCTGGGTAGATGGGACTCCGGAATATTCGCTTTTCATTTGCGGTTTGCGTAAGCTGTTTCCAGACGCGCGTTTCGTTCATATCTTCCGAGAGGTTGGCCCAGTGGTACGCTCGATGCTGAATTTTCACCGGGTAGCGGGCATCCAGTTAGTTGCTAACGAAGAAAAGGCCTATAAGTACTGGCTGCGGACCGTTAGGGCATGTTTGAAGGCAGAACAGGCCTACGGCCCTGATGTTATCCATCGGATCCGATATGTAGATTTGATCGACAATCCAGAATCGACTATGCGTTCATTGCTCGACCGCCTTGAGGAACCGTATAGCGCCAAATGTCTGGAACCGCTTGCGGACCGCATCAACAGTTCCAATGTACCGGCCGATTTTAAAGCCGACGATCCTGCCACAGACCCATCAGTTATCGAAAAGGCAACGCGCCTTTGCGTCAATGTAAGCGAAACTCCGCAGGCAGATCGGCCTTCGCGAGAAGCAGCCGATGAAATGGAGGCTGCATTTAGAGAACGGGATAATACCGCAGGTATGGATCGCGCGTATAAGAAAACCCGGCAAATAATCAAAGCGTTGAACTACTCGGGACTATCCCTGTATGTGGTGACTCACGCAGCGCTGGCAATCGCGGATCCTTGGGCCGTTGCTTTATCGCAGTTGTCATAGCGACGCAGTAACACGGACAATTTTATGGGAGATGCCTTTGTGGCGGCGCGGCCGCCAGTGGGATGGGCCACCGTAACCAACCGGACGGACCTCGTCGAGATCGTCCAGTTAAAATGGAAGACAGAATAAACAAGCCGATTTTTGTGGTCGGGTCACCCCGGTCGGGAACAAGCGTCCTGACCTTGTGCCTGGGTAAGCATCCGAATATTATCGCGCTTGAGGAATCCGGCTGGATGGGAGATTTCGCCATCGATCTCTCTATCCACTATCAAACTGGAACCGCGCGCGCTGACTACTCCCTGTTGAGCTCGATGGACGTGACGAAAGCCGAGTTTTTCTCTCTCTTTGGCCAGAGCATTAACGATCTAATCCTGCGCCACCGTGCCGACCTCAACCGAAGACGATGGCAACATGCGGCCGGCCCAAATGCTGTGATGGGGCCTAAGACGAAAACACAGCTGACATTGAACCCAAAAGCACGATGGGTGGATGCTACGCCGGAGTACTCCATGCATGTCTGCGGCTTGCGCAAGCTCTTCCCGCAAGCGCTATTCATCCACATCTTTCGGGATGTGACTTCGGTGGTTCGATCAATGCTGCACTTCCATCACGTTAGCGGACAAAGCTTGGTCACCAATGCGCAGGAAGCGTACAGTTATTGGCTAAGAACGGTCGGTAGCTGTCTTCTCGCTGAACGAGCCTACGGGCCCAACGTCATCTTTCGAATACGGCATTCGGATCTTGCAAGCGCCCCAGAAGCTACACTACGGTCCATTTTCCGTTTTCTCGGCGAGCCCTTCGCGCCTGAATCTTTGGAGCCGCTCGCGCAAAGAATCAATAGTTCCAACGTCCCTGCCGATTTTCAGATTGATGACCGTGGAACCGATCCGAGCCTCGTAAAGCAGGCACTGCAGCTTTGCCGCGAAGTCCAAGAGAGCCCACAACCGCATGAGGCCTCGGCTGTCGCAATCGAAGAAATAGAGCGTGTCTTTGATGAACGGGTCCAGTTTGTGGCGAATCTGCCGAAAGAATTTCGTAGAGCCCAGGATTCAATTCTGACCCAGCAAACAAGGATCGAACGAATCAGCGCGCGGGCGGCAAGACTTGCAGCGGAGGTCAAAAAAAACAGTGCCGTTATTGAGCGTCTTCAAGCCAGCCGTAAATATTCCAATTGGCTCCGCTACCTGTTCAAAGCATTGCCAAAAACTTTTCAACGACGCCAAAAGATTAAAGAGACTCATCCAAAGCAAATGGAGGATCCCGCAGTCTCCCTGACGAATACGAATCAGTCTGCTGACATTGATTGGAGAATTTAACAGCTTGTACAAGGCGCAACTTTAAGATTTTCCCTGGTATTTTCCCCTTCGCCGGTGGGTTTCATGGAAACAAATGAGAATGCCAACCGAGTCAGTTCTGAGCCGAACCAAATTTGATAGGATTATGGCTGATCTGCGCCGTAATCCCATCTTGCGAGTTTCTCGAACTGCTCTCGTCGTCACGTGCCTGTGTATCGTTGGGATTGTAGGATATATTGACTATCTAACTGGATACGAACGGCCGCTACTTCTGTTCTATCTTGTTCCGATTTCTCTGGCCACATGGTTTGGCTCCCTCCAGATCGGCTTGGGAATGGCCGTCGTCAGTGTTGCCGCATCAATGTTGTCAGACCTTGCGGCCGGAATCCCCACACTCGGTTTCTGGAACGCAGGGATGGCTTTCGCCTCGTACGCGTTGTTCGCAGGAGTGCTGGGCAAGCTGCGCACACTGATAGGAGAGCTGGATCGACGCGTCCAGGAACGCACAGCGGCCTTGCAGCGCGAGGTGGCTGAGCGAAGGCGGCTGGACCAGGAGATCGCACAAGTGGCGGATCGTGAACGGCGACGCTTGGGACAGGATCTGCACGATCGCCTGGGCCAACATCTGACCGGCACAGCGCTCGCCGCCCAGGTGTTAAAGGAGAAACTCGCCGCGAAATCCGCTCCTGAAGTAACCGAAGCGGAGAAACTCGTACACTACGTCGAGGAAGGAATCGATCTCACGCGAAACCTGGCACGGGGGTTTTTTTCGCCGGAGCTTGAGGCGGACGGTTTAAGTGTAGCACTTGAGGGTCTTGCCGAAAACATAAGCGAGCGATTCGCGGTAAACTGCATCTTTCATGGCGAAGGGTTAATTCCCATGCGCGATTCTGAGGTTGCAACGCAGCTGTACCGGATAGCACAGGAGGCCGCCACCAACGCCGCTAAACACGCTGCCCCAGAACAGATTGATATTCGCATTTCTATAGATGATTCCGAACTTACCCTCGCAATCACGGATGATGGAGTTGGATTTCCAGATACTCCCTCGGAATCAAAAGGGCTTGGGCTTCGCTTGATGCGCCATGGCGCGGCATTAATTGGCGGCACATTCAAAGTTCGGCGAAATGGTCAGCGCGGAACCATTGCGACGTGTAAGGTGACGATTCCTAATTATAATGGGTTAAGTTTCCCCCGATGAATTCAAACCCCTCTGTTGCCGCCGCGCGCAAACGTCGCATTTTTCTTGTCGACGATCATCCCCTCGTACGCGAAGGGCTCACCAATCTCATCAACGGGCAGAACGACCTGATTGTCTGCGGCGAAGCGGAAGATTCCGCTGGAGCCATGACGGGAATTGCAAAGACACGACCTGATGTCGCGCTTGTGGATATTTCACTGAAGAACGAATCGGGCTTGGAATTGGTCAAAAACTTGGAGAGTCAATTCCCGCTTGTCGCCTTGATCGTGCTTTCCATGCATGACGAAGCCCTCTACGCCGAACGCGCGTTGCGCGCCGGCGCACGGGGATACGTTATGAAACGAGAGAGCACAAAGAGCGTCCTCGCGTCCATCCGTCGAGTGCTGGAAGGTGGCGTTTATATCAGCGAAAGAGTCGTTAACAGCATGGCTCGCCGGTTTAGCTCATCACCTAAGGGGGCTGAAAGTTCTCCGGTGGAACGTTTAAGCGATCGTGAGCTCGAAATATTTCGCCTCCTCGGGCAGGGACGCACGACCGCGCAGATTGCCGATGATTTGCATTTGAGTCTGAAAACTGTGCAAGCTTACTGCGCGCGCGCGAAGGAAAAATTCGGCGTTAGTTCTCTCGGCGAACTGCTCCGAGCGGCAATTCGGTGGGAAGACGCAACTCACTTGAAGTAGTCTGCGGCTTTCACCGAGCCAGCTTCGACCGTAAGGTTCAATCCTACAGAAAGACTCGGTAGCATCTGTCTGTCAGGGTGCGCAGCTCTGCGCGACTGTTTTCTACTGTGAAAACACTATCAGCTGAGCCGCGCCCGCAGACGTCAAAGATTTTTGAAGCGCTCGGCAAATTTTTAGTCGGCTCCGCCCCTTCGGCCCGCATCGACAGATCAAGCAACGCCCGGGGTAGCACATCATCACTGCGGGAGCTTGCCCGTACTAAAGAGCAACAGCTGTGGGAGACAAAGTTGGCACACCGCCCCAAACCATTTTGGTACCCGTATCCCACCCTGCGAAATCTTCCTGTGTTAGAACGACTCCTGGCCGGAGTTGGGCTTGACTTTCTGCAGCTATGCAGAGGCAAGTATGGCAGGGTTGCAGACATCGGCGCTGCCGATGCAGATCTCGCATTCTTCTTTGAAGAACTCGGGTTCTCCGTAGATGTGATCGACAACGAGTTCACAAATTTCAATAAGTTAGACGGAGCTCGAATTCTTAAGGAAGCGTTGAACTCATCCGTCACTATCCGTTCGATCGATTTGGACTCGCGATTCGAACCCTTTGCAGAAACGTACGATGCCGTCTTTTTCCTTGGCGTTCTCTATCACTTGAAAAACCCTTTCTACATCTTGGAGAGACTGGCTCAGGTAACAAAATATTGTTTCTTGAGTACCCGAATCGCTCGACAGACTGCCGACGGCATGCCGCTGGCAAAGTACCCTGTTGCGTACTTGCTGGCCCCGGATGAGTGCAACAACGACAGCACGAATTTCTGGATCTTCTCAGATGAGGCATTAAGGCGCCTGATTCATCGTACCGGTTGGAGCATTTTGGCATACACCACGATTGGCGAAACCAACAATTCAACGCCGGCGGATCCAAATCATGACGAGCGCGTTTTCTGCGTTCTAAAAAGCAACGCAAGAATGGAACTCAGTGCCTTTCCGAATCCTGTGCCCACCGGCGAAAAGATGGGTACAACAACTATTCAATGGAACACTGTTGATGCGGGCGACGGCGAAGTCTACGTCTCCATCGACGGACAAAAAGAGTCGCTTTTTGCAGCCGGCCGCCACGGCGCGGCTGCCGCGAACTGGATCCAGCCGGGATCCACATATGAGTTCCGGCTTTATGATGCGAGTCGCAGTCGTCTCCTCGACAAAATCAGCGTTACGACAGCGATAGAATAAAACGCAAACAGTCGCACCGATCGTTTTCTCTTCAGTACGCAACGAATTTTGCATTCAGTCTGATCGCAATTGGTGGATCCTGTCTGTAGCACAAGAGTAAATTACTGAATCTGAAGGAATTGCGGTATAGTAAAAAATTGCAGAAATTTGTCAAATCGCGTTGACGCGATACTGATTCGGAGTAAGTTTCTAATCCCGCTGGAAGCGGGGCTCCATTAACTCGGAGTGCGTTCTACGTACATTTTGGGACTGCAAATTGGGCTCAATTTTGTCCCGGCAACGAAGACGGAAACCTGCCACGGCGGGAACACTGTAATGTTTGTCGGCACGGGATTGAGTTTTTTTTGTGGTCAAAATGTACTGAGCGGCTGGTTCTTTGACATCTACATACAGGGTAGTAAGAAATACAACTTTAAGAGCTGAGTCTGAAATCAAGCATCGTCGCATGACGATGAGAGAGTTTCAGTTATCAAAGAATCTCCCCCGAAATCATT
>Ga0209577_10006401_pt1 | contig 10894 bp, 8 predicted proteins | sample GraSoiAngelo_109_FD_185874 | JGI IMG/M metagenome (GOLD analysis project Ga0209577, IMG submission 185874) | Grasslands soil microbial communities from the Angelo Coastal Reserve, California, USA - 14_0903_12_20cm (SPAdes) (version 2) | ecosystem: Environmental > Terrestrial > Soil > Grasslands ... | reverse complement strand
TCTTCGAACGACCGATCGCTGCTGCACTAGGCGCGATGACCCTCGCGGTGTGGTTTTTGCCGCTGCTACTGCGCCACTTACGTCGCCTCGCTGGGATCGAGGTCGAGCAATAGTCAGACGTCGCATACAGCAGGTTGACCGGGCCGCGGCTTCCTGACCTCCACGATGGCGAGTAGCCCCGCGATCTCCTCGGCGCTCGTTTCATGCTCGACGAGCCAGTTATGCTTTAGCCAATCGCGCAAGCTCACGCTGATTTCCGATCAGGAAGATTTTCTCGCTCTTCAGCACGCTGCGCAGGAAATGGTGCTTGGCACCGAGCTTCGCGTGAAATTCGGCGCGCGGATAGACCGAGGGATTCACTTCTCTGCCGATAGCGGATTGCGTGCGCGCAAGCGCATCGGAAGTCTCCGCAAAAGACACTTCGCCAATCACCATGACATCCACGTCGCTTGCCCTGCGCTCCCTTCCCTTCGCGATCGAGCCGTAGATAAAGGCCACGTGAATACGCCCCGCGAGTGGTGCAAGCGCGGACCGCAGAGCGTCCGCGACGCCCCCCGTCTTTACCACGAGGCCGCGCAGCTCTGAGTAGATAGGCGAGTCCTGATTCGCCTGGAAGTACACTTGCCGGCCGCGCACCGTCCGGTGCACGACGCTGGCACGCGTGAGGAACTCGAGTTCCCGCTGCACGGTCCCACGCCCTAGCGCCGCGAGCTGTATCAGGCTCTCCTGCAGATGTGCCTCGTCGGCGCGGCCGTAAAGAAGCGATAGCAGGGCCTGCCGGGTCTTCCCGAAGAGAGACGGCAAGGTCGTCGAAGCAACGGTTTTGCTACCCACCATGGGTAGCAGAATACCCATACTGGGTAGAGGTTACAAGTACGACTTGCTTGCACTGCGAAAGGAAAAAAACGCTTCGATTCCCATAGTCTTCTCCTTGGTACCTGTGGGGTGGAGAAGACATGAAACTATGCCGGGTCAGCCGCCGGCAAAGCACTTAAAACAAGGCAGTTATACGTTCAACCCGGCATAGTCTCCGAGGCGGCATAGTGCTTGTTATGCCGGCACCGGCATAGCCGGCATACCTGGGCGAGCTGGCACGTGCAGCAAGGCACGCCATTACATGCGTTGCAGGAATTGGGCGGATGGGAAAGCTCGGCGATAGTGCGGCGTTATGCGCACTACGCGGCTGAACATCTTGCCCCGTACGCGGATCGTCTATGCGCTCTGCGGGTTGTGGATAGTGATGGCACAAATCCGTCACAGGCCACAAATGAAAAAGCCTCTGCGTAACGCAAAGGCTTGATTGTTTGGCGCGCCCGGCAGGATTTGAACCCACGACCCCCTGGTTCGTAGGTAATCCGTTAAGCGCAAGTGATTGATTGCAGCACTAACACGGCACCGCCCGTTCCATGCTGTTGCGCCGTCTTTGCTCTGTCTTGAACTGTCGAGTCCCCGCAAAAGTCCCCACTGATTATTTCTCCGGCGCGCTTGCCTCCCAGCCGCCGCCGAATGCCCGATATAGGCCGACCGTCGCCAAGGCAACTCCTGCGGAACTTCGTACGAGCGAATCCTCGACTGTCAGAGCAGTGCGTTGAGCGTCCAGCACGGTTAGATAGTCAGCGGCGCCTTTGCCAAAAAGAGCTTCGGCTCTACGCCGGGCGCGCTCGGCAGCCTCGAATGAGGCGGCAAGGTGCTCGCGCCGCGTTCGCGAGCTCGCATAGAACACGTAGGCATTCTCAACGTCTTCCAGCGCCTCAAGAAACGTTTTTTCGTAAGCGGCGCCAGCTTCCGCGAGCCGCGCATCGGCTGCCTCGATGCTCGCGCGGATGCGCCCCGCGTTGAAAATCGGCGCCGTAAGAAACGAGCCAAGCGAAAACACGTCCGCCGTCCGGTACGGAAGGGGATTGATGCTCGCCGACTGGCGGCCGGCGCTCGCGGAGAGGAAAAACTTCGGAAAGAGATCCGTCCTCGTGGATCCGAGCTCTGCCGACCGCACCGTCAATTCTTCCCGCGCACGCCTCAAGTCGGGCCGCTGCTCCAGCAACTCGCTCGGCAAAAGCGCGGGTAAAGCTGGCTGTGAAGCGGTGAAGGCTGGCGATGCAGGCGGCGCGATGTCGAGGGTGGCAGGGGGCCTGCCGAGGAGGACAGCCAGACGGTGCGCGCGCGCGGCCGTCTCGGCTTCGAGCTCCGGCAGGAGCGCCTGCGTGCTTTCGAGCTGCGCCGTGGCGCGAGCAACATCGAGATCGGTCGCCAGCCCGGCTCTGAAACGACCGTCGGCGAGCCGTTGCGTCTCGCGCTGCACGTCGATATTGCGGCGGACGATAGCGGTGCGGGCCTGCAGGCCGCGCAGCTCGAAATAGTTTCGCGCCACCTCCGAGATCAGGGTGACGTGCGCCCCATGCAAACCTTCCCCGGCGGCCCGCGCCTGCGCTTGTCCGGCCTTGACGTCGAGACGGTTGCCGCCAAAGAGGTCGATTTCCCAAGAGGCGACGAGCAGCGCCGACCGGTTGTCGACGATCGGCAGCGGACGTGTCAGATCCTTGCTCCGGCTGGCGCTGGCATTGGCGTCGACTCTTGGAAGCAGCAGCGACTGAGTTGCCGCCGTACCTGCGAGGGCTTCGCGGATGCGAGCCCGTGCGATGGCGAGATCGCGGTTCGCCACCATGGCGTCGGCGATCAGCCGGTCAAGCTCGGCATCGTCGAACCCCCGCCACCATTGCCGCAGGTCCCGGCTGTCTGCCGGCCCTGCCTCAACCTGATTGGTCCACCGCTCGGGAATCGGCAGATCGACGCGAGCGGTCTCCGAGGCGCAGCCGCTTGCAAGTGCAGCGCAAGCAAGCACAAACCTGCTTGCCCAGTTCATGGCGAGGCCTTGACGGCCGGCGCCGCGCGCCGGACCCGGAACCAGGCCGCGTACAGCGCGGGCACGAAGAACACCGTGAGCAAGGTGGCGACGAGCAGCCCGCCGAGAATCGTGATCGCCTGCGGGCCGAAAAAATCGCTCCTTGAGAGCGGCACCATCGCCAGGATCGCCGCGGCCGCGGTGAGCATGATCGGCCGGAAGCGCCTGACGGTCGATTCGACGATCGCCGTCCACGTGTCGGCGCCGGCGCGTTCATCCTGCTCGATCTGGTCCACCAGGATGACCGAATTGCGCATGATCATGCCGGCGAGCGCAATGAGACCGAGCAGCGCCACGAAACCGAACGGCGCGTGAAAGGCAAGCAGGCCGAACGCCGCGCCGATCAGGCCGAGGGACGCGGTGGTGAGAACGAGCAGCGTTCGCTTCACGCTGTGCAGCTGCATCATCAGCAGCAATAGTGTGGCGACGACAACCAGCGGCAACCAGACGAAGATGGAACGCTGCGCGATTCCGCTGTCTTCGAGCGGCCCGCCGGGCTGGATGGCATAGCCGACGGGCAGCCGCTCGATCAGCGGCCGCAGCTCTCCCATGATCGCTCTGGCGACGTCGGGTGCTTCCGCGCCGTCGACGAGATCGGCCCTTACCGTGACGGCGGCAGAGCGACCGCGGCGCCAGATCACGCTTTCCTCGAAATGCGGCTCGATGCGGCCGAGCTGGCTGAGCGGCACGGCCTGGCCATTGCCGGTGCGCACGGCGACGTCTGGAAGCGTCTCCAGACCGGCGCGCAGATCCCGTCTTGCCCGCCAGACGATGTCGATCAGGTCGGTGCCTTCGCGATATTGGCCGACGACGAGCCCGCGGTAATGAGCCTGCAGCGCCTGCGAGATGCCTTCGCTCGTGACGCCGAGCGCTCGCGCCTTCTCCTGATTAAGCGCGAGCGTCATGGCGGGAATGCGCTCGTGCCAGTCGTCGTTGACGTCGACCGCCTTCGGATTGGCCCGCACGATCTCTGCGACCCTGTCGGCGAGTGCGCGCACCCGCGCCGGGTCGTCACCGGTGACCCGGAATATCAGCGGATATTCGAACGGCGGGCCGACCGCCAGCCGGTTCACGCGCCCGCGGAATTCCGGGAACTCCGCGAGGCGCTCGCGCAGCCTGCGGCGCACACGCTCTCTCGCCGCGTTGTCCTTCGCCATGACGACGATCTCGGCGAGGTTGGTATTGGCGAGCTGCTGTGTGATGAGCAGGAAGAAGCGCGGCGTGCCTGCCCCGACGTACGTGGCGTAGTGGAGCACGTCCTCGTCCTTGGCAAGCAATGCTTCGACCTGCTTCGCCGCCGCCTCCGACTGCGCGAAACTCGAGCCTTCGGGCAGCCACAGGTCGACCAGCAGCTCCGGCCGGTTCGACTGGGGGAAGAACTGCTTGGGCACCTTGGTGAATGCCAGCCCGCCGGCAATAAAAAGGAGCGCAGTCGCTCCGATGACGAGAACGCGGCGCTCGACCGACCAGTCCACCGCCCGCCGCAGTCGGCTGTAGAACGGTGTCGCATACGATTCGTGCGGCGCCCCGTGCGCCTTGAGCAGGCGGAAGCCGAGGAACGGCGTGAACAGGACCGCGCCGATCCAGGACAGCAGAACGGCGATCGCTACGACCTGGAATATGCTCAGCGTGTATTCCCCCGCTGAAGAGCGCGCGAGGCCGACCGGAAGGAAGCCGGCGACCGTGACCAGCGTCCCCGTCAGCATCGGGAACGCAGTCGAGGCGTACGCCGCGCCAGCCGCGCTGATGCGATCCATGCCCGCGTCGAGCTTGCGGGTCATCATCTCGACGACGATCATCGCGTCGTCCACGAGCAGCCCCAGCGCGAGCACCAGCGCCCCGAGCGAGATGCGCTGAAAATCGATTTTCAGCAGCAGCATCAGGAGGAACGTCCCTGCAAGCACCAGCGGCACCGTGAGCGCGACGATCGTGCCGGCGCGCAAGCCGAGGCTCAGGAAACTCACCACCATGACGATGATCAGCGCCTCGGCAAAGGTGCGCATGAATTCCGCGATGGCCGCGCGAACCACCCTAGGCTGATTCGCGACCTGCTCGATCTCGATTCCCTGCGGCAATTCCGCGCGCAGGCGTGATACCAATCGCTCGATTTCCTTCCCGGTCTGCAGGACGTCTCCCGCCTTGTCCATGGTGATGCCGACGCCGATGACTTCCTTACCGTTGAAGCGCATCTTGAAGTCCGGTGGATCGACCAGGCCTCGCCGCACCTGCGCTAGGTCGCGCACCCTGAAATCCGAGCCGTTGAGCCTCAATGCAAGTCCCGAGATTGCGCCGAGACCGTCGAGCCGCCCGGTGACGCGCAGCGGCACATCGAGAGACGGCAGGGTGACCGTACCGGTCGGCACTACCGCATTCTGCGACTGCAACGCGGCCGCTATCTGCCCTGCGGTCAGCCCGAGCTGCGCGAGCTTCTTGTCGGAGAACTCGACGTAGACCTTCTCTTCCTGCGCCCCGATCAGATCGACCTTCTCGACGTGCGGTATGACGAGCAGCTGCTGCCGCGCAAGTTCCACATAGTCTTTCAGCTCCGGGTAGCTGAAGCCGTCGGCTGAAAAGGCGAGCACGCTCGTATAGGTGTCGCCGAACTCGTCGTTGAAGAAAGGCCCGAGCGCCCCTGGCGGCAGCGTATGGCGCATATCGGCCACCTTCTTGCGCGCGATATACCAGATGTAGGCGATTTCCCTCGGGGGAACGTCCTGCCGCGGGGTGATAAAAATGACCGCCTCCCCCGGCTTCGAGTAGCTGCGCAGGTTGTCGAGGTAAGGCAGCTCTTGTAGCTTCTTCTCCAAGCGGTCGGTCACCTGGCGCTCGACTTCCACTGCGCTCGCGCCGGGGTACAGCGTCTTCACGACCATGACGCGGAACGTGAACTCGGGATCTTCCTTCTGCCCGAGGTTGAAAAAAGCGAATGCTCCGCCGAGCACCAGCAGCACCATCAGAAATCCCGTGAACGCCTGATGCCGCAGAGCCCAATCGGTAACGTTGTAGCGCATCGACAGGCTGCCTACTCGCTGGAGCGAATTCGCGCCTGGACCGGCGCCTCATCGCCGAGCGCGCGAACCTTCTGCCCCTCGCGCAGACTGCGCGCTCCGGCGACCACGATCTTTGTCCCCGCCTCGAGTCCCCGCACCTCGATGCGCTCGCCCTCGAGCGGGCGTCCCAGGCTCACGGGGATCGATTTCACCGTCGAGCTGGCATCGTCGAAGACCCAGACCCGCGGACCGGTTTTCGGAGCGCTTTGCGGCTCGAAGACCGCCGCGAGCGGCAGTGCCATCTGGAAGGCGCCGCTCGCCCGCATCGCGACGCTCGCCGTCATGCCGAAAGCAACCCAGGCCGGCGCGTCCGGCAGGCTCACGCGCACCGCATACGTGCGCGATCCGGGATCGGCAACGGGCGAGATCTCGCGAACACTCCCCTCTACCCTTTCAGCCGGCCTTGCAACGAACGACACTTCCAGCGCCTGGCCTTTGCGGATGTCGGCGAGGTTCTCCTCGGGCAGGCGGATGAGGATCTCGCGCTCGGACTGCCTCGCCACGGTGATAACCGGGGTCCCGGCGGCGACCACTTGCCCCGCTTCCACATTGACCGCGGTCACTACGCCCTCGCGATCGGCGACAAGCCGCGCGTAGCCGAGCTGGTCGGTCGCCTGCGCGAGCTGCGATTCCAGCGACCGCAGGCGGCCTGCTGCCATCTGCAGCGCGGTATCGCGGCGGTCGAGTTCCGCCGGGCTGATCAGCTTCTGCTCGGCGAGCTCGCGATGCCGCTCGAGTTCGTCGCGCGCAAAACTATGCTCGGCGCGAGCCGCCCCGAGCTGCGCCGCGAGCGAATCGCGCGCGTGCTCATAGTCCGTCGCGTCGATTTGTGCGAGTACCGTCCCGGTCTGCACACGGTCACCGATGTCGACCAAGCGCCTGATGACCTTTCCGGGGACGCGAAAACCTAGAGTGCTCTCGTGACGCGCGCGGACTTCGCCCGAGAACACCTGACTGCTGAGCTCGTTGCCGTCTGCGACGCTCATCAGCCGCACGGGTCGCACCGTCTGGAGCGGCGCGGGCTGTGGAGCGCAAGCCGTGACCGCTAGAATCGCGAGCGCTGCAATGAGCGCGCGCAGAGGCCGGTGCATCGTGCGCATTACTGCTCCCCCTCTGGCCGGCGTAACAGCCAGCGGTTGACCGCGAGCGCGACACTGCGCGGCGGGAGTTCACCCGCGACGGCCAGGATCTTGGCGAAGAAGCCTGGGATCACGACGCCGCCGCCACGCTTCATGGTGCGGTAAGCGGCGGCGGCCACAGACCGGGCCGACATCTGCGGCATCAGACGATAGAGGCGCGTGCCGTTTGCTCCGGACCTGTCCTCGAACGACGACCTTGTCACGCCGGGACTCAGCGTGGTGACGGAAACGCCGGTCTCCTCGAGCTCAACCGCAAGCGCCTTCGAAAACGAAAGGACGTACGCTTTCGTCGCGTAGTACACCGCCATTCGCGGACCCCCGGGCTGATAACCGACGACGGAGGCCACATTCAGGATCCGTCCCCGCCTGCGCGCGAGCATTCCGGGAAGAGCGAGGCGCGTGAGCGTGGTGAGCGCCAGCATGTTTAGCATCTGCATGCCTTGCAGCGCGTCGAGTGACTGGTTCTGAAAGGTGCCGTAGACGCCGACGCCGGCGTTGTTGACCAGCGTTTCGATCGTGATGCCGGCGCTGGAGATCTCGTCCCAGAGTCCCTGCGCGGCGTGCGGCTGGGATAGGTCCGTCGCAAAGTGCCTTACCGGCACTCCATATTCGACGTGCAGTTCACCGGCCACCTTTGCCAGCCGCTCGCGATCACGCGACACGATGACAAGCGGATAGCCGCTCGCTGCGAACCGTCGGGCCAATTCCAGCCCGATGCCTGTCGAGGCTCCAGTAATCAGCGCGGTACCGCGGGCACTCATCGGGCAGCCGCCAGGCCTGCGCGCGGCGCGCGTTGCTCGCCCCAGCCAAGCCCGCTCGCCATGGCGAACACGTTGATCGCGCCGAAAAGGAAATAGCTCGCGCCGACCATCCAGTAGAGTCCGTCGAGCGAGCCGTACAGGCTGTTGATCCAGTAGCCACCGACGAACAGCAGCGCGAGCAGGCGCACGAGGCCGGCGGCGAACGGCCAGGCCATCCTTCCCGCGCCCTGGCTCGCGAAATAGAGCGACATGCCGGCACCGAACAGCGCGTAGAACGGTGCCACTCTGGTGAGGTAAGCAGATCCGACCTCGACTACTGCCGCCTCGGTGCTGAAAAGGTGCATCCATGCCTGCGGAAGCAATGCGGCCGCCAAACCGATCGCACCGGTGGCGAGTGTGGAGATCAGTGCGCCGGTCCACACCACCCTCTTGGCGCGCGCCGCGGCGAGCGCGCCGACAGCCGTGCCGACCATCGTGACGGTCGCCGTTCCAAGCGCGAAGAGGAGCGGGATCAGGAGGTAGTCGAGCCGCGAGGCGAGGCCGTATCCGGCAATGGCGTCCGCGCCGTATGCGCCTACCAGTGCCGTGGTCAGCACCACGGTCAGGTTCGCGATCACGGTGCCGGCGGCAGAAGGCAGCCCGACCTTCAGGATGTCGGCAAAAAGCCGGCGCTCAACCGGCGCTACCGCGAGCCTTATGGGACTGCGCGAAGAGCGCATATAGAGGCCGAGGGCGAGAGCGGAGCCGACGTTGAAAATGGCTACGCCAATACCGGCGCCGGCCACGCCCAATGAAGGTATCCAGCCCCAACCCAGGACGAGTAGCGGCGAAACGCCGAGGGTGATCAGAGAACCGACGGCGGTGATGATCGCTGGTACGCGGACATTGCCGGCGCCGCGCAGCGCCGCGGCGAGAACATTGGCAATCCAGCCGGGAATCGCCGCGGCAAAGACGATGTTCGCGTAGAGCATCGCGTTCGCGAGCACATCGCCTTGTCCACCCATGCGGGCAAAGAGAAGCGGGCCGCCAAGCCACACGCCCAGGCTGAAGATGCCGCCGAACAAGAGGCCGATCAGCGCGGCGTGCATGGCAAGCGCCTGCGCATCGCGCACCCGTCCCGCGCCGATCGCGCGCGCGACTGCGGACGACACGCCGCCGCCGATGCCGCCGTTCGACATCATCGTCATCAACATGAACACCGGGAAGACCAGCGACACGCCGGCGAGCGCCGCGGTGCCGAGAAAGCTCACGAAGTACGTCTCGGCGACGCCGACAAACGTCTGCAGCGTGAGCACGACGAGGACGGGCGCTGCCAGGCGCAGCAGCGTCGGGGCGATCCGGCCAGCGAGCAGCGACGACGGCATGATGACTTCCTTTGCAGTAGTGACTATCGTAATAGTAGTTACTTGCTAAATAATTGTCAACCCAGTATGCTTTCCGCTATGGCGCGCTCATACAGCCAGAAGCACTGCCCGGTGGCCCGAACGCTCGAACTCATCGGCGAGCGCTGGACGGTCCTGATCCTGCGGGACCTCTTTCTGCATGGTCCGCGCCGATATCAGGATCTTCAGGAGTCGCTCGCTGCCGCGCCCAACACCCTGTCTGCGCGGCTAAAAGACATGGAGGCCAACGGCTTGGTGGAGCGCAAGCTCTACAGCGAGCATCCGCCGCGCCTCGAGTACCACCTTACGGACAAAGGTAAGACGCTCGGCCCGATCATGAGGGCGCTGCGCGACTGGGGGCAGCGAAATACTTAAGCCGAAGCTGTCATCCAGGAGTTCGGGTCTGCGCGACACATCGATCGCTTGATGATGCGACCTCTGCGTTCGAAGTCCCCACCGGGAGATAAGGGGTCGTACCTGCTGAACTTAACCCCTTGAGGAATTTGGCGCGCCCGGCAGGATTTGAACCCACGACCCCCTGGTTCGTAGCCAGGTACTCTATCCAACTGAGCTACGGGCGCGAAGGGCGCGAATTATAGCAAAATCGCTGTCGGTCACCCCGCCAACGAGGAGGAAAAATGAGTTTCGTGCTCGAGGTGCAGCTCCGCATCAAGCCGGAGAACGTCGACGGCTTCATGAAGCAGGTGCTGGAAAACGCGCAGAACGCGCGCAAGGAGCCCGGCTGCAAGCAGTTCGACGTGCTGGTCGATCCGCACAATCGCACGCAGGTCATGCTGTACGAGGTCTACACCGACGAGCAGGCCTTCGACGCGCACCAGCAGACAGTGCATTTCAAGAAGTACCTCGCCGAGGCGGTGCCGCTGCTCGCCTCGCGCTCGCGCCACGTCTGGCGCCGCGCCGGCTGATGGATCTGAAGCTTGCCGAGCTGCCGCCCCTCGAGCGCTACAAGCTGCCGCTACCGCTAACGCGATGCACCAAGATAGGCTTCATTTCTTGGCCTTTGGCCGAAGGCGCTTGGCGACGATTCCGAGCATGCGATCGGCATAGACCGGCTTGGTGAGAAACGCGACGGCGCCGAGCCCTCGGGCGAGGTCGTCGAAGTCCGCGTTCGAACCGAGAAAGACGGCCGCAATATCGCGCGTCCTTCAGGCGGCCCGCGACGATCGCCGTCTTCGGCGACAAGCGCTTCATAGCCCGCGCTCGACAGGTGCAGCTGCAGCAGTTCGCGGATCGACCTGTCATGATCCACGATGAGAATTTTTTTCATCTTAGAGAAACAAGCCGCCGGCGACCCCGCCCGCGGCCATCAGCCACAGCGGGTTCAGGCGCGTCGCCAGCATTCCAGCGGCGCTCGCGCCGGCGATCAGCCATAGGCGCCAGTCGGGGCTGCCCGGCGTCGCGATGACGTATCCGCCGGCGAGGACCAGGCCGACCACCAGTGGCCCGAGCGAGCGCTGGATCAGCTTGCGCCACGGTGAATCGCGGAACCGGTCCCACAGGTCCGACACCCACCAGGCGAGCACCGCGGCGGGACCGCACATCGCGCCGAGCGCGACCAGCGAGCCGGCGAAGCCCGCGACCTTCCAGCCGACCAGGCTGGACATCAGCACGTTGGGCCCTGGCGCCGCCTGCGCCACCGCGA
>Ga0209577_10006400_pt1 | contig 10895 bp, 10 predicted proteins | sample GraSoiAngelo_109_FD_185874 | JGI IMG/M metagenome (GOLD analysis project Ga0209577, IMG submission 185874) | Grasslands soil microbial communities from the Angelo Coastal Reserve, California, USA - 14_0903_12_20cm (SPAdes) (version 2) | ecosystem: Environmental > Terrestrial > Soil > Grasslands... | reverse complement strand
CTTGACCGCTGCGGGCACCAGCTTCTCGCCCGCTGGATTGGCCGCCGGCGTAGGGGTCGACGCCGTGGACGATGTACCACTGGTCGTCTTGTTGCTGCTTCCGCACGCCGTCGCCACCGCCAAGGCCACAGCTACCAGCGGTACCGCGGACCAGGTCCTCAAACTTCTCATAGCGACTCCTTCCTCGTTTCGAACGGTGGGCAGGATATGCGGAGGGCAGCGGTGGTTCCCGAGCTTTAACCGACTGACAACACTGGCGTTTGGTCGTCCCTCGCGTAGCCTTCGAGCCATGCACGTGCGCGTGCGCCTGTTCGCGATCCTGCGGGATCGCGCCGGCGGCTCAGATCAGCTTGAGCTCGAGCTTCCCGACGGGGCGGTCGTGGCCGATGCCCTCGAGCGGGTGCGGCCATTGACGGACGGTGTGCCGGTGGTAATGGCCATCAACCACGAGTACGCGGAGCCGCAGGCGGCGTTGCACTCGGGCGACGAGCTGGCTCTGATCCCGCCGGTGTCAGGGGGTGATTCGCCGTCGGCGGCTGCGGTGCACGTGCGACTGCGGAACGAGGCACTCTCGGTCGAGCCGCTGCGCGAGCTCGTCCGCGACCCGCGCGCCGGAGCGATCATCATCTTTGAGGGGGTGACGCGGGAGGTCTCGGAGCTGGAGTACGAGGCATACGTCGAGATGGCCGAGCGCCAGATTGCGGAGATCGTGTCGGCCGCGGTGGAGCGGCACGGATTATGTGCAGCCGCGGCGGAGCACCGGATCGGGGTCGTGCCGCTGTCTGAACCGTCGGTGGTCGTGGCGGTGTCGGCTCCACACAGGGCAGAGGCATTTGCCGGCGCCCGAGAGATCATCGACCGGATCAAGTCCCAGGTGCCGATCTTCAAGCAGGAGGAGGGCCAGTGGGTGAAAGGCACGACGCCGACGGTCGAGCGCTGACCGCGCTGCCGGCAGTGCACGAGTTGGCGGCGGCGCTCGACGCTCCGCGCGCCCTCGCCGTCGCGGCCGCCCGACGAGCGATCGCGGAAGAACGGGACCACATCCTGGCTGGCCAGCCAGCCAGCCAGCGTTTGCTCGATCGGGCTGGCCAGATCGCGGCCGAGCTACAGCGCCCGTCGCTGCGCCGCGTGCTCAACGCCACCGGAGTGATCGTGCACACCAATCTGGGTCGAGCGCCGCTGCCGGCGGCCGCCCGGGACGCCGTGGCAGCGACGGCCGACGGATACTCCAATCTCGAGCTCGATCTGGACACCGGCGAGCGAGGCTCCCGTCAGACTCACATCGAGCACCTGCTTGGCCAATTGAGCGGCGCCGAGGCGGCCCTTGCTGTCAACAATGGCGCGGCGGCCGTGCTGCTCGCGGCTGCAGCCCTGGCCGGGCCCGAGCGGGCGATCATTGTCTCCCGGGGTCAGCTTGTGGAGATCGGCGGCGGTTTCCGGATCCCCGAGGTGATCGCTCAGTCAGGCTCCGAGCTGATCGAGGTCGGAACCACCAATCGCACCTCCCTTGCCGACTACCGGCACGCGCTTGACGCCGTCGGTGACCGTGCCGGGGCCATCCTCCGCGTGCATCAGTCGAACTTCCGGGCGCTCGGCTTCGTCTCAGACGTGGAGATCGAGGAGCTGTGCGCTCTCGACGTGCCGGTGATCGACGACGTGGGCTCAGGAGTGCTGATCCCGCGCATCGAGGACGAGCCGTCGCTGAGTCGCTCCGTGGCCGCCGGCGCCACGCTCGTGTGCTGCTCGGGCGACAAGCTGCTCGGCGGGCCGCAGGCCGGCCTGCTGGTCGGGTCCTCGGACGCGGTCTCGAGCGCTCGGTCTCACCCGCTGTCCCGCGCGATGCGGATCGACAAGCTCTCCCTCGCGGCCCTGGAGGCAACGCTCTCGCTATATCGCGATCCCCAGAGAGCGCGGCGGGAGGTCCCGGTGCTGGCAATGCTCTCGTCAAGCGAGGAAGAGCTAGCCGCCCGCGCCGAGCGGATCCGCGCTGCCATCGGCTCCGATGCCGCGGAAGTCGTCTGGGCGACTGCCAAGGTCGGCGGCGGAGCGCTGCCGCTGCTGGAGCTCGAAGGACCGGTAGTCGCAATCGACGACCCTCGGGGCGCCGACACATTGGCCAGTGCCCTCCGTGCGGGCGAGCCGCCGGTGATCGCGCGCATCCGGGAGAGCCGGGTCCTGCTTGATCCTCGCACGCTGACCGATGAGGAGGCAGATCTTCTCGCCGCCGCGGTCCGTACTGCGCTGCCATGAATGGCCCGCTCACGCTCGGTACTGCCGGGCACATCGATCACGGCAAGACGGCACTGATCCGGGCGCTGACGGGCGTGGACACCGACCGCCTGCCGCAGGAGCGCGCCCGTGGGATCTCTATCGAGCTGGGCTACGCCAGCTTGAGCTTGCCTTCGGGCAGGAGGCTGTCGGTGGTCGATGCGCCAGGACATGAGCGATTCGTTCGCACGATGGTCGCCGGCGCGACGGGGATCGATCTGTATCTGATGACGGTGGCCGCAGACGACGGCGTCATGCCCCAGACGCGCGAGCACGCGGCCGTGTTGCGGGCGCTGGGGGTGGACACGGGCACGTTTGCGGTAACCAAGTGCGACCTGGCCGATCCCGAGCCGGCGATGCTGGAGTGCGCCGATCTGCTGCCGGGGGCGAGCTCGATCGTCGCCGTGTCGTCTCGCACGGGCCAGGGCCTCGACGACCTGCGCGCGGCGCTCGATCAGGCGGCCGCCGAGGTTCGGAGCCGCGCCGAGCGCGCCAGCCCGGCGCGGCTACACGTCGATCGAGTGTTCACGATCCGGGGCGCCGGGACCGTGGTCACGGGGACGCTGTGGTCCGGGGACATCGGCCGCGGAGATGAGATGGAGCTCCTGCCCGCTCGCCGCCGTGTGCGGGTGCGGGGAGTCCAGGTTCACGACGAGGCGGTCGACCGGGCCCCAGCCGGGCAGCGGGTGGCGGTCAACCTGACTGGCGTAGGGGTCGGAGAGGCCTCTCGCGGCGACGTGCTCGCCTCCGCCGCCTCCGGCCTTGCCCCGACCTACCGGCTCGACGCTTCGCTGTCCTTCGTGGAGAGTGAACCCGAGCACTCAGAGCGCGTCCAGATCCATCACGGCACTCGTGAGAGCCCGGCACGGCTGGCATGGCTCGGCGGGCGTTTCTGGCAGGTGCGGCTGGAGCAGCCGCTCGTCCCGGCCCCCGGGGACCGCATCGTCCTCCGCCAGATCGCACCACCCGACACGCTGGGCGGCGGCGTGGTGCTCGATGCTCATCCCAAGCGGCATGGCCCGAGTCGTGAGCTGCTCGCGAGGCTCGAGCGGCTGGAACGAGGTGAGACGGTGCACGATGGCGATGAAGCGCTTGCTGGCGCGGGTCGCCGGCCGCGTGGGGGAACCTCGCGTGAGCAGGGTTCCCCCGCGCGGTTGCGACCCAGCGCAACGTCTCTGGAACAGCGTCTAGAGCGCGCAGGCTTCGAACCCCCCCTCGAGTCAGAGCTAGACGCTGACGACCTGGCAGCTCTTCGCTCGGCCGGCCGCGCCGTCCGCGTCTCGAAGACGTTGCACTACCACCCTGACGTGCTGGCCGAGGTGCGGCGGCGGGTGCTCGAGCTCGCGGAGCGGAATCAGGGCAGCGTCACACTCGCGCAGCTGCGGGACGAGCTCGGGACGTCGCGGAAGTTCGCCCAAGCGCTGCTGGAGCACCTCGACTCGGAGAAGGTCACGATCCGCCGTGGCGACGCGCACCACGTCCGACGGCTGGCAGCTAGCGACGGGTGATGACGAACTCCCACCGCAGGCTCCAGCTCGGGGCGTTCGACCACGTCCAGCCGGGCTGGCTCAACACCGACGTAACCCCACACCTGTTCGTGGCCCGGGTGCCGGGCCTGGCGTGGCTGCTGCACCGGGTCGGCCTGATCGGAGAAGAGCGCTACGCCGCCCACCGCTCAGGAGCGTTCCGCTCGTTGACCTACCTCGACGTGGGGCGGCGGTTTCGCTTCGACGACGACACCTTCGAGGCCGTGTACACATCTCACCTGCTCGAGCACCTCGATCCCGACGTGGCCCAGAGGTGCCTGCGCGAGATCCATCGCGTGCTGGCGCCGGGCGGGGTCCTGCGGATCGCCGTCCCCGATCTGGACGGAGTCGTCTCCCAGTACGACCCCAGCGACCCGGACGGCTTCCTGGCGGGACTCTATGACGCGCACAGCGGGAGGCGTAGTCGCACTTCGCTTCACCGCTGGATGTACAACGCGAAGTCGCTTGATGAGCTGCTGCGGCGCGCTGGGTTCCGGGAGGTCCAGCGCTGCGAGTACCGCCAGGGGCGCTGTCCGGACGTCGAGCAGATCGAGACCCGACGCTGGTCGTTGTTCATGGAGGGGGTGAAGTAGGCGAAGCCCCCTACAGGGCTCCACCGGCCGCCGGCGGAGCAGTGGGATCCTCTTGCGTGCTCTGAGTCCGCTCGCGCACCAGATAGTCCTCGATGAACATCGGGGTGTCGCTCGACCGCTCGACAACGGATAGCAGAGAGGACATGGTGGCTACCTCTTCGACCTGCTCCTTGAGGAACCACTGCGTGAACTGCTCTGAGAGGAAGTCGTTCTCCTCGCGAGCCACTGCCGCCAGATCGGCGATCTGCTCGGAGACACGACGCTCCTGGTCCAGCGCCAACGCCACCGGCGCGACGATGTCGGCGAACTCTGTCTCCGGCGCCGCGACGCCCGGGATGGCGACGCGGCCGTCCGAGTCCAGCAGGTACTGGACCATCATCATCGCGTGATTGCGTTCCTCGACCGCCTGGGCGTAGAAGAATGTCGCGAGCCTGGGCAGCGTCTGGCCGTCGTAGTAGACGGCGTTGGCTATGTACTGCTGCTGGGCGGCGAACTCGCTGGCGATCTGCTCATTGAGGCGCTCCACGAATCGAGCGGCTGCCATTGCGGCTCCTTTTGGTGGTTGCCGGGCAGCGTCGCATATCTCGACAGAGTGAGCGTGTTTGCAGCGCCAGGCGGTGAGCGTTCAGGCGGAACCCCTGTGTAGATTGCGGGCCCATGGCCACCTGCCTTGTGACCGGCGGCGCCGGGTTTCTCGGTTCGCACCTGTGCGATGAGCTCCTGGCCCGGGGCCACCGCGTGATCTGCGTCGACAACCTGGAGACCGGGTCGCTGGCGAACATCGAGCACATCCGCAGCGAGCGGTTCCTCCATCTGAACCTCGACATCATCGAGCCCTATTTCGTCGAGGAGCCGGTCGACTTCGTCTATCACCTGGCCTCGCCCGCGTCGCCCATCGACTACCTCCGTCTTCCGCTCCACACGCTGAAGGTCGGCTCCTACGGGACCCATCACACGCTTGGCTTGGCCAAGAAGCACCGAGGCCGGTTCCTGCTCGCGTCGACCAGCGAGGTCTACGGCGATCCCCAAGTCCATCCCCAGCCGGAGACCTATTGGGGACACGTCAACCCGATCGGCCCCCGCGGCGTCTACGACGAGGCCAAGCGCTACGCCGAGGCGCTGACCATGGCCTATCACCGCCAGCAGGGCGTGGACACCGCGATCGTGAGGATCTTCAACACATTCGGGCCGAAAATGCGCCCTCACGATGGCCGGGCGATCCCAACCTTCCTGCGCCAAGCCCTGCAGGACCGGCCAATCACGGTCTTCGGCGACGGCTCCCAGACACGCTCGTTCTGCTACGTCGACGACGAGATCCGCGGGCTGATCGCGCTCGCGGAGTCGGGCTACCACCTGCCGGTCAACATCGGCAATCCCAACGAGTTCACGCTGCTCGAGCTTGCGGAAACCGTGGTAGAGGTGACCGGCTCAAGCTCGGAGATCGTCTTCGAGGCGCTACCTACCGACGATCCCCAGGTCCGCCAGCCGGACATCAGCTTGGCTCGCGCGATCCTGGGCTGGGAGCCAACGGTGGACCTGCGGGAGGGACTTCGCCGCACAATCGAGCAGGCCGGAGAGGAAGCACTGGTGGGCGCGGCACGCTGATGCCGCCACCCCGCCCACTAGTTGAGCGCCGCCGCTGGTTGATCGCGAGCAATCCGCGGCCGCTTCCCCGGAACTTCGCTCGCGAGTTACCGTTAGGGCTATCACGGGGAGTGAGAGGGCTGAGAGCTACGTGAGCATCGAACAACGAGAAGCTACTCGGACCGGGCAAAACGGAACCGTCACCGGTTCGGTGACACTCCCGCCGGGCGAGCGCGATATGCGGCGCAAGCGGCCCCCCCTGCTTTCGTTCGTGCTCCGAGTCGAGACCGTGCGGCGACTCTCGCGCGTGGTCTCGCTGCTGGTGCTCGACTTCATCGGCGTCTTCGCGGCCCTGTTCACGGCGCTCGAGCTCAAGGTGGCGTTTCGCGGCCACGCCAGCTTCTCCGCCGCTTGGACGGAGTCCAGACACTGGGTTGCGTTCGCCTATCTGGTGACCGTGCTGATGTTCGCGCGCGTCGATCTATACGCCGAGCGGACGAGGCGGCCAGGGCTGGCCGGCATCGTCTCCGCCCTGTTCCAGGCCACGGTGATCGCGCTCGTGTTCGCGCTGGCGAACCGCGAGCACTACTCGAGCTACTACACCTTCTATGGATCGCTGTTCTTCGGAACCGTCTACATCACTGGCCTCCGGTACCTGCATACCCACGTGACCGGCTGGTTGTTGGAGCGGGCCGGCTACACGCGGCGGGCGCTGCTGGTCGGGACCGGAAAGCACATCGACGCTGTGGCCCAGGCGCTCTCCGGAGAATCCGGAACGCAGTTTGATGTCGTGGGTTACCTCTCCCTCACGCCTCGGCCCGAGAACGGTTTGCGCTCCCTGGGGGGACTCGAGGACCTCCGGGATGTGCTCGCCCAAGAGCGCGTTCAGGAGGTGATCATCGCCGACCCCGACTTTCCGCAGGAACAGGCCGTCGAGCTCGTCGACCTCTGCCACCACCGTGGCGTGACCGTGCAGGTGGCGCCGTCGACCATGGAGATCCTGCTCGAAAGAGCGGAGTTCGTGCCCGGCCAGACCGTGCCGCTATTCACGCTCCGGCCACTCGTATTCGAGGGGATCGACTACGCGCTGAAGCGCGCGTTCGACCTGATCGTGGCGACCGTCGGCCTGATCGTGCTGGCACCGGTGCTGCTGGTGATCGCGATCGCCGTCAAGCTCTCCTCGCGCGGGCCGATCATCTACCGCTCGATCCGCCCGGGAATCGGCGGCAAGCCCTTTCACTGCTTCAAGTTCCGCACGATGCGCGAGCGCGCCGATCAGCTGCAAGACGACCTCGAGCCACTGAACGAGCAATCGGGCGCACTGTTCAAGATCCGGCGTGACCCCAGGCTGACGGCCGTCGGCCGGTTTTTGCGCCGCTACTCGCTCGACGAGCTTCCACAGCTCGTCAACGTGATCCGCAGCGAGATGTCGCTGGTCGGTCCGCGGCCGCTACCGATGCGCGACTTCGAGCACCTCGAGGAGTGGCACAAGAAGCGTTACCTGGTGCTTCCCGGCATCACCGGGCTGTGGCAGGTCTCGGGCCGTGCCGAGCTCGATTTCGACGACCTGGTGCGGCTCGACTTTTTGTATTTGGAGCGCTGGTCCGTTTTTCTCGATCTCTCCATCCTGCTCAAGACAATCCCCGCAGTCCTCCGCGGCCGCGGCGCGTTCTGAGCTGGCGGGGTCCTCTGAGGTAAGCCGGGGCAGCGCCGGGAACCTCGCAGGTAGGCTACGCCGCCGATGCCGCCCACGGACCGGTTCGTGATCAGCTTCGCCGCAGAGCCGCCACAGGAGACGCTTCCCTACGGCCGGTGGGCGAACACGCTTGCCGAGCACTTTCGGAGCGCCTGCGAGCAGATCGACACCGAGGGCGCGGAGCTCGGCGACTTTGAAGAAATAGCCTGGTTCCCGGACCGCACCTATGCCGGCCGCACCTATGTACCCGGAGTGACCCGTACCGCCGGGGGCTACGAGATCTTCGGCTATGTCGCCTTTCGGGAAGGCTCGGGTGGTCCCAGCGAGTTCGCGGCGAGCGCGGACTTCACCTCCGAGGTGGCCGACGAGAACCCGGACTGGAAGCTGGACCTCAACGACGAGGTGATCGCCTACTGGAGAGGCGAGGAGGGCAACAGCGCCGACATCACGTTGGTGTGGGGGGTGCCGCTGATCCCAGGCGGTGCGCTCGTCACCGCGGAGCTCGCAAACTTGGCGGTCGACCAATGCGAGCTGCTCGACGAGCGGTTCACGCTGATCGGCCCCGACAACTACAGGCAGGACTTCCTCGAAATCAAGCTGTGGGATCAGCGCGGCCAGGAGCTGGCGCGGGAGTCGCTGTACGTGGAGGAAGAGGGCTAGCGAGCGCGGGCGCCGGCCTTGAGTTCCTGCCAGGTCCTCGTCCGCGCTTCAGGCTCAAGCAGGCAAGCAACCTCGTGGCCGTCCTGGCCGGCCACAGGCTGAAGCGCAGGATCCACTCGCCGGTGCTCGTCACGCACGTACGGGCAGCGGGGGTGGAACAGGCATCCTGACGGGCGGTGGATGAGGCTCGGTGGCCGGCCGGGGTTCGGCGCCAGCTCCTCGTCCCGCGGCGCTCCGAGCTGGGGTGCGGACTTAAACAGGGCCCAGGTGTACGGGTGCTGGGGCGATTCGAGGATGAGCTCCGTCGGGGCGCGCTCGACGATGCGGCCCGCGTACACGACGCAAATGTCATCGGCGATCTCCGCGGCCACCGCCAGATCACGGCAGACGAAGATGATCGCCATGCCCAGGCGCTCCCGGACTCGCTTCAGCAGCTCGAGGATCTCCGCTTGTACGGTCAGGTCGAGGCCGCTCGTCGGATCGTCGGCGACCAACAGCTGTGGCTCGTTTGCCAGCGCCATGGCGATCGTGGTTCGCTGGCGCATGGAGGGCGAGAGCTCGTCCGGGTATTGGTCGACGCGATGGTGCGGCTCGGGGATCCCGAGCAGTTCCAGCAGGTCGATCGTCCGGTCGCGGGCTGCGGCCCTGGACACCTGGCGGTGCGTCACGATCGCCTCGATCAGCTGGTCTCCGACCTTGTAGAAGGGGTGTAGCGACGAGGATCGGTCCTGGACGACCATCGCGATCTCCTCGCCGCGGATGCTGCGCAGCTCGTGGCCCGCTAGCCCCAGGAGATCTCGACCCTCGAACGCGACGCGCCCCGAGATGTGGGCGCATGGGCCGGGGGTCAGCCCCAGCAGCGCCATCGAGGCGACCGTTTTGCCTGAACCCGCACCGCCCACGATTGCGAGCGTCTTTCCCACGTCCACCGAACACGAGACGCCGTCCACCGCACGGACGATGCCGTCTTGAGTCCTGAACTCGACGCGGAGGTCCTCGACCTCGAGGAGCGCGCTCATCGGGAGCGGGCCCGCGGATCGATCAACGCGTACACGACGTCTACGACGAGCTTGGCGACGACGACAAGGCATGCGCCGAGCAACACCGTTCCCTGAATCGTCGGCAGATCCCCGGCTTGGATCGAGTCATACGTGAGTCGCCCGATCCCGGGGATGTTGAACGCGGTCTCGGTGAGGATCGCGGCGGCCAGCAGGACGCCGATGCCGAGTCCAGCGGCCGTCACGACCGGGGCGATCGCCACCCGCAGCGCATGTCGCACGATGACCCGCCGCTCTGAGATTCCCTTGGCGCGTGCCGTGCTGACATAACCCTTGCCAAGCGTCTCGATCAGGCTGGACCGCATCAGCCGAGCGGAGGCCGCAGCAAAGCCCGCGGCCAGTACGCACCAAGGCATGATCAGGGACGCGAACCACTTCCCAGGGTTGTGTGTGAGCGGGACGTAGCTGCCCGCGCCCGGGAGGATCGCGAGCTTGCCGATGTCCGTTGCAAACAGGTACAGGCTGATCATCCCCACCCAGAACACCGGCGCCGAGATGGCCACCACCGCCCCGCCTGTCGCCAAGCAGCCGAGCGGGGAGCGTCGCCTGAGGGCGGCGATGGTGCCGATCGTGATCGCAGTTATGAGCGACAGCACGGCGGCCCCGACGGCAAGCGAAATCGTCGCCGGCAGCCGGTTGAAGATCTGCGTCCTGACCGCGATGTGACTCTGGTAGCTGAAGCCAAAGTCGAAGTGAAGGATGAGGGCCTTCAGGTAGTCGAAATACTGGACGTACCACGCCTTGTTCAGTCCGAGCTTGTGCCGGATCGTCGCGAGCAGTTGCGGCGTCGGGTGGGGTCCGGCCCGCAGGACGGCGGGATCGCCGGATGGGAACAGGTAGAAGATGACGAAGGTGACCGAGATCACTCCGAACAGGAGCACGATCACCCATAGGACGCGCCGGATGACGTACCTGGTCACGTCGCGCCTTACGGCCTGCTGACCCGCGGGTTCAGCGCGTCCCGAAGCCCGTCGCCGAGCAGGTTGAACGCAAGCACGGTTAGCAGCAGCGCAGCCCCGGGGAACAGCATGTACCACCAAGCCGTCCCGAGCACCGGGTTTGCATCGGCCAGCATCGCTCCCCACGAGGCCCGTGGAAACTGGATGCCGATGCCAAGGTAAGAGAGCGCGGCGATGAACAGCACGTCCTGCGCGATGATCAGCGCTGCATAGCCTGCGATCGGCGCGAGGACGCCAGGCAGTATCTCCCTGAAGATGATCCTGGCATTCGAGGTCCCCAGCGACCGCGCTGTCTCGACGAATCTCTTCTCGCGCAGCGATAACACCTGGTCCCGCATGACGCGTGCGATGAAGATCGAGTTGACGAGCGCAATCACCACGATCACCACTGCAAGCCCCGGGTGCAGCACCCCGCCCAGGCACCCTCTCGCCAGTTTGCATGCTGCGGCCATGCCGAGCGCGAGCAGCAGGAGGGGCAAAGCGAACAGCGCGTCGATCAAGCGGGAGATCGCCACGCCGACCGAACCTCGGAAGTAACCGACCAGGAGCCC